>Ga0126370_10001143_pt1 | contig 11954 bp, 10 predicted proteins | sample PanSoiMetaPlot_3_FD_92586 | JGI IMG/M metagenome (GOLD analysis project Ga0126370, IMG submission 92586) | Tropical forest soil microbial communities from Panama - MetaG Plot_3 | ecosystem: Environmental > Terrestrial > Soil > Tropical forest > Bulk soil | place: Panama | collected 2016-02-17 | reverse complement strand
GATTCCGATTGAGACTCCGGCGCTGACGGTGAACCGGCTTTGCGGATCGGGGATGCAGTCGATTGTCTCGGCGGCGCACATGATCCAGACGGACGAGGCGAAGGTCGTGCTGGCTGGTGGCATGGAAGCGATGTCGCAGGCGCCGTTTGTGATCCGCGGGCGCGATGGGTTCACTCTGGCTCCGGGCGGAAAGCTGGAAGACTCGCTGATGGTGGCGCTACTGGATTCGTACTGTGGGTCTTATATGGCGAACACTGCGGAGCTGTATGGATCACAGCACGGGATCACGCGCGAGATGCAGGATGAGTTGGCACTGCGTTCTCAAAAGTGCGCCGATGACGCGTACAAGGCGGGAAGGATTCAGGAAGAGTTGGTGCCGGTGGCGCTGCGGAATCACAAGGGCGAGGCGACCGGTGAACAGCTGACGGAGGATGATCACCGGCGTCCGCAGACGACGATGGAAGGGCTGGCAAAGTTGCGTCCGGCCTTTGGGAAGAACGGTACGGTGACGGCTGGTAACGCGAGCGGAATTGTGGATGGAGCGGCGGCGGTTGTGATGATGTCGCTGGATCAGGTTCGCAAGCGCAACATGGAGCCGCTGGGACGGATTGTAAGTTGGGGGATTGCGGGCGTCGAGCCGAAGGTGATGGGCCGCGGTCCAGTGCCCGCGACGAGGATTGCGCTGCAGAAGGCGGGATTGTCGCTGGATTACATCGATCTGATTGAAGTGAATGAGGCGTTCGCTGCGCAGTATCTCGCGGTCGAGAAAGAGCTGGGGCTGGATCGAGAGAAGGTGAACGTGAATGGCGGGGCGATTGCGTTGGGGCATCCGCTGGGCGCGACCGGGACGCGGCTGGTGATCACGTTGTTGTATGAGTTGCGGCGGCGGAAAAAGAAGTATGGATTGGCTACGGCTTGTATTGGCGGCGGGCAGGGGATTGCGATGGTTGTGGAGAGTATGAATTAGCATGAGTTCAATTGGACGACTAAAACGTTCCTGCTTGTGCGCGGCGGTCGCGGTGATTGCAAGCGCTCTGGGCGATTTCACGCTGGGCCTCATTGCGAACCAGCCGAACGCGGGGAATTTTGACAGAGGCGATCTGTTCGTTGATTTCGTTGGGATATTCCTTGCCCCAGGGTGGCTTCTGTTTCGTCGAACATTCGAACGTGCCCGGCCAAGTCAGTTTCCTGGCTTAGTCCTGTTGGTGTTGGTGGTTAGTTTTTTGGCCGACGCAGGTTTGATTTTCGCGGTCTGGGAGATTGTCCGCCGGAGTACAAACCGTATGCGCTTGTCATCCTGAGCGGCGCACTTTGCCGCGAAGGACCGATGCAGTCTGCTGGCGTCGGCAAGTTGCATAGGTCCTTCGCTTCGCTCAGGATGACAATCGCTATTTTTCAACGAGAACGATTGGGGAAGGGACATGGAAATTAAGAAAGTTGGAGTGCTGGGTTGTGGTCTGATGGGCTCCGGCATCGCTCAAGTGGCGGCGATGGCTGGATTCGACGTTACCGTACTCGAAGTTGAGCAGAAATTTCTCGATAAGGGGTTTGCCGGGATTGAGAAATCGCTGGCGAAGTTTGCGGAACGGCCGGTCGAGAAAGGCGGCATCACTTCCGAGCAGAAGGATGCGATTCGGGCGCGGCTTCATGGCACGACGAATAAGTCTGATCTTGCGCATTGCGACATTGTGATTGAAGCGATCATTGAAAACGTCGAAGAGAAGAAGAAGATGTATGCGTCGATCGATGGCATTGTGAAGAAGGACGCGATCTTTGCCACGAATACTTCGTCGATTTCGGTAACTGAGCTTTTGACGGCTGTGAAGCGTCCGGAGCGGTTTGTCGGGCTGCACTTTTTTAATCCCGTGCCCTTGATGAAGCTGGTGGAAGTGGTGCGCACGATCGCGACTGCCGATGATGTTTATGAGTCGGCTTACGCCTTCGCGAAGAAGCTAGGTAAGGTTCCGGTGCGCACATCGGACAAGACGGGATTTGTCGTGAACCGGCTGCTGGTGCCGTATTTGCTGGATGCGATCCGGGCCTATGAAGAAGGCGTCGGTTCGATTGAGGATATCGATAACGCGATGAAGCTGGGGTGCGGGTATCCGATGGGCCCCTTTACGTTGCTGGATTTTGTGGGCTCGATACGACTTACTACATTACTCACGTGATGTATGACGAGTTCAAGGAGCGGCGGTTTGCGTCGCCTCCGCTGCTGAAGCGGCTGGTGATGGCGGGGTGGTATGGGCGGAAGTCGGGCCGTGGGTTTTATGATTACTCGGACCCGGAGAAGCCGAAGGCGCAGAAGCTGTGACGTCTTTCGCCACGGATTTTAGGTGTGTCATCCTGAGCATGGAGTCGAAGGATCCCTATGATCTGATACCGCGATGGACCTTGCAAGGCACTCTCTGAGCGTTGTGAGGGAACTCCTTGTAGAGCCGCGAGCTCCGTTGAGCTGAAAGGGATCCTTCGACTGCGGTTAGTCTTTGCGCTTTTGCGCAAAGACTAATCCTCGCTCAGGGATGACAGGGACTAAAGGTTGGTTAGAACTTATGAACTTTGAAAACATTATTCTCGAAAAGAAGAACGCGATTGCTTATGTCACCGTCAACCGGCCGAAGGTGCTTAATGCGCTGAACATGGCCACGATGGAGGAATTGCGGGCGGCGTTTCATGACATCAAGAACGATGCGGCGGTTCGCGTCGTGATCTTTACTGGGTCTGGCGAGAAGGCCTTCATTGCCGGGGCCGACATTGGTGAGCTGGCCAAGCAGGATGCGGTGACCGGGAAGGAATATACGCACCGTGGGCAGAATGTGTTGAATCTGATTGAGAATCTCGGGAAGCCGGTAATCGCTTGCATCAATGGATTCGCGCTGGGTGGCGGGTGCGAGATTGCGATGGCTTGCACGATGCGGCTGGCCAGCGAGAATGCGAAGCTCGGGCAGCCGGAGGTGAAGCTGGGGATTATCCCGGGATACGGTGGGACCCAACGGTTGCCGCGGTTGGTGGGCAAAGGGATCGCGATGCAGATGGTGCTGGCCGGGGAGATGATCACGGCGCGGGAGGCGCATCGCATCGGGCTGGTGAATGAAGTGTTGCAGGCGGCGGAGTTGATTCCGCGAGCGGAGGCGATCGCGGCTAAGATTGTGGCGAATGCTCCTCTGGCCGTGCAGTACGCGATGGAAGCCGTGAATAGAGGGATGGAGATGACGTTGAGTGAGGGGCTCTATCTTGAGGCGGTGCTCTTTGCCGTGGCTTGCTCGACCGAGGATAAGACTGAGGGTACGAAGGCGTTTTTGGAGAAGCGGGCGGCGCAGTTTAAGGGCAAGTGAACCTCTGGTATTTCGGTTGTCATCCTGAGCGGTGTTCTTTGCCGCGAAGGACCCGTGCAGTTCGTCTGGAGCGCTGACGCTGTCGACAAGTTGGATAGGTCCTTCGCCGCCAAAAGCTGCGGCTCAGGATGACAACTTCGCTGGGTAAGGGATTCACCACAGAGGGCACAGGGGATCACAGAGGAAAAACATTGAAGATTGAGTCGGTGCCGGAGGCGGCTGTTTCGGGGATTGCGGGGAAGCTCGATGCTTCTGGGCGACGATTTGCCATCGTTGTCTCCCGTTTTAATTCTTTCATTACTGAGCGGCTGCTTTTGAGTGCTTGTGACGGGTTAATTCGGACTGGCGCTGCGCAAAAAGACGTTGACATCGTGCGCGTGCCGGGGGCGTTTGAGATTCCGTCTGCGGCGCGGGCGCTTGCCTCGACTGGAAAATACGATGCGTTAATTTGTATCGGCTGCTTGTTGCGCGGGGATACGGCACATTACGACGTGATCGTCAACGAAGTCACGCGTGGGATTGGGCAGTCGGCGCAGGAGACGGGAGTTCCCCATGCTTTTGGCGTGTTGACTTGCGACACGTTGGAACAGGCGATTGATCGGGCTGGGTTGAAAATGGGGAACAAGGGATTCGAGGCGGCGCTGGCGGCGGTGGAGATGGCGTCGCTGAAGACAGCTGTCAGCTCTCAGCCTTCAGCTGTCAGCAAGAAGCAGATTCCTCGCTCCGCTCGGAATGACAAAGAGAATACTCGGAATGGCAACACGATAAGAAAGTCCTCGAAGAAGCGTAAGTGAGTCCTTTCTGAAGTAAACTGACACAGCAGATAAGGTGGTTAGAGTTAGACGCGGGCTGCGCCCGCGGGACGGACGAATGCGTCCGTCCCTACACAAGACATGGGTACACGAAGGAAATCACGAGAGATAGTGTTGCAGATGCTTTTCCAGTCGGATATGGGGAAGCAGAATGCTGACCAGGTGCGGAGGACGTTTTGGGCTGAGCATGGATCGGCTAGCGCCGAGGTGCGCGGGTTTGCCGATGATTTGTTTCGTGTCGCGACTGATCGCGTTACCGAGATCGATGGGCTAATTGAGAAGCATGCTGAACACTGGCGGATGGAGCGGATGGCGGCAGTGGATCGGAATCTGCTGCGGGCGGCGGTGGCGGAGTTGCTGGCGTATCCGGATACGCCGCGGGCTGTAGTGATTAACGAAGCGCTGGAGATTGCGCGGAAGTTTTCTTCCCCGGAGTCGGTGCATTTTGTGAATGGGGTGTTGGATAGTGTGGGGAAGGAGTTGGAGGCGAGTACGAAGTAGGGAGTTAGTGGTCAGTGGTTAGTGATCAGTTCTAACCCCGTCGTACCGTTTTGCGTTTGGGATCTACTTAAAGTCATGCCAGCCGAGTGTGTGTCGTAGCTTTTCTTTCGCCTCCTCCGGGGCTTGGTTTTGTCTCTTTCTTCCACCCACCATTTGCGCGATGGGCTGCATTCTTCCGCCGCTTCGCGGCTCTGTTCTCACAGCCTCCGAACCGCAGTGTTCTTATCCAAAAGTCTGCGCTCTATGTTTGTAACCGCTGACAACTTTGCCCTTCTGCAAATATCAGCTCACAGAGCCTACGGCTTGACTAACGCTACGTTCAGTGTGCAGGGACCTGCCGTTGGGGTGAAGGTGCAGAACGGGTTCTGGAAGTTGGGCAGGTTGGGGAAAGGTAACTGGAAAAGGTCGGTGCCACCGATGCCGGTGCTGATTTCGTGGAGCAGGCCGTCGCTGCCGACAACTGCGATGGTGCCAGCGTCGGAAGACATGTCAGAACTGAGCGGCGTGGCATTGCCCAGGATTTCGATGCCTCCGGTGGCTCCGGCGAGGAAGTTGTAGATGAGAATACTAGAGCTGCCCGGGTTGACGACGTAGAGGAGCGTGGCGTCGGCCGAGGCGAAGAAATTCGGCGATCCGTCCTGTGTGTTGATGGTCGTGCCGAGTTCGATGCGTTGTGTTGGGCGAGTTGTATCGTTGCTGAAGAAGGTCAGACCCTGGGGACAAAGAGTCCCCGTGGCGGGTGGCAAAACCTCGGCGGTGGCAACGTCGAACCCCGTGGAATCGAGTACAAGAATGTGGAGTCCGGAGTGGTTCGGATACGGAGATGGCGGATTATTGAAGGGGAAGGAGTAGCCAGAGGAGTCCACTCCGTCCAGTACGACATTCGGAAGAATCCGCATTAGGAGCGGGTTGGCGGGTAGGTTCACCACGGCCGGGATCGGCGTCGATCCATTGTCGCTGGCGATCTGATTGTTACAGGTCGCGAAGGCTGTAATGTTCGCGCTGCCTCCATTGGCCGCGGATTCCGCGATGAAAGCGAAAGCTCCATTCGGCGAAAAGCTGATCGCACTGGCTGGACCGGAAAGGGCAAACGGTCCCTGCAAGGCTTGTAGCGGCGAAAAGACGTAGAGAGAGCTCGAGTTTGTTCCGCCGATGATGAAGGCCTTCAGGCCATCCGGCGAAAAAGCGGCTGCGGTTGCGCCGGAGATATTAAGAGGAGTTGTGACTGCGCTCGGGGCCAGCTGCACAACGTAGACCTGGTTCGGATAGTGGATCGTGTCGGAAAAGATTGCCGAGGCTCCATTCGCAGAAACAGCCAGGACTTTACCTGTTACGGTTCCCAGCGATGAGAATGGGCTGGTGTTGCTGCCGAAGTTGGCGGGATTGACCGTCTCCGCGCCGAAATCGCTCCCCATGAACAGCTTGGCTCCGAGAGGGTCGAATAAGAACGAGTTTGGATTAGCGGGTATTGCCGCTTGAGCTCCGGCCGATGCCTTTTGGGTGACGAGATAGTAGCCAGATGTGCTGCAATCACTCGGGGAGATGTGCGCACATCCAAAGCTGGAAGCGAAAACGTTGGCGGTGGAAGTGGCCCCGGTGATCTGAGCGGAGATGGCTGCCATTGGGGTCAGAGGGATCACCTTGTTGTTTGGGCTGGCCGGAATGACAAGTTCGTCGGAAGAGTAAACCGGCGTTGGGATCAGGAGTTGACATCCGCCAAAATTCGAATAAATGGCCTGGAAGTAGGTCGAGCAATCGTCGATCTTTGTTTGCGTCGAAAGTGTCGCGGGTACGAGGGGAAACCCCACATTGCAGGTGGGAGGCGAGCAGGTTGCCGTTACGGACGCCGCGCCCGGAGAACTGATGGCAAGGGCGCAGGACTGCGTGCATCCGGTGCCGACGTTGACGACGCCCGGTTGCGAGGAGGTCCAGCTCAGGGGAATCTTGCTGAGGACGACCCCTCCCTGGCTGCTGGGCAAGGAACTGGCGCCCATCACGTCGCTAAGAGTCGCGATGACGGTCTGCGCGCTGCCGCCTTTGGCGGCGGCCAAGGATGTTTGTCCAGAACCGGCCGTTCCCAGTTCGAGCCCGATGTTTTGAATGGGACAGGTGGAGAAAAAGTCGAGAACCGGAGACGTTGCGCCGGAGATGTTGGTCAGCGTTGGCTGCCGGAACGAAGCGCTGGTGACCCCGCTGGCCGACGCATAGATATAGGTAATTCCGGGCATTGCTGCTGTGGCGGTAGCCTGGTTCGTCGCGAAGTTGTAGGTGGTCTTGGTGATTGGGTTGATCGCCGTGTTCGAAAGAGGCGTGAGCGTCACAACCGTAGAGTTCAGCGCGCTCCAGGTGAACGGTCCAACAGACGCGGTGATATCGGTGCCTTGACTGAAGGCGTGAGCCTCGAGGGTCATGGTTTGCGACTGCGAGAGACACGGTTCCTGTACCGGAACGCCAGTCAGCAGGATCCCATTGACGGTGATGTTGTCGATAGGAGGATGAACAAAGACGAAGGTTGGAATGCTGGCTCCGCCTAAGGCGTTGGCCGTTACCTGGGCGACCCCAGGAGCTCCGGGGGTGCAGGTGGTAAAGAGATCGTCCCAATGGCCGGCACAAGCGATGCCGGCCGGCGATACATTCAGTATGGAGGTGTCGCTGGAAGTGTAAGTGACGGCTACGGCCAGGTTCGTGCCAGAGGCGGTCTGGACGGACGAACTGAAAATGAGCGTACCGCCGGCCTGGAGAGACATTGTTGAGCTGGGCGTGAGGGCGATCTTTCCCGCGAAAAGTGGTGGGCCGGCTTTAGAGCCTCCGCCGCAGGCTGCGATGCCTAGTAGTGCAGAGACAGTGACCATCAACCAGGGACTGCGCGAACAGAACCTACCCATGCACTCCTCTTTAGTTATCGGGCTCTCACGGTCATGCTTTTGGGACTCATTCAGAGACATGCGCATGAATCGGGAGACAAACTATTCAAAAGAATTGGAAAACTTGTAGTGTAGAGGCTGAAGCCGGAATCAGCAAGCGGGCAAGGAACTAAGATCCTCTTCCAGCAGCGACAGCGTCGACTTCCTAGTCCGCAGTTGCCTGCGATTTTTGCCATTCGGATTTGGGATGCGGGAAAGGGCGATTAAGTTCCCTGAGACGCTACGATTGAATGGATCATGCTTGAAGGAGCGGGGGGACATTCTCACTCCGTGAGCGAGAATCAAAATCATTACCGCCGAGTTCGCCGAGAAAGGCCGCAGAGTTCGCGGAGGGATGCATTTTTCGAGGTTTCTACATTCGTTTAAGGGTCTATAGCTGGCTTCTGAAACATGAGTTGACGGTCGGTAGAGCGATTGTTATATTAGATTGGTTCCGCGAGTTCATCCAGGCTTGTTGTGTCCTGCCACTTTTTGCCGCGTTGTGCAGAGAGTAGCGATCGAGCTTTAGAGAAACTGGTTTCCGGATGGAAGTAAGGTTCGGAAACATTCCTCGCTGAAACGTTCCTGCGGTGCCTTTTGCCCTTATGCGAAAGGATATGCAGGGCAAGGCTGACGAAACGGAGTGCCCCCGGAGTTTGGCCGGGCGCCACCGTCGGCGGCGTAAGTCTTAAAGGGAATCCAGAATCTCTCGTCAGCGTGCGTGTGCGATTGGCCGCGAAGCGACGAGAAGTAATGGCCCACGTTGAACGGGTCATGCCCACGGATGCGTATCCGAAACTGTGGATTTGAAGCTGTGCGCCGTTGAGCGCGCGGCCAAGGAGTGGCAAGAGTGCCTACGTTTAACCAGTTGGTAGCTCAGGGCCGGAAAAGGCCCCGGTACAAGACGGCCAGCCCTGCGCTGCAGGGATGTCCGCAGAAGCGCGGCGTTTGCACGCGCGTGTATACGCAGACTCCGAAGAAGCCGAATTCGGCGTTGCGGAAAGTGGCGCGTGTGCGGCTGACGAACGGCATTGAAGTCACGACGTATATCCCCGGAGTCGGGCACAACCTGCAGGAGCACTCGATTGTGCTGATCCGTGGAGGCCGCGTGAAGGATCTGCCGGGCGTGCGCTATCACGTGATTCGCGGAACGCTGGATGCAGTGGGTGTTGCCAACCGCATGCAGGGACGCTCGAAGTATGGGGCGAAGAGACCGAAGAAGGGGTAAGAAGTTTCGAGTTTCTGGTGTCGAGTTTCGAGTGAGTGATTTTGAAACTTGAAACACGAAACTTGAAACTGGCAGTTGAGGAGCAGAGAGCTTATATGCCTCGTAAAGGACATATCGCAAAGCGGACGGTACCGGCCGATGCCGTGTATGGGTCGGACCTGGTGACGAAGTTCATCAACTCGATGATGTGGCAGGGAAAGCGGTCGACGGCCGAGGGCATATTTTATGAAGCCCTGACGAAGCTGGAGTCGAAGGGTGGCGATGAGGCCATCAAGTTGTTCAAGAAGGCCGTGGAGAACGCAAAGCCGCTACTCGAAGTGAAGACTCGCCGCGTGGGTGGCGCGAACTATCAGGTGCCGGTCGAGGTGAATGCCGACCGCCGGACGTCGCTGGGGATCCGCTGGATCATTACTTATGCCCGGGCGCGTGGCGAAAAGGGAATGGTTGACAAGCTAAGCAATGAGTTGCTGGATGCCGCCAATGGACGCGGCGCCGCCATCAAGAAGAAGGAAGATGTGCATCGCATGGCGGAAGCGAATAAGGCGTTTGCGCATTATCGCTGGTAAGCACTTGCATAGATCCTCCGGCGCAAAGAACGCGCCTCAGGATGACAGAGTGTATTGAGAGCTGACAGCTGATTTTCGGAGCCCAGAAAGAGAATTAGGTCGTGCCTAGAACAGTCCCATTAGAGCGTTGCAGGAATATCGGCATCATGGCGCACATCGATGCCGGCAAGACCACTACGACGGAGCGCATCCTGTTTTATACGGGCAGGACGCACCGCATCGGAGAGGTTCATGAAGGCACTGCGACCATGGACTGGATGGAGCAGGAGCAGGAGCGCGGTATTACGATTACGTCCGCGGCGACTACCTGTACCTGGCGCGACATTCGGATCAACATTATTGATACGCCTGGCCACGTGGATTTTACGGCCGAGGTGGAACGCTCGCTGCGTGTGCTCGATGGCGCAGTCGCGGTGTTTGACGCGGTGCATGGCGTGCAGCCGCAGTCCGAGAAAGTGTGGCGCCAGGCCGATAAGTACGGCGTCCCGCGAATTTGCTTCATTAATAAGATTGACAAGATGGGTGCCGATTTCGAGCATGCCATCGATACCATCCGCAAGCGCCTCAGCGCCAAGCCCGTCGCGATTCAAATTCCCATCGGACAAGAAGCGAAATTCATTGGCGTCATCGACCTGATTGCCATGAAGGCGATCATCTGGAAAGACGAGACGATGGGCGCGGAATATGTCACCGAAGAAATCCCTGCCGATCTGAAGAAGAAAGCGGAAGCTTTCCATGCGCAGCTGGTCGAAACCGTCGCCGAGAATGACGACGAGATGCTGCACAAGTTCCTCGAGGGCGAAGAGATTTCGGCTGAGGAGCTGAGAAAGTCGCTGCGCAAGTCGACGATCGAGCTGAAAGTGTTCCCGGTCGTAGTGGGCACGGCTTTCAAGAACAAGGGCGTGCAGCCGCTGCTCGATGCGGTGGTGGATTATCTGCCTTCTCCGCTGGATGTCGGCGAGACCCACGGAAAGAATCCGAACAATGGTCAGGAAGTCACGCGCAAGGCTGACGACAAAGAGCCGTTCTCGGCGTTGGCGTTCAAGATCATGGCCGATCCGTTTGTGGGGCAGTTGACGTTTATCCGCGTGTACTCCGGGCAACTGAAGACCGGCGATTCCGTGCTGAACGTGCGTACGGGAAAGACCGAGCGGATTGGACGCCTGCTGAAGATGCACGCCAACAAGCGGGAAGAGATCAGCGAGATTCTTGCGGGCGATATTTGCGCTGCCGTCGGATTGAAGAACGTTTCGACCGGCGATACGATTTGCAACGAAGCTCATCCGATCGCGCTCGAATCAATTGAGTTTGCGACTCCGGTTATTTCGGTCGCGGTCGAGCCCAAGACGAAGGCCGATCAGGAAAAGATGGGCATGGCGCTTGGACGTCTGGCTCAGGAAGATCCTACCTTTAAGGTTCACACCGATCCCGACAGCGGACAGACGATCATCAGCGGCATGGGCGAGTTGCACCTGGAAATCATCGTGGACCGCATGATGCGCGAGTACAAGGTTGAAGCGAATGTGGGCAAGCCGCAGGTGGCGTATCGCGAGACGATTCGCAAGCACGCCGAGGCGGAAGGCAAATACATCCGGCAGACCGGCGGTCGCGGTCAGTATGGACACGCGAAGATTTATCTCGATCCTCAACCACCGGGAACTGGCTACGAGTTTGTCAATGAGATCGTGGGTGGTTCGGTCCCGAAGGAATTCATCAAGCCGATCGATCAGGGCATTCAGGAAGCGCTCGAGGGTGGCGTGCTCGCTGGATATCCGATGGTGGATGTGAAGGCGACGCTGTTCGACGGCAGCTATCACGATGTTGACTCGAACGAAATGGCATTCAAGATTGCCGGATCGATGGCGTTTAAAGAGGCAGCGCGCAAGGCGTCTCCGGTGCTGCTCGAGCCGGTGATGGCGGTCGAAGTGGTGACGCCGGAAGATTATGCCGGAACGATCATGGGCGATCTGAGCTCGCGGCGTGGACGCATTGAAGGCATGGAGCATCGCGCGGGATCGCAGGTGATCAAGGCGATCGTTCCGCTGGCCGAGATGTTCGGTTACGCGACGCACATGCGTTCGTCAACGCAGGGACGCGCGGAATACTCGATGCACTTTGCGCGCTATGAGGAGGCTCCGCGGTCGGTGGCGGAGGAAATCATTGCGAAGGTGCAGGGGACGGCGAAGTAGTCGCTCCCGGCAAAATGCATAGGTCCTCCGGCTCGCGAAGGGCGCGCGCCATCAGGATGACAAGGGTTTTGAGCTAGAAGCAAAGAGCTAGGAGCTAGAGGCTGAGTTATGGCGAAAGAGAAATTTGAACGGACAAAGCCGCACTGCAACGTAGGGACGATTGGACACATCGATCACGGCAAGACGACGTTGACGGCGGCGATCACGAAGGTTTTGTCGAAGCACAATCCGTCGATCAAGTTCCGGTCGTTTGACTCGATCGACAATGCGCCGGAAGAGAAGGCTCGTGGTATCACGATCGCGACGGCGCACGTGGAGTACGAGACGGCGAACCGTCACTATGCGCACGTGGATTGCCCGGGCCACGCCGACTACATCAAGAACATGATCACGGGCGCGGCGCAGATGGATGGCGCGATC
>Ga0126370_10001142_pt1 | contig 11956 bp, 7 predicted proteins | sample PanSoiMetaPlot_3_FD_92586 | JGI IMG/M metagenome (GOLD analysis project Ga0126370, IMG submission 92586) | Tropical forest soil microbial communities from Panama - MetaG Plot_3 | ecosystem: Environmental > Terrestrial > Soil > Tropical forest > Bulk soil | place: Panama | collected 2016-02-17 | reverse complement strand
TTGGCCCTGGGCCATCTCTTCCTGATCTCTCCCGCGACTCCCGCAAGGTGAATCCCGCGGGTCAACAACCAGTCGAGATCGCGGTTTGGAAGCAGCCTACCCCGACCGTCGTCCATAGGGATCCTGTTTGATCGGGCTGAAACAGGATCAACTTTTGTGCCGACGATTACAACTCGCTCTCGAGCATATTCGAGCTATGTCAGGGGTCGATGGCGGGCTTCCGCTCTGGTAAACGTGCGTTTTCGGGACCGGCCAGTCCCGAATTCGGACGCCAGACCTTGCCTGCTTACGATCAGCAGGTTTGAACCTCTCCGCGCACCGATCACACATCTCATTCCTGAGCCAATCGAAGCAGAGTTCGTTACACGCGGCGTTCCTTACAAGTGGACTTTTGCTCGTAACCGCACTACCCTTTTGAGGACGTTCGGAGAGCCCGGTTCAGCACGAGTCGCGATGATCCTCGATCGGAGGTCACCTGAACATGGCCGGCAAGTATACTTGTTACAGCAGCCCGAGTCACTCATCAAGACCGCATGATTGGCGACGTCCCACCAGATACCTGATTCTGGTTCCTATTCTCGCCCTCGCTTTGTCGAGTTCATCCCCATCTATGTGGGCCCGGATCCCCCTGGACGACCTTGTGCAAGATTGCGATCTGATAGTTGTAGGGACACTCGGTCAAGTTTCAGAGTACTCGAGCGGGGGGACCGACTATGGGTCTGGGACCATCACAGTGGATGAAGTTGTATGGGGCGACGCCAAGATAAGTCAGGCCATTACGCTGAAGTGGGAGAACGGGACCGGCGTTATATGTCCTCGCCTTGAACACCGGAGCAATCAGGGAACAAAAGGCATCTGGCTGCTTACCAAAGGGGATGCCGGTGAGGTCTACGCAAATTACCCTGGACGATTTGTCGATATGGCCGACAGGCCTAAAGTGGAAAGAGTCCTGCGGCGCAAGAACATTTGCCTGAGAGTCTCAAAATGGTCTGTCACGCCAAACGAGCAAGCGATAGTAATCATTGTGTTACGGAACCCGACGGAACATTCGGCGCAATTCCCCGGCCTCAGCCTTGAACAGGGCGTGTTGCATTCCGACGCCGCCGTAGGCCTGAGTCTTCACGAGAGCTATTGGGACGATAAAAAAGACTGCCTGGATTGGAAGTTGAAAGAGTGGGTCCCTAATCGCCTCGCTCCTCATGATGACGTGCTGCCGATAAGTGTTCCGCCTAACCAGGAACATCGAGTCTCTCTAAACCTCAGGGACCTTGCCGACCTGGTGCCCGACCAGGAATACGAAGTTCGCCTGGAGGTCGAAGGCTATGCTCCGGCCAATCGAGTTCGATTCTGTGTTCGAGAGCCCGACCAGCATCAAAATAGCTCTCGCCTTCTTTTGTTCGGAGGAACCGCGCTAATAGGATTCTGTGTGTTGCACGCAATGGGAAGACGGCTCCGTCGCAAATGTCCGAAACCCGCTTAAGATGACCGTGAGGTGGACAGATGAAAGCAACTGTAGTCAACAGAGCAGGAGGACCTGAGGTCCTCGAATATACCGACGTAGAGACGCCGAAGCCAAAGGCAGGCGAAGCGCTCGTCAAGATTGCAGCGATCGGGGTCAACTACATTGACGTCTATCACAGAACGGGCCTGTACAAACTACCGACTCCCTTCATTCCGGGATCGGAAGCGGCTGGTACGGTCGAAGCGCTTGGCGATGGCGTTACCGATGTAGCAATAGGAGAGCGCGTGGCCTACGCAATGGTTCCGGGCGCATACGCAGAGTATGCTGCTGCGCCCGCTGGCAAGCTGGTCAAAATTCCCGATGGAGTGGATTTCGCAACGGCCGCGGCTGCCTTGCTCCAGGGCATGACCGCTCATTACCTGGTGACCTCGACTTATCAGCTCAAGGCGGGCGACGCGGCACTGGTCCACGCAGCCGCGGGCGGCGTTGGGCTTTTGCTGATCCAGATGGCGAAGCAGATCGGCGCGCGCGTGTTTGGCACGGTTTCAACCGATGAGAAGGCAACACTGGCCCGGGAGGCGGGGGCGGATCACGTCATCCTCTATACGAAGGAAGACTTTGAGGCCGAGGTCAAACGTCTGACCGACGGGCACGGACTCCAGGTCGTTTATGACTCGGTGGGGAAAGACACATTCCTTAAGAGCTTGCGATCGCTGGCTCCCCGAGGAATGCTTGCTCTGTTCGGGCAGTCTTCGGGGCCGGTTCCGGCGTTCGACCCTGGCTTGCTGGCGCAAGGGGGCTCGCTATTCCTGACGCGTCCGAGCCTCTTCCATTACACGCTCACTCGTGAGGAACTGATGTGGCGCGCGGGCGACGTGTTCAACTGGATCAGGAGCGGCCAGTTGAAAATCAGGATTCACGGGACATTTCCTTTGAGGGAGGCGGCCGAGGCCCACAGGCAACTCGAGGGGCGCAAAACGACAGGCAAGGTTTTGTTGGCTCCTTGAAGGTCTTGCGACTGCTGACATCTTATCATTTGGTATCGAGGGACGCGCACCGGAAAGGTGCGAGAAATAGAGCCGGCCTGGTCAAATGCCCATCTGAACACAGGTGGTCGAGCTATGAACCACCTATCGCTCAAGTGATGATACCGTTTCAGTTGTATAGGTGGCCGGAGGACGTCAAGACGCTGGCTGTTGCCGCAGGTGAAGTGGCTGAGGAAATGATAGAACCCCTCAAGAAGATGAGAAGTAGCCGCCGTTGAAGGATCATCTTAGATTCGCCTTTCCCGCATCTGGCGCCCCTAACAAGATAATCCAGGCCTCAAACGCCGGAAGCAGCGGGGTCAGGCCCCCTTCCCAACCTCTATTGTGATTGATGTTATGGGTTCAACGAATATCAGCCGACTGTAAGACCGGAAAGGGTCAGGCCCCCTTCCCAACCTCTATTGTGATTGATGTTATGGGTTCAACGAATATAAGCCGACTGTAAGACCAGAAAAGGGTCAGGCCCCCTTCCTAACCTCTATTGTGATTCATGTTATGGGTTCAACGAATATCAGCCGACTGTAAGACCAGAAAAAGGGTCAGGCCCTTCCCAACCTCTATTGTGATTGATGTTATGGGTTCAACGAATATCAGCCGACTGTAAGACCAGAAAAGGGTCAGGCCCTCGTATTGGGATCCTACGGACTCGCGGCAGCGTAACAGAAAGAGAACGGTAGAGGCGGGGCGGCCCACGGTGAGTCAAAGACTCACCGTGACTGGGGGGCGGGAGGAGCGGCGGGCAAATGGCCGAACTCGAGGGCAAGCTGGAAGCTTGCCCTACATCGCCAGCTCGCGGATCCAGATATTGCGATAATGAACCGGATGATTGTGATCTTGAAGCTCCAGAGGAAGCTTCTCGGGTCCGGCCTGGTATGGGGGTCTGACGTGATGGCCGGTGGGGCCGGTCAGCTCAACGTTATCCTGAACCAGAACTCCGTTGTGCAGCACGGTCATTCGCGCCGGCCTGATCAAATTGCCGTTCTTGGCGAAGCGCGGCCCATGAAAAATGATGTCATAAGCCTGCCATTGTCCGGGCGGCCTGCTAGCGTTGACAAGCGGCGGATACTGGCCGTAGATCCCGGCAGCCTGGCCATCAGCGTAGGTCTTGTTGACGTATGAGTCGAGTACCTGGACCTCATAGAGCCCGTGAAGGAAGACTCCGCTGTTCCCTCGGTCCTGATCCATACCGACCGGCGGGTCAGGCTCGGCGAACTCGACGTGCAACTGGGAGTCACCGAAGCCGTCTCTCGTCCGGATGTTGCCGGTGCCTTTGGCAACTTCAAAGTAACCATTGCCGACTTTCCATGGTGCCGGATCACCGGTCTTGGCGTTTTGCCATTTGGAAAGGTCCTTGCCGTCGAAAAGCACTACTGCATCTGATGGCGGCCGGCCGGCGCGGTCCTGAGTGCTCGCCGTGCCCGGGTCTATGACGGTTGGCAGCGGACGATTCCTATCGTGTTGCTCCCACTGCCAGACGGGGTTGCTATCGGACTGCTTCGTCTGGCCCACAAGAGCATAACAGGTAAGCGCCAGCCCTCCGATGGCGGCGGTCACAAACACGGCAATCTTGGTCTGCATCACGGAGTTCTCCTTGCATGATGGGCATTGGAACGCTGACAAGTTAACACGATGGCGCGTTCTGGCACCAGAAGGACTGAACACCTACCGGCCATCACCCATTAGAATGAAGCCTGCCCAATACACGACTAATTCGAACTCACTGATGGGCAGCACCACTTCTCGGGGCCAGAGGCTGTCTAGCGCTGGCAGGTCGAAGGCTTCGCAGCAAGTCTTCGAGGAGTTTAGAGTCCGGATTAGCGCTATGCAGACGGCCCAACTCGCCTTCGGCTTTGTGAAGCAGACCGGCTTTCGCGTATAGAAGCGCCATCAGCAATTGAGAACGGGGACTGACCCCTTTAGCGCGCCGAAGATCATTTGCCGAGTTCGCGTCTAAAATCATGAATCTCGCCTCAGGTGCAGGAAAGATGGGTGAAACAGTCTCGGTGTGTCCCGCCCTTCCAGTGACCTGCCAGGAATAGACCGATCCTCGGCGGAGGTCGAATGGTACTCTCCATTCCGTTCCGGTGAGCGGACCGCTCGAGGCAACCGCCTGGTAGGCGGAATCAAACAAGCTGACATCATAGGACACAGCACCACTCAAAGAGCGCCAGGTCAGAACCGGCCTGAGCGACTCGACCACGTCTCCTACCGGACTAATGAGCTCAAATCTGGCCGCCGCTTCGGGTCTGCCCCTTAGATTCCCGGGTTGCCCCTTTAGCGCCAAAGCCCTGGCCGAGGTATTGAATCGCCGGAGTTCCAGTGCAGAAAGGATCGCTTGCTGCCAATCGTTGGGCAGCCCCTCGAAGCCGCTCAGATTCCTGTGATCGTCGATTGTCACGGTCCTGCCGTTATCGACGATGGTTGCGGCGATAACCCCTGCTCCCGGCAAGTCGGTACCGTTGGACGTGCCTGGTCCAGCACCAGCGCCCGTCTCTGGAGTCGATGATCGATTCGGCGTTGGTTCGATTTGGACGGCCTGCGGGTGTAATGGCCGGGGTCTTTCGCGGAGAACAATGATTAAAACAACGGCGATAAACACGGCAAGCCCGGCGGCGATCGCCAGAAACGAGCGAATGGGATTGCGAGCCGCGACCCATTGCTTCAAGTGAACCATAGTCGCTCGGGCCGCGTGCGGCGCTGGGGTGACAGCGGTCAGAGTCCCAATGGAATCATCGTCCAGCCGTGACAATTCCTGCCACATCGAATCAATTGCCTCGCTGGTTCGCTCAAGCCTCGCAAGCAGCCGCCGGCATCGATCACAGTCCCCGATGTGACCGTCAATACGCATAAGTTCAGAGGCATCGAGGACTCGCTCGTGATACCCAACTAGTTGTGCTGTCGATAAATGGTCCATCCCTTTGCCATGAAAATCCGGAGGCGCCCCTGAGCCTGCCGGTCACTGACCCAACGATCGCGCCCGGTTGGCCAGCCGTTGTCTCGCCGACTTTCGAAGATTAATGACCTGTTGGCGCGTAATTCCGAGGCGTTGCGAAATCGCCATGTCCTCCATAGGGAGCTGATTCCAAATGCTGGCTAGTTCACAGGTCGGCATTTCAAGAGCGCTCGCGATCTTTTCCATCGACGCTACGTTCAATAGCGGGAACAGCCCGATCGCACTTCTCCCCCGCGCGTCTTTCAAATTGAACAATAGTGCAATTCGCTGTCGAAGCGGAAGGCGGCAAATCTCATCCCAGAGAGCCGTGACCCGGTTACTTAGTATCAATTCAGAAGTGGCGTCCACGCGCGGATCTGCGATCGCCGTTTCGACAGCCGCCATGTGTTGGCTATCGCCAATGCCGAGCGCCTCGCCGACCATCCCGACAAGATCGTCCAAGCCTATCGGTTTATTGACCGTTTTGAATATGGAATCCAAGACCCGCCGGAGTTCGGCTGTACCGCTGGCGCCGCCACCAGGAATTTGTAGCTCGCCTCGCCTTTTTGAGGAAGCGGCCTCATCCGATATGCCGGTGAGAAACCGAGTGCCGCCAGCTGCTGTGTGCGACGAATCGAGAGAAGGCCTCCACGAGACTTGCCCGCAGATCCATTCGCCGTCGCTCTCTCTCCATAAACTTAGGCCCGCAGAATGCGTCAAGACATAGCGAAGCCGCTTTTTCAGGCGGTGCCTTTGAGGGTATTTCCGGCGAAGGAACTCCTCACAACTGTTTCTTGCGATCGCAGCTAGATAGCTGCTGAAATTGCGTATCGGTAACTCCTCTCGAACCTCTCTCAGGGAATGCAAGCGATGGATCAGGCGAAGCAAGGTATCGGCGTATACGTCATCGTAATCGTCGCTCGCATGACTCTGGCGCGAAGCGTGGCAATGGACACCCAGCTTGCCCGCAATGGTGCCTCTTATGATGTGGTCATTCTGGGCGATGAGTTCTGAAAGTTTCTTGCGAGCCTCGACCTCGTCTCTGGCTCGCATATATGCGAATAGCAGATCATCGCTCTCAGCGGGCTCTTCGACTAGCAGCGGGGCCGGTTTGAGGCTCATGGAACACCCTTTTTACGAAGCAGGCGGGTTCCGACGTACAGCACCTGACAATCAGTGCCGCCGTCCACCGCGTGTTCCCGTGGTCGATAGTGTTTAGCGCAGCTTTCTGTGATCGAGTTAACGCAGACTATGGAACTGCCCAACACAGTGAGGAATATTCCGCATTGCCGCAGCGGTTACGAGTTTTGAAACTTCGCTGGCGCCGCGTCCAGAGGTTCAATTCTGATCCGTTTCGGTGTGTCATTTTGTTTTCCGATTCCATCCCACCCCAGGTACCTTCATACCACCTGAAGCGCAGTTCTTTCAAGCTTTCGTGTCTTTCGAGTTGTTTGCGGGCTCCCTGGTTGGCCTCTTGAATGCCGTCATTGACATTGAGAGGCTTAGGAGTGGTTCGCTGTGTTTCCTTGGGTATGAACGAATATCCGAGCCTCAACTTGTGAAATTCTTCGGGCCCCTTGCAAGCCCTGTCTTCTTCGGGGTCGCTTGCCTTCGGTAGTCAGTGAGCACTACTATACTTTCTCATTGTTCTGCGAAATAAAGGGTTGTCCGATTCACTAAACGGTGGGGCGAAACTATCTTGCACAGAGCGGATTTCCCCGGCGCAATCGCAGCCATTATGGTCCTTGGTTGTCTTCAGGCGGTCTACGCAGGGCGCGCACCGAGCTTTCAGGACGTCTCCGATAGGCCGGCTATAGAATCTGCAGTAACCAAGTTCTTTGATGCCTATCGGGCAAGAGATGTCGACGCGTTTATGTCCCTGTTTTGGTCCGCGTCCTACACTGACCGGATTGCGCGCAAAGAGGCTCTCTGGGAAGAGTTCCGATCTTCGGCCATTTCCAAAACAACGGATTTAGTCTTCAAGAGTGCGGAACCAGGCGGCGACGGGGCCATTGCCTATCTAACCGTCAAGGAAGCCCAACCGGCAACCGCGAATGTGACGGGCGCCCAACCCGAAGCCATACAGGTCAACTACAAACTCACCCTCGAGCGACAAGGAACGGGATGGAAGATTCGCAGCATCGACACGGACGAAGATAAACTGGCGGCCACGATTGTTGCAACCCCCGGCGAGAAGGGGCAGCAAGATCTGGTCGAATCCAATAAGGACCAGGTGAACTTCAGGCTCGTTCGTGCTCTTATTCGCCAGGGTGCCTTGTTTGAACGACACCGGAAATTCGACAAGGCCATGGAGGCCTTTCGTCTGGCCGGTGACGTAGCTCGTCGACTTCAAGACAAGCCAGGACTGGCTACGTCGCTCCTCGACCAGGGCATCACGTGCGACGAACAGGCCAAATATGCCGAAGCTCTATCATATTACGAGCAGAGCCTGGCCATTTCCGAAGACGCTGGTGACGACCTTCAGGTTGCTCACGCATTTTACGCAATTGGCACCATAAATCTCCGGTTGGGTCGATTTGATCGAGCAAAGTCCTACTACAGTCAGAGCGTAGCCATTACGGAGAATACTGACGACAGGCAGGGCACCGCGCGGGCTCTGTACAGCACAGCCGTCGCCTGCAAATCTCAAAGCGATTACGGCGGAGCACTCGCATATTCGGAAAAGAGCCTGAAGATCTCCGTTGAAATCGGGGACGATCGCACGGTTGCCGAGGTGTACAACAACATCGGCAACATACAACGGCTCCAGGGCAATCGCATGACAGCCCTCCAGTATTTCCAATCGAGCCTCGCCATCAAGGAAAAACTGGAAGATCGGCCCGGTACTGCCACGGCGCTAGTGAATCTCGGGATCGTGTACGACCAGCAGGGGATAACCGATGAGGGTCTGTCTTATTTCAAGAAAGCCCTGACGATAGATCAGGAGATGGGTAACGAGCCACAGCTGGCCAACACTCTATACAACATTGGCATGCACTACAAGATTCTGCACGACGCTCCGCAAGCGCTGGACTACATCGAAAAGGCGCTATCAATTCAGGAGCATCTGAGCCAGAAACGCGCGGTCGCCACCAGTCTTCACGCAATTGGAAGTCTTCAGGCCGCAATGGGGAATACCGCCCGGGCCCTGGACTTCTTCAATCGAGCGCGCGCCATGTTCGAGGAAATAGGAGACCAGGTCGGTGTGGCAACGTCGCTGGGCAGTCTGGGCCGGGCCTATCATCTGCAGGGAAATGACGCGAATGCAGTCGAGTTGGAGGATCGATCCGCCGCCATCGCCAAGGACCGAGGCGCTCTGGATATACTGCAGACAGCCTTGCTCTTCAAGGGCGTGGCTTGCCGGTCGACCGGTAGGGATGATCTGGCTGCCCAGGCTTTTGCGGAATCGATCGCCATAATCGAAGAAATGAGGGATCGTTCGCCCGGGGGCGAGCAACAGCAACAGAATCTCCTCAGGGACAAGCTTCAGTCGTATCACGAAATGGTTTCGCTCCTGGTTTCCAGAGGGGACCTGAATGAAGCCCTTGTCTATTCGGAACGAGTCAAAGCCCGGACACTGCTCGACGTTCTGCATTCAGCCAGGACTGACATAACTCGCGCGATGACAGAACAGGAGAAGACAACCGAGCATGAACTGAATGCGCGGCTGGTCAGTCTCAACTCGCAGATCATCGGCGAAAAGAGCCGCGCCCATCCAAATTCCCAGCTCCTTGATGACCTCGGTGCAAATCTAACCAGGGCCCGGTTAGATTTCGATGCATTCCAGATGACGTTGTATACTGCGCACCCCGAGCTAAGAGGGCAGCGCGGCCGCATTCAGCCGATAACACCGGCTGAATGTTCGGCCCTGGTTCCAGACTCGAAAACAGCCCTTCTGGAGTTCCTGGTCACAGAAAATGGGAGCTTCCTGTTCACCATCACCCGGCAAACCGGCTCAACTCCGAATGCTGTCGATCTGAAGGTCCACCGAATCGGCGTAAAGCCTGCCGAACTTGCGGCGCTCACTGAAACCCTAAGGGCACAGTTTGCCAGACGAGATCTTGGCTATTCCCTTCAAGCAGCCCGCCTGTACGATCTGTTGCTTGGACCGGCCGAGTCAGATCTCCGGGGCAAATCCAAGCTGGTGATCGTCCCGGACTGGGTATTGTGGGAATTGCCGTTTCAGGCGTTGCGAACCCCTCAAAACCATTTCCTGCTTGAGGACTGCTCGATTTCTTATGCTCCATCGCTGACAGCCCTCAAGGAAATGTCCAGGCACTCGAGACAACCGTCATCGATCGAGCCGGCAGCAGGGACCCTCTTGGCACTCGGGAACCCCGCCATCGGGAGCGAGAACGTTTCCAAGTTCAAGCAAGTCTACCTGGACGAGCAATTGGCACCGCTACCAGAAGCTGAGCACGAAGTGAATGAACTAAAACGCCTTTACGGACCCGCTAACAGCAAAGTGTTCACCGGCCGAGATGCGACCGAAGCAAGGCTCAAAGCTCTCGCTGGACAGTGCCGCGTTTTGCACCTGGCAACTCACTCTCTGGTAGACAACTCGGCTCCTATGTATTCTCAGGTCGTGCTCGCCAGAGGCGTAGGCGACGCTGAAGACGGCCTGCTCGAGGCATGGGAGATCGCGCAGCTCGACCTGAAGGCAGACCTGGTCATACTCGCTGGCTGCGAAACAGCTAGAGGGAAGATCAGCGCTGGCGAAGGACTCATAGGCCTGACCTGGGCCGTCTTTGTCGCCGGTTGCCCTTCTACTGTGGTCAGCCAGTGGAAGGTCGAAGCGCAGAGCACTACTGAACTCATGATCGAGTTTCATCGCCGGCTGAAGCAAGGCTCGACAAAGGCTGAAGCGCTAAGAGCCGCGGAACTCAAGCTCCTCCACAACAAGAAGTACGCCCACCCGGCTTATTGGGCACCCTTCGTCCTAATTGGCTTACCTGACTGACGATCACACCGCATTCATTGCACCTCGATCCTTAATACTGGTGTGAAGGTTGGAAACGACGGGAAGTTTGGCGGTCCCAGTACCCCTGGCGACCATGGCAACCCCGGATCGACCGGACCACTGGGCCCTCCGGGGCGCAAACGGCTAGGCAAACCGACCCAATCAACCTAACTGCGGACCGCCTCCCGGATGCCAGCCGGATCCGACATGTGGTCGGGGTACTATGGGGTCCTGCGGTCCAGCGCGCACCACACGCTGATATTGATGAGGGTTTCGACAGTGAACCTAGTCCTCGTAGCCTGACCCGCGGGCGCTCAGGCTTCTACGCAGACACCTTTTGGGGGCGTTTCCAAGTATCACTGAGGAAATTCTGCATCCAATAGCGGGCTTCTAGCGTATAAGGTTGGCTACAGGTACGCTGGCGAGCTATTATCAAGGGCCGTCAGGATCAACTTCTTCAAGACTTACCAACTAAATCGCCCAAAATCGCGGCCCGCGCTCTCGGGTCGTGAGCCTGTTGGGCCCGGAGGAATGGAGCTCCGATGCTTCAAAGCCCAATCCCGATCGCTCGATGGTCGGCGCCTATCCGAGGAGAAACCATGAAGAGATGCTATCTGTTCGCGCTCGCGCTTCTATTCGCCGCTCCTGCGGCCGCCTTCGGCCGGGAAGCCAAACTTGTTCGGTATCCACACTATAACCAGGGCCGCGTGGTCTTCACGTATCTCGGCGACATTTGGACTGCGGACGAAAACGGCCAGAACATTCACAGAATAACCGCCAACAAAGCCCGTGATGTCTATCCGCGGTTCTCACCCGATGGGAAATGGATCGCATTCTCGAGTGACCGGGCCGGCAACATGGACGTTTATGTAATCCCGGCTGAAGGCGGAACGGCTAGACAGCTCACATTCAACTCGGCCGAGGATAACGTCCTGGGCTGGACTCCCGACTCCCGTGCGGTGCTATTCTCGAGCGCGCGCGGGGAGGATTTCATGCCGAATCTTTACGTTGTCAGGATCGACGGCGGAATAGAGCGGCCTGCAGGTTCGGACATGGGCGTGTGGGGCTGCTACTCGCCTGACGGAACCAAACTGGCGATAAATCGAAAATCCCAGGTCTACTGGCGCAAGTACTATCGCGGAGCGTACCAGAGCGACGTGACGGTAATGGATATCGCCGCCAAGAAGTTCACCGAGGTAACTGATTTCGACGGCGAGGATTCGTGGCCGATGTGGAGCACAAACGGCTCCATCTATTTCGTGAGCGACCGGGATGGCGGGGGTCTGACCAACATCTGGCGAGTAGCTGAGTCCGGTGGCAAGGCTGAGCGCATCACGGCGTTCAAATCCGGCGATGTTCGCTGGCCGGCGATCAGCTCTGACGGCAAAGTAATTGTGTTTGAGCACGAATTCGGCATCTGGAAGCTGGACGTTGGGTCCAAGAAGGTCAGTCCCATCAAGCTGGACATTGCCGCCGAGACTGAAGAGAACATGGCCGAGGTGCGGGATTTCAACTCGCAGGCTGACGACTATAGTCTGGAGCCTTCCGGACGACAC
>Ga0126370_10001139_pt1 | contig 11959 bp, 7 predicted proteins | sample PanSoiMetaPlot_3_FD_92586 | JGI IMG/M metagenome (GOLD analysis project Ga0126370, IMG submission 92586) | Tropical forest soil microbial communities from Panama - MetaG Plot_3 | ecosystem: Environmental > Terrestrial > Soil > Tropical forest > Bulk soil | place: Panama | collected 2016-02-17 | reverse complement strand
CGGAAGACCCAGATCCTGGGTCCGTTTTCCAATTTCGCTGAGAAGCCGACCGAGCCTCTTGTAATCATCCGCCGTGACCGCTCGATCTTTCGGCTTTTGATCTATCACTTGAAGGTAAAGTCCCCCGGCATCGCGCATGAACTTCGCGTTGGCCGTGTGCTTTGCGAGATCTTCCGCTTCAAGCGCTGGATCGAGCCGCACGTTTCCACTCGACAGCGCCACCAGCGTAAGGTGACGCCTGAAAAGGAGATCGCGCAGCTCCTCCGGCGAGCGAAATTCTTTCACTGCGTTCTCGCGCAGCTGGATCCCGCGATATCCGAGCGCCGCGATCTCGTCGATCGCCTGCCGGTCTTTGCCTTCCCACGTGATCGCGGCACATCCAATGAGAAAATTTCCGGGTTCCGGCCTGATCGGCGTATCGAAGTACGATAGGTCCATCGCTGGATAGAGCGGCCCGGTTAAGGCGCGCACCAGTGGAAATGTGGACGATGCAGCAACGACCCCCACGCCCGCGATGAATCGACGACGAGAAAGTTTGAAAGCCATAAGTTCTCTCCCTTCTATTTGGTCTACGCTTGCAGTCGCGGCTTTTGGCGACGGACAAAATCGGTATCCTGCACCGGCTCCGAATCGCATTCGATGGCGATCGTCGTCACTGGATGATCCGGCGCTTCCTGGGGAAGACCGCTGAAGCGCACCCGAAACGGATCTTGCTTGAAGTCGACGTTCTTTTTCGATGGCAATAGCCTGGCGGACTTCACCCGAGCCTTCAGCCCGCTCAGCGCCACCGTCTCACCGGGCCAAAAATGCACATGCATGAAGAGCGTATTCCCTTTTCGCGTAAAGCTTGCGTAATTGGAGCGACGCACCTGGCAAGGCTCCGAGTCGTAAATCGTGTCACCGCACCCCGCCATCCAGTGGCCAACCTCCTCGAGGATCCGCACCGACGCCTCGGGAATCGAACCATCCGCACGAGGACCGATGTTGAGCAAGTAATTCCCCCCGTCTCGAGCACACGAGACCAGATTGCGTATCACTTGCCTGGGCGTTTTCCAATTGTCGTCAGCTGCCTGGTATCCCCAGCTGTCATTTAGCGTCATGCAAACTTCCCACGGGCGATCCTTCTCCGCGACGATTCTCTGTTCCGGCGTGGAGAAATCGCCCGGCAGCTTGTTGCGATTGTTCACAATGATGTTGGGCTGCAGCTCGAAGACCATCTTGTTCATCCGCTCGGACTGCCAACCGGCCGCATCCAGCGGCCATGACACGTCGTACCAAAGCACGTCGATCTTTCCGTAGTTGGTCATCAGCTCGCGGATCAGCCCGAAGGTGTAGTCCACGAAGCGCTTCCGGGCCGCTTCATCGTCAGCACACCGGGCACCGTCCGGGTGATGCCAGTCCATCAACGAGTAATAGAAGCCCACTCGCAGTCCTTCCGCCCGCGCCGCGTCGACATACTCCTTTACCAGGTCCCGGCCCGCCGCCTGTTTGGCAGCGCAGTAATTTGTCAGCTTGCTGTTGAACAGACAAAAGCCTTCGTGGTGTTTTGTCGTCATCACCATGTACTTCATACCCGCGCGCTTTGCTAACTTTGCCCAATCGCGCGCGGCATTCGGTTTGGGATTAAAGCGACGCGCCAGCGGCTCGTATTCGGCGACTGGAATGCCTTCGTTTTCCATCACCCATTCGTGCCTGCCGAGGACGCTGTAGAGACCCCAATGCACGAACATGCCAAACTTGGCTTGATGCCACCACTTCATTCGCGTCTCGCTGTCGGGAATGCTCGAGGGCGCCGGCTTCGGCTCCTGGGCGACGCTGATTGTTGGATCGGCTGCCAAAGCTGCCAGGGAAATCCCTGTGCGCTTCAACAAATCGCGGCGGCTCATTCCCTTTTGATTCATGGCTCATCCTCATGCATTAGTTAACGGTCAGAAATGCGGTGGGAACTCCCTTGCTCGAAACGCTGATCACCGATTTACCGCCTCGTCGCTGCAGACTGATCTCAGCTCGGCCGTTGTAGAGCTCCACGACTCGCGAGCCTCGGTTTGTGCCGGTGTTGTCGAGCAAGGCGCCGTCTCCGTCGAGCGCGAAACGGATTTGATTGCGGGCATCCAGGCAGAGAACATCATTGGCGTCGAACAGGCGCGCTTCGACCGTCACTGTCTCGCCCTGCCGCGCTGTTTCTTTCAGCCCGAAGCGCGCCGGCTTTTGCCACTTCTCAATCTGGTACTGAAAACGGATTTCGTCGGCGACATTCGCGCCGTTTTTGCGTCCAGTCACGCGCAAGTGGTTTTCACCGGGTTTGAACTGCACCGACCACCGCAAACCGGCCGCGGGAAAATCCTGACCGTTGCGTTTCTTCGCCCCGCAGGATGCGCCGTTGAGAAACAGCTCGGCGGTTTCGCAGTTGGAATAGACCTTCACCATTTTGCTCTCGGTCGCGTCGCCCCAACGCACTGGAAACGAGTGCCCATAGATGTGAATCATCGGCTTGTCGCTCCAGTACGACTGGAATACGTAATAGCCCTCTTTCGGTGTGAGGTCGCGCTCGACAAGGCCCTTCTGATTCACCCGCGGGATGGGATTGTCGGGTCGTCCTGGCGTCGAAAAGTCCTTGAAGATCCACTGCGCGGCGCCGGTCAGCCACGGCATCGTCTCTTGCTCTTTGAGATGCCAATCGAAGAGATTGCAAATGTAGCTCTCCGACCAGTCGCCGTCTTTCGACGCGCGCTCCTGTCCGCCGGTCAGCAGATAATCGAGCCCGCGCTCATCCGTGCCCTGGCCGGTGGCGATCTTGGAGATCACCCGGTCGGGATCCTCTGAGTGCCTTCGCGCGTGGCTGTCGCCGCCCCACTCGACATGGAGGAAATGGTTTACCTTCTCCATTTCGGTTTGCGAGGCGGCCTTGTACTCGGTGTATCGGCCGCGATACCAACCGGCCCAGATCGAAGGCGAATACACATCTACGATGTCTTTACAAAAGTCGCAGCGCCGGATCGCCGTCATGCGCGACGAGTCGAGCCGATGCGCCTGGTCGTTCAGCTCTCTCATGAAGGCGCGGATCTTGTCCTTGTTGAATTCGGGGAAGTCGCCCGGCCAGTCATTCTCGTTGCCCAGACCCCAAATGATCACGGAAGGATGGTTGTAGTGCTGGTCGATCATGTTGCCCAGCATCCGTCGAGCCTGCTCTTGATAGCCTTCGCCTCCCAGACCACCGCGGCACCAGGGAATCTCTTCCCAGACGAGCAAGCCGAGCTCGTCGCAGCTGTCGAGCACAGCGCGGGACTGCTGATAGTGGCCCAGCCGGATGAAGTTCGCCCCCATCTCCTTGATCAACTTCATCTCGGCGCGAATCAGCTCTTCGCTCATCGCCGCGCCGAGCTGGGCGTGGTCCTCGTGGCGATGCGTTCCCTTGATTAAAAGTCGCGAGCCATTGAGAGTGAAAGGACCGTGGTTGACAAATTCAAAGTAGCGCAATCCGAAGCGCTCGGTGACATCCATCTCACCATGGGGGCCGGCAAGAGTAACCTCGCATCGATAGAGGACAGGATGCGACGGGGACCACAGTTGCGGTGACTTTATTTCAAACGTCACAAGCTTGGCCTCGCCCTTCCAGGGAGGCAATGTTTGATTTGACCGGTAAATCGTCGCGCCACGCGGATCTAGAATGCGCAAGGAAATTTTGAGGGGGTCGGTCACCGATCTGGGATTGTAGAGACGGGCCTTGACCGAGACCTTCGCCGGTTGTTTCGGTTCGAGGGCAGGCTGGACCAAGATCCGCTCGAGCGAAACCGCGGGCAGATAGGCGAGATTCACATAGCGGTAGAGTCCGCCGTAGCGATTGAAATCGCTCAGGCTCGACGGGATCATCTCCAAATCGCGTGAGTTGTCGCAGAGAACTGCGATCGGCACTTCGCCTTTGTTTTCTGGATTGCTCAGCGCTTTTGCCCCAGCTTCGGTAATGTCGACCGCGAATTCATCGTATCCACCGATGTGCTCGCCGACCTCGTCCAGACTAACAAATATCTTGCTCTTTTGACCGGCCCCCTCGAAGTGCAGAAGCGTGCGCCCTGCCGCTAAGGGATTCTCCACCTTCAATCTGATTCGGTACCACCCTTGGCCGTGGTAGCACGGCTCGTCGGGATCGACCGCATCGCGAGCGTTGAAACAGTGAGGCACCTCCACCGGTCGCCACGTGACCGCCCCTCCCGCATCGCGGCGCCATACGTCCCAGGCGCCCCCGAGCGCTCCTTGATGATATTCCCACCCGGTGAGCAGCCGCTGAGGCCGAGCGCTTTTGCCTGGCGCGCCAGAGGCGCTCTTCGCGATCGACACTCGCCCAAAAGCCGCGGCGGTGGTGACCGCGGTCGATTTCAAGAAATTTCGCCGTGTGATCGCTTGCCAGGGACCCATGTGCAGCCCTTTGCCGCGCTCTGCCCGTCAAGTCTCGGGACCTTGGTCCGGGCTAAAAGTCATAGCGAGCACCCAGGCGCATGTTCAAAGCGGTGTTTCGACCGGTGACTTGACCGAACGTACCGGCCGGCGCGTCGTTTTCTTGGATTGAGGTCGGGCTGCGGTCGTTGAAGACGTTGAAAATGTCGTAGCTCAGGGCGATGTGTTGGTGGAAGAGACGATAGAAATCATACTCGAGGTGGATATCCACCTGGACCCGGGGAGGAAGGCGAAGCTCTGCGATATTGCCGATGTTGTTACCACAGACGCTCGTCGCGGGAGTGAAATTACCCTGCCCAGGGACGGTGCCGGCGCAGATGCCTGGGTCGGTACCCCTCGGGCTGCGATAGCTGATGTTCTTGCTCGTGTCGGCAAGGTCGGTGGCGTTGAAAAACTTGCTCCGCGGCGCCCCGCTCAAGTACTCCATCCTCGTTCCAATCGTCAGGTCCTTAATGGTGTAGCTCGCCGCGAGGTGCACCTGGTGTCGATGATCCTCGGGCAAAAATCCGTTCTGGAATTTCCATTGCTGGGGAATGCGATGCGCCTGGGACGAGAGGATTCCGCTCGAGCTGGCGGAGGTGAGCTCAAACTCCGTCGTCCCATACAGCCAGGAGAGCGTATAGAAGGCGAGAAAATACCAATTGGGGGTCGGCCTTCCCTCGAGCGATAAGCTGATGCCGTTGTACGTCCGGACGTTGTCGGCTGGAGTTGTGTAGAGCGTGACTTCGTGAGGAACGCCGTCTCGGTACCCGATGATCCGGTAGCCGGTGGGATCCCAAATGACGTTCGTTTCGACCGAGTCCCAAGTGGCGGCAATTCTCTTCCACGTGTACTCGAGCCCCAAGACGGTGTTGCGGAAGATCTCGCGCCTGAGGCTGGTGTCAACCTGGTCCGAGTGCGGGACCAGCGCATTCTTGTCGACGATCGCACCGGAGTCGCCGCCGGATTGAGAAAAGAAGTCCCATTGCATCGTGGTCTTGTTCCACTTGTCCGTTCGCTTTGCGCCTTGGACGATGTTGTCGTAGCTCGAGGTGTTTCCCACGTCGACGACGGAGTTACTCCGGCCGTAGCTGCCGGAAAAGATCGTCTTCTGGTCGCGCGTGATATCGAAAATCAGCCCTATCCGCGGGCCGACTGCGAACTGCGACGCAAACCAGGTGCCATTGGTCAGCCGCGCGCGGCCGTAGTCGAAGCGGATTCCCGGCGCGAGGGTAAACCAGTCCACCAGCCGCCAATGATCCTGCAAAAAGAGCGCGGGGCTGTAGCCAATATTGCGCATGGCTCGATCGGTCGAGCTGTTGCGCTGGTCGCAGCCCGCCGTTTTTCCGTTGTCCGGGTCGCAGAGCCCGTCCTCCAGCGGCCCTCCGCCCTTGTCCGCGTATTTGAAGTTACCGGTTTGGTGGAGCGTTCGGCGGTTTAAGAGGTACTGCAACTGAAGCCCGATTTTTGTGGTGTGCTCGCCGAACCAACGGCTGCGGAAGGTAATCTTTGGATCAAGCTGGAAGGTGGTCCTGTTCCAGAAGCTCACGTCGGTGTCGGCGTTGTACCAGGTGGAATTGTCGTCTCCATTGACGTGGGTAGGCGTGTCCTTCTCGTAGTGGCAGTTCCTCGCTGAGAACATGTCGCAGTAGGTGTAATCGATCCGGCCGAACCAGGCTCGGGGGCCTGTATTCACGTATTGATATTTGACGCCGGCGTCGAGGCGAAACTCGAACTTGGCGCTGGGAAAAACACTCCAGGAAAAAATCGCGTTGTACCCTCCCATCTCCGTGTACCGCTGGTAAAGCGGAAGCATTCCTTGACTGGCCGCTTGCGGCCGGTCGTTGTCCTGCGTCTGCGGATCCGCCGCCAAGGACAGACCAAAACGCTGCGTTGAGCTCGGAGCCCAGCTCACTTTGAGCCTCGGCAAGAGCGTGACATTCGTCTGCGGCGGGGGCGGCAGATTCATCGGCGGGCCAACCAGCTTCCCCGTTTGCGCGTATCGGTACTCGAAGGTGGCATTGAACCACAATCGATGCAGGACGATTGGTCCGCCGAGCATTCCAGTGGCGATGTACGTATAGGTCGCGGCGACTGGAGAGTCGTCGAATATTCGATCGCGCTCGAGCGGGGAGAGGCCCTCCGTTTTCCGATTGTCGAACGAGGCATTGGTCCCATAGGCAGACACGCTTCCGTGCCATTCGTCCGAGCCTTCGCGGGTGATGGTGTTGATGATCCCGCCGAAGACGTTGTACTCGGCGTCAAAGCCACCGGTGATCACCTGAACCGCGTCGATGCTGTCGAAGGCGAGCAACTGTTGAGCGGTGTGGCTCACCGGATCCGTCACGTCCAGGCCGTCGATCAGGTATTTGTTATGCGCCGAGCGCCCCCCTTTGATGAAGTGATCGACGGTGCCGGGTGTAACGCCGGGCACCAGCGTTACCGCGTCGGTGTACCGACGTCCGGTGGGGATGTATCGCTGCTGGTCATTTGAGATGACCGCTCCCGTCTGCGTCGAGTCGGGATTGGTCATCGGGCGCTGCTCGATCACTGTCGTTGTTTCGGTCTCAGCCAGCTCCGCAGACCATTTGAAATCCAGCGCGGAAGTGATTCCGGGTTGGACCAAAACCTCGCGGATCATCGGCTTGACGCCCGGGTAGCTCACCGTCACTTTGTAGTGGCCGATGGGCAGGCCCGGCACCAAGTACTCGCCTTCCTCGTTCGACGTGACGATGTGCGGATCGCCGAGGTTGGGAGAAGTCACGGTGACGGTGGCGCCAGGCACCGGCGCGTCGGTTGTAGCCTCGACGATCCGGCCTCGAATCTGACCTTCCAATTCGGCTGCACCGAACGCGGCGCGCTCTGCGACTGGGAGAAGCATGACTAAAGCTACGGCTGAGCCAACTCTGCTTCGGGATCTAAGAGTCATGTTGTGTGCGCCTAGTCGACTTGAGGACAGTAAACGTAGCGGTCGATTCCACTGTCAGTGGTCGGTTGCTGCGGATTCAGCAGGAGAATGTCGGCGGAGCTCTTGGGCAACTCACTGACGAGCGGCGGCCTCGCCGGCGAGCTAACCGTGAGGTTGTATTGCCTCACCTCGCAGACCGGGGAGTAGTTGACGTCACTCCGCTTGAATTGGAGGACGTCGTAGCCCTGACCCGCCTTCCCAAGGTCAGCGCAAGTCCCGCTCGCCCCCGGATTGATGCACGTCTGCGGCGATGGACAGCACCTCTCCCCCGTTGGACAAGCATCCGCCGTAGTAGGGCGGTTGGCGGTGCAGCTTTGACAAGTGTTGTTCGCGCAGACCTGACCTGCCTGGCAAGTCACGCTGCCGCAGCGAACCCCCGCCGGTGTAATTCTCAGCGGGATGTACAGCTGCTGCGTTGTCATCCGCACGCCCCCGCTCACGGGTTGCTTTCGGATGTAGCCGCCGTCGATGTAGGCCAGGTAGTAATGGCCAAACCAACCCCAATGCTGCACGAGGATCCCCGGCGAATAATTGGGGTTGGGGCTTCCGTCCGGCAGCGTCATCGTCGACGTCTGCCCCACCCGATACACGCCCGAAGACGGATCGATAATCGCCCAAAGAAGGAACTTGCCGGTCGGGTTTTGATTCTTCAAAACCTTGTTCAACGTCGCGTCGCTCTTGATGCTCTGGCAAGCCAATCCATCCGCGCTCACCGCGACTTCTGAGACGACTGGGATGTATTCGAACGTGCTGGCCTGGCCTGGCTTCTCGGTGGCTAATGGCAGCAGGGTGAAGATGTTGCTCTGCTCATCCAGGCGCATGTCGTTGTTGCGATCGTACGGGTCGTAGGTGTAGCCCGCCGGCGCAATGCACTTCTGAGATGGAGGGAATGGGCTGGGCGGCGCGGGATCGAAGACGTAGGCAGTGGGCGACATCGGCTGCTTTTTTGTATCGCTCGGCAACAGCAGCGGATCGCTCGCACTGAGCTGGGTCTTGGTGAACGGGAAGGTGTAATAGCCGGCGTTGGCGCCATTGATAAAAGCGCGTATCTCAGTGAAGCTGCCCTTCCCGGCGAAGTAGCCGGGGACATTCGGGTCCGCTCCTACGCCCTGATACGGTTTCGGAAAATTCGCTGCGTCTACCGGGCCCGCGTTGAACTCGCCCTGCTGATAGTCATAGGGATTGCAGGCAGCGGCGAGCACGACGAGCACCGGCAGACCCTTGGGCAGCTTTCGAAGAATCACTGATGACGCCATCGGCCAGACCCTCCAGCGGCTAAAAGTTCGCGATGCGACCTCACGGTCGATTTCGCCCAGGCCCCGAGCGAGGGAGTAAGCACATTTCAAGATGCAAAGCAATCACTTCAATACGTGAAACGAGAGCCAGGCCTTGCCCGCGTTTGCGAATTGGCGTAATCGGCTTTGCTCGAATTGCGCAGAATCCGACGGAAGGGGTCGACGTGAGGATAGTCCGTTACCGGGATCGATCGGGAAATACAGGATTCGCCTCGCAGGAAAAAGACGGTTCCTTTCTTCGGCTGGAAGGAGAGCTCTTCGGCGGGTTGCAGAAGACCGCGCAGCCAGCTCCCGTCGAACGCCTGCTCGCACCGGTAGTGCCGACTGCGATCTGGGCGATCGGCCTCAACTACCGCCTTCACGCCAAGGAGGCTAATTTCAAGATACCGGAGTTTCCGGTCGTCTTTGCCAAGGGAGTGAACTCGGTTCAGGATCCCGGCGCGCCGATCTTGCTTCCCGCGAAGAAGTATTCGACCGAGGTCGACTACGAGTGCGAGTTGGTGGTGGTCATCGGCAAAACCTGCAAGGACGTCCCTCGCGACCGCGCGCTCGACTTCGTCGCCGGCTACACGTGCGGCAACGACGTCAGCGCTCGCGACTGGCAGCTCAAGTGGGGCGGCAGCCAGTGGTGCTACGGCAAGAGCTTCGATACCTTCGCGCCGATTGGCCCTTGCCTGGTCACTCCGGAATCACTGCCCAATCCGTCTGGCTTGCGAATCCAAACCATTTTGAGCGGCCGCACTGTTCAGGATTCCAACACCGGCGACATGATTTTCGACGTCCCGGCTCTGATCGAGTTTTTAAGCCGCAGCACCACGCTGCTTCCGGGTACCCTGATTTTCACCGGCACCCCTGCGGGCGTGGGAATGGGCCAAAAGCCGCCGCGGTGGTTGGTCGACGGCGATGAAGTGAGCATCGTCATCGAGGGCATCGGCACCCTCACCAATCGCGTTCACCAGGGATGACTTGAGCGCGCAGTAGGCCGGGTCAAAAATCGGTGGCCTTGGTGCCTCGACAACGTCGGCATTGCCGCTTAGCGGAAATCGGGACAGGTGCAGCGCAGCGAAGTCGATGGGCTCAATGCCTTTGCCCCATGCTCCCAGAGATCTGTCGCGCGCCCTTCCTCACCGTGACCGCAAAGGCCTGGCACCGGTCGCGGCCGATTCGCGTCACTGGCCCGGAGACGCTGATCGCCGCGGCGACCTTTCCACTTTCGTCGAGGATCGGCGCCGCTACGCAAACCGCGCCCAGATTGGTCTCTTGGTCATCCAGGGCATAGCCCTGCTGCGCGATGCGCGCGAGCTCCCTTCGCAGGCGGGGAAGGTTTGAGATCGTGTATTGCGTGAAGCGCTCGAAGGTCAGCGTCGGCAGAATCTCTTCCCGCTGCTCGTCCGGGAGAAAGGCCAGGATCGCCTTGCCCAGAGCGGTGCAGCTCAAAGGCCGGCGCATTCCCGGCTTGGAGACCATGCGAAAGCTGTGGGTGCTCTCCATCACATCGAGATAGAGGATTTCATTCCCGTCCAGTACGCCCAGGTTGACGGTTTCCTTGGTGGATTGGGCGATCGAGGTCAGGACCGGATTGCTCACCTTGCGCAGCGTCGCGTGGTAGGAAATTCCCGAACCGAGGCGAGCCAGCTTCGGCGCCACGATGTACGCGCCGCCGTTGTCTCGAAAGAGGTAGTCTTCCTTCTCCAAGTGGGCGAGAAAACGGTAGGCGGTGCTCTTGTTGATCCCCGTCTGCAGCGCAATCTCCCGCAGCTGCAATCCCGCCGGGGAGCCGTCCAGCGCTTCCAAAATTCTTAAAACCTTGCCCACCACTCCCACCGGTGCCGATTTGGATTCCCGTGCTCGAATCATTGCGCCGTTTTCCTCTTGCCCGAAGGTGGACTGTTTTAAAGAATGAACCTAAAATTTTCAATATTGAATTGCAGCCCGCCGGGTGCTAGAGGCAGACGCTCGCTGGCAAGCGAGGAGTGTCGCTCTGGATCAAGAGAATCACAACACCGCCGACTTCCAGCTCGACGGTAGACGGGTGGTGATCACCGGTGGGGCGCGGGGAATTGGCCAAGCCATCGCCGTTCTTTTCGCTTCTCGCGGGGCCACGATCCACATTCTTGACGTCAATGCTGAGCAAGCGAAGGCGGCCGCCAAGGAGATCGTCGATGCGGGCGGAAAGGCCACTGCGGCTTTTTGCGATGTCTCCAACAAAGCCAGCGTTCAGGACGCTTTTGCTCAGATCGCCCGCCTCGGCCGCGTTCACATCCTGGTCAACAGCGCCGGCATCGCCCACGTGGGGACACTCGAATCGACCACCGAGAGCGACTTCGAAGCCGTCTATCGAGTCAACGTCCTGGGCGTCTTCAATTGCATGCAGGCAGTCGTCTCTCAGATGAAGAAGATGGGAGGCGGGGTAATTCTCAACATGGCTTCGATCGCCGCCTCCGCCGGCCTGGCGGACCGCTTTGCCTATTCGGCGAGCAAAGGCGCCGTTCTCGCGATGACCTATTCGGTGGCCAAGGACTACGTTCGCGACAACGTTCGGTGCAATTGCATCTCCCCCGCCCGCGTGCACACCGCCTTCGTCGATGGCTTGGTCAAAAGAAACTACCCGGGCAAGGAAGAGGAGGCCTTTGCTCGCCTCGCCCAATCGCAGCCGATCGGCCGCATGGCCAAGCCCGACGAAGTCGCTTCGCTGGCGCTCTTCCTATGCTGCGACGCTTCTTCCTTTATCACCGGCGCGGACTACCCGTTGGACGGCGGCTTTTTTACCTTGCGCGGTTGAATCCGTTGCCGGCGGCAGCGCCTCGGGAGTCGGATGAGGATTGATGCCCATCAGCATTTCTGGAGCTACCAACCGATCCGGGACAGCTGGATTACGGACGGGATGTCCGCCCTGAAGCGTGATTTTTTCCCTGAGCACCTGCTTCCCGAGCTGCGTTCGGCGGGTATCGATGGCACCATCGCGGTGCAGGCCGATCAGTCCGAGGAGGAAACTCGATTTCTTCTTCGCTTGGCGGAAAAGCATCACTCCATCCTCGGCGTGGTCGGCTGGGTCGACCTGCGCGCGCCCGGCATTGCCGATCGCCTGGACCATTTCCGCCAATTCAGAGCGCTCCGTGGATTTCGCCACATTGCGCAAGCCGAGCCCGACGTCCGCTTCTTGCTTCGCGCCGATTTCCGGCGAGGCATTTCCCTTCTCGCCGAGCTCGATTTCACCTACGACATCCTGATCTATCCCCGGCAACTGCCCGCCGCGATCGAGTTG
>Ga0126370_10001138_pt1 | contig 11962 bp, 9 predicted proteins | sample PanSoiMetaPlot_3_FD_92586 | JGI IMG/M metagenome (GOLD analysis project Ga0126370, IMG submission 92586) | Tropical forest soil microbial communities from Panama - MetaG Plot_3 | ecosystem: Environmental > Terrestrial > Soil > Tropical forest > Bulk soil | place: Panama | collected 2016-02-17 | reverse complement strand
GCGTCTTTGCGGCTCAGGCCTTGGCTGATTCTTTCTTCTGTGGCCATTTCAAGGAAATGGCTTACCTCTTCGTTTAACTCCTGGCTGGCGCGTCTTTTCCGCAGCAAGTTCCTGACTCCGTCCGCGATGCTTCGAAAGAAGGACATAACTGCTCCTTGCGATACTTTCCAGGATTCTGAGCCCCTATTCGTGACGCAAAGCTACAATCGGATCCACGCGCATGGCGTGCCGTGCGGGGATGAAACATGCCGCGACAGACACGGCAACAAGCAGCAGCACAACGCCCCCAAACGTCAGCGGATCCGTGGGTTGCACCTCGAACAGCATGCTTGCCAGGAATCGGGTGACCCCCAGGGAGGCCAGCACACCAGCGATCACCCCGCATACGACTGGGAACATTCCCTGGCGAAGCAGCAATCGAAACAATACGCCCCGCTGCGCGCCGAGGGCCACGCGGACGCCGATTTCACGTGTGCGTTGAGCGACACTGTAAGACGTGACGCCGTAAATGCCGACCACCGAGAGTACCAGGGCAATCGCGGCGAAGGCCCCGATCAGGATCAAAGCGAATCTGCGGCCTTGAACAGAAAGCCCAACATAATTTTCGAGCGGCGTAATTCGCGAAATGGGCTGCGTAGGGTCGATGGAATGAATAGCCTGTTGCGCGGCAGGGGAAATCGCCGCGGGAATACCTGCGGTCAGAATGACAAAAGTCATCTGCCCATCAGGGAATGGCCATTGCTGGTGAGGGATGTACATCTGCATGTCGGGAAGCGAATCGAGCCCAATGTGGCGCACATCTCCGACGATTCCCACGACTGTCCACCATGGTTTATCGACATCGCCGACCTTTACTCGCTTGCCGATGGGATTTTCTCCCGGCCACATGCGGCGAGCTGTAGTCTCGCCGATGAGCAGGACTTGTGCTGCGGCGGCAGTGTCTGCGGCAGAAATGTCGCGGCCCCGAAGCAAGGGAATGTGCATAGTTTCGAGGAATCCTGGTGTGACGCAGTAGCGCTCGGCGCTCGGGTCTTCTTCGGGGTTGGCGTGGATCTTACCTTCGACGTGAAAGCCGTACTTATCTATGTTTCCAGCCAAGGGAATCTGACTAGCCGCGGCGGCGGAACGTACGCCGGGAAGCGCGCTAAGTCGCTTGACGGCCTCAGCAAAATATTGACGCACAACTTCATTGTCATTGAAACGCTGGCCGAGTACGGAGGTTTGCAGGGAAAGGACATTAGCGGGATCGAATCCTGGCGAGACTAACAGCAGACGGCTCAAGCTGCGGAGAAGAAGACCTGCGCCGATTAGAAGCGTGAGGGAAAGTGCGACTTCGCAAACCACAAGCATTCCGCGCAGGCGACGACTAGCGACGCTTCCGCTGCCGCGCGAACCCTCCTTGAGAGAATCGTGCACCGCGGTCCTTGACAGACGGTATGTAGGCGCAAGACTGGTCGCGATGCCCGTAAGTAGCGCAACTCCAATGGTGAATAACAAAACTCGTCCATCGAGATGTACTTGATCGAGGCGCGGCAAATCACCGGTGCCCACAACAGCCAGTACTTTGGGTGTCCAGCACGCCGGGATGAGTCCCGCCGCTGCGCCCAGCAGGCTTAGAAGGCAGTTTTCCGCAAGCAGCTGGCGAATGATCCTGCTGCGGGTCGCTCCGAGCGTAGTGCGGACGGCAATCTCACGCTGGCGATTTGTGGCGCGGGCGAGGAGCAGATTGGCAAGATTCGCGCATGCCACGAGCAACACGAATGAGACCGCCCCGAGGAGGATGTATAACGGCGTGCTGGCTGCTCCGAGTAGTTGCTCGCGGATCGGCGTGAGGACCACGCCGGTATCGTCATATTCCTTCGGATAGGCCTTGCTCAGCGCCGCAGAAACAACGTCCATTTCCGCAGTGGCCTGGGTGATGGCGATACCGCCCCGTAGCCTACCAATCGCGACCAAGTGGTGGCATGTTCGGCAGGCCCATGGTTGAGAAACGTCGTAGCCCAGGACGCGCCAGATCTCCACCGAGCCGCCTCGCGGATCCTGGGTCATCAAGGACTGATAGCTTGCCGGCAACACACCGGCCACAATGTACTGCGTCGCGTTCATGGTGACGAGCTTGCCGGCGATGTTGGGGTCGGAGTTGAATTTGCGTTGCCACAAGGAGTGGCTGAGCATTACGACTTTGTTGGTGTTAGGGGCATCTTCTTCCGGCAAAAAATCGCGACCGATTTCAGGATGGACGCCAAGCGTGCGGAAATAATTGCTGGTCACACGGAGGCCGCTGAGCTGTTCGGGTTCGCCGACTTGCAGCACGGGCTGCCAGGAGCTGTAAATAGCAAGTTGCTCGAAGCTTTTGCTTTGAGCTTTCCAGTCGAGGTAGGTGGCGTAGCCCACGTTCTCCGGCGAGCCGTCGCGGCCCTTTTCCCACACGATCGTGAGGCGATCCGAGTCTCGATAGGGAAGCGGTCGGAGCAGGACCCCGTTAACGAGGCTGAAGATGGCGGTGTTGGCCCCGATGCCGAGAGCAAGGGTCAGGACGGCGACGGCGGTGAATCCGGGAGACTTGCACAACATGCGGACGGCGAAACGCAAATCCTGCCAACAGGTTTCAGCAATGGATTCCCAGGCGGAGGAGTGAACTTCTTCTTTCGCGATTTCGACACTGCCGTGCTCCAAGCGCACGGCGCGAAGCGCCTCCTTGCGGGTCATGCCTTGATGGAGCTTTTCGCCTGTCGCCATTTCGAGAAAGCCGCTTAGTTCTTCATTCAGTTCGAAGTCGTCCTGCTTCTTCCGGAAGAGCGACCGAAGCCCGCTGGTGATGCTTCGCAGGATGGACATGGTTTTACGAGGCCTCCAGAATTCTCGCGATGGCCGCTACTTGTCTTCCCCACTCCTGCTTCTCCGTGCTGAGTCTCTTTCGTCCTGGTTCCGTCAAGGCGTAGTACTTTGCCCGTCTGCTGTTCTCTGTGGCCTTCCATTCACCTTTGATTAGCCCGGCGCGCTGGAGTCGCTGTAAGGCGACAAACAGAGAACCGGCATTGACACGAAAAACACCGCGGCTCATCTGCTCGAGCCGGACGGCGATGCCGTATCCGTGCATGGGCTCTAGCGCCAGCGTCTTCAAAATGAGCATGTCCAGAGTGCCTTGGACAAGATCGCCCTGTTTGTCTGTCATGGGCGGCTTCCTCCTGAAGGTCAAGAGGAGGATACACCTCTCCCCCTGATTGTCAAGAGGAGAGTAGTGTTATGCGGACGCCCTTAAGCCCCGGCCGCATTTGAGTATGCGTTATTCGACGTTGGTGAGAGTCTGGATCTGCGTTTCGAGTGCTTGGTTATATTGGCGCTCGATTTGAAGCTCGGTTTGCAGCTTCTTGACCAGAAGCTCCAGGCGGGCAATCTCCACGCGAAGCTTCTGTAGGTCGACTGCCGAAGGACCTGGCCGTACGGGCGCGGCAGGGGGCAGGGAATCAACTTGCGGTTGCGCGGGCGGACGCGGTGAAAAGGCTTCGGCGAGAGCGCGAGGCCACGCGGGCTCCTGCGAAGCCGGTGGCGCGGAGTGTGACGCGACGCTACGCGGAGCGGCAGGAGCTGGCGCAAAGAGATTGCTCAAGGCATTTGTTGCGGCACCGCGGTCTGCCGACGAAGCTGGCGCGGCGCTCTTGGGCTCAAGAAGCGCTTTTACCCTGTTAATCAGTTCCTGCGGCTGAAACGGTTTGCGAATCAACTCATCCGCTTTAACCGAGACGGCTTTGTCGGCGACGCTTTTGTTTACCACTCCCGACATGAGCAGCACGGGAGTACCGCTGAGATCGGGATTCTCTTTGATCTGGTTGCAGACCGAATAGCCATCCTGATCCGGCATGATGACGTCGGTGATCACCACATCGGGGCGGGTCTCTTCGAATTGAGCGAGGGCGGAGGCCGCGTCGGCGCAGGTAATCACCTGAATATTTTCGCGGCGGAAAGCAATTTTGATGACTTCGCGCATGGTGGCGCTGTCGTCAATGAAATAAACGGTTGGCACACGTTTCCCCGGCGCTTCATCCAGTGGAGGGAGCATCATTGCTTCGCTCATGGGGCTTCCTTGTCTGCCATGTCGCGGGAACTTTCATCGACTTCGCGCATGGCATCGAGCATTAAATCCGTGGCCGAACGCAGGACGGTGCGCTGCGACGAGGTCGTGCCGTACACAAACTTGTACACGCCATTGTTTCCGTTGACGCAGTTCTTGAGGATGTGGATCACGGCTTCGTCGCCAAAAAGAGCTCCGCATTCGGCATGAGAAATTTCTCCCCCTTCGTAGAACAGCACCGCGTCGGTCTCTCCCGCGTTGATGTGCAATGCGCCGGTCTGGTGTGCATGGCCGAGCATTTGCATGACGCCGGTGAGGTCATGATGCGTGAGGTTGCCGCTCAGGCTCGTATCGGACTGGGGGAGCATTTGCGTGGGCTGGAAGCCCTCGATTTTGCTGACAATGATTTGCTTGACGTGAGAGGCAATGACTCCGGGCTGGCGGCTGCGATCAATGTAGTCGTCGCATCCGGCTTGAAACGCTTCCATCAACGCGCGCTGGCTACCATCGCCCAAAGCAACAATGGGGAGACTCGAATTCTTGGCGTCCGAGCGGATAATGCGTGCAATTTCGAGCGCGCCCATTTCGCGCATGTTGGTGGCGCAGAGAATGGCGCCCGGAACATCGTATTCGAGTGCTGTCAGCGCATACGCTGCCTGGGTGCTCGTATTCACTTCAAAACCTTCACGCTTCAACGCATCGCCAAGGCGCTTGGCGAAATACACGTTGCTGTCAATCAGCAGAACCTTGATGGGGCGCGCGGCGGGGATCACGGCCTGGCCTCCCCTTTGCTAGGGCGTGTAAGGTGCGCTCCAAGCTGCTCTCGAGTCGCCGGGTGCGGGAAAAACTCAGTGGAGCCAGGAGTCAGTGCGCTCAAATTCAGCACTTCAATGACGTCGCCGCCGTGCGAAAGCCAACCGGCCACATGGGGCTCGTCCGACGGGCTCGCGGGCGTTAATTCTGCGTTGATCAATTCGCATTCGCCGGTGACGGGAAGGGCTACCCATTCGGTCCTTTGCCCGTAATGGCGCAGAGCAATCAGGTAAAAACGGCGCGACGTGAGATATTTTCCAATCAGCGTTTCGGCAATGTCGCAGACGGGAACAATTCTTCCGCGGCGCAAGATGACTCCCTCTATCTTCGCAGTGTTGTGGGGAAAGCGAAAAACGCGGCTGGGTGCGACCAGCTCGGCAGTCCCGTCGGCAGCAACGGCAAATCGCCGTTCCCCCAGTCGCAGGAGAACGAAGGACTTCAGTTCGAGATCGGCGGAGACGGTCATGTCTTTAGTTCGTTGTCTTAACCCCACTCTTAATTCAATTCCGCTCCAGAGTCAGTGTCTTCCTCTGCTTCAGTCTCTTCAATAAACGCTTCTGGTGAAGGCAGCGCCGCGTCCAGCATCATCAATTCCTCGCCGGACAGAAAACCTTCCGGCCGCACAACGGGAACCACGGTTTGGTCCAACGCTGTGAGGCCCCGGTACCATTGCCGCTCCTCATGACAAAACGAAAGAGGCAGAGCCTGCAATCGCGTCATGGCGGTCATTCTCTCGATGCTGTCCACCAGCAAGGCCGTCCGCGTGTTGCGAAGAACAAACGCAAGAATTCCATCGGGCGCGGAAAGGCCAAAATGTGCTGCGCCACTGACCAGAAAAAGAGTGTTGCCGCCGCGCCGCACGAATTGGCGGACTTTGTCGATGCCTGGCGCGCTGACTTCGTACGCGCCGCCGGAAAGACTGTCCGCGCCGCGCACTTCCTGCACGGAGGAAGAAGACAGCGCAAACAGCTGCTCGCCGATGCGAAACAGAATGATCTGCTCCGAGCGCAAAGTGCCGGCCTTGATTGGCGCTGGCGCGGGCATCAGCGAACTCCCGCCGGCGTCGGCTTGCAGATCCCCACGACGCGCTTCTCAATGGCCTGGTAAATGTCGTCAATTCCCAGTACTTGGTCTACGACTCCCGCCTTGATCGCTTCGGCGGGCATTCCAAAAATCACGCAAGTCGCCTCATCTTGGGCCAGGACAAGCCCGCCAGCATCCTTGATCGCTCTGGCGCCACTGGTTCCATCATTTCCCATGCCTGTGAGCACGGCGACGATGCTGAGCTGTCCCGCGTAAGCGGCCACGGACTCCATCGTGACGTCCATGTTCGGCAGGTATCCGTTGATGCGGCCCGCTGTCGCGTCGAGCTGGATTCGCCCCGTTGGTGTAACGCGGAGATGCTGCCCCCCGGGGCAAATGTAGAGCGTGCCGGGTGTGAGTGATTCGTTGGACTCGGCTTCCTTCACGCGGATTTCAGTAAATTCGGCGAGTTGCGCCGCGTATTGCGAAGTGAATGTTGCCGGCATATGCTGCACGAGAATCACAGCAGCAGGGAAATCGTGCGTAAAGCCCGGAGCGATGCGCATCACGGTGGCGGGTCCGCCCGTGGACGCGGCCAAGACCACAACAGGGAACCGTTGATCGCCTGCGGCGGCTGCTGGTCGAGGGCTGGCCTTCGGAGCTGAAGCCGGCTTCGCATTGCCCCCAGCGCTCTGAATGCTGGAAGCCAGACGCGTGGCTGTGCGTACGACGCGAACTTTGGCAGCCATTCGTACTTTGCGCAGGAGCTCTTCTTTCACGCTTTGCATGTCGAGATCGATGCCGCTTGAGGGCTTGGCGACAAATTCGATGGCGCCTAATTCGAGTGCCCGAAGAGTGCTGGCTGCCCCTTCACGCGATTCGGAGCTGACGATCACAATCGGTTTGGGGTTCGTGGTCATGATTTCCGCAGTCGCTTGAAGACCGTCCACATGCGGCATGTTGATGTCCATGGAGATGACGTCCGGTTTCAGCGATTCAGCCATCGAGACGGCCTCCCGGCCGTCTTTAGCGGTTCCGACTACCTGCAACTGCTCGTCACTGCTGTAAATGGTCTCGAGCACCTTGCGCATGAAGGTGGAATCGTCGACAACCAGCACGCGAATTTTTTTGGAAGGGGTTGCCATCTTCTTCTTACGCCACAGGCGCGGCCGGGCGTGGCGCCTCCGTTCCCATAAGTTGTTCTACAGCCGCAATCAACTGATCCTCCTGCACGGGTTTCGTCAGGAAAGCCGAAGCGCCTTCCTTCATTGCGCGGTCGCGATGCTTGGCGCCTGCACGGGAGGTCACAACCATCACCGGAATGCGCCGCGTAGAGGGGCTCTGCCGCAACTGCACCATCAGCTCGTAACCCGTCATGCGCGGCATTTCGAGGTCGGTGATGACCAGGTGACAGCCGTGCTGCGAGACGAGTTCCGCGGCTTCGAGGCCGTCCGCAGCCAGCTTCACGCGATAGCCGTTCTTTTCCAACATACGTCCCACGAACTTTCGCACGCTGATCGAGTCGTCGGCTACCACGATGACGCGCTCTTGCTCGACGCGATCGATCGCTTCGGAAGGGATCGTGCCGCGCGCTACAGCCGCCGAACCTGGAGCAAAAATACGAGCGGCGCTGGCATTTGCCTGGAGCGGGCGGTGCTCGGTGGGTTCCGCGGCGACCATGCGATTCAGGTCGATGAGCAAAATCAAGCTGCCGTCTGGCGCAATCGTTGTGCCAGGGAAAAGTTTGACGCGGCGCAGATATTCCCCGAGGTTCTTGATAACGATTTCGTCTTTGCCAAGGACTTCCTCAACCACCAGACCGATTTGATGGTTGCCAGCATTGGCCACAACCATCCGGAAAAATCCGTTCACGGGCTCGAGCGGCGGCAAGCCGAGAAAAGTATCCAGGCGAATGACTTCGGTTACGACGTCGCGAACTTTCGTTAGAAGTTTTCCACCAACGTCCTCGATTTCATCGGCGCGCAAGCGACGGATTTCTTCGACGACAGCCAGCGGCACGGCGAAATTGGTCGAGCCGCAACGCACGAAGAGCGCGGGCGAGATGATCAGCGTCAGGGGGACCTTGAGGGTGAACTTCGTACCTATGCCTGTGGTGCTTTGGATTTCGATTTCGCCGTTCAAGGCGTTCAAGTTGGCGCGCACTACGTCCAGGCCCACGCCGCGCCCGGCTAGCTCGGTCTTTACCGGGGCGGTAGAGAAGCCGGGATGGAAGAGCATTTCGCGCATATCGCGTTCGGTGAGCCGGTCGGAGGTTTCCACGGAGACTAGGCCGCGCTCGATGGCGCTCTGCTTCACGCGCTGGTAATCAATGCCACGACCATCGTCCTCGACTTCAATGTAGATGTGGTTGCCACGGTGATACGCGCGCAGCGTGATTTTCCCAGCCGCAGGCTTGCCAGCTACAGCGCGATCGCTGTTGGGCTCTATTCCATGGGCTACCGAATTCCGCACGAGATGCACGAGTGGATCGGAAATCTGCTGAATGATGTTGTTGTCGAGTTCGGTCTCGCTGCCCGTTAGTTCGAGTTCCACTTCCTTGTTTGTGGATTGTGCGGCATCGCGCACCGCGCGCGACAGCCTCGAGTAGAGTGTCCCGATAGGCACCATGCGGGCCGCAGTAATTTCATCCTGGAGGTGATGGGCGAGTTTGGTGAATTCGTCAATGTCGCCTTCAACGCGCCCGATAAACCCTTCTAGCTGCGAAAGCACCTCGTTGACGTCGGCTGAGATTTCCGCCATGGAGCGCGAAAGAATATTCACGTCGTCATAGCGGTCCATCTCGAGTTCGCTAAACTCAGACCAGAACGAGTTCTCCCCCGCAGCCGCGCTGGAAAGCAGTTTTGGGGGCGGAGCGGCTTCCTTTTTCCACGGGGCGATGTTCCGGCTGGGGCTGATGCGATTGAATTCGTATTTCTCCTGGAACTCTCCAACCTTCACCTGCAACCGTTCTTTTGAAAAACTGAGCATCTCGACCAGCTTTTCGAGTTCACCGACACGACCCACCATCCGTGTGCGGTTGATAACTAGCTCGCCGACGGTGTTCATCATGCGGTCGAGGCGGCCGAGCGCGATGCGAACGGATTTTGCCGAAGAAGCAGAGGCAGGAACTTGTTTCGCGGACTTCTTAACTTGTGCAACGGTCTGCGCAGCCGCCACTTTTTCCGAAGGCTGTTCGAATACCTCCGGTGCTTCGGCTGCCACAGCCTGGGTTTCCGACTCTTCCGGTTCAAGCGGAGCAAATTCCGCGATACGCCCCAGCAGGGAGTCGACCCCCGTACGCATCTCTGCTTCGTCGGCCCACTGGCGGTGAAGGGTTTTTTTAAGGACGTCTACGGACTCAAGGCACAAATCCACTACAGCAGCCGACGGCTCGATTTCACCGTCGCGCAAGCGTCCTATGAGGTCTTCGACGCGATGAGCGATGCCACCGAGGCGCTTCAATCCGACTTGCGAAGCAGAGCCTTTGATGGTGTGAATCGCGCGGAACAGCTTGTTGATTTCTTCCGGATTGTTGTTGCCTTCCAGAGAAATCAGGCAATCACTGACCACTTGCAGATGCTCTTCAGCCTCCGGCTGGAAGAATTCCAAAATCTCGTCGGGCACTTCATCGTCGGCTGGAAGTGCATCGAAGTAAGAACCTGTGGGTGCGGAGGCCGCTGCTTCTTCGGGCTCCTCTTCGATCATTTGCGAAGGAGCAGGCGTTTGAACAAGATTAAGCGGCGGTGGCTCAGTAGGAAACGCGAAGCGATAGCGATCCTTGAAAGCGGCAATGTCTTCGAGGCATTCATTGCCCGTGTCGCTGATTTCCAGAAGGTCAGTTTCGAGCAGGGAAATGCCATCGGAAAGGAATTCCGTGAGCGGCCCGTGCAGGTCCTCGCCCAAAGGCGCATTCAACGCGTATTGAAACACATGCGCAAGTTTTCCAGCGACCTCCGAAAATCGGGGGAATCCATAGCTTGCGGAGGTTCCGCTCAGCGTGTGGGCGGCGATGTAAAGACGTTCGAGATCTTCGTGCTGTGGCTCAATGTCCTGAAGCACACCAACATATTCCCGCAAATACTGCAGGTGCTCCGCGGCTTCCTGGAGGAAGACTTCGACGGCTTCGCGCTCGGGAATGCTCACGCGCGTCCCTCCGTCACCAACTCAGGCTTTAGCAACTCCTCAGCGGTTGGTTTGCGGTACAAAATGCAATCATTCAGCACGATGGCTTGGAACTTCACCGGCATCTTGGAAATCGATTCCGAATGCCCGAGAAACAGGTATCCGCCAGGCTCAAGCGTTTCATAGAAACGCTGCACCATGGCACGACGACGTTCTTCTGAGAAATAAATCAGTACGTTCATGCAGAAGATGGCGTCCATGCGCCCGATGTAAACCGGAGACGCCAGGTTCATCTGCGCGAACGAAATCATCTTGCGCAGCCTGGGCTTGATCTGCTGGCCCCCATCAACGGGGGAAAAATGATTGGCGAGTTGCTTTTCGCTTGCACTGGCAATACTTCGGCCTGCATACACACCACGCTCCGCGTGCTTCAGCGCTTGCCGGCCGATGTCGGTAGCTAGGATTTCCACGTTCCAGGAGTCCGCAAAGGAAAGCGAATCCGCGATGGTGATGGCGATGGAATACGGCTCCTCGCCGGTGGAGCAGCCCGCACTCCAGATACGCAGGGTTCTTGGGTTCTTCCAGAACTTCTTGACATGGAGTTCCGGCAGAACGCGTTTTTCAAAAGCCTCGTAAACACCTGGATAGCGGAAGAAGGTGGTTTCTTGCGTAAGCAATCTTTCAAGAAGCGCTTCGTACTCGACATTGGACTTGCGCATATTGCGCAACAAGTCGGTGCCTCGTTGGAGGGCTTTAGCGCGCAAGTGTTCACGTACACGAGTGGAGAAGAACCGCTCACGCGATTCATCGAAGCAAATTCCCGTCCGCTCTTCGATTAGCATGCGGATCTCACTCAATTCGTGTTCGCTCAGCCCGTGGCCTGGTCCCTGGCGCTCGCTCATCGTTTTCCCGTCTGTTGTTTAGGCTCCGCCCTCACTTGCATCGCAAGCAGGCAAGAGAGTAGACGCCTAACGAACCGCTCCCGCTGGGACGGGCCGATCTGGCGCTGCCGCTTCCGGAGCCATCGGCGCAATCTTGGTACCTGCACGGAACTGCGCCAGCGCTTCGTTCAACTGATCCGACAATTTGACGAGCTGGCTTACGGTCGCCACCGTGCCGCGCGTTCCTTGGGACGTCTGTCGCGTAATGTTGGAAATAATTTGCATGGCGTGCGCTACGCCTTCTGTTCCGCGAACCTGCTGTTTGGAAGCCAGGGAAATTTCCTGGACGAGTTCTGCCGATTGGCGAACGACGTTCGAGATGGCGTCGAGGGCGCGTCCGGCCTGATCCGCCAGCGACGCTCCGCCTTCCACTTCCTTGGTGCCTTCTTCCATGACCACCACCGCCTCGTTCGTTTCGGCCTGAATTGCCTTGATGAGGGCTGCGATGTCTTTCGTGGCGCTACGGCTGTGTTCTGCCAGCTTGCGAACTTCGTCGGCGACCACGGCGAATCCACGGCCCGCATCGCCGGCGCGCGCCGCTTCAATGGCGGCGTTCAACGCCAGCAAGTTGGTCTGCTCGGTGATGTCGTTAATCACGTTGATGATTTCCGAAATTTCCAGCGAGCGATCGCCAAGGGATTTGATCTTCTTCGCTGTAGCTTGTACCGAAGCCCGGATGCGCTGCATGCCTTCCAGCGTGTCGCGCACAGCTCGGTTGCCTTGTTCGGCGGCGTCAAGAGCGCGACGGGCCGCTTCAGCGCTGGCTTCCGCGTTGTTGGACACCTGCTTCATCGAGACCGTCAGCTCTTCGACGGCGCTCGAAGTGTTGGTGATTTCCTGGTCCTGTTGGGTCGCGCCGGCCTGCATTTCGTCGGCGGCCACAAGAATGTTGTTCGAGCAGGCAGTCACTTCCATGGCGGCCTTGCGCACGCGCTCGAGAACTTTGGTGAAGTTGTCGAGCATGTAGTTGATGGAGTCGGTGACGTTGCCG
>Ga0126370_10001136_pt1 | contig 11966 bp, 10 predicted proteins | sample PanSoiMetaPlot_3_FD_92586 | JGI IMG/M metagenome (GOLD analysis project Ga0126370, IMG submission 92586) | Tropical forest soil microbial communities from Panama - MetaG Plot_3 | ecosystem: Environmental > Terrestrial > Soil > Tropical forest > Bulk soil | place: Panama | collected 2016-02-17 | reverse complement strand
GCTTCCGTCAGGCGACGACTTCGACTTGGTCCACAAAGCACCACATCCAATCCTCTCCGGGCTCAATCGATTGCATGATCGGATGCTTAGTTGCGTGAAAATGCTTCGTCGCGTGCTTGTTCTTCGAGGAATCGCAGCAGCCGACATGGCCGCACTCCCGGCATAAGCGCAAATGGACCCAAGAATCGCCCATCTTCAGGCACTCTTCGCAGCCCTCGCTGTGCGGGCGAACGTTCTTGATATGGCTCAAGTGAGAACAGCCTTTGCTCATGAAGCCGCCTCCTGCTCCTGCTGGGTCTGGCTGTTGTTGTGAAACCTCGGTTGTTGCAGCGGGATGCGCACGAAGAAGCGCGTGTCGCCCGGCTTGGATTTCACTTCGATGGTGCCGTGGTGTTTTTGCACGATGCGCATGGCAGTGTCGAGACCGAGCCCGGTGCCCTCGCCGACGGGCTTGGTCGTAAAGAAGGGATCAAAGATGCGCGATTTGGAGTCTTCAGGAATGCCGGGGCCGGTATCGCCAATCTCCACGCACACCGCGTCCAGCGCGCGCACTGCGCGAATGCGCAATTCGCCCTGGCCGTTCATAGCGTCGATGGCGTTGTCAATCAAGTTGGTCCATACCTGGTTGAGTTCGCTTCCGTAGGCGCAGACCTTCGGCAGTTCGGGATCGTAGTCGCGCTTGACCGCAATACCTTTCTTCAGCCAATGGCCGAAGATCTTGATGGTGTTGTCGAGATCCTCGCGCACGTCCACTTCCTGCAGAGCGGCTTGGTCCATGTAGGAGTAACGCTTGATCGCCGTTACCAGTTCGCTGATCCGCTTGGTGCTGTTGTCAATCTCATGGATCAAGCGAAAGATGGTGATGACGGCGGCCACGCGGCGCAGCGCGTCAATCAGTACCATATCGCCGACGTTCACGCGCAAGGCTTCCATCTTGTCCAGGTCGGCATTGGCTTCGGCGAGCGGCCCGGCGATTTTCCACGGCTCTTCGACCTTGTGCTCCTCTAGACACGCGGTGAGCTCCGCTTCCAGGTCGCTGAGCGCGACCGGGTCCAGGTGGGAATCGCTCTTTTCTGCCACGCGATCGGTTACGTCGCGTTCAAACGCGAAGACGGCCATGCGCTGTTCGTTGCTGAGCGGATGCTGCAGCAAACGCAAACTGGCGCTGCGCACGTTGTCCATCGCTTCCTTCAGGCTCTTGGCGGCGCGTTGTGCGGCGGCGGCGGGATTGTTGAGTTCGTGGGCTAGGCCGGCGGAAAGCTTGCCGAGCGCCATCAGCTTGTCGCGCTGCGTCTCCTGGCGCGTCGTCTCGCGAATGCGATCGGACATGACGGCGACAAGCCGGTAGCCCAGGACTGGAATGCGCTGGATCAGTTCCGGAAAATACTGCATGTGCAAACGCAGGACGTGCAACGGGAGCACGGCGCGGGCCGTTCCTATATAGTTTTTCAGCCGCGAAAAAGGCAGCGCTCCGGTGATTTGACCCTGATGCGCGATAAAGCGCGGCGTGCCAGGTTCCTCCGGAAAGTCGACTTGAATCTCTCCTTCAAGGATCACATTGAGGTGCGAGATCGGGTCGCCTTTGCGGCCAAGCACGTCGCCGGCTGCGAAGTGCGCGTCCTCCATGCGCTCGGCCAGCCAAACCAGATCTTCCTGCGACAGATCGGCAAAATTGGAGTTGGTCTTGAGATCGCGAACGATGCTCTCGATTTGCGCGGCAGTATTGCTGGGGCTGGTCATTTTCACACCGTCCCGAGATATTGATGCACAAATTGCACTGCATTGGCGCCTTCGCCGACGCCGGAAGCCACGCGCTTGATCGAGCGGTAGCGTACGTCGCCGGCAATGAAGATTCCCGGCACGCTGGCTTCGAGCAGCCACGGCTCGCGCTCGAGCGGCCAGCCGCGCGGCAACTTGTTGTCGGTCATCAGGTCGCGGCCCGTCAGGATAAAGCCCTTGTCGTCGCGTTCGACTACGCCCGCCAGCCAATCGGTAAGCGGAGCGGCGCCGATGAAGATGAAAAGGGAAGCAGCCGGCACTTTCTGCGTTTCGCCGCTGGTCGAGCACAGCACGGAGATAGCTTCCAGACGGTCGGTGCCGAAGGCCTCGGTGACGTGCGAGTTGTACTCCACATGGATGTTGGCCGTCTGCCTGATTTGTTCGATCAGGTATTGCGACATGCTGAGCGTCAGCGAACCTCCGCGCACCAGCATGACCACGCGACGCGCGTATTTCGAAAAGAACATGGCGGCTTGCCCCGCGGAATTCGCGCCGCCCACGATGTACACATCTTCGTCCTTACAGGTAGCAGCCTCGGTCATCGCCGCGCCGTAGTAGACGCCCGCGCCTTGCAGCTGTTGAAGACCCGGAACATTCAGCTTGCGGTAGGAAACGCCGGTAGCGATCACTACGGCTTTGGCCCCGATCTCTTTTGCGTCGGAAAGCTTGACGAACTTGGAGCCGCCTTCGACTCGCAGGCTGCAAACCTCCTGCGGAGAGAGGATTTCCACGCCGAAGCGCCTGGCCTGGATCACCGCTCGGCGGGCGAGATCGGCTCCGCTTAAGCCCGAAGGGAAGCCGAGATAGTTTTCAATGCGCGAGCTCATCCCGGCCTGGCCGCCCGGCGCTTCGCGTTCGATCATGACCGTGCTTAGCCCTTCCGAGGCGCCGTAGACGGCTGCGGCCAGCCCGGCGGGCCCGCCTCCCACGATGAGCAGATCGTAGAACGACGTGGTGGCGTTGGTGCGCAGGCCGATTTTCGCGGCGAGATCGGACTGCGAGGGATCGGAAAGCGCGGAGCCGTCCTGGAAGATGGTGGCGGGGAGCGAGAGCGCTTCGCGCTGCGCGATGTCCAGTGCTTCGCGCACTTCTTTGTCGCGCTCGGCCGCTTCCACGTCGAGCCAGCGATAGGGAAGCTGATTGCGGGCAAGAAAGTCGCGGATGGCGTAAGAGCGCGGCGACCAGCGGTGGCCGAGGACGCGCACCCCCTCGAACGCCGGACGGTGATTGGCCTGCCAGTCTTCCAGCAAATCGTCGATCACTGGGTAGAGCTGCTGCTCGGGCGGGTCCCAGGGCTTGAGCAGATAGTGATGGATGCGCGCGTGATTGATGGCTTGAATGGCCGCGTCGGTATCGGCGTAGGCTGTCAGCAGAACGCGTTTCGCTTCCGGATAAACACCGATGGCGCGCCCAATAAAATCGACACCGCTCATTTCGGGCATACGCTGATCGGCAAGCAAAAGCGCGACCGCTTCGTGGCGCCGTTTGAGAGTTTCAAGCGAGCGGACGGCAGTGCCGCCGGAATCGGCGCGCATGACGCGATAGCGATCGGCGTAACGCTTACGGAGGTCGCGCTCGATCGCGCGCAGCACCTCCGGATCATCGTCAACCGTAAGCAGGACAGGTTTGGGCATTCCGGTTTCTCGTTCGCAGCCTTCGAGCGTATGGGTTTGCACGCGCGAGGAGCGTCTTTCCCCAGGTCACCCTCTTGCGGGCGCCGCGTTCAGATTGGATGCTCTCTCCAACCTCGCGGACACATGCAGCAAGGCCTTTTGTGCGCGACCCTTTTTATACTCCCTGGCGGCGCGTTGAACAAATCGAGCCCTTGCCAAGAAAAGCCAGTGCCGGTTGGCGTCGCTGCCAAGGATGAAACAAGGGGGGAAGAAAGGCGTGGAGCAAGTGGCTAGTGCGGCTATGATTTTTAGCCAGGGTCAAAAAGAAGCTTCATGACGAAAAACCTTCAGGTAATGAAATTTGGCGGGACGTCGGTAGGAAATGCGACGTGCATCCGCCGTTCGGCGCAAATCGTGGCCCACGCGGCAAAGGAGCATAAGGTGGCGGCGGTGGTCTCGGCGATGAGCGGTGTGACTAACCGGCTGATTGAGGCCGCCCACCATGCGAAACAAGGCGACCGCGAAGCAGGTAAGGCCCTGACCGAGGCGCTGCGCGAACAGCATTTCGAAGCGCTCGATGCTCTCGTTCAATCGCCCGGGACGAAAGGCCCGGTGCAGGAGAGAGTCAAACAGATCCTGGCCGAGGCCTCAAGACTATACGAGGGCACAGCGCTGCTGCGGGAATTGACGCTGCGGACTCTCGACGCGATTTCGAGTTTGGGGGAAAGGCTCTGTGCCCCCATTTTTGCGGCCGCACTAGGTGAACTCGGCGCCCGGGGCAGCGCGATCGAAGCCACCGAACTGATCATGACGGATTCCTTCCACGGCGGCGCGGAGCCTTTGCCGGATGCGACGCGTGAAAAATCGCAAAAACGCATGGGAGCTCTTCTCGAACAGGGAATCGTGCCCGTAGTGACCGGATTCATCGGAGCGACAGCTGACGGCGCTTTGACCACGCTCGGGCGCGGTGGTTCGGACTACTCCGCTACGATTCTCGGGGCAGCGCTGGATGCAGAGGAGATCATCATCTGGACGGATGTCGAAGGCGTGCTGACGGCTGATCCGCGCCTGGTCGGGGATGCGCGGACGATTCCTGAAATTTCCTATCGAGAGGCGGCGGAGCTCGCCTATTTCGGCGCGAAAGTGCTTCATCCAAAAACACTGCGTCCGGTCTTGCCAGCGGGAATTCCGGTCTGGATTCGCAACAGCTTCGCGCCGGAAAAGCTGGGTACGAAGATTACAGCGAAAGGCCGGAGCATCGGCGGCGGCGTAAAGGCGCTAACGGCAATTCGCGACGTGGCGCTGATCAGCGTGGGCGGGCCTGGAATCGTCGGTGTAACGGACGTGGTGGGAAGAACCTTTTCGACCACGGCCGAGCTCCGCGCCGAGGTGCTGCTGATTTCGCAGTCGTCTTCGCAAAACGACATCTGTTTCATAGTAGCCAAGGCGCATGCGCAGGCGACGCTCGAAGCGCTGCGCAAGGAATTCGCGCAGGATCTGGCTCACCAGGTCGTGGATCACATCGCAATGGATCCGGATATTGCCATCGTGGCGGTGGTCGGAGAAAACATGCGGGGCACGCCGGGCGTCGCCGGCCGTACCTTCCATGCGTTAGGCAAAGAGAATGTAAACATGATCGCGATCGCGCAGGGTTCGTCAGAAACCAACATCTCGTTTGTGGTTTCGGACAAGGCGGTGCAAACCGCATTGCAGACGCTCCATCGCGAATTTCATTTGGCGGACGCTTCCTGACTTGGGCCAGGCCACTATCCGGAACAGTAGGAATGAATGTCATGAGGCGAAAACCCAGGCGCTCACTGACCTCTCGCGATTTCGCTGACTGCGCCGCATCATCTTGAGTGAGGTAACGGACTCTGATCTTCGCGTCCAACCCGATCATCGGCGACACCTTAATTCTGTCGATTTTTGTAGCAAACGTAGCACGACCTGCACGCCAAACCCTCCGTTTGGCGAAATCGAGTTTCTACAGCGGCATCTGAAGAACTCTTGTTTATTGTGACATCTTGGTTCTTTGGTGATTGGGGACCGAGGTGCCTTGGGCCTTCCTCTGCCTGAGATGCAGATCTTCTGATATACTGACAGCGGAGGACGCTATGGAGGCGGTCAAAGTAGGAAAACGCGGAACGATTGTAGTTCCTGCCAAGTTGCGGAAACGGTATGGCATTGAGGAAGGTGCCTTGGTCACTACCGAGCCCCGTGAGGATGGCGTTCTGATTCGGCTGGCGGTCGTTTTCCCCGTGGAACGATACACGCCCGAACGCAAAGCGGAGTTTCTCCTCTCCACGGCGACCACAAAGGACGACTACCAGCATGCGCGGAGAGAAGTGAGAAAACTGGGCTTTGACCCAGACGCGATCCCGCACCGTCGGCCCCGTTAAATGGACCGCCTGTTTCTCGACGCCAATATCCTTTTCTCCGCCGCTTATCGACCAAATGCAGGGCTGGTTCATTTCTGGAAGCTGCAGGACACGATTCTTTGCTCCTCGCACTATGCGCTGGAAGAGGCTGTAATTAACCTCAGCGAAAACGCGCAGAGGCATAGACTTACGAAATTGGCGCGTCGCGTTCTTCTCTTTGACGCCGCAGTGAGAGAACTTCCCGATGGCCTTTCCTTGCCCGAAAAGGATGTTCCAATTTTCCTTGCCGCGATGGAGGCAAGCGCGACGCACCTCATTACGGGTGACGTTCGGCACTTCGGTCCGTATTTCCGCGAGAAAATCGCAGGTATTCTGGTCCTCTCACCAGCGGACTATCTGCACAGCCGCAAACCCTAGTTGGGTGCTTATGCCTTGTCGTGATAGGGCCTGCAGTAGGCTGGGGCAAGCCGAGCGCGATGGCACTTCGTTAACGCCTATCGGGAAGCTTGAGGGGTTCAATCTATGAACTTGGGGTGGGAGACGGGATTTGAACCCGCGACATTCGGTGCCACAGACCGACGCTCTACCAGCTGAGCTACTCCCACCACTTCTGTTCAGTTTAACACGGGAAGCGTCTGGCCGGAACGGCGCGAAATGGGAGCCTGAATTGTCCTTTTGCTAACTCTTGGCGGCTTGGAAACGACGCTTTCAGTCCGTGAATTGCCCAAAACGGCGCTTGCTAGACTGGCTCTAGCACGGTCCCCGCGCCATGAGCCTCCCATGAGTTCGCACGACGCCGACCGCCGCCACTTTGAGCGGCAAATCCTCTACGCGCGGCCCATCGCTATCCTGCTTTCGATTCTGGCCATACTGGAATGGCCGGCTTCGGCCGAATCGCGCCGCTGCTTGTACTTTTTGTTCGGCTACCTCCTGCTCAGCCTGGTGATCATCGGCCTTGAAATGCTACTGAGCGAGCGCGAATGGCACTCTCCGCTCATCATTGACCTGCTCGCACTGGCAATCCTCATCTACTTGGTGCCATTCACCGTGCCGGTGTGGTTTCCCTTCCTGTTTGTTTCCTATGCGGCCGGCAGCCGCTGGGGTTCGAGCACGGCAGTGCCGTTGTCCGCCGTATTGGCCTTGACCATTACGCTGGTGGATGTGGTGGACCGAAATGCGATCGGGCTGCACCTGATCACCTGGATCGCGATTGTGGGCGCGATGTTTGCTTCAGGAGCGGGGCTGGCGTTTTTGGGCGAACATAGCCAAAAGTTCGCCGCGCAAAATCATTTTCTTTCTTCCATCACCGCTACCATGCAAGTCGAGCAAGGCCTCGCCGAGTCGCTGCGACTCTTCCTGCAAGAGCTGGCGACATGGTATCGCGCGGAGCAAGCCTTCCTGGTCTTCCGCGACATGGACCTGGAGCGGATTTTTCTGTGGCGTCTCAAGGTCGGCGACAACGAGCGACTGACGCCCGACAGTTTCGCGCTGGCACGGGCAGACGGATTTTTACTGGACGATCTCGACGCCACGATCTGCTGGAATTCGCTGCAGGGCGCAGGCTCGGGGTTTGGCTGGGATCGCCGGAACGGAGAGGTCATCAGGACCCTTCCGCGGCTGCCGGGGCCGACACAGATGGAGTTCGGGATCAAATCCTTCATGACCGTCACATTCGACCAGAATGACAAGCCAGCCGGACGCCTGTTCGTGGTCAATGGAAGGCGCACCAACGGCCCGTTCAGCAAAGCCGACCTGGGCTGGCTCGAGCGCGTGGCCAATCACGTGGTGCCGTCGCTAGAAAATGTCTTTCTGCTTCGTCACTTGCGGGCGCGGGCGATCGAAGCCGAGAGGTCGCGCATCTCGCGCGACCTGCATGACGGCATCTTGCAGACTCTGCTCAGCATCGAAATTCAGCTCGACGTGATCCGGCGTCGCGTGGCGACGGTACCAGACCACGCCGAATCGTCGCTGGCCAGCCTGCAGCGCACCGTGAAGAATGAGTCCGCCGAGCTTCGCAGCTTCGTGACCGACCTCAAGCCCGTGCGGGTGCAGTCGGCCGACCTGGTGGACCTGATGCGCGGGTTCGCCGAGCGGTTCCGCAATGAATCCCATTTGGCACTGGATTTACTGGTGGATTCGGCCGAATTGCGGGCTCCCGACCGTGTCTGTCGGGAGATCTTCCAGATTTACCGTGAAGCACTCAACAACATAAAAAAGCATGCTAAGGCTACCCATGTCGTGGTAAAACTTTCGCAGGATGACAGTCGCCTGCTTTTGGTGGTGGACGACAACGGCGAAGGCTTCAGTTTCGCGGGGAAGTTCACTGGCGATGAGCTGGACCGTCTGCGGCTGGGTCCCATCTCCATCAAGGAGCGAACGCGTACCGTCAACGGGGATTTGACCGTGGAGTCGAACCCGGGGCATGGCGCACGTCTGACGATCGAGGTGCCATTGGGCTGATGGATTTAGCAAGATTTCAGGGTTGATTGAGAGGCCCTGAGTTAATTATGGCGAAGACAAAACAACAGATTCGAATCTTGATGGCGGATGACCACGCGATTTTTCGCGATGGTCTGCGCAAGCTACTGGACGGCGATGAAGAAATCGTGATCGTCGGCGAAGCCCAGAACGGCGCCGAATGCGTGAAAATGCTGGCCAAGTTGAAGCCGGATATCCTGCTGCTCGATCTTCGCATGCCGGACAAGGACGGCCTGGCGGTGCTCGAAGAAGTGAATTTCGACCAGTTGCCGACCCGGGTGATCGTGTTAACGGCCGCTGAAGACGATCGTGACGTTGTCCGCGCCATGCGCCTGGGCGCGCGGGGCGTGGTCCTGAAGCAGTCCGCAACTGACCTGCTGGTAAAGAGCATTCAGCGCGTGCACGCTGGTGAGATCTGGCTGGACAACCGCATGACCGCAGAGGTCATGAAGGCATTCTCCAAGTCGTCGGAATCCGGTCCCCGGCGAGAAAAGCCGCTGCTCTCCGACCGTGAAAAAGAAATCGTGCAACTGGTGGCACAGGGCTTCCGCAACAAAGAGATCGGCGAAAAGCTGTTCATCTCGGAACAGACCGTAAAGAACCACCTGCACAATATTTTCGACAAGCTCGGCGTCTCCGACCGCCTCGAACTGGCCCTCTACGCCATCCATCATCGCTTGATCGAGCACACCTAAGCTCAGGTCGACGTCACTCCCGTACCGGTTCCCTCGCTTTCTCGGGTCCCGAGGAAGCTCTTGCCCCTAGGGATTGGTCAGGAATGCCCCGAGGTCCCACACTGCAGTCTGCGGCGCGAAATCGACGGTTAGAGGCCACACTGACTGCTGGTTCAAACCCGTGCTCGAAACGGCGTTGAGTACTTGGCCGGTACCTTTGGTCGGCGAGCCGGCGAGGACTGCGAGCTGGCCGGCTGCCTCGGGCGAAGCGGAAACAAATTGTGGGTTCTCATTCAGAGAATGAAGGTCATAGCCGAGGGTCCCCCGCCAAGCAGTGAGGTCGCCGTTCGAACCCGGCCATACAAAACGCAAGGCTGCCGACGGGTTGTAATAGTCGTTGTGATCAATGGTCAGACTGGACGTGCTAACCCCGCTCTCGATCTTCACGGATTGATGGATGCTCCCGGCGATGATGTTATTTCGTACGGAGATGCTGGCCGTGACGGGCGTTGTGCCGGACGTATAGAGGTCGATTCCGGTCGAATTGTTCCAACAGGTATTTCCATAGAACTGGTGGCCGGTGCCGTTGGCCAGGAAGCATTCCCCGTTCACGTGGTTCCAGACGACGTTGTAGCGAAATGAGTTATTCGCGCTTGGCGCGGCGTTCGTAAAAAGTCCGTGTTGACCGTTGTCGTGAACCGAGTTGTAGGCGATGACATTCCCGGACGACCCCGTCAGCACGGATCCGGCGCCGCGGTCGTTGGAAAGCTCAATTCCCGAGAGCGTATGGCCGTAAACCAGATTTCGCTCGATCGAATTGCGGCTGCTGGCCTCGAGTTCGATTCCTTCCAGTTCGCCGTGCAGCGCGGCGTTGCTGTTGTGAAAGCTCGAATTGGCTTGAATGACGGAATAGTTGGTCCAACGGAAATAGATGCCCTGGCCGTTGTCGTGCACCGTATTGTTCGCGACCAGCACGCCCGAGAGAAATAGCCCCGCCGGTTCGGCGATACCCTTGCACCAAGCGCCCACCGCACAGCCGTACGTGCCGATGCCGTCGTAGCCGCTGCCGCTAACGGTGTTACTGAGAACGGCTGCGGCAGTCACCGGAAAATTCGCGTGCGCGGAAAGCAAAGCGATGCCATTGCGCGCCATGCCCGACACCCGGTTTCCTTGCACGATACAGTTTTGGCAATCTTCAAGGTGAATTCCGTCGCCCGCTCCATTGCTCACGGCGAGATTATGAACGCTGATGTCGTGCGTGCTTTTGCCGAGTTGGAACGACGGCTGCGCATAGACGGCGGCGTTAGAGGGCTTGCCATTCACCCCGGCAATTGCCAGGTTCTGAACGGTGATGTAGGAGGCGCCAAAAAAACCTATGCCCAGCGAGCGGTCGCCGACCTCAACTCCCGGGCTGCGGTAGGAATATCCGGGATTGCCGGTGAACCATACGTAGAGAACGCCGTTGCCCCAATACCAATCGGTAGCGCTGTCCAGGTCCGCGATGGAAGTCTGTGGTTTGCCTGCCGTGCCGTTGAACAAAACGATATTCGGCTGTGTCTTCACAGGCGTCGACCAGATGTCCGGCTGGCAAGTGCTGCAGACCGACCATGCTGGCACCGCCAAGAGGTCGCTGCCGCTGATTATCGGCGCGCTGCCGCTGCCGTACGCGTCGAAGAGAATCGGATTTCCCGGCATGCCCGCCGCGGAAATAGTGAGTTGCTCGCGCCACACGCCGCCGCGTTTGAAAAGAATGCGATCTCCCGGCGCGAAGCTGGCCTGATTGACCCGCGCCACCGTCCTCCACGCAGTGGAAAATGAGGTCCCGGAGTTGCTGTCGCTGCCCGTAACATGGTCGACGTAGTAGGCCGTTCCCTCATTGGCCGCCAGAGCATCCAAGCTTAACTCTGCGCTCGCCGTTGCGCCGCCCGCGTCGGTGACTGCAACCGTGAGCGTAGTGTTCGCCGCCTGTTCAGGGACGCCCACGATGACGCCCGCCGATTCCAAGAAAAGAAGACCATGCGGCAATGTGCCGGACACAATCCTCCAACGGAGCGGCGCCGTACCACCCGTGGCCTTGAGCGTGGTTCGATATCCGACACTCACTCGGGCATTCGGCAGGGAAGTCGTCGCGATGCTGACGGCAGCCGACGCTGGAAAGGCCAAAAAAAAGAAAGCTAGTAAGGCAAATAGGGGCTGGATTCGGCGGATCACAGTGTCTCCTCGGCCGGTGAAGACAGTCCAAGGAATCCATCGGGAGACTGTGTTCCCTGTGGCACGACCGGAACACAGTAGAGAAAGGCCGCAGTGGCGGCTACCGGTGGACAGGCCAATTTTGGTTCAGCCTCACACCTAGACACTGGGACAGGAAACGAGCGGACAGGACAGGGACCTTCTTGCCAGAAACTCGCTTGTTTCTAGTGAGTTAGAGTCCATCTGTGCCCGGCCACGAACGATTCCATTCTGGCTGACAAAATCGCGTTGCGCAGAGAGAAAATCCTAGTACCTTCGTACCGAATTTGCGCAAAGTGATTTTGAACCCGTGGTCCTATTGTCGGTTCGGCGGGCTCCGGCTACACTCTCTCCAGTTTCGAGGAGGTTCTGTCTTGTCGGCCACTGAACGCCGCAGCACCCAACGCTTTACCATGCGGCTGCCGCTTACCGTCCGCTGGACCACTGGTGCGGCTGTTGGAGAAACCAGCACCGAATCCCGCGACGTCAGCTCGCGCGGGGTCTACTTCTATCTGGGAAAAGACGTGAAAGAAGGTTCACCCGTAGAAATCCTCCTGACCCTTCCCAACGAGATTACGCTTGCAGGACCGGTTCGCGTCCGCTGCCTCGGCCGCGTACAACGCACCGAAAGCCGCGATGAGAGTTCCGTCGGAGTGGTGGCCGCGATTGAACGTTACGAGTTCCTGCGCGGCGACGAAGAGCGGTAACCAGATTCTTCGCGGAAGGCTTTTTGAGTTTCTTGCTCGCTCACTGCGGAGGCGGGCAAGGATGGGCCGGGGTGCCTTGGCCCCTCAGCGAAGCGCCCCGGCATTTTT
>Ga0126370_10001133_pt1 | contig 11972 bp, 8 predicted proteins | sample PanSoiMetaPlot_3_FD_92586 | JGI IMG/M metagenome (GOLD analysis project Ga0126370, IMG submission 92586) | Tropical forest soil microbial communities from Panama - MetaG Plot_3 | ecosystem: Environmental > Terrestrial > Soil > Tropical forest > Bulk soil | place: Panama | collected 2016-02-17 | reverse complement strand
GGCGAGCGCGCGAAGCTGATCTGCACCACGTACGTGTGGTGGTAGCTGGTGTTCGCCATGATCGAGCAGATGTGCTCAGCGTCACACGGAATCGGAATGCCGTTCGCGTTCTTCAGCTTGTCGTTGGCGTACGCATACACGGGAAGAAAAGTGCTGCCTCCGCCGCTGCCGTCCGCGAACCCGATGACGCGCGGGTTGACCGGTGCGCAATCGGTGCTCACGTTGACCGGGTAGGCGATGCACTGGCGGAAGTTCATCGCCTCGAACGGCTGCAGGCTGATGAAATTGACCTTCAGGTACTGGCCGTCCGCCAGGCCGGAGAAGGGCGCGGCGGCGAAGCCCACGCACGGGGTTGGAGGCGGGCTGGGGCTTGGCGTCGGGCTTGCCGTCCGGCCGCCGCTGGTCGTGCTCGGACTCGGTACTGGACTCGGCGGCGGCACGTAATCGCAGCTCGAGCCGGTGAGACCGGACGTCGCCGCCGCCGATGTCGCGTTGATTGCGACGGTGCCGGCCACGAGCAGTGGTCCTACCGCGAACGTAAGCGCAAGCATCGCTGCGTTACGCCCCAGGCGCGACCGGGCGCGCGGCTCAGCCACTGCCCTTCCTCCGCCGTCGCGCCATCCCAATGACGGCGGGCGTGAACACCACCAGCAGCAGGACGAGCAGCGCGATCCACAGCGGCCTGTGCGACGGGCCATCGGCTCCGGCGGCGGCGGCGAGGGCGGTGTTGAGCAGGCGCGTCCTCGCCGCCGAGCCGGCCAGCGTGACCCTCGCCGCGCCGGGCGGCACGGCCTGGCCCGTGTCCGCGATCACACCCGTCGTGTTACCGGTACCCGGCGCCACTGAGGTGGATCCATTGGACGTCGTCGGTGCGTTCGACGAGGCCGGCCCCGACGATGACGACCCGCCGCCTCCGCGGTACAGAGTCGGGTTCGGGCAGTGGTTGTAGTCGACAGGGGGCGTTGGCGGGTGACCCGGGAGGCGGTTGACCGCGTCGAGGTCCGCCTTGACAAGGTTCGGCGGCAGCGGGGAGTAACCCAGCGGGGCCGCTTCCCGCTGGCCCGCGCAGGCGATGTAGATGATCCAGGTTCCCAGTACGAAGCCCTTCCCCGCGTCGAAGTTGGGAACAGGTGCAGTGGAGCACGTGGGCGACGCCGTCGGCGGCGCCACGCACGGCAGGATCATGTAGCTGTAGCTGGACATCGGATACGCGTTTGACTCAGGGGCGCGGTAGACCTGGGTGAGGTTCTGCGTCAGGTCCGAGTAGAGGGTCGCGTGGGTGAGCGCGGTGGCCACGTTCTGCGAGGTCGGCTGCGTGTAGTTGTTGCTCGCGTTGTGCAGCGACGCCACGGGGAAACCCCGGCCATACGCGTAACCGGCTTCGACATAGCCGATGGCGCCCGAGCCCAGCACGTCGTTGGCCACGAAGTTGGCCACGCTGTCGGAACCGTTGGCGTTGATGCTGCCGTTGAACGGGGGCCACAACGAGCACGGGGCCGGGCAGCCCTGCGCGCTGGCGAAGGCACCCCAGACGCCAGGAGCCTGGTCGGCAAGGTAGAGCGAGAACTGGGCGGACGTGCCCGATCCGTCCGACCGGATCACGGGGATCATTCGGGTCTCCCGGATGTGGAGGCCCGGATTCAAGGCCACGATCTCGGGATCTGCCCAGCTGGTGATCCGTCCCGTGAAGATCTTGGCCGCCGAATCCGCGTCGAGCCGCAGGGTGGTGATCCTGTTGCCCGAGGGCGCGTGGAGGTTGTACATGAGCGAGGTGCCGCCGGCGACATCCGGTATGTACTGCCAGTGCCTGGGGATGCTGCTGTTGTTGAGCTCGTTCAGCTCGTCTGGTTGAAACGGGATCTCGCTTGCCGCGAAATCGACGCCGCCGTTGATGTACAGATTCCGGCCCGCGCTTGACCCATTCGCCTTGTAGTTGATCAGGAAGCCCTGGTGGGCGATGTCAGCCCGCCACTGGTCGAGCGCGATCGACACCCAAGTCGAGCCTGCGCCCAGCAGCGACGGGTAGGACGCGTCCGCGATCCTGGTGCCGAAAGCGATCGGATTGGCGACCGCCAAGACGGCGAGCAGCAGCGCCACGAACCAGCCGGCGATGCGCATCGGGCTAGCCAAAGCGACCATGCACGTAGTCGGCCGTTCTGCCGTCGGCCGGATCGGAGAAGATCTTCTCGGTCGGCCCGACCTCGACGATCATGCCGGGCTGACCCTCCTCGACCATGAAGAAAGCGCAGGTGTCGGAAACGCGCCGCGCCTGCTGCATGTTGTGGGTGACGATCACGACGGTGACCTCGTGGACGATCTCGCCGATCGTTTGCTCGATTCGCCGTGTGGAAGCCGGATCTAGCGCCGAGCACGGCTCGTCCATCAACAACACGCGGGGTTTGACCGCGAGCGACCGCGCGATGCACAGACGCTGCTGCTGACCTCCTGACAGGCTGCCTCCTGGCGCGCTCAAACGATTGCGGACCTCGGTCCACAGCCCAGCCTTCGTCAGAGATTGCTCGACGACCTCGTCCGCCGAGTTGATCGTCATCCCCGAGAGTCGAAGGCCGGACAGAACGTTGTCGCGGATGCTCATCGCGGGAAACGGGTTTGGCTTTTGAAACACCATGCCGATCTGCCTTCGCGTATCGGTGGCGCGCTTCTCGGGCCCGTATATGTCGTCTCCGTCGAGCCGCACCTCCCCGCCCATCGATGCGCCTGGCACGAGCTCGTGCATGCGGTTGAGGATGCGCAGGAACGTCGACTTGCCACAGCCGGATGGTCCGATCAGTGCCGTGACGTGCCTCGCCCGCATCTCGAGATTCACATCAGCGAGCACCTGGTGGCGACCGAACCAGGCGCCGACCCCCAGGGCCTCGATGCCGACGGCACGCGTCGCAGGCCGCGGCGGCGCCTGTCTGGGGGTCTGGCTCGCGGGCACGGCGGTCATTCCGCGTTTGCGCTCGCGACTTCGGAGTCATAGGCGTCGATCAACGGCTTGTAGAACGCGTTGACGCTCGCGCTCCACTTGCTTGTGTCGAAAGCCTGGAGCCTGGTGGTATCCGCCTGGACGGATTGGTTCGCGGTGGTCGCGCCGGCGTTGTCGCCGGCCTGAATTGCGGCCAGCAGCCTGGTGTAGTCGACGGCAAGATCGCGCACCGCGTGCAGAAACTTGTCCGCGTCGCCCGGCAGCCCCGGGGCCGTGTCCCGCGTGATCGCGAGGTCGGTGTTCGTTTTCAACGTGGCGGCCGCCGCCAGGGCGCCTTTGATGTCGTGCGCCTTGGCCAGATTCCCGAGGTCGACCACGTTGCCGCTCACGTCGGCCAGCGCTCCGTAGAACGAACCGAGCCGGACCAGGTCGGACAGGATCACGCCGGCGTCGGCCAGCACCTTGCGCAGGTGACCGATCCTGGTGACCTCCGAGTCGATCGCCGAGGCGCTTGGCGGGGTCAGCCAGGGGTACTGGCGCAGGTTCGCCTCGGCGCCAGCAAGCGTTGCGTCATCGGATTGGGCCTGGGCGCGGGCATCCTCGGCCTGCTTGACAAACTGCGCGACAGACGCCTTGGCCTGCTCAGGCGTCGTGGTCGCGTTTGCCGGCGACGCTGTCAGCTTGGTGGCTAGAGCGTTGAATGCATCGGTGGTCTGGTTCTCGTCGTTGACGACCGCCGCGTAGGCGGTTCGCGCGTTCGCCAGCATGACCTGGGCGTAAATCAGTCCACCGCCTCCGTACAACGCCGAGGCGAGGATGGGCACGGCGGCGGCGGCGGCGGCGGTTCGCCGCCACGATCGCCCAGCCGGCCCAGCGGCTGCGCTCCGCGCGGCCTCGCGCAACGCCGGGACGGACGACGATCCGGCAACACTCGCAACGGACATGCCAGCCGCGCCCGACTCGACTACCACTGGCCGCAGGGTGCGGCGGGTTGCCCGGGCCTGGCGGCCTTCGATCGAGGTCAGCGAGCCGAGCAGGCGCGCCAGCGTGAACAATGCAAGGACGAGGCCGGTCAGGACCGCGGCCGCGGCCCACGCGCGCTGGTACGGACCGGTGCCGGGGTTGAACCGGATGTACTCGTAGACGTAGTACGGCAGGGCCTCCTGGGACCCACTGAACGGATTGGCGTTCATGACCGACGCGCCAAACGCCGTGAGAATCAGAGGCGCGGTCTCGCCGACGGCCCGAGCAACGCCGAGGATGACGGCTGTGATCAGGCCGCTGCGCGCGGTCGGCAGCACGACGAGCCACACCGTCCGCCACTCTGTGCCCCCAAGGGCCAGGGATCCCTCGCGCAATCCGTCAGGCACGAGTCGCAGCACGACCTCGGCCGTTCGGGTGATGGTGGGGAGCATCAGGATGGCGAGCGCCAGCGAGGCCGCGAAACCACTGAAGCCCTTTTGCAGACCTACGACCCATACCGCGTAGATGAAGAGGCCGGCGACGATCGACGGCACACCGCTCATCGCGTCGACGAAGAGGCGGACCGGGCGAGCCATTGGGCCGCCGATCTCGTTCAGGAAGACCGCGCACAGCACGGCGAGTGGCACCGCCACGACCATCGCGATCCCGACCTGCTCGAGCGTGCCCACGATGGCGTGGGAGACTCCACCGCAGGTCGCCCCGTTGAGCTGGCCGCAGAACTCCGCCGTCTCTGTGAAGAAATGCGGCGTGAGGACCGCGAATCCCTTGTACGCGACAAAGCTGATGACCAGGACCAGCGGCGCCAGCATCACAAGAGCCCCCGCGCTGATGAGGACCGCGATCAGCCGGTCCGACGCGAAAAGCGATCCGAGGATCCGACGTGTCGCCAGCCAGTACATGAAGGCGAAAGCCACGAACCAGACCAGGACGAAGCCCGCGATGCCGGGATCCGGCGCCAGGTTCCAATAGGCGACCCAGGCAAGGCCCAGCGCGGAGGTGGCGGCCCCTCCCACCGTGAACAGGTCCTCTGCATGGACTGAGGGAATGCGAATGGGTCGGTTCGAAGCCTGGGCTAGATCGGCCACGTCAGATCTCGACCCCCTTGCCCGATCGCGACCTCGCAACGATCGCCGATGCCATGAAGTTGACGATGAGCGTGACCACGAAGAGGGACAGCCCTGCCGCCATGAGCGCGGGGATCCCGTAGCTCCGGCTGGCCTCGCCGAACTGCAGCGCGATCAGAGATGCCACGGAGTTCGCACCGCTCTGGAGGAGGTGCGGCGAGATGAAGAACACAGGTGAGATGACGAGGGCCACCGCGATCGTCTCGCCCAGCGCCCGGCCCAGGCCCAGCATCGAACCGCCGACAATGCCGCCCATGCCGTAAGGCAGGACAACTGTGCGGATCATTCCCCAGCGCGTCGCGCCCAGCGCCAGCGCCGCTTCGCGCTCAGCCGGCGGCGCCTGCGAGAACACCTCTCGCATCACCGACGTGCAGATCGGCTGCACCATCAGCGAAACGACCACGCCGGCGACGTACGCCGAGCCGGCGTAGAGCGGGATGTCTGTCTTGAAGATCGGGATGAAGGACGCGTTGTCGGACAGCCAGCCCGACACCTGCACCAGGTATGCCTCCAGGAACGCCAGTCCCCAGATGCCGTAGATGATGCTTGGGATCGCGGCCAACAGGTCGACGAGGGCCGTGAGCCCGCGCCTCGTCCGCCGCGGCGCGTACTCGTTGATGAAGAGCGCGGTGGCGATCGAGACCGGCACCGCGATGAGCAGCGCGATTGCCGCGATCACCATCGTCCAGTACATGACGGCTGCTATTCCGAGCTGATGCTTCGTGCCGTCCGGCTGCCAGACGGTCGCGGTGAAGAAATTCCAGCCGGCGAGCTGGAACGCAGGGGCGCTCTGCAACACCAGGAACAGGCCGATGACGACCAGCAAGATGAGCGTGAGCAATCCGGCCCCCGACGCCAACCCACGGTAAAAGCGATCGGCGACGGCTCGTTTGACCGTTATCGTTCGCGGCGACGCCGCAGCCTCGGCGCGCCTGACGGCGACTGACAAAACACTGCCAGTCTCTTGGCAGCCCTTAAAGCACTCGCGAAGCGTCCGTTAAGAACCAATTAGGAAGCGGTGCATCGCGCCTGCGCTTTCGACGCTGAAAACGCTGCCTTAACCTTCGACCCATAGCATCCCGGCGGGGATGGCAGGCGCTGGGGTGCGACCAATCTGCGTCACGGGGATGCACCGCACTGGAACTTCGGCGGTCGCCAGGCTGCTTCATCGTCACGGCCTTTGGCTCGGTGATGAGGCCGACATGATGGCGGCCAATCCATACAATCCCGACGGCTACTTCGAGAACGTCCGGCTCGTCGAAGTCAACAACTCCATACTCGAGCTGTTCGGCGGCACCTGGAGCTGCCCGCCGCGATTATCCGCAGGCTGGACTGAGGATCCGCGGCTCGAAGACGCCCGAGGCGTCGCGCAGATGATCGCCGAAACCATGAGCGCCGGCCACGAGGTTTGGGGGTTCAAGGATCCCCGCGCCGCGTTGACCCTGCCGTTCTGGCGGTCCGTGTGGGGCGACCTCACCGTCATCGTGACGTTGCGCAACCCGCTTGAAGCCGCACGATCTTTGCATCGCCGCGACGGAATGACGATCGACCAGGGGATCGCGCTGTGGAGCGTCCACTATCGCTCGATCCTCGAGCACACGGCGCCCGCGGATCGGATAGTCGTCGGCTTTGAGTCCATGTGCGCGGATCCAGTGGGCGGCGCCCGCGCATTGCTATCACGTCTCGCGGGGCTCCGCGAGGTCGATCCCGACGCCGCCCGCGCGTCAGTGCGGCCGGAGCTGCGGCACCATCGGGACACCATAGCCGGCCTCCAGGCAACAGAGGCTCCAGGCGATGTCCTCGAGCTGTATGCAAGGCTGCAGGACGAGACGGTCAACGCCGATGCGTACACAACCGACAGCGCCGCGATCTCGGCGCTCGACCTGGCGATTCGTGATGTTCATGTCGAGGTTCAGCGACTCGCCGCGGCGGTCGCGCGCATCGAGAACGAGATCGGCTTCGCGCGCAGCGCCGACCTGGCGGGAATCGCGGCTCACCTCGAGTATCAGCGCGGCCTGGTGGAGCGCATAGCGCAGGCGCTGCCGCACGCGATCGAGTCCGTCACCGCGGCCAACGGCCGGAGCGAGTGAGCTTGGACTACGCGGCGCTCGTTCACAGGGTCCGCGAACTGGTGTGGGAGCACGTTCCCGCAGGCTCCAATGTTGCCGTGGTCAGCAAAGGCGACCCGGCGCTGATCCTGTTCGACCAGCGCCATGGGCTGCACTACCCGCAGACCAGCGCCGGCCAGTACCTGGGGCACCACCCGGAAACAGGCGTGGCCGCGGTCGCCCATCTCGAGTCGCTTCGCATGCGCGGCGCGCAGTACCTGGTCGTCCCGTCGATATACGCGTGGTTTCTCGATTACTACACGGACCTGCGCGGCCACCTTGAACGCACCGGCGAGTTGGTGCACCGCGATGACGTGTGCGCCATCTACTGCCTGACCAGGCGCGAGCACGGTTCAACCCCAACCCTCACCGCTACCGAGCGCCAGCTGCGCGACCTCGTCGCGGCCGTCCTCCCGCACGGCAGCACGGTGCTGGCGTTGAGCTGGTCGCGCAACGCACTTGCGGGCGGGTCCGGCTTCAAGCTGGTGGAGTCACCCGTAGCCGGCGCCCGGCTGGAAGCGAACCTTCGTGCCAGCGGTGCCGACTACGTGGTGGTTCCGTCGACTCGGTCCAGCCAGAGCCGCGGTGGCGACCCCTTCGCGGATGTCGTCCGCGGCTCGTGGACGGCGGTTCTCGACCACAAGCACGTGTGCGCGGTGTTCGCGGTTCCAGCAGCGGCACCGGCCAAACGATGAGACCGCTGCGCGTCCTCTATTTCGCGCACGGACACCCGTCGGTGCGGCCGGGCGGCGCCGAGGCATACGCGCACGAGCTCTACCGCGCGATGCGCGACCAGCCCGGCGTGGAGGCCGCGCTAGTGTGCCGCGTCGGCGAGGGCGTGCACGCCCCTCGTTCGGGGACCCTGTTCTCGCTCGTCGGCCGGGACCCGGGGCAGTACTTCCTGCACACGACCGGCTATCACTACGACTGGGTCTACGGAACCGTCACCGACAAAGAATTCCTCACCCGTCACGTCGCGGGTTTCGTTCGCGGCTTCGACCCGGACATCGTCCATTTCCAGCACACGCAGTTCATGGGCTACGACATGATCCGCGCCGTTCATCAGGCGGTGCCCCACGCGGGCATCGTCTATACGCTGCAGGAGTATCTGCCCATCTGTTACCGCGACGGCCAGATGGTGCGAACCGTGGATGAGAAACCGTGCATGGAGGCCTCGCCGCAGCGCTGCCACGAGTGCTTTCCTCACATCGCGCCGCAGACGTTCTTCCTGCGCAAGCGATTCATCCAGTCGCAGATGGCTTTCGTCGACAGGTTCATAGCGCCTAGCAAGTTCCTGGGCGATCGTTACATCGATTGGGGCCTTGATCGCGAGAAGGTGATCGTCGAGGAGTACGGACGCTTACCCACGAAGCGTCGGGCCGGCAGCGACTCGCACCGTCATCCTGACCGCTTTGCGTTCATGGGCCAGTTGAGCAGGTACAAGGGCGTCGACCTTCTTGTGAAGGCGATGAGCCTGGTCGCGCAGGAGGGCGTCGACACAGCCGCGGCGGGCGGAACGCGCCGCGCCCCCAGGCCGAGGCCACACCTCTACCTGCACGGGGCGAACCTCGACGTCCAGCGCGAGGATTTCCAGCGCGAGCTCAAAGAGCTGCTCGCCCAGGCCACCAACGTGACGCTGGCTGGCAAGTACGCGCCCGACGACCTGCCTCAGATCATGGCCGACATCGACTGGGTGGTCGTGCCATCGATCTGGTGGGAGAACTCGCCGCTGGTCATCCAGGAAGCCTTCATGTACGGGCGACCCGTGATCTGCAGCGACATCGGGAGCATGGTCGAGAAGGTGCGGGACGGAGTCAACGGGCTGCACTTCCGCGCGGGCAGCGCGCGCAGCCTCGCCGACGTCATAGGCCGGGTTGCGGGCGACCGCGAGCTGTGGGAAAAGCTGGCCTCGGCTCCGCCGCCCGACTACTCGATGGCGGGCCACGCGGCGAGGTTGCGCGACCTTTACGAAACCCTCGGATCGCGACTCCCCGCATGAAGGCGCTAGCGGCGCCGGCGCGCAACGGCCATGCGGTTAACGCTCGCGTCAATCGCCGAGCTCAGCGGAGCTTCGTGGTGGAGCAGCTCACGTGGCTGTCCTCGTCCGACATGCTTGGCCTCGGCAGCCAAGCGGACGCGGCTGCCCTCGAAACAGCTCGATCGATGGTGGTTCCGTCGCGCACAGGAACGGCCGACCGCGTGCTCTTTGTCTGCTCCGCGCAGGACAAGCCGCTCTCGCGGGCGTTCGCCCAGGCAGACATCGCCAGCCGCGTCAGGACCGTCCGTGATTTCGCGCGCGAAGGCCTGACCTGGCTTGACGCATCGACCCGCGCGGACGTCCTGGCGTTCATCGTGACCAGCAGCACCAGCCTGTCCGGCGGCGGGCGCCGGGAACCGCGAAACAGCTCGGCTCCGGCGGTGGATCGCGACCTTCGGCTCAGCACAGCGCTCCACGAGCTGCGCGAGGCCTTGCGCGAACGCCTTCCCGTCGGCATCACCGATGACGGGCCCATCGCAATCATCGACGCAGTGGCGCGGCTCGATGAGGACGCCTTCTACATGCGAGGACGTGTCGCGGCCGGCGGCTCCCGGCTCGCCCGCGTCACAGCGGTGTCACCAGAGGGAGACCGGGTCGAAGTCCTGCAGCGTGCTCACTGGCACGACCTCATGAAGACAGGGGATCAGCCGCGAAGCCACGTGTGGAAGGGCTTCTCTGTGTTCTTCACGTGCGCCACGAGCATGCGTGGAGCTGGATGGGTAGTGGAGCTCGAGACGCAGGCCGGTGAGCTGCTCGAGGTCGGCGCGCCGCCGGTCACAAGCCACTCGGCCGACGTCATCCGCGTCGTGCTCGAGGATCTTGCCGTCGAGGGTGTGCCGGCGACCGCGCTGCGGACAAGGCAGGTCGTACCTGCGGTCAGGCGTCTGCAGCGCGCGCGCCGCAGAGCGGCAGTGCTGAAAACGGTCAAGCAGTTCGGCAGGGCGCCGAACGCGCCAACGGTATCGGTGATCGTTCCCCTGTACCGCCGGATCGACCTCGTCGAGCACCAGATGACGCAGTTCGCGGACGACCCCACGATGCGCCAGGTCGACCTGATCTACGTGCTCGACTCGCCGGAGCTCGAGGACGATCTGCTTGGCGCCGCCCGCCGCCTGTTCGAGCTCTACCGGCAGCCCTTCCGGGTCGCGGTGGTCTCGGCAAACGTCGGCTTCGCGTGCGCCAACAACCTGGGCGCGTCGATCGCGCGCGGCCGGCTGCTTCTGCTGCTCAACTCCGATGTGTTCCCCGAGGCGCCGGGCTGGCTCGACACGATGAGCCGCTTCTATGACAGCCTGCCCAACCCCGGTGCGGTCGGCCCCAAGCTCCTGTACGAGGACGACACCCTGCAGCACGCGGGGATGTTCTTCGAGCGGCTCAGCGATAACCAGGCGTGGAGCAACGAGCACTACTTCAAAGGAATGCACCGCGACCTACCCGCCGCGGCCCGTTCGAGACCGGTGCCGGCGGTGACCGGCGCATGCATGATGGTCGCCGCCGGCCTTTACGCGAAGCTCGGCGGCCTGTCGGGCGATTACGTGCAGGGCGACTTCGAGGACTCCGAGTTCTGCCTCCGGCTGCTGGAGGCGGGGCGCCAGAACTGGTACTTCGCGAACGTCGCGCTCTATCACCTCGAAGCGTCGTCGTACGACCCGGAGCGCCGGCGCCTCCACGATGGTTTCAATCGCTGGCTGCATACCGATCGGTGGGCAGACCGTCTGAGCGCCCTTGGCGGCGCTGCCATGCTGGAGGTCGAGGTCGAGAAAGCTCCACTCCTCACCGCGCTCGTGGACGGAGCCCTCGCGCGCTCGTGACGGCAATCGCGGCTACCGAATCCTCGACGGCGGGCACCGTCACTGCGGCGGGAGTCCGGCAGTCCGTCGGCTTCCTGGACGGTGCCTCGGGCGGATTGTTCTGCTCGGTCCAAGCGCCGATAGAAGGTGCATACGCGACGCTGGTCATGTGCCCGCCCCTTCTGGCGGACCACGCGTTCGGCTTCAGACGCGAGATGCTTCTTGCGCGCGAGCTGGCCGCGCGCGGCGTGGCGGTGTGGCGATTCCACTACGCCGGCACTGGCCACAGCGAAGGGTCACCGCGTGAGGTGAGTTTCGCGACCCTCGTCGCCGACGCCCGGCGTGTCGTGGCGGAGGCGACGACGGCATCGCACGCGCCGCTGGCGCTGTTTGGCACTCGCGTCGGTGCGATGGTCGCGTCCGGGCTCGGCCTCGATGGCCCGCTGGTGCTGTGGGAGCCTGTCGTGGAGGGCAGCGACTACCTGCGCGAAGGGTTCCGCGCACGGAGGATCGCCGACGGCGGCCAGCTGCAGCGCACACCACTATCCACCCATGAGCTGCTGGATGAGTTGCGGCGAACGGGACACATCGAGCTGCTCGGGTACGACCTCTATGAGCCCCTGCATCGTTCGATCGCCACCTGCCGGATGCGCGACCTGCTCGGTGGCCGGCGCGGACCGGTGCTCGTCATCGAGAGCGAGGAGGGCTCGGCCGCCAAGGAGTTGCTGGACGAGGGCGGTGACGTCAAGAGCGCCATCGTCGGGTCGGCCGAAGCGTGGTGGTTCCATCGCACCCAACAGAGTGACCATGCAGCTGTCGCCGCGGAGCTGGCCAGGGCCATCAGCCCTTGGCTCCCCCGCTCCGAGGCTCCTTCCGCCATCACCCTCGCCTCCACGAGTGCCACGCAGGTGTGCGACTTCATCGGGACCGGCGACCACCGGGTGTTCGGCTTGCTCACCCCGCCCAGCGCGGCGCCGCGCGGCGAGGCGGTGCTCCTGC
>Ga0126370_10001131_pt1 | contig 11980 bp, 8 predicted proteins | sample PanSoiMetaPlot_3_FD_92586 | JGI IMG/M metagenome (GOLD analysis project Ga0126370, IMG submission 92586) | Tropical forest soil microbial communities from Panama - MetaG Plot_3 | ecosystem: Environmental > Terrestrial > Soil > Tropical forest > Bulk soil | place: Panama | collected 2016-02-17 | reverse complement strand
TGTATCTGGGTGATGGGCAACTCGCTGCGCATCGCACAGTGGCAAGAAGCGAGAATGTGGTGTTCGACTTGCCGCACCCGCACGTTGTGCGCGTCGAGCAGTTCGTAATATTCGGCCGAGAGCTGGTAGAGAAACCCCTCGATGGCTCGGCCCAAGTCGCGCAGATCGCCAACGCTCTCTTCGGTCAAACTGATGTCCGTGCCGAGCGGCTCGATGTGAATGTTTACTTCGGTCGGCTCCTGGCGCAGCTCGCGGATCGCATCTTCCAATTCCGTGGCCTGGCCGTGCGCTTCCTTCAAGCTCAGGTGCGGGTCGACTTCCAGGTGCAGCTCTACGAACAGCTGGCCCTTGTTTTGCTGCGCCGAAAGATCGTGGATGGACAAACCCATCCGCTGCGCCGCGGCGCGAATCGCGTCAAAAAAAGGTTCGCCCTGCGGTGCGCGCGGTTCGGCGTGAACGACCACGTCGGCCGGCACGATATCACCCACTCGCTTTTCGATGGCGTCGCTCCACGCATGCACCTGCTCGAGGCTCGCCGTGCGCGGCACACCGACCGTGGCGTCCACGAAATAGCGGTTACCGGCCCGGCGTAGGCGCACCCTTTCGACGGCGAGGACACCCTCCATCTTTCTGACCGCGGTTGCAATCTCTTCCTGCAGCCCTTCCGGAACCGCGTCGAGCAGGGCGTCGAGCGTGCGTTTACCGAGCCGCGAACCGACCCACAGGATAACCCCGGCCACCGCCAGGCCGGCCAGGGCGTCGGCGTAGACCAGCCACGGCATGTTCCACTTTTCGCCGGCCCACACCAGGCCGATACCGGCGATAACCACGATCGTGCTCCACACGTCAGTGGAAAAGTGCAGCGCGTCCGCCTCCAGCGCTTCGCTCGAGTATTTTTTTGCGACATGCGAAAGCTTTTTGGCCCGCGTGATGTCGATAACCAGTGCGCCCAGCAGCACGAAAATCGCGGCGACGCTCGGCTGAATGTGGACATTGCGGAAGAACAACCGGTCGAAGGCTTCGTAGATAATGTAGAGCGCCGTCACCACCAGTAGCCCGGTTTCAACGAACGCGGAAAAGTTTTCAAACTTGCCGTGGCCGTAGGGATGGCGTTCGTCGGCGGGCTGATCGGAAACCCGCAACGACAAAAACGTGATGACGGCGGCGACCAGATCGAGGCCAGAATGCAACGCTTCGCCCAGCACTCCCAAGCTGCCCGTGCGAACGACCAGGAAGCTTTTCAACGAAACCAGCAGAAGTGCCGAGCCTACGCTCAGCAGGGCCGCGCGCCGTTTTTCCTGTGTCTGGCTTGGCTGGAAGGCGTCCATGGCCGTCTAGACTACCCTAACTTGTGCGCGAGACAAGTAAGGCGGACCGCTAGGCCGCGCGTGCCGGCGAGAATTGCAAAGCGGCGGAGTTCATGCAATAGCGCAAGCCCGTAGGATCGGGACCGTCAGAGAAGACATGGCCGAGATGGGCGCCGCAGAGAGCGCATTTTACTTCGCGACGTAACAGGCCCAGGCTGAAGTCATCCCTTTCGCGCACGTTCTCGGGAGCGATGGGCTGCCAGAAACTTGGCCAGCCGGTTCCTGATTCGAACTTGGTCTTCGAATCGAAAAGAGCTGTGCCACAACCGGCGCAGCGATAAATCCCCGTGCGATGTTCGTGCAGTAGTTCGCCGCTGCCGGGAATTTCCGTCCCCGCCTGGCGCGTAACGGCAAATTGCGGGGGGGGCAGCGTTTTCCGCCACTCGTCGAGGGACTTGTGAACCTTGCCGAGGCGTAGTTTTCCCGTCCGCCTGCCGGTCTCATCAAACTGCACGATTTCAACCGTCGCATTCAGATCCTCGGTCTCTTCTTCCGCCAGCAGACTGGAACTGGCGACACGGTCGAGTCCGCGGAACACGCCAATGGTCACCAGCCCCGCAGCGCCAAAGATCAATCCGCGGCGAGTCAAATCGTTCATAGGAAAGGTTCCGGGCCGCAATCGCTCGAAAGCCGTAGCCGGGGCGACCAAAGCATCGCCAACGAAACGCGGGGCCCCCGGGTCGGCAGCGGCCAGCCTACTTCGCAGTCATGGCCGGAGCCGGCAAAAGCGGCGGACGTTTCGGCTCGCCGCGAGCTCCGCGCACGTCGAGCTCTTCAAACAAGAGCGAAGGCGCAACCACCGAAGCCGGCAACCCGTTCTGCGCCGAACCAAAGGCGCCCAACGCAGTGCCCGCAAAGCCCGCCACTTGCGTTTGCATGTAGTTGTACACAAATGGATCGTTGCCGATGGCGGTAACATTGCGCAGCACACGCGAATTCAAGCCGGTGATGCGCGCGCCGCGAACGATTTCCTCGTGCCCGTCGCTCGGATAGACCTTGTAAACCAGAAGCGGCAAGCGATCGCCGCTGCCCGCGCCGCCGCCGTAGCTGGCCAGCAGTTCGCTGAAATCGTCCTGATGCAGCAAGCTGATCGCCGGGTTATCCATCTCTTTGATTTCCAGGCAATACTCCTGCTTGTTCGAACGGCAGACATCGAGAAACCTTTTCTTCAACTCTTCCCGCGAAACCGTTTCGCTCGCGTTGAAAAACAGATTGCTCATTGTCGGCTTGGCGTCATTCAGAAAAGCCGAACGTCCATGGCCGTTGGACTTCAGCGAATCCGGCCCGGGCCGCCGCGACATCAGCAGTTCTTTTAGTATGCCTCCGTCCACGGCAGTGACCTTCTGCGCGCTGACGCCTTCATCGTCCACGCTGTAACCGCCAATCAATGACTTGCCTTGAAAGTCCTTTGCGCCCGGATCGTCAACGACGCTGACGCTCGTCGGGAGCACTCGCGAGCCGGTGCGATTCACCCAGTCGCTCCTGCCCCCGATATTGCTCAAAAACTGCTCCATAACCGGCTGAAAGGCCACCGGCGGGCGCGCGCCGTTCAAGGCCGGGCCGAGCACCTGCGCAACCAGCGGGGCCGCCGCGCGGGCATCGAACAACACCGGCCCGGTGTAGTCCAACGCAGTGCCGGAAGCGCGCAGGGCCATCAGTTCGCTGCCTTTCACGTTTAGCGCCTTCTTCACGTTGTCCACGCCCGGAAGCTCGGCCGGCTTCGGGGCATAGGAAGCATAAAAGTTGCTCAGCTCCATGCCGTCGTTGGCCAGCGTGTTCATCCCGGCCTCCACGGCCGCAAAGCTGCGATTGGTGCGGATCTCCGTTCCCTCGCTGGTCAGCAGATATTCCGTGGCATAGACCAGATAGTAGGTGACACGCGACTCGTACAGTTCCGGAAAAGCGCGCAGTGCCGCCGAGGCCTCCCGCGCCTCCTGCTCCCAGTTGCGGTTGCTCCAGTCCGGAGTAACCAGCGGATCAATTTTATTGACCGGCGACACCTGCGAGAAATCATCGATGTCCGATTGCCGCGCCAGGTTGTTCAGATAAGCGCGCTTGCGAGAGTAAGTCTCCACCGCCTCCTTGAAAGCCTGGTCGGTGGCGATCCACAGATCCTGGCGCAGTGAATCGTAGTCGCGATCAATGCCCACCGATCCCGTAGAGCCGATGAATCCGCGGAACCCTTCGTCGCTGATGAAATTCGAGCTGTCCTGCTTGTAGCTGCCGACTCGCGCTTCCACGTTCATGAAGCGGTTGCGTGTGTGCGCGTTGGTCATCAGTGCGCCGAACTGCGCCACCACTTCGCGCACGTCGAGGTCCAGCAGCCGGTATTCGATGTAGTAAGGCCGTACCGGCTCGTTGGTGCCCGGAAACTTCAGTTCCAAACGGGTTTTGGCGCGGTCCATTTCGTCGCGCATGGCCTGCAGGGTGTGGTCGTTGTCGGCGGGCGCTTGCGCCACCAGATTCGAGGTTACTCCGCCGAGCGCAAGAAAAAGCAAAGCAGCAAGCCGCTTGCTGACCTTCATCGCGCACCTCCGCCGTTTGCAGCGGTCTTGGTATCATGCGCCGGCGGTGGCAAGATCGGCGGGGCGTCGGTGTCTGTCTGCTTTTTCTGCACTTCCAGCTCCGAAGTCAAGATTGCGGGTGACGCTGCTGAGACCGGAACCGAACCCGACTCCGCTCCGCAGTATCCGTTGAACACTTCGGGCGTATCGCCCGTGGCCACAATCTTCGTCAAGGCCGCCAGCGGCGTTCCCACGATATCCACACCGCGCACCAGTTCATCCGGCCGGCCGTCGGCAAAAACTTTGTAGACTACCAGCGGCTGCACTTGAAAAGCCTGCGGCTGCCCGCGCCCGGTGAAGGTAAATCCTCCGGCGATGTCGTCGATCAGCAGACCGAACTGTTTGTTCTGCTTTTTCAGCAGCTCGATCAGCTGCACGCGCAGCTGCGCGTTGCTCACGGTCTTGCTGCTCTTGACGATCAAATTTCCCTGCCGCGAAACCGGCGTCGCACCCAACTGGCGACGTCCGTGCCCGTTAGAATGAGGAAAATCTACCAGCGGCGACCGCGACATTTCAAAATTCCTCAACACCCCCCGGTCCACCAGGATGACTTCATGCGAAGAAACGCCCTCGTCATCGAAGCGGTAGTAACCCAGCAAGTCCTCGCCGCTCAGCTTTTTCTGCGTCGGATCGTCGACAATGCTCAGAAAATCGGGCAGGATCTGTTCCCCTACCTTTTTGGCAAAGGTCTGTCCTTCGGAAATATCCTTCTGCCGGTGGCCTTCGGCCCGGTGCCCGAATACCTCGTGGAAGAAAACCGCCGCTGCGCGGCCGGTCAGCAGGGCCGGCCCAACCGCCGGCTCATTCAGGGGAGCCTTCACCAGCCCTTCCATCTCTTTGCGCAGGGTCGCACTGGCCGCCTGTACGTCCTTGTCGCTCGGCGCCTCTTTCGGATCCACCCAGTCGAAGTTGTAATAGCGCTCGATGTTCATTCCGTCGGTGGCCTTGCCCTGAATGAACAGCTCCAGCCGGTAACGGATTTGCCCGCTCTGCAACTGCGTGCCTTCCGTGTTCGCCAGATAGGAATTCTGCGCCAGGGCCGAAAACGTCACGATGGAATTCAGAATGGCCGGCGACTCGCGGAAGGCCTTGGTATAGGCGCGCACTTTCGCTTCCCACGGCTTGCGATCCAAGGTGAAAGACACTTCGGGCTCGATCGACTGGTGCGGCTGTTCGTGCGAAAAGTCCGGAGCGCGCCCTTCCGCCGTGTCCGCCTTTACTTCCTTGCTGGAACGAATCTTGATCAGCGCTTCCGCCGCGTTGCGGTACTGCGAATCGGTCTCGAGCCAGATCGCGCGCCGCACGATCTGCTCGTCGTTGTCGATCGGAACCCCGGTTCCGGGTCCACCGCTGGGCATCCGCTGCTCGCCGACCTTGTGTGAGTTATCGAGCGTATAGTCGCCCGTCCGCACGGAAACCTGCAGCCAGCGATTGTGGTTCTCGGAGCTCGACAGCAAAGCGCCATTCGAACCGGAAACCTCCGCACGCTGCGTGTCGGTGATGGTGTAACCGATGAAATAGGCCGCCGGATCCTGCGCGCCGTAGGTCTTGAACGACCGGTCCAATTCCGTCTTCATGGCGGCCAGCAGCGGCGACGGTTTGCCGACCGGCGGCGTATCCGGGGGGCCGGCCAGCGCCGTTCCCGGCAGCAGAGCTGCTCCCATCACAAAAATCAGCGCCGGAACCACGTTTCCGGCCACAACACGCTTCGATTTACGCAAAGGAGTCCTCACGGTGAATACGGATGCACGAGGCTAAAATCCCAGTGTACGTCACTCTTCGGCGGGCATACAACGCGGCCCCTTGCCGCCCCACGTAAATTCGACGACTTTTTCCTTCGTTTCGTTGCACGGTTTTAGTGCGCCGGCGGGGTCTCTTCCCGCTGAATTTATATCCTAGCTGAGATACACTCCCTGTCGTTTGACGCGGGCCATCCCTGCTCCTCTCTCGCACTGAGGGAAATTTTGATCTCAAAACCATTCACCGCGATTGCCACCCTGAGCGTGCTTCTCGCCGCCGTTTTTGGCCATTCCCGGGATCCCCGCCCGGCGGCTGCGCAGCAACCTGCGCCTCCCGCCGACTGGCCGCGCTACGGCGGCACTCTGGAAAATGACCACTACTCCCGGCTCGCTCAAATCGATCGCAAAAACGTCAGCCGCCTCGAAATCGCGTGGCAGTTCGACAGCGGCGAGGAAGGCGGCCTGCAAACGAGCCCCATCGTCGTAGACGGGGTGCTCTACGGGATTACGCCTACGCAAAAAATCCTCGCACTCGACGCCGCCACCGGCAAACTCCTGTGGCGGTTCGATTCCAGCCTGGTCGGCACGCAGCCCGATCGCGGCTTGGCATTTTGGCAGTCGTCCGAGCGCAACGAGTCCCGCATCCTTGTCGGCGTCCTCAACTACCTCTACGCGCTGGATGCCGCGACGGGCAAACCCATTCCTGCTTTCGGCGACAATGGGCGCGTCGATCTCCGCGAAAATCTCGGCCGAGAACCGGCTTCGGCCAACTCCATCTATCTCACCAGCCCCGGCGTGGTCTTTGAAGACCTGATCATCGTTGGCGGCCGTATGCCGGAAACCTTGCCCGCGCCGCCTGGTGACGTCCGCGCTTTCGACGTTCACACCGGCAAACTTCGCTGGGCCTTTCACACCATCCCGCATCCCGGCGAGCCCGGTTATGAAACGTGGCCGCCCGACGCCTGGAAAACCAGCGGCGCCGCCAACAATTGGACCGGCATGACGCTCGATGCGGCTCGCGGCATCATTTACGTGCCGACCGGTTCCGCCGCTTCCGATTTCTACGGCACGGACCGCGCCGGCGACGATCTCTACGCCAACTGTTTGCTCGCTCTCGACGCCCGCACCGGCAAACGCATCTGGCATTTCCAGGCCGTGCACCACGATCTTTGGGATCGCGACTTTCCGTCTCCGCCCGTCCTTCTCACCGTCCGCCGCGACGGCAAATCCATAGACGCTGTGGCCCAGACCTCGAAGCAAGGCTTTGTGTACCTATTCAATCGCGTCAACGGCGAACCGCTCTACCCGCTCGAGACCAAGACCTATCCGGCCAGCAGCGTTCCCGGTGAAGTCGCCGCGAAGCAGCAGTCCCTTCCGACCAAGCCCGCCCCCTTCGCACGCCAACAGCTCACCGTGGAGATGCTGACCAAACGCACTCCGGCGGCGCACCAGTGGGCCCTTGAGAACTTCAAAATGTTTCAAAGCGCCGGCCAGTTCGTTCCGCTCGCGGTCGGCAAAGAAACCATCGTCTTCCCTGGTTTCGACGGCGCCGCCGAGTGGGGTGGTCCGGCGCTCGATCCGCTGACCGGCATCATCTATATCAATTCCAACGAGATGGCCTGGAATGCCGCGCTGGGCGAATCGACCGACGAAACCGGAACGCGCGCCCTCTATACCAGCCAATGCGCGGTCTGCCACCACGACGATTTGAAAGGGGCCCCACCCGACTTTCCCTCTCTCGTAGCCATTGGCTCGCGCCTCACCTTCAGCCAGATCGCCCGGACCATTCATGACGGCAGAGGTCGTATGCCCGGCTTCCCCAATCTCACGCCCGAGCAAACCACGGCCATCGCGGACTTTCTGGCCAATGGGCAATCTCAAGAACAATCCGCAGCGAAAAAAGAAATCGTCAGCTCCGGGCCGCAGCCCCCCGCCATGAAGTACCACCTCATGGGTTACAACCGTTTTCTTGATCCCGACGGCTATCCCGCCATCGCTCCTCCCTGGGGGACACTGAACGCCATCAATCTGAATACCGGCGAATATGTCTGGAAAATCCCGTTCGGCGAGTATCCCGAACTTGCGGCGGTGGGCATGAAAGACACCGGTAGCGAAAATTACGGCGGCCCTGTCGTTACCGCTGGCGGAATTCTCTTCATCGGCGCGAGTAACTTCGACAAGAAATTCCGCGCCTATGACAGTTCCACCGGCCAATTGTTGTGGGAAACCGGGTTACCGTTTTCGGGCAACGCTACGCCTGTAACCTATTCGGTTAAAGGGCGGCAGTTCGTCGCGATCGCCGCCGGCGGCGGCAAAGACCGCAAGTCAAAATCCGGCGGAGTCTATATCGCGTTTGCCCTGCCGGCCAATCCTCAGCACTGATTCGCGACGGGGCATCCTCCGCCGGGCTTGACCACCTGCGGAGGCGTGGACCCGTTGTTTCCGTGCGCCGCAACCACGGGAATCACAACGGCCGGAATCACCGCCAGAATCCCCAGCGCGATCGCGGTACCTTTGCCCAGGTGATGCCCGACGTCCTGCACGCCGGGCCTATTGCCGACGTCAGTCGAGGAGCCCGCGCTCATCAGCACGTCCAGACTCGCTTGCGTCGGCGCCTGCGGGCCTGTGCTGTCATTCGTGCGCACATTCGAAAATTGTCCGGCCTTTACTTCCACGCAAGCGCCGGCGAGGTTGCAGACCTTGACCACCCCTTCGAACACCGTCACGTTCATCGTTCCCGTGGTGTTGTCAAAGCTGACGAAAAAGTCCGTGCCCACTACTCCGGCAACGCCGGCCGGCGTCTTCACCTGGAATTTCCCATCGGGCTTCGTGATTTTCTGCGCTTGTGAACGCAGTTTCCCGTAAGTCAGCTCCAGTTCGGTCTGCTGCGCGGCACCTTCATGTCTTACTACCTTGATCGAGGATTCCGATCCCACGTTCAGCACCGAACCATCGTCGAGCGCGATGCGGGCCCGCGCACTCGCCTGCGTGTTTACGACGTCGAGCCAGTCCACCACGGTCTTTGCAGAAGCGCTAATGGTCTTTCCTCCGCGCGCAATATTCACGGCCGGGATCACGCGGGAAACCTCTCCGGCCCTCTGTCCGGGACTATCCGCAGCTTCGGTAAACCCTCCGGGAGCGCACAAAAGGGCGGACATCGCCAGTGCCGGCAGGCACGCGAACGGGGACTTCGTTTTCATCGGAAACTCTCCTCACACACTCTTGGCTTACTTATTGTTGTTACTGGAGGCTCTTGGCACTGTCAATTTGATTTAACTCCGGCGTTTCGCGTCCGCCAATGCGCCGAATCTGGGCCGATTCTGGCCGCCTGTTGTCTTCCGCCGCAAGGCTGCCCTTTCGGCCACTTGTCCGCCGCCCAATCCGCGGCCACACTCGTTAAAAAGCGGTTCTCCGAGGAGCGCCTATGAAAGGTTTTGTGGGTCTGCTGTTGGCTCTTCTGATTGCGGGTGGCATCTGGTACTTCTACACAAAGCAGATGCCTACGACCGACGCCGGCACCGCGCCGACTCAGGCCATCAACCTCACCGGCGTACGAATGGACTTGATGCAAATCGCCCAGGCCGAACGCACCTTTGTCGCCTCCAATGGCCACTGTGGTTTGCTTGACGACTTGTCTTCCTCCGGAACCATGAATCTGGCTCGGAAGGAGCGAGAAGGCTACACCTACGAAGTCAAATGTGGCGAAGGCAACGAATTCGCCGTGATCGCCCATCACGCACCGGCGCCGTCCGACTCCCCCATACGCTACCCCATTCTTGCCGTCGACCAGAACATGCAGGTCGGCGAAGTTCAGTAGCTGCACGCATTGTCTTCATTCTGGGCTGTGAAACCGAACTGCCGCCTCTTCGCAACCGCCCTGGACTGTGCGACCCTGTCGCCTTGAGGTGCTGCATGGCGAAACAACTCCTCGCCCTGGTCCTGCTACAGTCCTTGCTTCAACAACCTTCCCAGCCCCAACCTAAGGATTCTGGCGCAGGCGTCACCTCCAACCGCGACCCCAATCTCCGCGTTCAATTGCCCGCATCCGCCAAATACGTCGGCGCGGATCGCTGGATTCTTTACGGCATCGCCGATTGCGAACTGCACGCCTTCGTTGAAGCCGGTCCGGACAAAAATGTCCAGCGGCTCTACTGGATCCAGTTCGAGGGCTATCTCCCCTCGAAGCCGGACCTCGCGCACACCTACGACTCGCCACGTCACACAAAGATCGGCGGCCTCGACTTCTTCGTGGATACTTGGCCCCGCGCCGACGGCGAAAAATCGCAGCCAGGCTCCGACCGCGAACACATTGAAGCCCTCATCCGCTCCAAGGGCTACAGCATGCCCGCCGGCATGATGTATGTTCGCTTGGTTCACCTTCTCGATGAAAAGAAACGCAGGGAACTGATGATTATCTATGGAGAGGACCTTGCGCCGACCGGCCTAACCGCCGCCGACCTAAAGGAGGGCGGAAAATCCCGCGACCGTTGGCCGGAGCTGGAGAACGGCCTCTTCGACCGCGCGCAGCAGTCCATTTCTCTGTCCGCTCGCTGAGGCCGGTCCAGCAGGGCGTCAATTGCTATTCGCGCAGTTCTCCGGTGCCGGTACATCGATCCTGCGATTCTGTTTGGCGGAAGACTTGGTCCGCCGCGTCGGACTCGACTAGGCGAAAATATACTTGTCCAAGAACTCGTTGCGGAATTTTCCGTGCGGATCGTATTTCTTTGCGAGCTCAGAAAACTCCGGCATCTTTTTATGACGCAAGCGCAATACCGCCGGCTCAATCGTGAACAATTTTCCCCAATGCGGCTTTACCCCAAAAGGCGACAGCGCCCTTTCAATTTCCGGCAGGACCGCCTGCACCGCCGGCCAGTCCTGCTGCCAAGTGAAGTGAATCGCCACCGAATCCTGCTGATAACACGGACTCAGCCACAGATCATCCGCCGCAATGGTCCGGATCTCCGTGATCAGCAAATGCGGGCTGATTTTTTCGTGCAGCTTTTCCACCGCGAAGATCGCTTCCACCGCATCCTTGCGCGGAACAAAATATTCCGATTGCAGCTCTTTTCCCGCGCTCGGCGTAAAGCCCATCTTGAAGTGGGGCAGCCGCTCGTACCACGGCCCCGGCACTCCCATCTGCTCCGTGCAGTTTTCCGCGCCTAGCGCTGCGATCGGATGCAGATTCTTCTTTGCCAGCTTGGCCCCAAACCATTCGCTCTTGGCCGCAAATGCCTTACTGCCGCCGATGCGTTCCTTCACCCACACCTCGTTGATATTCCTGTTCCGCCAGTCCGTAAACAAACTCACGCTGTAACCGCTGGCCTCAATCTCATCGAAATGCGACTTCACTGCATCGAACGGCATATTTTCGTAAACCCATTGCCGCGCCTCAAAGGTCGGCTGAACCGCCAGCGTCACTTTCGTTATCGCTCCGAGCGCGCCCAAACTCACTACCGCGCCGCGAAAGTTCTCGCCGTCGTGTTGGCGCGAAAGCGGCACTGCGTCGCCATTCGCTCTCACAATCTCCAATCCAAGTACCGCCGTGGACAGACTCCCATTTTTCTCGCCCGAGCCGTGCGTTCCCGTGCTGCACGCTCCCGCCACGGAAATATGCGGCAATGAAGCCAGGTTGTGCAGCGCGTAGCCCTTCTGCTCCAACCAAGGCGCCAGCTTTCCATAGGTCATGTTGGCGTCCACGGTCACCGTCCGGGCCGCCGCGTCCAACGCCGGCTCATCGTGCATCTCGGTCAAGGACAAGAATGCGTCTTTGCTGTCCGCAATGGTGTTGAAGCAGTGCCGCGTCCCCAGCACCTTCAGCTTTTCCATCCTCTTGACGTACTCCCTGGTCTCCGCCAGGGACTTCGCTGCATGCAGGCTCTGCGTGCTGTAGACGACGTTGCCTGCCCAGTTCGTCAGCTTATCCGGCATGCTGCTCTCCGCTCCGAGCGTGGCCAACTTCGACAAAATCGATTCGGCTCCAATCGCCCCCGCCAACTTCAGGAAGGTTCTCTTTTTCATTGTTCAGGGCCGCTCCGTCGGCGTGTCCGCGAAGGGATAGCGAAAATCCTTTCACTTTTCCCGAAAACGCCAAGATTGTATACCCGCCATGAGCCTTTAGCTGAACCGCGTTTTCTCGGAACTTTTTTCTAAACACCTTCGTTCCTATCCATAGAGCGGCCGTTCACCCTAGCGAACACGGTCAGTGACGCCGCGTCGGATTCCAGGAGTAACTCACTTTTCTTTGGCTCTTGTTAAAGGAGATGGATATGGGCGACGTTGGCGCTGGCTTGATTGGCTTGGTGGCGGTAGT
>Ga0126370_10001129_pt1 | contig 12006 bp, 8 predicted proteins | sample PanSoiMetaPlot_3_FD_92586 | JGI IMG/M metagenome (GOLD analysis project Ga0126370, IMG submission 92586) | Tropical forest soil microbial communities from Panama - MetaG Plot_3 | ecosystem: Environmental > Terrestrial > Soil > Tropical forest > Bulk soil | place: Panama | collected 2016-02-17 | reverse complement strand
TGTTTAAATTAAGAATGTGTCGTATATTAAAAAGGAAAGATTTAGTATCTTCACAGATAGTCACAGATAGTCATCAACAATAGCATTAACTATATTACCAAGCTCCAGTTATTCAAAACTATGGCTTTAGTTACTCTGAATTATAACAAGAAGAATCGTGACATCTTATACATATCGATAACAGTCATTGCAGTATTTTTGGTTGCTATGTTGGCTTCAATTCTAAATGATACTACTTTAAATCATCACGTGGTTGTTACTGATGTATATGCTCAACCCTATGTAGAAACAGTGAAGCATAGAAATCTAACTATTGACCTTGGTAATGGATTGAAGACTAATGCTCAACTAACTATTCCCGCTGTGGGCGGAGGACAATTCCCTGGGGTAATTATCTTTCCTGGCGCTGGTGCTGGATCAGTACTTCCACCTACATCTCCATATTCTCATCTGGCCAAGTATCTCTCAGAAAGAGGTTTTGCAGTTCTTAGATATGACAAGAGGGGTGTGGGGCCAAACTTTACGATATCAGATAGTAATGCCTGGGGAAATCTTACATTTAACAATCTGAAACAAGACGCTGAGAAGGCTATATCAGTATTATTGCAGCAACCTGAAGTAAATGCAAGTAAAAAAGCAACATTGATTGGACATAGTGAAGGTTCAAACATACCCCCAAGAGTTGCCGTTGATATCCCAGATAAAGTCAGTAATATAGTCCTAATGTCTCCAGTAGCTGAGAAATGGACTGATATTATATATTTCCAGGAAGTTGCACATCCTCTTCTGTATGCTGAAAGCATATTAGCTAAAGGTCATCTTGGACTGATATCAGTGAAGGAAGCATCAAAAGATCCTATTTTTCAGACTTTGGTTGGTGGCAACCTGACCCAGCTTCTTCTTAACAAGTCTAGCGTTACTGGTAATAACGTCAGTACATCACATGAACAGAACAAAACGAATGCTGACTTGATTAGTATTGAAAAGGAGCTCAAGCCTGCACTTGTAAGATTTTATGAAAATGATACATCCCCCACCCCTTCACAGCTGTCAGCCAAATGCATAGACATCTTTGGTTGTCCTAGTGAAGGAAAATCGTTTTCTGCCCTTAGTAGTGTCAATAGCATGATAGGGAATGTATCTTCAAATATTGGTGTCCTCGTACTCGTAGGAAAAAATGATAGCCAAACCCCTCTTGAACAAGCTTCTCTATTACAACAAAGATTAACAGAAGTAAATCATCCTGACCATCTAATGATTGTCTATCCAGGTCTTGGACATTCATTTGCTCCTTCCAATCAATGGGTAGACTCACATGGTCCAATGGAAGAATATGTATTTCAGGATATATATGAATGGCTTACTTCTCCTGCAAGACATCAATGAAGAAGCAGGGTAAAAGAGACTGAACTTGAATCTGAACATATCAAGTCGACGGCATGACATAGTTAGAATAATAGAGACTAATAGATGAGGACTCTTGACCTATAATAGTCGATCTAGAGAAGTAATGTTCAATGAACCAACACCCTTTCTTATCTGTAAACCAGGTGGATTCATGCGTATAGTAAAAAAAACACCTAATAGTCGCTAGAATCATTCCAATTACACTATTTTGGGTCAAAATAGATTCTATCTTGCTAAGACAGAGCGAATTGATAGATCATAATCACAACACCGATACCTGGGCATTCTTGATGCACAATCAACCCACAATCTCGACTAAGTGGGTCCCTGAGCGAAAAAGGATAAAAGAGCTAGTTAACTAGTAAACTTTACTATTGGTTAGATCAATCTAAAGATTATGAACCAGAATGATAATGACAAAGGAGATTGCCCATTATCGAACAGTCAGCCTGCGGGGGAAGAGCTTGTCTCTGGTACTAATCGGATAGTATTCGTTTTTAATATATTAATGATAGGAATGATTAGATTTCCTTATTTATCTAAAATAAAGTGAGAAATATACCATGGACGTGCACAGGTCGACCCGATTCTTATAAATAGTATGTTTGCACGTTAATCACTACGGCAAATTTTTGGCCGCTGGCCCAAAACTTCCTCCCATAACCAAGATATTTATTCCATATGTACTTGGTCACGCAGGGACCAGCGGCGGTAATTGTGTATAGTACTAGCATAAGAGAATCAGCATACTTTATGAATTTATCGTAATAAATGTTGAAGAATATTGCCATTTTATGCTCCATTATTATATCCCATGTCAGAAGCCTGTCTTGGTTGAGGTAAATTAATGGCCTGGCCATATTTCCATTCTGTTTAAAGTCGATATCAGCACATCCATCTTTGACAATAACGACAAGGAATGGACTGTACTCCATGTTTGATTTCCTTTCAAGTCTGAAATCAGCCTTTGATAGTGCGATTCACAACGTCATCTGTATAATTTCCTAGGATCACTGCAACTACTTCAGAACAATTGTTACAACATTTGTAAAAAATGATAATCGTGCAAATTCAGCTGCGTTCGCAAATATCAAATTTCATACAATTGTTAACGATGCAAAAAATAAACGCAAGATTTCAACTAGTTCAGAACTGTTCGAAGAAGAAATGGAATTATTTATGCGACAGTGACTTCAACGTAATTAGATTGAGTGACTTAGGTTTTAAGCCCTATTAATGATATACTATATCGGAAAGAAGACTACAATATGTTAATACTAAATCTTTACAGTTTAAGATCCTAGATCAAGAATATAAAAATGGCATTACTTCATTAGCTTTTGTATCAACTACACTGCCCATTTAATCTCCTATCCCGCTTCCAGCGACATAGGTTACTCATTCAATTCAGTTGAGTATGTTTTATCGAGCCAAAACTGAATTATATCTCTTGTCAAGCTACGGACTAAAGTTAACACTACCGTCAAGAAAGACTAATGAAATGTATACATATTATCTTTCCTTGTGCATCAATAGAGCTTCCTTCTAGTCTACTAAAAAAGTAGTTCTGAGTATAATGTGATATATGCAGCAGCACCCTGTTATTATACCACAGTGTTAAGTTATATAACCTGAGAATAGTCTCGGAGTAAATAAATTGAAGTTGATTAGACATCCCTATTCCAATAAAAGGAATACTTTGATTCTATAACTTAAATCCATATTTCTAATAAAGAATGTATTTATAATTTCATGTAGAATAATTTTCTATTCGAATTGAGGTATATAAGGTCACTTTTATTTACGTTTATGTTTATATTTATATTTTCCATGCTTGTTGGATTATATTTCTCTGTTGTTATTCCCAAGTATCAATCTTATGCACAAAAATCAAGCCCACTGACGTCAGAAACTACGCCTACCAATATAAACAACATCATCACGTCGTCTTCAACAAAATCAAACACGGTTGAAACTAGCGTCGTGAAAATCCCCAAGATAAAGATATCATTTCCTCATGATGGTCAAAAAGTTATGATAACAGATGATAACCTTGTTGTCTCTGGCACTTCATCAGATGATAGGTTGAAGGATTGTAGGGTTTCAGTATTATTGAATGGAATCAAACCCTATCAAAATGCTCTCGCAACAGGAAAATATGGGACCAATGATTATTCTAGTTGGAAATACAAATTAGAATCAAGCTATACCGTAATTAAAGAGGGACCTAACAAATTAACTGCGAAAGTTGCATGTCACGGCATTCCTTACGACCAAAATAAATGGACAAGTATAGTTCTAACTGGTAGCAAAGAAGAGGCTCACAGAAATACTACTAGTGTAAACAAACCATTGTCATTGCCATTAGGGGTTTCGATTAAGATTGATAAAAATCCAATTAGTGTAGGGAGCACGCAGACTATTACTGTAAGGGTTTTTGATTCAGATTCTAAAAATTCAGATATTAACGGAGTTAATGTACGTGGAGAAATCCTAGATTTATCAGCGTTTCCATCTTATCCTTCTAAAAATTTGAATGCAGTTGTAGAGCATTTTGATGGGGACACAGATAAAAATGGTGAGGTTTCATATTCATGGAAAGTACCAGAAAATACTCCGATAGGTACACCATACTTAGTAAAAGTCGTCGCCTCATCTGACAAATACAGCGGGAGATCAGAATCAAACATATTTACTGTAAAACCTTCAACTAACGACAACGTCTTTATTTTAGCTCAGGCGAGCAAGAACTTTACCAACGGTTTGAATGATAATATAAAGAATTTTACTCAGGAAATAGTCAATCAAGTTAGAGGCAGCCTGAAGAATAAGCTATGATAATGCAAGTATTTAACAGTATTAATTGAACGTAGATTTTAATGCATTTGTATATCTTAGATCGAACTTAATGAACTAGTATGTACATCTAATATGTGACGGGATAACTAATTGAATAATTTCTACTTCACGCTAACAAGAATGGAATAGGAATTCAAGTATAACTTCCACACAACTTCCCAAACAGCAGAACGGACTAATTCAAGTAATTGAAGGAACTAAATCTTAAACCATACTTAATACTGCAATAGTCACAAGCATTCATTCTGGTACTTTGATCGATATCTGTAATTTTTTTATATATTTGATTATTGCCCATCTTTCTTCCAATCCTCAACAGACCAAGTCAATTTGTTTATAAACATTTTTACTAATTGAACAAATTAACTAGCTTGATTTAATACATTGTCATATGTGTTTGGTAAACATTCTCTTCCGAACATTCTCTTCAGACATAAGGGACAGTTTTGTGGGTTGTCCAGTTCGCTGATGCCCACCCTCTCTAAATCACTTTTTCTATAAAATGGCAAATCTAACAATTTTGCGACAGAAGTAAAATAATATAATTAGTAATATTATCGTAGCTTGAATGGAGTATTATTATAGAAATTGAACTTATATAATCGAATCCATTTTAGATATTATTAATGGCAATGAAGTAAGGCAAATTGAAATCTTGAATAAAGCAAGTTGTCCATGTATTATTCAAAGAATATGTGTCATTCCTGATTCAATATGGGTTGATAGAACATGTACTACGTCGAGAAACTTATAATACTGCGGCAAAAGGTTTGGATTTTTGTGTATGAATAACAAAATGAAGGCATTAACCTTACTTCTTTCGTCAGACATGCCATCAGAGACTTTATTCCAACAATAATCAAGCAAGAATTAAGCAGTTCATATCTAAAAAAGTGTCGCGATATTACATCATTATTGTATTCCTTTACATATCCAAAAAACTTCAAACTAACTAACTTCCCAGTGTGATATTTAGCACTATTTCAGTTTTATGAAATTTGATACCTCAGTGATAAAATAGTCTTATTGTTGTTATCCGTATCTAGATTACTTACATTGGTAAAGTCCTGCAGAATAGTCATATAGCTCGTAATCAATACTTGCGATATAAATCATATTAGATAATATATAATAATGATCTTCTGGTTGGCCATCATTGATGTTTCTATATTAACAATGTTATCCATTTATGAATATAAGGAATAGAGTTTAATTCAATTGGAATATAATGTGAAACGAAAAATTAGTTCCGGTGCGTTTGGAACTATATATGAAATAGAGAGTAGAGACAATGGAAATAAAACCTACGCATTAAAGGAACTCACGAATATAAATTTAGTAAGTAAACAACGTTTTGAAAGAGAAGTAAAGATACTTTCTGAATTAGATCATCCTAACATTGTAAAAATTTTTCAATGGAATATGGCAGGTGAGCCTCCTAGTTTCAGTCCTTATTATGTAATGGAGTTTCTTAGTGGTGGATCCCTCAGAAAATATATAGAGGAAAAATTCTCTACCAACACCAGTAACCACAATGAAAGTGGTTATAAAGATCTAAATCTATTTGATAAGAAATGGACTTTTAGAACAATAATTTTGCCGATTTGTAATGCTTTATCTCAGGCTCATAGCTCAAATGTCTTCCATAGAGATTTAAAGCCAGAAAATATTTTATTTACAAATGCTACGAGGTCCGAAATAAAAATTGCAGATTGGGGACTTGTTAAAGGACAGGACTACAATACTAATAATAGCAATCATTACGATAACAAGGTAGACTACGACAAACTAACTATAATCGATAAAGAATCGCTAGAATTAACTGCTGTAGTATCTGAAGGAAACATCGGTGGAACTCCAGACTATTGTTCTCCAGAACAGTGGTTTGCTACCGTACATAAAGATTCACCTATAGATGCAAGAAGCGATATTTTTTCTATAGGTATCATATTTTATGAATTGATGACTGGAAGACGCCCACCAACATATGATCGTAATAATGCCGATGTACATAGACCACAGGTAAATCCACCCTCAAAATATAATCCAACAATTTCCCCTGAGCTAGATAAGTGTATACTCAAGATGATTGAGTTGAATCCAGAGAATAGACATAGTTCAGTTTGGGACTTGATGTCAGAAATAGAAACTTTGTCTGATAATTCATCAGGATAACTAATGGCATGAATGAAATGCAATAAGAATACGCAGTCATTTCATCAACAATCATTATTCAATATGAATGAATGTGTCTCACATACTTCATTTTGCAATCCAAATGCTGTACATAATCTTTTAATGTTGGCAATTACAAAAGGAATAAATGGTAAATTACGGTCAAAACATCTTCACCATATTTTCAATAAATAGAAAAGGAATGACTTTTCCGCATGGAGCATACGAGTAAATCTATGCTATGATCAATTTTGACAATTTGTACAGTGTGCAGTTTTTTATTTTTTTATATGATTCGATCCAAAACATATTCTTATAAGATATATCTGTATGTCATTGTAATGTGTCGAAACTTAATACTCCTGAAGAATTTCTCGGCTTACAAGTAAAAGAATTCAATAAAGGAAATGTAAATTTCTTGATTACTCTTTATGAAAATGACGCATGTTTTGCTTCTAAGCCGGGAGTAGTTGTTAAGAATCTAGACGATATACGACAATCTTTTCAAAGCCTTGTAGACATGGGAGTAAAATTATCCGCTAAAGTCAAGACTGTACTTAAGGCAAGCGATCTTGCTCTGTTAATCACTGAATGGTCAATTAGTGGGATCGAGCGCGACGGCAAACAGGTTAACCTTACTGGAAGAGGCACAGTTGTTTTACGTCAACAGTCAGATGGTTCCTGGCGAATGGTAATAGAAAATCCCTGGGGTACAGACTAATTCACAATCTAGTTCAGAAACTAGTAAATAATACGACGATAGACAGGATGTCGTAGTAAGATTCAATATTTCTGAACAGAACAATCTCAATGTTTATCACAAAATATGTAAAAAAGTGTCCATTCCTGAACGGTAAGTGTGTGACTTTCTGGATGTATAGAAGTAAGGTCACGTAAATACGTCACGACTGCTATTCAATTTTTTATTTCCAAGACTTAACTATTCATGCAAAACCTAATGTGATTACATGCCACTAATACCAAATGACTTCGTGAGATAATTGTATTAATTCATATGATTATTGATTAATTATCATCCTATGTAGGCAGGAAGGTTTTCTGACCCAAAGATATAGAACAGGCCATCGCGCGACCCCAAAAACATCATATTGTTTGCAATAGCAGCTGAAGCATCTATCATGTTCATAGTAGGAAATTTCCATGTTTGTTTTCCTGTGTTGACATTTATACCATAGATATGCGAATCTAGGGAACCCATAAATAATATATCATTAGGTCCCGATATAGAAGGTGAAGACCAAATTTTGTGGTCTGTTTTATAGTCCCATATCATCGAGCCATCATCGATTTGAAAGCAATATATTTTTTGATCTGATGTGGCAAAGAATACCTTGTCTCTTATTGAAGCAGGGGATGCCATCACTGGCTTTTCAATATCCTTACACCATCTTATTTTTCCATTAGATCCGTTCAAACAAAAAATTCCGCCATTATAAGTACCTATAAACACTGAGCAATGTTCACATTCATCACCATAAAATGACAAACATGGTGATGATGATCTAATCTTCCCATTCAGTTTAGTTTTCCAACGTAGTTTTCCATCTAAATCTAAAGAATATAATAGTCCATCATCAGATCCTACAAAAATGTGTTGTCCATTATATGATGGCGATGACCAGACTTCGCCGCCAGTCTCGAATTCCCATGCAAGGTCTCCGCTTTTGACATCTAACGTATAGATGGAGCTATTCCTGCATCCAACTACAATCTTCGTTCCATGGTCAATCAGACACGGTGAGGAGAAGATATCACCTGTCATTTCATGGTGCCAAATTTGAGTTCCATCCTTAGTATCTATTCCAAGAATAAAATTTTTGCCCATAAAAGATGTATCATTGATCCAAGTATCGTAAGTAGCCGCTAGCAATATGCCATTATGTACTACTGGAGAAGAGACCAATGGACTGCATGAGTTTAAATGCCATCTTATTTGTTTTTGAAATGGATTTAGTGCAAAAATTCGTCCAGTCATTGTTGCAACATATATACTGTTGCCATCGAATACAGGAGAGGCTACACTTGGTCCAATTTCTGTTACCCACAAAAGCGAAGGTTTGCGGGGTATCCTAGATGCGGATACTCCAGTTCGCATAGAATTTCCTCGAAACATAATCCACGAGCACCTATCAGACATTGTTAACGATTGTTCACTGCTCAACAATGATATTGAGTGCATTCACTTACTAAAGAATATCTTTGGCTTGGCATTAATGAACCCCATTGGAGTTTTCGATAGTAAAATTTAAACACTATTTACTTGAATTAACATTCGTACAAGCAGCTTGAGGGATTCAAAGATCTTGAAATTTGAGTCAAATCGGTGATTATGAGGCCTTTCCATAACCTATATTGAATTGATCAGCAGCAGCAATGATTTATGGCTATTATTCTATATAAATTAGATGAGAGTACCTAATTATTTGAACAGCCAATTTAAGCGAATAGGAGGTTATGCACCCTGTCCCTGCTTTCAGGATTAATAAGGATTAATATCATACCAACTCTTCACAATTATATTATTGTCAAGCACATTTCTTCTTCCAGTTTGTGGAAACTAATTCAACTAACTCGTGTCCTCACGTTATCTCCATCTGACTGGTTTGAAGCAAATTTAGTCAATATTCAGAGCAATTAATTTGATGCCTATAATATTAAGACATTCAAGGATTGTACTTTAATCGCGTTTGAATCGCAACTTATCGCATTATGGAAAATGCCTTGAGTTTTACGATCTTCCATGTATTTCATATAACTATTTTACTGCCTGCACAACACACAGCCACTCTCGACTAGATACTTATGAACATTCTTATCGATGGTCTGGTCTACAGAATGCATTCATAACTATTTCAGAACCCAGAGGTAATCGGTCTCCTTGCCAAGAACATCTCTTGATAAACCAACGCTATTATTTAGGAATGACAATGATTTGCTTTGAGTATTATTGAATAACACTATTCCGTAGTAAACCCATAGACCATCAACCGGTCTTCCTATATTAGAAGATTTCCAAGCTATACTTTGTCCATCCGGGGTCTTGAACGTTCCATTACCTGTACTTTGGACTAATTTATCAGATAGGTAAGTATCTATATAGGTCTGATCGTTAGTAATATTTCCTACACCCTTTAGTAATCCTTGGTCAGAGAAATGCGTCTCGGCCATTCGGTGAGGAGTTAGTGATATATTCTTTGCTGATAGAAAGGTGGTTGTATTGGCATTATAAATTGAATCTGCGGGGTTCAAATGCACATTAGCAAGTCCATTGATACTCTGCAGAGGCAACGCCGCATGTACTAATGCAAAAGGACTAGTCAGAAATAGACCTCCTGTTATAGAAGCTATAATTAAGAAGACGGACAGACATATTGACAAATATTTTATCCTTTTCAAACACGCTTGTTAGGATGACATGATTTAAATAGATTTCGCATTATGAAAGACTGCTTTTAATTGATAATCTTTCCTTCGGATACTTATAAGTCTCAGATATTGGAAAGAGATTTTTTGAGTAAGTCAATTGTAGTCCCTGTACCTAATTGGAAGAGTCATCATCTCTTACGATTATGCCTATTATAATAGAACGAAGCTTGGTTTCCTGACGGTATCTCCTATTTATAGTAAATAAAATGTCCGATATTTAATTTTTATTTTGATTTTCGTATTCATCAAAAAGTGTGTTATCTTTGGTACTTACTCGATTCGCATATCAGTACGAAATTTACTTTTCATCATCTTGTATTTACATATGGTAAAACCATGCCACAAATCCATTACTACTAGATATCATTTATAGGCTTAAAAGTTCGAATCCTTCTACCCTTTGGCTAGATAATAATCAGACTTGCTCATGACTATATTATAATTTGTTGGAAAGAAAAATGTTGACAAATTGGCGCTGTTCAGACATGCTATTAAAAAAAAATTAATGGACCAAAGTTGGTGCCTGAGGTTATGATGGATACAATTCTTTGACTTCTGCGATCCTGTGCATGAAATCTGGTGGTACTTGATTGCTGAGAACGGCTTCAAGCCGATCCAAGTACGCATGCCAACCAGGGGCGAAACGTAAAGCTGTCCCCTTGGTAAGGCGTCTGTGGATCATAGTAAGGACTGTATATGAATTGCCGTCCTGCTTAAGCTCCCACTGTATAACGGATTCAGGTTCTCCATGAGGGAACATTTGATTAGGAGAGATATGCCATTCGTACTCGAAAACGCGGTAAAGATCCCAGACCAGAATATCGCCAGTTACATGCGATCCTGATACTGTGTTAACAAGATCGATTGAACCACCGCTGTACCTATCAAAGGTTCCTTTGTAATCGGGCAACCATTTGAATATCTCTTTTGAGTCTGTAATTGCCTTCCAGATTGTTTCTCTTGGATGAGAAAGTCGTCGTGCATATCTTAGAGTTCCATAATCCTCTTCAATGGTTATTGTCCCTTTAGATCCAATCTTCTGCGTTTTTTGGTCACGTTTCTCATTTGTGGTTATCTGCTGTTGCACATTTTCATTTTGTATTTCTACGGTTTTCATCTCTATATCAGTACTAGTATAGATTCTTATTCTTAGGGGAAGCGCAACTTCCATTATCGGACATCTTTATTACCCATAGTTGTATTAAGGAAGGTATGACTCTGGATAGAGAAGAGAATGATACTCGATAAAAATGATCTTATTATTCTCCCCACTCTAGCTAGGGATTGTAGAACTTCCTATAGTAGCATAGGCTCACAGATTGGCTTAACTTCAAAGAGTGTAAAGGCGAGAGTGAAGAAGATGGTACGTAGCAGAGTCATAGAAAAGTTTGTAGTTAGAGTTAACCCGGCAGCTTTTGGCTATAGAACAGCTATTGTGTTGGTAAGGACTAGCAACGCGATAACTAAAGATGATATCATCCAGCGTATCAAGGAATTTGGAGACCTTGTATATCATGCACATCATATAGGAAGGACAACTGTGGCTGCCATTATCATCAAACAATCATTGGATGAGAAGATTACCCAATCATTAAATGATCGCCTAAGACCTGCAATAGTTGTAAACATTTCTGTTGCTGAACTATCTGTTAGATCTAATGACCTAAGCGAAACAGATTTGAGAATAATAAAATGTCTGCTGATATCAGGTGCTAGAATAGAGATATCAGATATTGCTAAAGAAGTTGAGATTTCTGAAAAGACCACAACAAGACGGCTCAATAGGATGAAAGAGATGCGTTTGTTGGATTTCTCTCTTCAGTGTGGCCCAGCTGCTATGATAGGATATATTCAGTTTGTTATTACAATATCCGTTACAAAATCCAAGTATCATAATGTGCTGGAACACGTGTACTCGGAATTTCAGGCAAATATTTTGTACAGTCCTAGTCTAATCGAGCCCGAGGATCGGTTGACATTTGTACTCTTTGGCGAAAATGTGTTCGTTGTCGATCATGTTTTGGCAAGAGTGAACTGTTTTGTAGGTGTTGAAAACGCGGATGCACACATACTTACCAAATTGCAATATTATGACGATTGGATAATGAAGGAAATTGA
>Ga0126370_10001128_pt1 | contig 12006 bp, 9 predicted proteins | sample PanSoiMetaPlot_3_FD_92586 | JGI IMG/M metagenome (GOLD analysis project Ga0126370, IMG submission 92586) | Tropical forest soil microbial communities from Panama - MetaG Plot_3 | ecosystem: Environmental > Terrestrial > Soil > Tropical forest > Bulk soil | place: Panama | collected 2016-02-17 | reverse complement strand
TGGGATGATCCCGGTAAGCGAATGCAGGCGGCGCCAGAAAAACGAATGGCCTTGCCCGGCGCGCAGCGGGGCGACTCCGCCTCGCACCGCCGCCGGAACCCCAGGACTGGCCGTCGATGCCACAGAGCAACTCCTTATCGGTTCGGAGATGATAAACGAACCTTTTATTATCTTGGCCGAGGAGAAGCGAAGTCAAGGCAAGTGGCGGCCAGTTGCGATCGTCCCTGCGGCTAGCTGGTTAACGTGGGTTAGAGTCTGCGCTTCACTCGATTTCATCCAACCCATGCACGATGGTCACTCTGATAAACCCGCCGCATTGTCTCCGCCCTCGGTCATCCGCGGAATTAGCGGAATTATCGGGTCGATGTCCGGGAACTGCCACGTGAACGGCCCAGAACTACAACGGTTGATTGAGACCTAGTTGGCGGCGGGTTCGGCGTCATAATTGGTCAATGACCTCCCGCTTATCGCACCACTCCAGAAACTTGCGGAATGCCGCACCACGATGACTATATTGCGCTTTTTCTTCCGGGCTCAGTTCCGCAAACGCTTTTTCGATGGGAGGGAAGTAGAACAGCGGATCGTACCCAAAACCTCCCGTTCCGCGTGGCTCGTCCAAAATGATGCCTTCAACTTCACCACGAAAGGTTGCCAGCGTTGACCCATTCCGTGCCGCAGCAACAACGCAAATAAACCGTCCCGTTCTTCGCTGGGGTGGAACTCCGCTTAATTCGCGCAATACACGCGCATTATTTTCTTCGTCGTCGCTGTTGCTTTCGACTTTATGCGGTTCTTCGGCGGCATAGCGTGCGGAATGCACTCCGGGTGCGCCGTTCAACGCGTCAATCTCGATTCCCGAATCATCGGCCAGCACTACGTACGCCGGCACAGACCGGCTGTAGAATTCGGCCTTCTTGCGTGCATTCGCCTCAAACGTTGTCCCGTCCTCTATGACAGCAGGCAGGGAAGCAAAATCCGGTAATCCGGACACTTCAATGCCATGAAGCTTGGCCGCGCCAGCGAAGTCGCGCAGTTTTCCTGCGTTCGACGTTGCGATTAGGATGCGTCTCACGTTGGCGGTTCCAGATCGAAGTAAATGGCGAGCGTCAATATAACAGTTAACGCAATCAGCGACACGATTCCACCCAGGCGCCTGTCCCAAGTCCTCACGAACGTCACCTGAACGCGGTTCTCGCCCGCTGCAACAGGGATGACCATCTGTCCGGTCGTTTCCTGTGATTCGGCTGTGATCTGGTGACCATTCACTTCGACTTGCCACGCCGGGTAGTTGAATAAACGTAGTACCAGATCGGCAGGTTGGGTGACGCCAACGATAAAGACTTTCGACTCCGTCGCCCAGCGCTCGATGTTCACACGCGTGCGTCCGCCGCCTTCGATCGCAACCTGCGGCGCGTTTTGCTTGGTCTCATACGCGTCGGCGCCAGTGGGAACGTATTCGTCCGTACCTTCGTAACCGCGCCCCTCCTCGATGTTGTCATGCATTTCGGTAATGTCGGCTGCCGAATCCCACCAGGGTGGCTGCAGCTTAAGCCAGACCCCGGTCAGCACGGCAATCATGAGCGCACAAACTGCCCCTCGCGCAATCCAGCGGCGCACTCCCATGGCGGTAAACAAGGCAAATCCCACGTTCAGGCACAGCAGCCACCGCCACGGCAGTTGCACAAAGCGCAACTTGGGCAGGTGCTGCCAAAGCAAGAGTGTTGGGGACAACATCAGCATCCCGGACACGAGGGCCCACATAAAGGTGGTCCACCACAGGAGGCCGTTGTGCTTCCGCCATACCCGGGCCAAAAAGCCCACGAGCAGCATGAGCCCCATTTCGGCAACCGCAACCAGCGATACCAGAAGGTTGAAACGGTTGTGATCGACATCAGGAATGTTCGTGAAGAGAAAATTGTCCTGCGGCCGGACACCCGGAGAGAGTACTTCGGTTATGTTCACCCATTTCTCCTCGTAAGCAGCCGGCAAGACGTAGAAAGCCACTAGAGCTGTTCCCAACACCACTGCGGCAGCCCCATACACGAGGAACCTGGGCGAGCGCCGCATAATGGCGAGGATGACCACCAGCAGCGCAAGCGAATAGCTCAGCATCACGGCAGCCGGCGCATCGGCCAGCCAACTTGCGGCTATGATCAGAGCGAGCGGTACAACCGTTCTCTTGCCCTCTTTTTCCGACCTGAGAACGAACAACAAAAGCAGTGGAAGCAGACAGCTAGCCAGCAGTTCTGCGAAGGCGCTGCGCCAGTAAACAATCACCAAATGATAAGGATTTACCGCATACAGAGCCGCAGCAAACGTCGCATCGCGCGGTGGCAGAAACCGGTGGGCGAGAAAAAACATCGAGAATCCCGCGGCCACCATGGCGATCCACACATAGGCTGCGGACACTAGAGCCCAGGGAAGCGCCAGGCCAAGCAGCGCTCCTAAGAGCCATGATCCGGGTGGATAGAAGATGAAACGAGCCTCGCCAAACCCGTAATGCGCCCAAGATGCCCAGCGTGGATACACAATACCCTGTTTCCATTGCTGCACTACTTCCATCCAGGAATTGACGTGGAATTCGAAATCGTGTCCGGAGGGAAGACCGAGGAACAGCATGGGAACGAGAACGGCCAAAGCGGTACCAGCAATCACAACCATTGGCTCCGGGAACGCACTCCGCCATGAAACCGCCTGCGTGTTTTCTGGCATAGGGTTGGCTGACAAGACGTACGGCTCCAGTTATTGTTGCGTGACTAAGCGTGGCGAACAACAGCATAGAGTAAACCTGCATTCATCGCATATTCGTGGGATACTGATGGTCGAACGAAACATTAGCATGCCGTTTTCATGTCGTATTCGTATTTACCTGGCCGCAGTAACGGTGGCCGCAGCGCTGAGCGGTCCTAGCCTTTCCCTCGCAGCCGGGAATACTAATTTCCCGCCACTGGAGGCGTGGAAAAGCGCCGTCGTTACCGGAGACAGTGTTGGATTGAAAATGCTGTACAGCAGCAATCCCGCCGCACAAATCGAGACTACCCATGGGACAGCGCCTGCCGACAACGAGGTCTCATTCTGGAGTGGTCTCAAGGCGCGAACCCTGAAGCTGGATGCGCTCGAGGAGACGTCCCCGCAGCCCGGCATGGAGCAAGTGGTATTTCAAGCCGAAGTCACTGAGCGTTTAACGAAGAGAGCCGTGTTCATTTCCGAAGCCCAGCTTTGGCTGCAGCAAGGCGGGCAGTGGAGAATCATTCAGGCTAAGCGAACCGAATTAACTCATCTCCAGCAACCGCTCAGCCTCTCAAAAAACATCTACCCGGCGGGTATAAACGCGAAGGCCGAGATCAAGGAGGCGCGCGAGCGCGCCAGCAGGCAACGCAAACGGGTGTTATTGGTTTTTGGCGCGAATTGGTGCTACGACTGCCATGTGCTGGACCTCGCATTTCAGCGCGCCGATTTGGCGCCTCTGCTAGCGGCAAATTACGAAGTCGTCCATGTTGATGTGGGTCAGGGCGATAAGAATCAGGATCTGATGCAGCTCTATAACGTACCCATGGCCAAGGGCATCCCTGCTCTGGCCGTATTGGACAGTAGCGGCAAATTGCTATTCAGTCAGCAGAACGGCGAATTCGAACGCGCCCGCGCTCTGACACCCGACGAACTGTCGGCGTTTCTGCGGAAATGGAAGGAGCCACGTTCTTGACCAGAGCAATTCCTGACATGTAGCGATGCCGACCCGCCGCCAACGCTCGCGACAGCGATTCCAAGGAGTGTCGTTGTTAGGACAATCCCAAGTCCGGAGTCGCAGGGGAAAAGCAAAGGGAAAGCAGTGAACTAAACCGGTATCGGCGCGGGATAGCCATCCAATCCATCGAGCAACAAGCTTGCTCCTTCTGGCCACACCAGAGCCGTCAGGAGCGGAGCCGGCCTGGGTTGTCAGCCGGTCTATCAAGTTCGACACAAGACCCTTCTGGTTGGAGCCGACGGCTAACTCAACTCCCAGTCACCCGTAACGACGCGATTACCGATGTGACAGATGATTGTTGCGGATGGAGGTTGAGACGACTAGGAATAATGAAGCTCCACCTTTTCCTGGGGCCTCAGCAGGGTATCTTGTGGCGGCAGCTCGGGGCGGCGGAACTTGCGTCGAACCAAACAGGCAATGCCAACCAAACCCGTGCCCAGCAAGCCAAGAGTTCCCGGTTCGGGAACAGTGGATGCGGTTGTGCCGCCGCTATGGCCGCGTACCGTCGACCAGAAGGGCACGTGACCAGGTACATCGAAGGTAATCTCGACAATTTCGCCACTTGCCCAGCCGCGCCTGCCGCGCGCAAGCGTTCCGGCTATCGCTCCAGTCAAAGTGTAGTACCAAGCACCTGCTCCGCCACCAGCAGCGGGATGAAACGTCCCGACGAAGGTTACGGGAGAGGTAAATGTTCCTGTAAAAACCGTTCCTTGGGGGAGTCCAGAACCATTGCTCGTTATCGTGAAGAAACCACCAGCGGCAAAGGAATAGGTATCGACCGAGGCGGTAAGAGTTCGTCCCATCAACGATCCGGTTTGATACGCCACCTGCCCAAGATTGCCAGTAATGGTTCCCCCACTCCCGGTGAAAGCAGTGAATTGGGCACTTCCTAGTAGTGTGCTGCCTTTCAGCTGAACCCATCCGCCAGTGTTCGTAAATACCAGACTGCTTTTCGCAAACGCCGCGATCGGCAGAGCTAAAATCAGCACAGCCAACAGAGTCGCGCGCCTCATGGGATCCCCTTCCACACCTGGTTAACAAGCGTGGCATTGATTCGGCCTGGGGGGTCAGACCGCCACATCGATGCGATTGTGTGGTTATAACCAGCATCTCTGGTTCCAAAAGAAGCTATGTGTCGAAGAGTTTGTTTTGAGTGACTTCCAGAGTATTCCCGAAGAAATGCTGCATGGCGGGATGCAAGCAAATGCACATCAGATGCAACAACTTGTTGTGTGCGTGCGGTTGACTGTCTTAGTCGGTGAGCACTTGGTCCAGCAACTGTTCTATCGCCCGATGTGCCTCTTGGATGGAACAGCGATGGTCCATGATTCCAGCCAGATCGGTGTTTGCAAACGCAATGCGACCGAAGGGGCACTGACGCAGCACCTGGCGAGCAGCCGGCTTTCCGCCGGGCCCAAAAAAGAATCCAGGCTGCGGATTCAAATATGCATGTCCCCAGCGATTCAAAATGATCCCCGCGATATCCCGACGGGCGTCAAAGCCCGTCCGTTCGAACATCTCAGTGAACTGTTGGCGAATCTGGCGTTCGTACTCGCGAAAGGACATCGAAATCATTTCAGCTCGACCCTTGTGTCCTTGCGCGGCGGTTGTCAATCCCGGGTAGGTGTAAAGAACTTTGAGAGTAAGCACAACCGGCGAATCCGGCGAAATCGTGCGCGAGTCAGAACCCAAAGTTGCGATCTTCCGCACCTCAAGGTAGTTGCCGATGCCTTCAAACCAGCGGCAGCCGCTGATGCCCATTTTGTAGAGGAACCGCCAGTTGCGACACGCCACATTGGCCATAAGACACGGCGAGCGGTAGAACTGATCGTAGGCTGCAGCGTGTGACTCAGGCAGGTCACGGACGATATGGCGGGTCGTCCAACTGCCGCCTGCCATTACGACGGTGCGTGCCTTGACCCGGTAAACCCTGCCGCCTTGCGTGTAAGCCACGATCACGAACTGCGCGCTGTTCGGTGGGCCTTCGTGTTGTACCCAAACTGCAGTGGAATTGAGCCGGATGCGCGTAGATGAGTCTTTTTGATCCAGCGCCAGAGAGTTCACCCGGTTGCCGCAAACCGCCTCAACTGTGGTCGGACCGGGAATCGAGTTGGGAACTAAGGTCTTGGTTATCAGGCGCGCGAATCCGGTATTTCCGCCCGGAAACATCTGTGCCCCGGTTGCGTCGCTGTCGTCCATAGGATGCAGCAGGTCAGCGGCGTAATCGGCATAGGCGGAAAGCGCGTCCGGCCCGAGTCCGGATCCGCCGCCCTCGACCGGCGACAAGTAGGCGCGAACGGTGTCGCGGCTGATCCCATAGCGCTCCATCATGTGATCCTCGAGGGTGATCGAGTCGAGCTGCCGCGAGATTTCGTCTCCCTCATATTGCGGCCGCCGGAAATTTGGGTCCCCGGCATGCCACTTGAGAAGGTCGTCCTTGGCTTGTGCAGAAATGGGAGCTCCCGCGAGCTGCTTGCCCCAGGGGTCAACCAGCCAGATCCCGGGTCTCTGTCCGAACTTTGCCCTGAAGTAAAAGCCATAAGTCTTGCCCGTATCTGGATAAGGCGTAGTCGGAAGCGTAATCTCCGTAGATGACCCCGCCCACTTCTGATATTCCAGCCGCGGCGAGGGCAGGCCGATCGACTCGTAAAACCGCGCGATAAAGCTATGCGGAAAGGGCACTGGGAAGAACGCGGAGCCCTGGTGGGCCGTGAGGTGTTGTCCGTCCACCACAAATTCGTTTCGTTTGGCTTCGCCACCAAAAATGGGATGATTATCGAGCACCAGGCACGTCTTGTTCCCGCCGCTTTGCCGATGAAAGAACAGGGCGGCCGCGAGCCCGCTGATGCCGCCGCCAACCACAACACAGTCGTAAGTCTCGCCTGTATCAACCAGGTTCGCTGGGAGCGTGTCGAACATTCCGTCGCGGATCTGGTGGCCGGCAAGCAGCACATCCCAGGTATTGCCATTGGAGCTGCTGTAATCGCCGATTCCGCCGTAGCCCGTCCAGCCTTCCTGAGCCTGCAAAAGCTGCACCGGCGAAAGAGAACCGAGGAGCATCCCACCGGAGGCCAGCAAGGTGGAATTCAGGAAATCGCGCCGGGATATGGGTTCAAGCATGCCCAGCGTTTTGTCAGTTTGGGAGTTCGAATCGGGCAAGTGTGCTCCGGCAAAATCGTTTACGGAATCTATATCGTTCACAGATCCTTTTGAACTATGACCACCTACCAGGGAATAGGAGGTGGTTCCGGCTCCGCCGACCCGTCAGCGCGAGCGTCCGAGGCGCCGTAGTTTATCCTCTCGGCTGAATCGCGCCGTACGGCTTGGCCTCGTCCCATCGACGTCGAATATTCTCGTTCGACTTTTAGCTGGTGGCCCATGGCGGAGAGCTTATCGCGCACCTCGGGATTGACTCGCGATTCAATGATAATGTGGCAGCCCCGCTGGGGACTGACGGTGAAGCGTGCCGTTTCCAGTGCCGCCTGGATGTTCATGCCGTAATCGACAACATTCGAAACGAATTGAGCATGAGCTAGGGGTTGATTGGGCCCGCCCATTATGCCGAAACCGATGTGCTGGTTACCTCGTTCCATGAATGCCGGGATGATAGTGTGGAAGGGTCGCTTGCGCGGGGCCAGAGCATTCGGATGTGATCGATCGAGCGAGAATAATGCACCGCGATCCTGCAACACGAACCCCATCCCGCGCACCGTAATGCCGGATCCAAACGAGGCATAGTTGCTCTGGATCACGGACGCGATGTTCCCGTCGCGGTCAACCACGGTGAGATATGTGGTTTCACTAGTTGGTGGCTCGCCAGCAGACACCTCGCAATTCGCTTTGTTCCAATCAATCAGCTTGGAACGCTGTTGCGCGTAGTCCTTGGATAATAAACCTTTGACTGGTACTTTGGCGAAGCGCGGATCAGCGTTGTACCTATATAGATCGGAATAGGCCAGCTTCATGGCTTCGATCTTTTTGTGCAGTTCGGCAACACTCAGCGCACCATCCGGTGACGGAGGAGTCGTTTCCATAATATTGAGCATTTCGAGCGCTGCCATGCCCTGGCCATTGGGTGGAAGCTCATAAACCATCCAGCCGCGATAGGTCGTCGAGATAGGTTCAACCCACTCCGGAGAGAACTGCGCCAGATCGTCCGCTGCCATGGTACCGCCGAGCGCTTGCGAGGTGTTGAGGATAGCTTGCGCAATCTCGCCCTCGTAGAACGCCCGCGGGCCACCATCGGCAACCAGGCGCAACGCCTTGCCAACCTCTTGGTTGTGAAATACATCGCCGAGTACAGGAGCTTTGCCGTGGGGAAGAAGCACAGTGGGTTGCCTTAATACGGTGTCAGCATCAGCCCAGAAGGCCTGGATTAGTTCCGGGACTGGGTAGCCATTTTCCGCGTAGAAGATCGCGGGCTGAAAAATCTCTCTCCAAGCGATACGTCCAAAACGCTGATGCAGAGCGTTCCATCCGGCCACTGCCCCCGGTACAGTCACCGTATCGATGCCGTATTCCGGCATCTTCGAAAGACCCTTCGCCCTGAGGTGTTCGATCGTAAGCCCTTTTGGTGCCCAGCCGCTTGAGTTCAGTCCGTAAAGCTTTCCGCTCTTGGCATCCCAATAGATCGCGAACAAGTCGCCACCCATGCCGTTCATCATGGGCTCTGCCACTCCCAGAACTGCATTCGCTGCGATGGCAGCATCAGCAGCGGAACCGCCGCGGGCCAGCACCTGAGCGCCGGCTTGCGAGGCCAAGGCATAGCTGGTAGCCGCAATTCCGTAGCGGGTTATCACCATCGATCGGGCGTGAGAACGGTCCTGAGCCATAGCCGGAATCAGCAGAACTGAGCCGAGCAGAATTGCAATATAACGCTGCATGCTACACCGCCATACAGATCGGAAGATTGCGAATTCTCGTGTTCCGCGCAGACAGTTGTCAAGCTGGCTCTCTGCGGGCGGCACGCGTCTTGTCCATGTGTGGGGCAATGATGCTCCCAATGAGAAGCGAATTAAGGCGTTCGTCTAGCACCGCATGAACTCTAATCCAAGCTGAGTGCCACGACCGTCCCCTCGCTTAACATGCAAAAACTTGGTCCCCAGCCGAATCGGGACCGGATCTTGTGCCGACCTTCTACGCGGTTCCAGCATACGGCAGGGCCTTGTGACAAGTCACACCTGTGGCGCTAGCTTCGAGGTCACTATCTGCCCGTTGGCGCTCCTTGTTGCGTTGATCATCACCAAGATTGCACTGCAATTTCCTTCCCCCAGTCTGCCACGCTCTGGAGTCCCAAAGACGAAGTTCCGAACCGCTTCCACCTGTGCGTTCGCCTCGGTTTCGGCAATGCTGCCCCTGGCTAGTCAGGACCTCAATGTCGTTTATGCCATTTGGCCTTTTTACCTTTTCTTCATAACAGCGACCTCCGGCTTGCGGTCCGGATTTCCAATGGGCGCTGCCAGACTTTCTGCTGACGGTGACAAGCTTTGCTATCACGGCTTGCTGAGTTTTTCGTTCGCTGGTTCGAGATGGCTGACGGTGAGACCGGAAGGAAGCTTGCCGATTATGCTAGCAGACCATGGGATGAATCTTCTACGTCGTGACCGCGAAATTCGATGTATCGCAGCAGGCTGAACCGCTCAGCTGGGTCTGAAATGATAATGAACGTCCTGTTTCGATGGGATGGGAACACCATCGCGTGTGGCGGGATGAAAGTGCCAACTATCGAGCGCAACTAGAACCCTCTGATCAATTGCAGGATTTATGCTCCGGAGCACCTTCTTATCAATGATGTTGCCTGCCTCGTCAATCGTGATTTCCACGATCACGTCTGCTTCCTCGCGCAATTCCCCCGGGTAGACCTGGGGATCAGAACCCCGGACGGGCAGAGCCGGGCGTACTTCTGCGCCCGATAACTGTCCTTGTGCTAAGGAACCGTAACTGGAGCCAGCCGCGGACCCTGTATTGTTTTCCCTCGCAGTTTCGTCCCGCGCGACATTAGGAGGGGGAAGTTTTCGTCCCTTGCCAGCCTTAGGCGGTTGCTCCCATTCCAGCCGTGCCTCTTTATGCCGATGCTGCAGCGACACTGGTGCCGAAAGGTTGAATTCACCTGGGCCTGAATCGAGCGGCCGTCCTGGCCAATAGAGATGCGTCACCCGAGTACCGCCGTCCCCTCGGGCGACGGAAGCGGGAGCCACAAAAATGGGCCGCGGACTGTGCAGGATCCACGCCAGAAATGCACAGTGCACAATGACCGACACATGCGGCGCGAAGCGCTGCTTATTTGGGTGCATCGGCGTAATAGAGGCAAACATGGAGGTCAGTCGATCTCTCTTATTAGACGTCAGAAATGGTTTTGAGTCACCTGTAAGAATGGATGTCCGTTTAGATACTCCATAAGCTCGCAGGTGCAATAAAATATCAACTATGCGAAGGGAACGTCGCTTCAATTGAAGTGCTGCCCACGACGATTTTCAAGTTGTGTTGGAAGAAATTGCTGGCGGCCCGCAGGGCCCACGGTAGTGAATCCAGGAGAGGATTTGGGGTATGACATCTACGCAGCAGAACCAGTATTACTGCTGCCTGGACGTGTTGTTAGGGTACGAAATGGAATTGCAATTGAATTTGATCCGGCACCTGGAGCTCTCGTACGGGAGCCGGTCCGCCATGGCTTTGAAGGGCATTTACTACGCTGGAGGAGTGATCGACGCCGGGTACGCGGCGAAACTCTAGGCTGCATGACTCTCGACACGAACGCGCCACCGCGCAAGGAGAACAACGCCGTGGTCGGTACAAGATCCAGGCGGGCGACAAGATCGCGCAGTTCGTGCCTTTGCTTCCAGACACCATGTTCGCCGTTGAAGAGGCGGAGAGTGCTGCGGCCGTCCAGCAGAAGAGCGAATGGATTTGGAAGCAGCGGACGATAAGACTTCGTTACTGGCCCAGTTTGAAGCCACCAAGAGCGTTGATAAGGAGCCGTATGAGCTGAGAAGGGAAGCGGTTCGTAAAGCTGTTCGTAAAGCGCTTCTGACAGTGCTCGAAGAGGTGAAAAAAGAAAAGTTTGCATAACGATGATTCCCTTATATGTGCTGCCTGACGCTTATTGGCGCTCAGGTTAGGGAAACGACAGTGTCAAAATGACCTCTTATGGAGTCCGACAGTGGAAAACCCGACTGGCTGCCGAATTGGCGGACCATCTTCCAAGCAGCCGTTCTGGAACGAGATAGCAGCAAGGCTCTAGAGCGTATCGATCAAGCAGAGGAAGCAATTTTGTTTCGATTGAGGCTTTGAAGGACGGTCGCACCGAGGGTTCTGAGGGTGAGTTACTAGCGAACGCGCTGACCGTGCTTTACCAACCTTCCCAAGGTCAGCGACGGGCAATCGCAAGAGGGAAATAAAGGTCACGAGTGCGGGTCCAGAGTGTGATGGCTCTGGACCCGATTTTTTTGCCCGTAGTAGAATCACTTCCATGCTAATTTTGACTTTGCAGCATCTGGTTCGAACCAGGGTGTTGTGACGGTCAAGATCAAGGCAGAGAGCGGAAGTAATTGATTCTAGCGCCCTTAGCTCAGTTGGATAGAGCGTCTGGCTACGAACCAGAAGGTCGGGAGTTCGAATCTCTCAGGGCGCGCCATTAAGTCAATAACTTGCATGGGATAGAGGTCAAGAGTAGTCCGCGGTTGCCATGCAGTTGCCATTTTTAGACCAGCTCCTCAGGTGGGACTTGAACCTACAACCCTCCGTTTAACAGGTAGTACGGGCGTCACGGCCAGAGCAACTGATGATTTTACGGAGTGCTACCGGAATACATGCAGGATCCCCCCAAAAGTCCCCACAGGGTAAAAAAGTCTCCAGTTCGGCTTTGGCCAAAAGTCGAAACTCATGACAAATGTCATCAGTTCTGAGAAATCGCCTACTTTGGCTTTTTCTTGAGTACGCCCTCGGCGCAAATCCGGCTGTGGTACTGGCGCTGATTGCCTACGTTGTCGGGCGATTCACGACTACCTTTCAGCGACTGCTAGGCAGTAACAACCGGAGAGCCAGCGTCCGCCTTTTGCGGGCGTGCGGAGTCTGGTACTCCCAGTAGATCGCGGTAGAGCATCATCTCTCCTGCATTCCACAGGCCCTTTTCCCCTAGGCATTCTCTCGTCGGGAACCGGTTCCTAAGACGTGGAAGGCTTACAGGTATGCCGCACCGACAAAAATTTAGATTGCGAAAATTTTTTTGCTTGTTTGCGACATTACAGATAATAGACGAGGCT
>Ga0126370_10001127_pt1 | contig 12014 bp, 7 predicted proteins | sample PanSoiMetaPlot_3_FD_92586 | JGI IMG/M metagenome (GOLD analysis project Ga0126370, IMG submission 92586) | Tropical forest soil microbial communities from Panama - MetaG Plot_3 | ecosystem: Environmental > Terrestrial > Soil > Tropical forest > Bulk soil | place: Panama | collected 2016-02-17 | reverse complement strand
CGTGGCCTCGATCGCGCCGAACGACGACACCGGCTGGTGGTCGGTGAAGGTCGAGACGGCGTACGTGCAAAAGCTCGGCTACGAGGTCGTCGCCAAGGAATTCTTCGAGCGCAGCATGACGGACTTCAATCCGATCCTGCTGCGCATGCTCGCCCAGAAGCCGGACGCGATCAGCGTGATGGCCTCGCCGGCGGGCAGCGTCGGCTTGATCGTCAAGCAGGCCCGCGAGCTCGGCTTCAAGGGCCGGTTCGTCGCGCTGCACCAGATCGACAGCTCGGTGGTCGCGGGTATCGCCGGTCGCGAGAACACCGAGGGCATGTGGGTGCACGGCTACGTGCAGACTCCGCTGCCGGACAAGCTCAAGAGCTGGCAGCAGCGCTACACCAAGCGGTTCGGCGAGTGGAACGCCACCAGCATCGACTTCACGAATCCGGCGTTCGCCTTCGTCGCGGCCGTCCGGAAGGCGCAGAGCCTCGAGCCGAAGAAGATCGGCGAGGCCATGCGCACCGTGGAGTTCGACAACTTGTGGGGCAAGGCGCACTTCGGCGGCAAGGACTACTACGGCGTCGGTCAGCAGATCATCTACCCGATGCCGTTCTCGGAGGTGAAGGACGGCGTGGCGACGCTGCTCTTGCAGCTGCCGCCCCCGCACAACTGAGACGCCGGCGGCCCAGGCCGGGGTCCCCTGGGCGTCGCGTATAATCCGAGCGCCATGAGTCCGCGCCCGTCCACGTCGTGAGCCGGTCGGGCGCCGGGATCGTCGTCAGCTGCCCATGCGGCGAGGTCTATGAGCTGCGGCCCGAGTACGCGGGCCGCCTCCTCGAGTGCGCCTCGTGCCGCCGCCATCTGCGGGCGGGTCCGCCGCCCAACACGCCGCGTCCGCCGACCCTCGGCGTCGACCGCGCGTTCGATCGCGACGTCTTCCTGCTGCGCCAGCGCGTGTTCACGATCGCGTCGAAGTACGAGGTGTGGGCGGAGGACGGGACGCCGATTCTCTATGTGGAGCGCCCGACCTACCCGGTCCGTACGCTGGCGGCCTATCTGGTGGCGGTCTTCGTCACCTTGACGCTCATGGGCCTGGCATTCGGGGACATGGCGCGCGAGGGCCACGGGCTCATCATCGTGCTGTCGGTGCCGGTGGCGGCGTTCATCTTCCTGGTGGTCTCGATGTCGCTGCGGCCGCGGCGCCACGTGACGATCTACCGCGACGAGTCACGGCGCGAAATCCTGCTCCGCGTGATCCAGGACCAGCGCCTGGCATTCCTGACCCGGACGTACACGGTCATGACGGCGGGCGGCGAGACGCTCGCGACGTTGAAGAAGACCTACGTGGACAACATCGTGCGCAAGCGCTGGTACGTCACGGCGCCCGGCGGGGCGCCGCTCGCGATGGCGATCGAGGACTCGATCGTGCTGTCGCTGCTCCGGCGCGTCATCGGGACGTTCTTCGGCCTGCTCCGCACGAACTTCGTCTTCGTCCGCGGCGACGACGCGGAAATCTTCGGCGAGTTCAACCGCAAGTTCACGCTGCTCGATCGCTATGTGCTCGATCTCTCGGCCGACACGGCGCGCACGTTCGACCGGCGCGTCGCCGTCGCCCTCGGCGTCATGCTCGACACGGGTGAGCGTCGCTGACGTGAGCGCCTTTCCCGAGGTCCCGCTGCGCATCACGTCCGAGATGCTGCTCTCGCGCCGGGTCGATCTCGAGCGGCGCATGGGACGCGTGCCGCCGGTGACGCTCGCGATCCTGGCCGTGCTCGTCGCGGTCTTCGTCGTGGAGGTGCGGGTGGGCGCGCTCGACTCGCGCGAGTCGATCCTGGCCATGGGCGCGCTCGCGCGCGCTCGGGTCCGCGCCGGCGAGTACTGGCGGCTCTTGACGGCGCCGTGGCTGCACGGCTCCGTCGAGCACCTCGTCGGCAACGGCATCGCCCTCTACATCCTCGGGATGGTGTGCGAGGCCGCGTTCGGCCGTGCCCAGCTCGTCCTGCTCTACGTGCTGAGCGGACTGGCCGGCTCGCTCGTGAGCATGCTGATGAGCGCGGGACCGTCCGTCGGCGCCTCCGGGGCGATCTTCGGCCTGCAGGGCGCGGCGATCGTGCTGTTGCGGCGCGAGCACGATCGCCTGCTGGTGCGCGACCGCCGCGTCGGCTTTGTGCTCTTGATCTGGGCGATCTACACCATCGGCGCCGGGCTGACCGATCCCCTCATCGACAACGGCGCCCACATCGGCGGCGCGCTGGGCGGGGCGCTCGTCGCGCTGCGCCTGCACCCGATCGTGCTGTCGCCGATGACGGCCGAGCGCGCCGCGACCGTGCGCCGCTCGCTCGTGCTGGTCGGCGTGCTGCTGGCCTACGCGATCGTCGGCTGGCTCCGTCGCTGACGACCGAAGCGCGCGTTCGGTCCATCGGATAGCACGTTCCACCTGATGGTACTGATGGCGGGGAACCCGAAGCCACCTCCGTGTGTTCAACGGGCGCCCCGTGCCGACGGGGAGTCCGCTCAACCATCACCAGGAGGGTGCACCATGAAGGCCGTTGTGCTGCTGGCGCTAGCTCTGGCGGTGTTCGGTCCGCTCTCGGTGTCGGCCGACGACTTGCTCGTGAAATTCGAGGGCGGGATCGGCGTCCATCCCGTCTCGAATATCGCGGGAACCGCGAACGCCGACGGAACGTTTCCTAATGTCACGCGCAACATCGTGCGCGGCGTCAACCCGGCCGGCCAGATCTGGGTCATCGCCGACCTCCGGGCGAACGTGAAGGCGGACGGTAGCATCAGGGTCGACGGACGCGGCCTGCTCCTGGCCGGCGGCAACGGCATCGGTAGCAACGCGAACGCCAGTGTCTTCGCGACGCTGATCTGCGAAGCAGCGCAGCCGTTCGTCGAGCGCAACACGGACGCCGCCGGCGTGCCTCTCGCGGCGAATGGCGATTTTCGAATTGACGACGTCCTGTCACCGGCGCCCCAGGGGTGCGCGAGCCCCGTGCTCCTGATCCGCAACGCGGTCAACCGGACGTGGTTCGCCGCCGGCATTCCGAAGCTCCAGGACTGACTCAACAGGCCGCGCGGTGATCGCGCGGCGGCGAATGCCGCGGAGCCGACTCGATTGAGATAGGCTCCGCGGCATGCGGAGTCACTTGCGTCCCGCTGCCCGCGGCGATCCAGCGGCTGGGCGACTCTACCACCACCATCCGCGATCTTCGCCGTTCCGCCGCGCCAGGGGAGTGGTATAAGGACCGGCAGGCGAGCATCATGGGCGATCGGGCCAACGAGGGTCACGACACGGGGCCGGTTCACGGCTGGGAGCACGCGTTCTTTCCGCCGTTTTCCCCACCGTTCTACGCACCGCCCTTCCAGATGCACGGCTTCTTCTCATCGCCACTGTTCCAAGCGCCCGGGTACTATCCACCGCCGCCGTTCTTCCCGTCCGGTCCCGGCCGCTCCGCGGGCGACCCCGATCGCCCATACCTCGAGGCCCAACGCGCGTTCTTCAGCTGGTATCGAGACCAGCTGACTCAGTGTGCGGACGGTGGCGGCGCGGACGACCGGCTGCGGGAGGCCATGAATATGATACTCGCCTGGTGGCTCGATGCGATGCGGGCGCTTCGCGAGCAACGCGAGCACGCGGTGCGCGTGCAGACGGAGCTGGTGTCGCGCTATCTCGACATCTTGGATCAGCTCCTCGATCGGCCCGACCAGGGGCCTCGTTGAGAGTGCGGTGACGCTCCCAGATTCCGGGCCCGATGGCGAGACGATCGAGCGCAACGTGTGCGCCGAGATCCTCCTTCTGCTCGAAAGACAGAACAGGCCGAGCGAGCGCGTGTCGCTCACCGATTCGCTGGGCGACACGCTGGGATTGTCCTCGCTCGACCTGCTGGAGCTGGTGGTGGCGCTCAACGAGCGACTCGGCGTCGACCCCTTCCATCAGCGTGCCGTGACCGAGCTGCGCCGGGTCGTCGATCTCGTGGATGCCTATGCCGGCGGGACGGGAGGTGGTGATTCCGATGCGGTGCTCGCGGCGAGCCGCCGTCGGGCCGCCGCGCGCCGGTGGGGCGGGTCGCGATGAGCCGCGACGCCGGCGCCACCGGGATCGCCATCATCGGCATGGCCTGCCGTCTGCCCGGTGCCGATTCCCCCGCCGCGTTGTGGCGCAATCTGAGGGCGGGCGTCGAGAGCGTCACGTTCTTCGAGGACGCAGAGTTACTGGCGGCCGGCGTCGAGCCCGCGCTGCTGCGCAGTCCCGAATACGTCAAGGCGGCCCCGCTGATCGCGGACGCTGACTCGTTCGACGCGGCGTTCTTCGGGTACTCACCCCGCGAAGCGGCCGTGATGGATCCGCAGCAGCGCGTGTTCCTCGAGGTCGCGTGGGAGGCCTTCGAGGACGCCGGATACTATCCGGCGCGCGTTCCGGGCGTTGTCGCGGTTTTCGCGGGCGGCGGCGGCCTGGTGACCAGCTACTTCGCCGCGCACCCCGGACATCCGGCGCTGATCGGTCAGACAGCGAGCCTCGAGCACCTCGGGAACGACAAGGACTTCCTGGCCACCCGGGTGTCGTACAAGCTGGATCTTACCGGTCCTAGCGTCACCGTCCAGACGGCATGCTCCACATCTCTCGTCGCCGTGCACCTCGCCTGTCAGAGCCTGCTGACCCGCGAGTCGGACATGGCGCTCGCCGGCGCCTCGACTGTGCGCGTCCCACAGGTCAGCGGGTACCTCGCCCCGAAGGGACAGGTGAACTCTCCGGATGGGCACTGCCGTGCCTTCGACGCGGCGGCCAGCGGCACGATCTTCGGAAGCGGCGTGGTCGCCATCGTCCTCAAGCGGCTCGACGAGGCGCGCACAGACGGCGATCACGTCTGGGCGGTCATTCGCGGCACCGCGCTGAGCAACGACGGCGGGCGCAAGATGAGCTACACGGCGCCCAGCGTGATTGGTCAGGCACGCGCCATGGTGGATGCGCTCACCGTCGCCGGCATCCCGGCCGAGACGATCCGGTACGTCGAGTGCCACGCGACCGGCACGCGAGTGGGCGATCCGCTGGAAGTCCAGGCGCTCACCCGTGCGTGGGGGGCGGTCGCGCGGTCCCAATCGTGTGCCGTGGGCTCGGTGAAGACGAACATCGGTCATCCCGAACAGGCGGCGGGTCTCGCGGGACTGGTCAAGGCGGCTCTGGCGATTCACCAGGGTGAGATCCCGCCGAGCTTGCACTGCGAGACGCCGAACCCTGCGATCGACTTCCCGTCGACGCCGTTCTACGTCAACACCAGGCTGACGCCGTGGCCGGCGGACGACCATCCGCGCCGTGCCGGCGTCAACTCGCTCGGTATCGGCGGCACCAACGGCTTCTTGGTGCTGGAGCAGGCGCCGGCCGTCGAGCTCCGTCCCGCCGCCCAGCGTCCGCACCTGTTCACGCTGTCGGCGCGCACGGACTCGGCGCTCGTCGGCGCCGTCGCGCGCGTCCGTGAGTTCCTCATCGGGGCGCCGGACGTCCCGCTCGCCGATATCTGTCACACGAGCAACGTCAGCCGCAGTCAGCACGGCCATCGGCTAGCCGTCATGGCTGGCTCGATCGGCGAGCTTGCCGGACGCCTGGCCGCCGTCGAGCCGGCCGATCGGCGGGCGGTGCGCGAGGGCGGAGCCCGTGTCGCCTTCCTGTTCACAGGCCAGGGCGCGCACTATCCTGGGATGGCGGCCGAGCTCTATCGAACGCAGCCGGTCTTCCGCGACGCCCTCGAGCGCTGCGACGCACGGCTGCGCCCTCACGTTGGCCACGCCCTCGTTGATGTGCTCACCGCGAGCGGCGCGCTCGCGGGCGTCCTCGACCACACGGCGGTCACCCAGCCGGTCACGTTCGCGGTGCAGTACGCGCTCGCGCGCCTCTGGGAGTCGTGGGGCGTGACGCCAGCGGCGGTGCTCGGCCACAGCCTCGGCGAGCTCGCGGCCGCCTGCGTTGCCGGCGCGATGGAGGTCGACGACGCGCTCGCCTTCGTCACCGCGCGCGGACGGCTGATGGCCGAGCTGCCCGGGAAGGGAGCGATGGCCGCGGTCTTCGCCGATGAGGCGACGGTTCTGGAGACGCTCAGCTCCGTGGGCGGCCGGCTCGCCGTCGCCGCCCTCAATGCGCCGACGAGCCTCGTGATCTCGGGCCCGCCCGACGAGGTGGCGGACGCAGTGCGGCGCTTCGAGGCGCGCGGGATCGGGACGCGTCCCCTGAACCTCGGCCACGGGTTCCATTCGTCGCTGGTCGAGCCGATCCTCGATGCACTCGAAGGCGCCGCCGGCCGCGTACAGTTCGGCCCGCCCCGCGTGCCGATCGTGTCGAATGTGACCGGCACGCGCCTGGTGGAGGCGCCGAGCGCGCGCTACTGGCGCGATCACGCGCGGCAGCCCGTGCGCTTTGCCGATGGGATGCGGACACTGGCGACGCTCGGTTGTGATGCGTTCCTCGAGATCGGGGGCGGGGGGGTGCTGATCGCGCTCGGCCGCCAGACGCTGACTGATGCCGCCCTCACCTGGACGCCATCGCTCGCACGCGGGAAGTCAGACGCTCAGACCCTGACCGAGGCGCTGTGCGCGCTCTATCTCGCGGGCGCCGACATCGACTGGGGGCAGCTGCATGCGCCGGGGCGGCCGCGTCGCGTCTCGCTGCCCACGTATCCGTTCGAGCGCCGGCGCTTCTGGATCGATGGATCACCGCGGCCAGTGACAATCACCGCTGCGAGCGCTCCACCGACAACGGCCGCGGTGCCGGTCCGCCACGACACCGCCAACGGCGCGCGCCGGCTCGTGCTCGGGGCCTCGTTGCCGGCCGCAGAGCTTCGCTCCATCGGTGCCCACGACGTCGTCGCCGGCGCGCGTCGAAACGGTGCGGCTCGCCGGGACTGGTTCTATCGGGTGCGGTGGGTCGATAGGCCCCCTTCCGCGGGCCGCGGAACGCCGGGCACATGGCTCATCCTCGCGGATGCGGGCGGTGTCGGTGAGGGGCTCGCACGAAGGCTCCACGCTGACGGAAACGACTGTCATCTGGTGCGTCCCGGGCTCACGTTTGCGCGCCTTGCCGACGACCGATGGAGCACCGATCCCATCCGTCTCGAGGATTTCCAATCGCTGCTCCGGGCCCTCGCTGAATCGTCGCGTACGCCGCTCCGCGGCGTCGTCCATCTGTGGGGGCTAGACGCCACGGTTGGCGACGACGTCTTGGTCGAGTCATTAGCCGACGCCGAAACGCTGGCCGCGGGGAGCGCACTGGCGCTGGTACGTGCGCTCGCTGAGCGAGATGGCATCACGCCATGGTGGGTGGCGACGCGCAATGGCGTCAGCGCCGGTCACGACGGCCGCCCGACGGAACCCGTAGCGGCGATGCTGTGGGGTTTCGCGCGCACGGTGGTGCTCGAATCGCCTCGCATACGTGGAGCGCTGATCGACCTCCCCGCCATAGGACACACGGTTGAGCAGGACGCCGAGGTACTCGCCCGCGAGATGACCAGCGCGACGGCCGAAGCGCAGGTGTCGTATCGCAACGGCCGCCGACTCGCCGCCCGGCTCACCCGGCTCGATCTCGACGCCGAGCCCAGCGCCCCTGTCGCCGTGCGCGCCGATGCGAGCTACGTCGTCACGGGCGGGCTCGGCATGATCGGCCTGCACGTCGCGCGTTGGCTCGTGGAGGCGCGCGGGGCACGCACGCTCGTCTTGGTCTCGCGCGGCCGTCCGAATGTTGCCACGAGCGCGGCCGTGGCCGCGTTGCAGGCGACCGGCGCTCGCGTGGACGTGCTGAACGTCGACGTCGCCACGGAGTCGGGCGTGCAGCGCCTGGCCGAGCACCTTCGGGAGCTGCCGCGACTCGCGGGCATCGTTCATGGCGCCGGGGTGCTGGACGACGGGATCCTGGAGCAGATGACGTGGGAGCGGTTCACCCGCGTGACGGCTCCCAAGGTGCGTGGCGGCTGGCTGCTGCACCAGCTCACCCGCGAAATGCCGCTCGACTTCTTCATCGTGCAGACCTCGCTGATGGGCGTGCTGGGCTCCGCGGGGCAGAGCAACTATGGCGCCGCGAACGCGTTCCTGGACGGCCTCGCGGCACGTCGTCGTGCGCTCGGCCTGCCGGCCACGGCGATCGCCTGGGGGCCGTGGGCCGAGGGCGGCATGGCGGCGTCGGCCGGCACGCGGGGGCAAGCACGCTGGCGCTCTCTAGGCATCGGGTACATCGCGCCAGTCGATGGCGTGCGCGCGCTCGGAGATGTCATGGCGCACCCGATCGATCAGGTGGCGGTCGCCGTCGCCGACTGGGAAGCCTACGTCGCCCAGTTCCCCGCTGCCCCGGGTTTCTACGAGGACGTCGCGGGCCGGCGGGCGCCAGCGGCTCGGCCGCCGGCCGACGGGTCCTTGCGCGAACGACTCCGCCAGGCGCCGGCGCCGGAGCGGCGCAGGGAGCTGGTCCAGCTCTGCCGAAGCCAGGTCATGGAAGAGCTCGGCTTCACGGAGCCGATCGACACGCGGCGCCCCCTGGACGAGCTGGGCCTCGACTCGTTGATGTCGGTGAATCTCGCCAATCGGCTGGAGACAGTGCTCGGCGTGCGGATTCCGATCGTGCACCTCATTCAGGGACCGAGCGTCGAGCAGTTCGTCGACAAGGTCCTGGCCGAGCTGGTCGTCGCCGGTGCCTGCCCGGCCGCGGATACGTCAACGAGCGCGAAGGCCCAGCCGGTCGTCCGCGCATCGGAAGTCACTGGCGACGGCTGGATCGTCCGACCGCGCCCCAATCCGGCAGCGCGCCTGCGGCTCGTCTGCTTTCCATACGCCGGTGGCAACGCGGCGACGTATCGGCCCTGGGTGGACGCGCTCGATGCCGCCGTCGAGCTGGTGGCCATCGATCCGCCCGGACGAGCGGCCCGCGTGTACGAGGCGTCGATCGATCGGCTCGACCGCTTCGTCGATGCTCTGGCCCCGCGCCTGGAGCCGTACCTCGACCGTCCGGCGGCGTTCTTCGGTCATTGCCTGGGCGGTCTGACGCTGTTCGAGACAGCGCGCCGCCTGCGCGCGCGCGGCAGGCTCGACCTCGCGCACATCTTCGTGTCAGGGGCCCGCCCGCCCGCCCGGTTGGGGCGCCAGGGACGATTCGAGGAGGAGCTCCTAGGCAGGCTGCTCCGCAAGCCCGATTTCGATCCTTTCCGCCGTCTTCACGAGCAGAACGACGACATCTTCGGTGACATGATCCGGCACTTCAACATCGGCGCAACAGACGAGTTCCTGGCCAGCGACGAGCTGCGCCGCCTCCTCTTCCCCGCCATCCGCGCCGAGTTCGCCATGGCCGCGCGCTACCGCTACGAGCCCGAGCCGGCGTGGCCGGTACCGCTGACCTGTTTCGCCGGGCTCACTGATCCATACGTCAACCGCGACGACGCGCTCGCCTGGGGCCAGCACACGAGCGCGTCGTTCCGCCTTCACCTGCGCGAGGGCGCCCACTTCCTCGTGGTGGACGATCGCGACTTCATCGTGCGCACGATCAACCAGGAGCTGAGCCCATGAGCCCCCGACATCGCCGAGCCGCCCAAGGAGGACGAGATGGCTGAGACGAGGGATTACGGCCGGGCGGTCCTGGTCATCGGCGCGGGTGCACCGCACTCATCATTGATGGCCGGCGCCCTGTGCGCGATCTGGGACGCGGGCAAGACGTTTCACACAATCTACACCGCGGGCGCGGGCGGGCTGATGGGAATGCTATTCGCAGCTCCGGCGAACGGAAATCCGAGCCGGGCGCTTCGCAGCGTGGTCGACGCGGGAGTTTCCGACGAGATCTACCAGTGGTTTCCTGTGAACTATAAGGCGTTCTTCAAGCCGGGTCCGTACACGCAGCTCTTTCGCCACTGGGCTCACCGATTCCATATTCCTGAATCCCAATGGGTCCCATACCCAGGACATCCCCCATATCCCGGTCCGGGGTACCCGGGCCCGGAGCCGGGACACTCCGGCCATCCGGGATACCCGGGTGGCCACGGTTATCCTGGCTGGCCGTTCGGGTGGTCGCCCGGATGGTGGCAGCTTCCCTTCTGGCCTCATGGTCTTCACGCGTGGCGCCGGCTCTACAACGACTGGATCGATTTCGTGTTCTCGGCGCTGACGCCGACAGACCTGCACTACTTCAGCGAGGGACTCTGTGCGCCGTTGCCTTTTCTCGAGGAGATGGTCAGCTTCGAAGCCCTCCAGCACTTCCCAGGCGATTTCTATCTGAACGCGTACAACATCACGCGCGACTGCGTCCAACAGTTTCCCAAACACGAACTCACGGCGCTTCACTTCCGGGCCGGGCTGGCGTCGCCGTTCATCTATCCCCCGGTCACGATCGGAGACCAGACGTACTACGAAGGCGCCGATCGGAGCCCGTTGCCCTATCATCATTTTCCCGAGATCCGGGACTTTCCCAAGGTCGGCATCGTGGCGATCATGGACATCTTGGGGACGCTGGGAACGTCGCTGGTACGGAAACCGCGAAATCTTTGGGACGCCTATCTCATCTCGATCGTGACGCCCATCGTATCGTTGGCGAAGCGCGACCTCGGAGAGTTCAAGGCTCGCATCGAGATCGAAGCCCAGAACCGAAACGATCCGCCGAAGCCGCATCACGTGCTCTTCCACTTCAACCTCCCGCCCGATGAAGCCTCCAATCTCCTCGACTGGCGCTACTCGAATCTTCGTCGACTTTGGCGTATCGGCTACGAAGCAGGCGAACGGTTCATCGCCAGCCACCACAACGAGCTCCCCGATCGACCGCACATTCCTCCGTATCCCAGCGACCCTGCACGTCGTGATCCCTAATTTACGTGGTGAAGCGACGTGGTGAAGTGCCCGCGATGCCTCGAGGATAATCCGCCGCGGGCGCGCTTCTGCCTGCAGTGCGGCGGTGTCCTGGTCCCAGCCTGCGCGGCGTGCGGCGGAGAGTTGCCGGCCGAGGCACGGACGTGTCCGCAGTGCGGCGCGGCGCGCGCGACGCCGCCGACGCCGGCGCGCTTCGAATCGCCCGAGAGCTACACGCCGCGGCCGCTCGCCGAGAAGATCCTGAGCGGTCGAGATGCTCTCGAGGGCGAGCGCAAGCAGGTGACCGTGCTGTTCGCCGACCTCAAGAGCTCGATGGAGCTCCTCGCCGACCGCGATCCTGAAGAGGCGCAGCAACTTCTCGACGGCGTGCTCGAGCGGATGATGGAAGCCGTCCACCGCTACGAGGGCACTGTCAACCAGGTGATGGGCGACGGCATCATGGCGCTGTTTGGCGCGCCGCTCGCGCACGAGGACCACGCCGTGCGCGCCTGCTACGCGGCTCTCCGCGTGAAGGCGGCGATCTCACGCTACGCCGCGGAAGTGCGCGGCTGGCTCGGCGTGGAGGTCGCGGTCCGTATCGGCTTGAACTCCGGCGACGTCGTCGTGCGCGGCATCGGCGACGACCTCCGCATGAGCTACTCCGCCGTCGGCCGCACGACGCACCTGGCGGCCCGGCTCGAGCAGATGGCCCTGCCTGGCACGATCCTCCTCACTCAGGACACGCTGGCGCTGGCGGCCGACTATGCCCAAGCGCGTCCGCTCGGGCCGCAGGCAGTCAGGGGACTGGACAGCCCCGTGCAGTTCTTCGAGTTGATCGGCGCCTCGGCACCCAGGTTACGGCTCGGGCGCTCGACGACACGCGGCCTGACGCCTTTCGTCGGGCGCGAGCCGGAACTGACGCGGCTGGTCGAGCTGATCGCGGACATCCAGGCCGGTCAGGGAAGAGTGGCGGCGATCGTCGGCGAGCCGGGTGTGGGCAAGTCGCGTCTCCTGTACGAGCTGACGCGAGCGCCGGACCTGCGCGAGTGGCGTGTTCTGGATACGCGTGCGGAGGCTCACGCGCGGCGCACGGCCTTCGGCCCGGTCGTCGAGCTGCTGCGCGACTACTTCCAGGTCGGCGTCCTCGACGATGCGGCGGAAGTCCAGCGACGGGTGAGCGAGCGGCTCTCGGCGCTCGGTCTTTCGAGCTCAGAGACGGCGCTGCT
>Ga0126370_10001126_pt1 | contig 12015 bp, 11 predicted proteins | sample PanSoiMetaPlot_3_FD_92586 | JGI IMG/M metagenome (GOLD analysis project Ga0126370, IMG submission 92586) | Tropical forest soil microbial communities from Panama - MetaG Plot_3 | ecosystem: Environmental > Terrestrial > Soil > Tropical forest > Bulk soil | place: Panama | collected 2016-02-17 | reverse complement strand
AGGTCTCGCTCAAGCCGAGCTTCGTCGCGGGCCACCTGCTCATACAAACGGGCGTTCTCCAACGAAACGGCGAGATTCGCGGCCAGAATGGACAGCGTCTGCACGTGATCTTCGCTAAAAGCGTTGAGCTGCGGGCTTTCCAGATCGAGTACTCCGATGATCTTGCCTTTGTGGATCATCGGAATCGCGAGCTCGGCGCGCGTTTCCGGATTGACCATCAGGTAGCGCGGATCGACAGTGACATCGGGAACCAGCACTGGTTCCCGCAATGTTGCGGCCGCGCCGACAATACCTTCGCTCGCAGCCACGCGCAATTTGCCCTGCACGCGTTGGCCGTGCTTGACGTCCAGGCGATGACGGAAGATTTTCTGCTCTTCGTCATACAACATGATGCTGAGTATGTGATAGTCGATCACGCGCTTGACCTGCTCTGCGGCGCGGCGAAGCAGCTCCTCGACATCCAGGATCGAACTCATCTCGCGGCTAACTTCGTTGAGCAACAGCAGCGTGTTGGCCTGGGCGTTCGCGCGTTGATACAGGCGCGCATTCTCGATGGCAACGGCCAGCCGGCTGCCAAGCATGGTCAGTATGCTTTGCTGTTCGGGAGTGAAATAGTCGAGGTGATTGCTCTGAATGTCGAGTACGCCGATGCACTTCCCCTGAATCATCAGGGGCACCGCCAGTTCCGAACGGACGCTGTCGATGGCATTGATGTAGCGCGGATCGCTGGTTACGTCGCTGACGCGCACCGAATGGCCCGTCGCCGCGGCGGTGCCGGTGATACCCTGGCCCACGGGAATGCGAAGATTTTCCGCGAGGTCACGAGGATAGCCGATAGCAAAGCGATGTTTGAGAGCGCCTTCCTCGATCAAGAGGACTCCGAAGATTTCATAGTCAATGTGCTTCTTTATGAGCGCGGCGGTGCGCGACAGCACCTCATCGAGGTCCAGCGAAGCGTTCACCTCCTCGCCGATTTCGGCAAGGGTAGCAAGAACTTCGGCGGAAACCTCGCCATGGGGAACCAGTTTTACGGGTACTGAAGTTTCGGACGGATTCATCTCTGCCTATTATATCAGTCGAATAGGACTGCAATTCTCAGGACAACATGCAGGTTCTAATGCGGGCCACCGCTCAGGGAAAGAATTTTAACGTCGGGCAGGTTACGGTAACGCTCGCCATAGTCTAGCCCGTAGCCCACGACAAATTCGTCCGGAATGACAAAACCGACGTAATCGGCTCGGACATCGGCGATGCGGCGATCTTTTTTGTCTAGGAGCACCGCGACCTTCAGGCTCTTCGGCTTACGTTGCTGCAAAACGCGCAGCAGATACTGCAGGGTGAGCCCCGTGTCGAGGATATCTTCCACAACCAGCACCACCTTGCCTTCGATGCTGGAGTCGAGGTCCTTGTTAAGCTTGACCTGGCCGGACGACTTGGTTTCCTTACCGTAACTGGACACGGCGATGAAATCAAAGGTAACTTCCCCGGGAATCTGTCGCGCCAAGTCGGCCAGAAACAACACCGCGCCCTTCAAAACGCCAACCAGAAGCAAGGGCTCGCCGGGAAAATCCGCGCGGATGCGCTGGCCCATTTCACGGATTTTTTGCTGAATCTCGCTGCTGGAGATCAACGGACGAACACTCTCCCCGTGGTAGGCAGAAATCTGTTCGGTCTCTTCAGCGTCTTTCTTTTTTTTCGCCATCGGCTCCTCGGCTTCCGCCTGACTCTATCGCAGCAGGCAATCCGCAGCAAGCTCGCACGGTTAACCTGCCTTTCGCAAGGTCAAGGTGTAACGATGTAAAATTCACGAGGCGAAATAGACGTCAAGGCGCTGGGCGCCACCTTCCGCAGGGTCGGCGGCATCAAGGGACGGCGGGATTCTTGGTCTTCAGGGAGAAGAAAATGACGGAAGCTAAACAGCCGGAGCCGTGGTTGCGCGGGACGCTGGCCGAGGTACCCGCGGTGGGGCGCGCCGTGCTGCACGCGCTGCAGGCGGCGCAGGAGGACCTGACCAAGTGGTGCGGGGCATTCGACAAACAGCAGCTGAATGCGCGGCCTAACGGCGTGGCATCGGTAGCCTTCCATATACGGCACATCGCCCGCAGTATCGATCGCCTTCTGACCTACGCAGAGGGCCGACAGCTGGATGAAAAGCAAATGGCCGTATTGCGCACAGAACTGGATCCGGGCGCGAGCCCGGAGGAGCTATTTCAGGAACTCTATCGGTCGATCGCCAAAGCAGAGATGCAGATTCGCATCCTTGCCGGCAGCGACCTCGCAACGTCGCGGGTAGTGGGCCGCAAAGAATTGCCAACGACTTTGGCCGGACTTCTTGTCCATGTGGCCGACCATACGCAGCGGCACGTGGGGCAAGCCATTGCCACGGCGAAGTTCATCCTTGCATCGCCAGCAGACTCCACGGATTCAGACTAGGGGCCGCGATTCGGCTCGGGTATACTCCAGGCGCCCAATGTTCTTCGAAATGTTCAAAAGCACCCTGCTGATCTTCAGCACGCTATTTCCGATCGTGAATCCGATCGGAGGCAGCCCGATCTTCCTGCTGCTGACGCAGGAATATTCTACCGACGAGCGCAAGCTTCTCGCCCGCCGCGTAGCCATCAACAGTTTCGTTCTGCTGATTGCCTCCGTCGTAGTCGGCACGCACATCTTGTCTTTTTTTGGGATCTCCCTGCCGGTCGTTCAGGTGGGCGGGGGCCTGGTCGTGGTTTCTACCGGCTGGGCCATGTTGACGCGCAACGATCCCGGCGCCAGCGGCGACCGCGGCCAGATGCACCAGGCAGTGAGCACGGAGGACATTCTCAACAAAGCGTTCTACCCGCTCACGCTGCCGTTGACGGTAGGTCCCGGCTCCATCTCCATCGCCATTACGCTCGGCGCAAATGAGCCACGACACCTCGGGCCAAACATGATCGCCATTCTTTCGGCTGCGATTGGAGCGGCGCTGATTGCTCTAAGCGTGTACGTTTGCTATGCCTACGCCGGCAGGCTGGCAGCCGTCCTGGGCCCCCGTGGAATGAACGTGATCCTGCGGCTCTCAGCATTTTTGCTGGTCTGCATCGGCGTGCAGATCCTATGGAACGGCGGCAAGGCCCTTCTGAAAACGCTGCCGGCATTGTAGACCGCGGCGCTCCCGATGCAACGCTTCGACCGCCGCGTGTATCATTAGGATAGAATCCACGGCATCCGACGACCCGTGGCGTCACAAACCTTAAAATGGCCGAAATTACCACTCTCCGCGAAGCCGTCGCCGCCCTGGTGCGCGATGGCGACATTGTCGCCATGGAAGGCTTCACGCACCTGATCCCCTTCGCCGCGGGCCAGGAAGTCATTCGCCAGCAACGCAAGCAGCTCACGCTAGTACGCATGACGCCCGATGTCATTTACGACCAACTCATCGGTGCCGGCTGCGCCAGAAAGCTTGTTTTCTCCTGGGGCGGAAACCCCGGCGTCGGTTCCCTGCACCGCCTGCGTGACGCGGTAGAACGCGACTGGCCTGTACCTCTAGAAATTCAGGAACACGGCCATGGGGATCTCTCGAATGCGTATGTCGCCGGTGCTGCCAAGTTGCCGTTCGCCGTTATCCGCGCCTACGCTGGATCCGATCTGCCCAAGCACAACGATAAAATCAAGTTCGTCCAGTGCCCCTTTACCGGAGAAACGCTCGCCGCCGTGCCCGCGATCAATCCCGACGTCACCATCATTCACGCGCAGAAAGCCGATCGCAAGGGCAACGTCCTGCTGTGGGGAATCCTCGGGGTCCAGAAAGAAGCGGTTCTCGCCGCCAGACGGGCCATGGTCACGGTCGAGGAAATCGTGGACGACCTCAAGGCATGGCCTAACGCCTGCATCCTTCCTGGCTGGGCTCTCTCCGCCGTTTGCTGTGTCCCAGGCGGCGCGTTCCCTTCCTACGCTCACGGCTATTACGAGCGAGACAACCGTTTCTACCAGGCTTGGGACGCCGTTTCGCGCGAGAGGGACTCGTTCCGGACCTGGATCCGGTCACACATTCTCGACACCGAAGACTTCGTCTCTTTTCGCCGCGTCCTCGCCGAATCCACAGCTGCAGGCCTCCCGCAATGAGCGCTCGGCCCTATACCACCGCCGAGGTCATGACCATCTCTGCCGCTCGCCTGCTTAAAAACGGAGCTGTTTGTTTCGTCGGCATCGGCCTTCCGTCAACCGCCGCCAACCTCGCGCGCCTCACCCATGCGCCCGATATCGTGCTGATCTACGAATCCGGTCCGATCGGCGCCAAGCCTCCCGTGCTTCCGCTTTCGATCGGTGACGGCAATCTTGCCGAAACCGCCGACACCGTTGTCTCCACTCCGGAAATCTTTCGCTACTGGCTGCAGGGCGGGCGCGTGGACGTTGGATTCCTCGGTGCCGCACAAATCGACCGGTTCGCCAACATCAATACCACGGTCATCGGCGACTACCAAAAGCCTTCGACCCGACTTCCCGGTGCCGGCGGGGCTCCTGAAATCGCTAGCTGCGCGCACGAGGTAGTGCTCGTGCTCAAGCAATCCGCTCGCGCCTTTGTCGAAAAACTCGACTTTGTTACATCCGTCGGCCATCTGGACGGCGGCGACGCCCGCAAGCGCCTGGGTCTGCCCGGCAAGGGTCCCGTTGCGGTGGTTACCGATCTCTGCATGATGGCGCCGGACCCGATCTCCAAAGAACTCACCGTCATGCAGCTTCACCCCGGAGTGAGCCGTGAACAGGTCGTCAAAGCAACCGGTTGGCAGGTTCGCTTCGCCGAGCACTTGGAGGAAACACCGGTACCTACCGTGATCGAACTCGAAACGCTGCGCGAGCTCGAACGTCGCAGCAAACTGGCCCACGGCGAGAGGACGGCGGCCCAAGCATGAAACACGTCTTTTTTTGCGATGCCGTCCGCACACCGATCGGCCGCTATGGCGGCGCTCTGTCTTCGGTCCGCACGGACGACCTCGCCGCGATCCCCCTGCGCGCACTGATGGAACGCAATCCGTCGGCGGACTGGCAGCAGCTCGACGAAGTCGTTCTGGGTTGCGCCAACCAGGCCGGCGAAGACAACCGCAACGTGGCCCGCATGGCGCTGCTGCTTTCGGGACTTCCGCACACCGTTCCCGGGGCAACCGTCAATCGGCTCTGCGCTTCCGGCATGGAAGCGATCGGTATAGCGGCTCGCGCCATCGCTGCGGGCGAAAGCGAGTTCGCGATCGCCGGGGGTATTGAATCGATGTCGCGCGCACCTTTTGTCATGGGCAAAGCCGATTCTGCCTTTTCGCGTTCGGCGGAGGTCTACGACACCACCATCGGCTGGCGCTTCATCAATCCGTTGATGAAGAAGCAGTACGGTGTCGATTCCATGCCGGAAACCGGCGAAAATGTCGCGCAAGACTTCAGCGTTTCCCGCGAAGACCAGGACGCGTTCGCCCTGCGTAGCCAGCAGCGCGCGGCCAAGGCGCAAGCCGCCGGCTTCTTTTCCGAAGAAATTGTGCCGGTCGAAATTCCCGGAAAGAAGGGACCAACCGTCGTATCCACCGACGAACATCCGCGCCCCGACACCACGCTCGAGGCTTTGGCGAAGCTCAAACCCGCATTTCGAACCCCCGGCACTGTAACCGCTGGCAACGCTTCCGGTGTGAACGACGGAGCCGCCGCCATGATCCTCGCTTCGGAAGAAGCCGCCAAGCGCCACAACCTCACGCCGCGCGCGCGATTCCTCGGCGTCGCAGCCGCCGGAGTTCCTCCGCGTATCATGGGCATCGGTCCGGTGCCTTCGACGAAGAAACTCTTAGCGCGACTTGGGCTGGCGCTCAGCGATTTCGATTGCATCGAATTGAACGAAGCTTTCGCCAGCCAGTCGTTGGCCTGTCTGCGGCAGCTGGGGCTGGCCGACGACGCCGCGCATGTCAACCGCCATGGCGGGGCCATAGCCCTTGGCCATCCGCTCGGAATGACCGGAGCGCGGCTGGTGCTGACTGCCGTACACCAACTGCAAGAGCTAGCCGGCCGTCGTGCTCTTGCGACCATGTGCGTCGGCGTAGGGCAAGGCGTCTCCCTGGCGCTTGAAAGGGTCTGAACGCCGGACGGAAGTCTGTCCCCGGCCACGGGGTCTTCCGAGGGCGGTGCTATGATCGGCCGAGGAGGAAGCGGATGAAGCGCTCGGTGAGCGGGCCATACGGGGGGCGAAGAAATTTCAACGAGCTGTAGCGCGATTGCAGGAAGACACCTTTTTGCTTGGAAAAAGTCGCAAAGCCGGCGCGGCCGTGGTAGCAGCCCATACCGCTCGGGCCAACGCCGCCAAACGGCAGATTGTTTTGCGCGATGTGAAAAATGACGTCGTTCACCGTTACGCCGCCTGACGTGGTCGCGCCCAAAACGCGGTTCACGCGCTGTGAGTCGTTGTCGAAATAATAGAGGGCGAGCGGATGCGCGTGAGCGTTGACATACCGGAGGGCGTCGTCCAGTTTGTGGTAAGTGAGCACGGGGAGAATTGGGCCGAAGATCTCTTCTTGCATGACCTGCATTTCGTCGCTGACATCGAGCAGGACGTGGGGTAAGAACAATCGGTCGGTTTCGCTGCCCGGTGTCTCCGAAGCGCAGAGCCGTAGCGCGGTGGCTCCGCGCCCGATCGCGTCGTCGCAAAGTCTCTTCAACCGTTCGAAATGCTGCTGGCTCGCGATGCGCGTGTAGTCGCGATTGCTGCTCCAGTTCGGATAACGCTGCTCTGCAATCTCTGCTGCCAGCTTGACGAACTTGTCGCGCTGCGATTCGTGGACGAACACGTAATCGGGAGCGAGGCAGGTTTGGCCGGCGTTGTACAACTTTCCGGTCATGATGCGTTCGACCGCCGTGCGCAGGGGAAAATCACGATGGACGATGGCCGGGCACTTTCCACCGAGTTCGAGCGTGACCGGCGTCAAGTTCTCCGCTGCGGCTTTCATCACCAGTTTCCCGACGCGCGTGGAGCCGGTGAACAGGATGTGATCGAACGGTAGATTGCAGAACTCTGCTGCCAGTTGCGCGTTGCCCGTGACAACGGCGACATAGTCTTCCGGAAAACTTGCCGCGATCATTGTTTGCAGTACCGCGGCAGTGCGCGGTGCGAGTTCGGACGGCTTGAGCATAGCGTGATTGCCGGCCGCTATAGCATCTACCAGAGGCCGAAGCGTGAGGAGAGTTGGATAGTTCCAGGCGCCCAAAATGCCGACCACTCCAAGCGGCTGGTAGACAATGCGCGCTTTGCCCGGAAAGAAATGGATGCCGGCGGCGACGCGTTCTGGCCTCATCCATTTCGCAAGATGCTTTCGCGCGTGCCGGATACCGTCCACTAGCGGCGCGAGTTCCAAAAGCAGAGTCTCCGGGCGAGCGCGTCCGCCGAAATCCTCATCGGTAGAACGGACAATTTCGTCCTGGTGCTCGAGTAGGGCGGCTTCGAGCGTTTTGAGCGCAGCCATGCGCTGGCCGTAATCCGTCGCGCTTCGATCGAATGCGGCGCGCTGCGAGTCGAACAGATCGCGCAGGCGCCCTGTTGCGGGCGCATCTGCCGGACGAGTTTGCCGGACCGCGGACATGGTTGCTGGAGCTAGTTAACCACCTTTCGGCCACAAACGACCATTCCGCGGTTAACCCAAATCCCCTTTCTTTTGGCAGGTCAGACGACTGTGCGCCGGGCAGCCCCTAGGAGATTCGCTCCCGGTAAGGATTCAAATTAGGATAGAACGGATCCGCATCTGTGAAACCATAGACGGGTTCTTCGCCGCGTAAGCTACACAAGGAGAGCATCGATTGGGCTATGGAATATAGACAATTTGGTTCGTCCGGTTTGCTGGTGCCGGTTCTTTCTTTTGGTACGGGAACATTTGGCGGCGGCAATGAATTTTTTAAAGCCTGGGGCAGCTCTGACGTGGCGGAAGCGACACGGCTCGTGGACATCTGCCTCGACGCCGGGGTGAATCTTTTCGATACCGCCGACGTGTACTCGAAAGGCATATCGGAGGAGATCCTCGGCAAAGCCATCACGGGGAAGCGCAACCGCGTGCTGATTTCAAGCAAGGCCACGTTCCGCATGGAGGATGGGCCGAACGGAATCGGATCGTCGCGGTACCACCTGGTCGGTGCCTGCGAGGCGAGCTTACGCCGGCTGGGAGTCGAGACCATCGACATCTACCACATGCACGGGTTTGATACGGTAACGCCGATCGAGGAGACGCTGCGCACCCTCGATAGCCTGGTGCAAAGCGGGAAGGTGCGCTACATCGCTTGCTCTAATTTTTCCGGCTGGGCGCTGATGCAGTCGCTCGCAACTTCCGAACGCTACGGCTGGGCACGGTATGCCGGACACCAGGTGTACTACTCGCTGGTCGGACGGGAGTACGAATGGGAACTGATGCCGCTCGGCGCAGCGCACTGTGTGGCGGCGATGGTCTGGAGCCCGCTCGGCTGGGGCCGACTGACAGGAAAGATTCGGCGCGGTCAACCGCTGCCGGCCCTGAGCCGCCTGCATCAGACTGCGGAGTACGGACCGCCAGTAGGTGACGAATATCTGTACAGGGTGGTGGACGCGCTCGACGAAGTGGCCCGTGAAACGGGCAAAACCTTGCCGCAGGTGGCGCTGAACTGGCTGCTACAGCGGCCCACGGTCGCCAACGTTATTATCGGCGCCCGCAACGAGCAGCAGCTGCGCGACAACCTGGGAGCGGCCGGCTGGGCTCTATCGAAAGAACAGCTGGCCAAGCTCGATTCTGCGAGCGATGTGACGCCGATCTATCCGTATTGGCACCAGCGCGGCCAGCCGGCCCGGAAGCCCGTGGAAACCTACTAGCGGGTGCCCTGCTTTCAAGTTCAGGCCCGCCGCCCGAGCCAGAACCGGATGGCCGGCGCTCCAAACCGTCTCTTGTAGCCATCACCAGGAAAATGCGGCTGCCCGGAGCCCAGGCGCACTAGCGGGGGTGAGCCCGCCCGAATACCGGCGGCAGCGAGCGAGGCAATTCCTAGGGCCTTGGGCGTGCCGCCGGCTCGGATGGGCGAGAAGGCCCGGCAAAAAAAAGCGCGGCAATCTGCCGCGCTCTTAGGTTGCTAAATGCCAGGCGGCGGCTAACTGGCGGCCGCGACCGGTTCCTCTTTCTTGGCCTTTTCCTTCTTGTCTTTCTTCTTGAATTCGTAGCCGACCAGTTCGAGGATGGCAACTTTGGCACCGTCGCCTACGCGCGTTCCGGCTGAGATGATGCGGGTATAGCCGCCCGAGCGGTCCGAGAACTTGGGGGCGATTTCGCTGAACAGCTTCCTGGTGACATCCGGCGTGAAGATGTAAGCGGCGGCCTGACGGCGCGAGGCGAGCGTGTCGCGCTTGCCGAGGGTGATGAGTTTTTCGGCGACGGGACGCGCGGCCTTGGCTCGGGTCAAGGTGGTTGTGATGCGGCCGTGCTCGAACAGATTCGTGACCAGGTTGCGCAAGGTCGCGCGGCGGTGCCACGGGTTGCGGCCAAGTTTCGAGCCGGATTTGAGGTGTCGCATTTCCGTATTCTCCGTTAGCTATCTCGAACGAGGGCGGTCGGCGCCAGAGAAAAGCAAAGTTCCATTGCCGTTAACGCTCCCCGGAACGCCAAACCGCCTTGGATTCGGCGCTTTGCGGGGGCTAAAGCCCCGCCTCATGAACTTCTACAAGCCGAGGTTTTCTTCGGCGGATGGAGCCGCGGTCTGGCTTGGAAGCGGCGGCCAGATGATGCGGCCGTGCTCATCGAACTTCATGCCCAGCGCGAGACCCATCTTGACGAGAATTTCCTTAATCTCGTTGAGGGACTTGCGGCCAAAATTTTTCGTCTTGAGCATTTCGTTTTCGCTCTTCTGCACCAGCTCGCGAATGGTCTGAATGTTCGCGTTCTTGAGGCAGTTGTAGGAGCGGACGGAAAGCTCGAGTTCTTCGACCGAGCGGTCGAGGTGCTCGAGGCGCGGGTCGTTGGAGTACTCCGTGGGTGCTTCGACCACATCGGTCGGCTCTTCAAAGTTGATGAAGATGCTCATGTGATCTTTGACCAGCTTGGCGGCGAGGCCGATGGCGTCGTTGGGTGTGATGGCGCCATTGGTCCAGACCTCGATCATGAGCTTTTCGTAGTCGGTCATCTGGCCGAGGCGAGCGGCTTCCACCGAGTAGTTGACCTTGCGCACCGGCGAGTGCACGGAGTCTACCGGAATGTAGCCGATGGGCAAGTCTTCGTCGTAGTTGCGGTCGGCGGCGACGTAGCCGCGGCCGTTCTTGACGCGCATTTCGATCTGCAGCTTGCCGCCCTCACTGACGGTGGCGATGTAGACCGACTTGTCGAGCACTGCGAAGTCGGCGTCTTCCTCGATTTGCGCGGAGGTCACCGGACCAGGCTGCTCGACGTTGAGATAAATGGTTTTCGGCAGGTCGGTGTTGAGCTTGATGGGAACCTGCTTCAGGTTGAGGATGATATCGGTGGCATCTTCCACAACGCCGGCGATCGAAGAAAATTCGTGCAATACTCCCTCGATCTTCACGGCGGTGATGGCAGCACCTTCGATGGAGCTCAGAAGCGCGCGACGCAGCGCGTTGCCTACGGTGGTACCCCAACCGCGCTCAAACGGCTGCGCGGAGAAGCGCGCATACTTTTCGGTCAGCGATTCCAGCTCGGGCGCGAGACGCTTCGGTTTCTGAAAGCCTTTCCACATGGTTGTTTCCTTCCTTCTGGAAGCCGCGGTGAGGCTTCCGGTCCTTGCTCGAAACTTTTGCGGGCCGAGAAGCAGCGTTCTGCTTCCCTCTGCTACAAGCCGGACTCACAAGCAGCCCGGGCACTACAAAACCAACTACTTCGAGTACAGTTCGACGATGAGCTGTTCGTTGATGGCCGGCGTCTGCACGTCTTCACGCTTCGGCAGAGCGACGACCTTGGCCTTAAACTGCTCGCGATCTTGCTCAAGCCACGGAGCCAGGTTCTGGCTCTGCGCGACATTGCGGGCGTCCAAGACCATGGCGTTTTCGCGCATCTTGTCCTTGATGGCGATTTCGTCGCCCACGTTCACCTGGTAGGAAGGAATGTTGACCTTCTTGCCGGAAACGCGGACGTGACCATGCAGCACCAGCTGGCGAGCCTGAGCGCGCGAGGACGCGAGTCCCGCACGGCAGACGACGTTGTCGAGACGCCGCTCGAGCATAATGATCAAGTTTTCGCCGGTCGGCCCCTTGGTCCGTTCCGCCTTTTCAAAGTAGTTGCGGAACTGGCGCTCGAGCAGGCCGTAGGTGCGCTTCACCTTCTGCTTTTCGCGCAACTGCAGACCATAGCCGGCGACCTTGGCGCGGCGCGACTGGCCGTGCTGACCGGGTACGAAATTGCGCTTTTCAATGGCGCACTTCTCGGTAAAGCAACGGAGTCCTTTTAAGAAAAGCTTCTGCCCCTCGCGGCGGCACAAGCGGCAAACTGCATCACGATGTCTTGCCAACTTCTTTTCTCCCTTCGGAAACCCTAGAAAATCTTTGGCCTAGCGGCGGACCGACTCAGACGCGGCGGCGCTTCGGTGGCCGGCAGCCGTTATGCGGAATCGGCGTGACATCGCGGATCACCACAATGTGCAGGCCGGCGGCGGCCAAAGCGCGCACGGCGGACTCACGGCCGGAGCCGGGACCCTGCACGCGCACTTCGACCGACTTGAGACCGTACTGATCGCGCGCATTGCTGGCGGCGTTGAGCGAAGCCTGCTGGGCGGCGTATGGCGTGCCCTTGCGCGACCCTTTGAAGCCGATGGCGCCGGCCGATGACCAGCACAACGTGCGGCCGTCGGGGTCGGTGATGGTGATCTGCGTGTTGTTGAACGACGCAGCCACGTACACGACACCGTGCGGGACGACGCGGCGTTCGCGCTTCTTCTTGAACTCTTTTTTACGCTTGGCTGCGGCTCCAGTCGCGGCGGCTGGCTTTGCCGGCGCTGCTGTTCCGTCAGGCGCTGTTTTCTGCTGCTCTTTTGCCACGTGATGCTCCGTTTCCTTTTCCT
>Ga0126370_10001125_pt1 | contig 12026 bp, 9 predicted proteins | sample PanSoiMetaPlot_3_FD_92586 | JGI IMG/M metagenome (GOLD analysis project Ga0126370, IMG submission 92586) | Tropical forest soil microbial communities from Panama - MetaG Plot_3 | ecosystem: Environmental > Terrestrial > Soil > Tropical forest > Bulk soil | place: Panama | collected 2016-02-17 | reverse complement strand
GGTTGTGCCTATTCGTTGACCGTAGCGGAGGACGGGACCGGCACGCTGCGGACAAAACTCGGATGGGTGGGCTTTCACCAGAATGGGCACGACTCTTTCATTCCCGCAGGCGCGATGTGTTTGACGCGGCCAAAGGAAGGGCCGGGCACGCCTTACTTTGAGGACTCTTCGGAGAAACTTCGAGCGGCCTTGCATGGGCTGGACTCCGGACGGCTCGATCCATCCGACCGCCAGGAAGCGCTGCGAACCGTACTCGCCGAAACCCGGCGCCGCGATGCCTTCACGTTATGGCATTTGCTGGTGCGCGTAAACGATCAAGAGCGCCCGAGGGTCTATGACCGCCTGGCGAAGCTCGTGAAGGCGCCTGACGGAACAACGCGCGATCAAACGCTCGCGCTCGATAGAGCGGCCCTCGATCGCTGGTGGAATGCATTCGATCTGGGCGACATCGCTGTGTGGCGGTATTGGCAGCAGCAGGAGGCGCCGCGCATCAAAAAGGCAGCCAGTTAACACACTTTGCGCGAGACCCGTCTCTCGACTTGTCGGTGCTAACCCGACCGACGGAGGCAAGTATGAAGAAGAATTTAACTGGGACCACTCGTCTCGCTCTCACTAGCCTGGCGGCGCTGTTTCTTGCCGTTCTTTCGGCTTGGGCGGGACCGCCGCTCGTTTGCCATGCTTTTGATATCGGCAATGCCCAATCGCTACCCTGGGTGAGCCATGATTGGAACCTCAACGGCGGGGAAAACTACGACGCCAAGAACCTGCCGGACGATACCATCGCCATCCTCGACAACGGTTCCAAAACAACCTTGGTGCACATGGAAACGCTAAGGCGGGCGACACTTTACGCTCGACAGGATCCGACCGCGGCCAAGCAACTGCTGCTCAGATTGACTGCGCGGGCCGATGCTTCGGCGAGTTCGGCTGCGCCGGAAGCGCTCAAAATCTTCGACGCGGGTTATCTCGCTGAGGTTTACAAGCAATGGCTCGGCGAAGGCTCGAAAAATCCCGCGAACGGCATGGATGGCTATGCGCTCGTCAAGAAGGCCATTCAGGTAAAAGGCGATGCGCAGATGGAGTTCGCAGCGGCGCTGATCACCTTGGGCGGGCCCGGCGCAGAGCACGAGGCACACGCCGCGAAAGCTCTGGCAGGAGCCAAAACCGATCAACTCCTCGCGCAGAACTTGAATTCACATTTCCTCGGCCGATCGCAAACGATGGCGGAAATGATCACGCGCGGTCCTGAAACCAAGGTGGCGAAGCAATGACTCAGTATCCCACCTTGCCGCTAAGGAGCGGAGCATGGAGGGCCGCCGCGTTCCTGGCCTTCACACTCTGTTGGTGTCTGGCGTTCGCCAGAGCCGCCAGCGCGCAACAAAGCGGCCTCGTAGCGCACGAGTGGGGCACGTTCACCTCGATTGCAGGAGACTCGGGCGCGGCCGTTTCCTGGTATCCGTGGACGACGCCTTCCGACCTGCCAGATTTCGTGGAACATCTCGAAGCAAGAGAATTCAAGCTGAACTTGGGCGGGACCATCCGGATGGAGACTCCGGTTATCTACTTTTACTCGCCGCAGGAGACAACGGTGTCCGTGCATGTCAGTTTCGCGAAAGGACTGATCACGGAGTGGTATCCGCATGCCACGCGATCTACGCCGAACAGCGGCAACCTGCGAAACGTTTCCCTCTCCCAGAACCAACCGGACGGCAGCGTGACCTGGGAGCGCATCCTGCTGAGACCTGATCAGGAGGAGGAACTGCCACGCGAGCCCGCTCCGAGCCGGTACTACGCGGCGCGCCAGACCGGCTCGACACCGCTTGAAGTCTCCTCGGAAGGAGGAGAGCAGCACGAGAAGTTTCTCTTCTACCGTGGGGTGTCGTCAGAAGCGAGTCCCGTAACCGCAAAGGTCAGTGCAGACCGTGGAATCGAAGTCACAAATCGCAGCGGAGATCCCGTTACGGACGTATTCCTGTTCGAACGACGCGGCAAATCTCTAGGAATTCGCTCCCTGACGAGCGTCGATGGGACCGCTTTGGTAGAAGCGCCTGAACTCGACAAAACAGTCGAGACTGCGACCGAAGAACTCCGGCGAGCGTTGCTCGGCCAGGGCCTCTATCCCGACGAGGCACAGGCCATGCTCGAAACCTGGAACGACTCCTGGTTCGAAGAAGGATCGAGGCTGCTTTATCTGGTACCGCAGGCGTTCGTCGACCGCGTGCTGCCCCTCGCCATTTCGCCCGCGCCGCAGCAAACCACGCGGGTGTTCGTGGGTCGGCTGGAGCTGGTTACGCCAGGGACGCGAACCGCCATCCTGACGGCGCTGGCCTCCGGAGATGAACGGACGCTAGCGAAATACAACCGCTTTCTCGAGCCCATGCTGCAGATCCTGCTCGAGGGCGAGTCCGATCCCGGGCAGGCCCAACGGATCCGCGAGCGACTGGAGCAGCCCCATTTGCCGCCCTATTCGCTGCGTTATTCGCCGCTTGTGGCGGGAACCCGGCAGAACGAATCGGCTTCCCCTAGCGGCAAGCCATAAGGTGGTAGTCGGAGGGCGCCGGTCTTCCCCAGGAAACTTGACCGATGTTTTCTCTTGCCCGTAAAATAGAAAATTCACGGTGATTCATTTTTTCGATTTGATGAATTCCTCTCGCGGCCCAGCGGCCACCCGCTGGGCTGCGCTGTTTTAAGACGCGAATTATTCGAAAGGCAGGAATAATGGAAGGTCCGATCCTGGAGGGACTGACTTTTGACGACGTGCTGCTGGTGCCGGGAAAGAGCTCCGTCCTGCCAGCGGAAGTGAATACGCAGACGCAATTCACGCGCAAGCTCAAGATCAACGTGCCGCTGGTGTCTGCGGCCATGGACACCGTCACCGAATCACGCCTGGCCATTGCCATCGCCCGGCAGGGCGGGATCGGGTTGATTCATCGAAATATGGCGACGGACCGGCAAGCGGAAGAAGTGGACCGGGTGAAACGCTCGGAAAGCGGAATGATCGTGGACCCGGTGACGATTTCGCCGGACATTACCTTGCGGCAAGCCTTGGAGATCATGACCAAGTACCGGATCTCGGGGCTGCCGGTGACGCGCGGGACGCGGCTGACGGGAATCTTGACCAACCGCGATTTGCGCTTCGAAAAGGACCACGCGCAACTTGTAAGCGCGGTGATGACCAAAGCCAACCTGGTGACGGTGCCGGTTGGGACGACACTCGAAGACGCGGAAAAGATCCTGCAGAAGCACCGCATCGAGAAGCTGCTCGTCGTCGACCAAGACTTCAATCTCAAAGGATTGATCACCGTAAAGGACATTCAAAAGAAACTGGAGTACCCGAGAGCCGCGAAGGATGACCAGGGACGCCTGCTGACGGGAGCCGCGGTCGGAGCGACCGGCGACTTTCTGGAGCGCGCCGTCGAGATGGCTAAGGTCAAAGCGGACGTCCTGGCCGTCGATACTGCGCACGGCCATACCAGCAAGGTGATGGAAGCGATCAAGGCGATCCGGCATCGCCTGCCGGAGATGCAAGTGGTTGCGGGAAACGTCGCCACTTTCGCAGCGGCCAAGGACCTGATCGCGCTCGACATCGACGGACTCAAAGTCGGCATTGGCCCGGGTTCGATCTGCACGACCCGCGTGGTGACCGGAGCGGGCGTGCCCCAGCTGACGGCGGTCATGGAGTGCGCAAAGGCCGCGGCGGGTTCTGGCGTGCCCATCATCGCCGATGGCGGCATCAAGTATTCAGGCGACATCACCAAGGCGCTGGCTGCCGGAGCTTCCTGCGTGATGATCGGCAGCCTGTTTGCAGGAACCGAGGAGTCGCCGGGCGAGACGATCCTTTATCAAGGGCGGACGTTCAAGTCCTATCGGGGGATGGGATCGATCGGCGCGATGGCCGCGGGATCGGATCGCTACAGCGTGGTACAGGAGACGGCAGATAGCGGCAAGTCGGTTCCGGAAGGCGTCGAAGGCCGAGTCGCGTACAAGGGCCCGCTCGGGGCGCTGACCGACCAGCTCGTGGGCGGACTGAAAAGCGGCATGGGTTACGTCGGCGCGCGCAATCTTCGTGAACTGGCCGAAAAGAGCCAATTCATCCGAATCACAGCGGCCGGGCTGCGGGAGTCGCACGTACACGACGTGGTGATTACCCGCGAAGCGCCGAACTACAGAATGGAATAGCGTACACCGGAGATTTTGCTTGCCCGAACAACCGTGGAGAAACCCAAGACCGGCGCCGGAACTCGATGAAGTGCGCAGGCGTGTGCCCGTAAACGCCTACCTGGCCGGATTCTTTCGGACCTGGTGGCCCGCCCTGCTGTGGGCCGCCTTCATTTTTCTCTTGTCCACGGATGAATTCTCGGCCGAGCACACCAGCCGTATTCTTTTTCCCTTCTTTCACTGGATCTTTCCGTCGCTGACCGCCGAGCAGTTCGCGCCGTACCACCACCTGATACGCAAGTCAGCCCACTTTACGGAATATTTCATTTTTTACGTGCTGCTGTTTCGCGGCGCGCGCGGAGATCGAACCGGCTGGCGGTGGACCTGGGGACTCGCCGCTCTTGCCATCGCGGCAGGATACGCCGCACTCGACGAAGTGCATCAAGCGTTTGTGGCGTCGCGCACCGCGTCGCCGTGGGATTCTTTGCTCGATTCCGTCGGCGCCTTCGCGGCATCGTTGGCGCTCTTTTTCTGGTATCGCCGGGAGCGGACAAATCCCGCCAGAGCCGGACGGGCGGACGCCATCAGTTCGGCGGACTGACGGCAGCCGGAAGATGCTCCACCCGCCCACGGTCGAGTCGCTATTGATTGACGCCGCTGGCCAGGAAGCCGCCGTCGACCGGGAGGACCTGCCCGGTCACGAAGCTCGCCGAAGCGGAAGCCAGAAAAACGGCGGCGCCTACAAGCTCCTCCAATTGACCGAAACGATGCATCGGCGTGCGCAGCAGGAATTCCTTGCCGCGCTCCGTGCCGTCCAGCAGCCCGGCGTTCAGATCGGTACGAAACACACCCGGCGCGATGGCATTGACGCAGATGCCAGATGGGGCCCATTCGACGGCAAGAGACTTGGTGAGCGACGCCACGGCAGCCTTGCTGGCCGAGTAGGCAGCCACCTGATATAAAGCGACAAATGACGAGATGGAAGCAATATTGACGATGCGGCCGTAGCGACGTTCCTGCATATGCCGGCCGAAGACCTGACATGCGCGCAAGGTGCCGGTGAGGTTGGTTTCAAGGATGCCGTTCCATTCCTCGATTTCCACATCGAGGGCCGGAGTTTTCCTGGTACGGCCGGCGCTGTTCACCAGGATGTGGACGGGGCCAAGCGCGGAAGTGGTCGAAGCAAGGAGATTCATGAGAGAAGCTTGATCGGTCACATCGGCCGTAAGAGCGAGCGAGCGGCGGCCAATGGCTTCTATTTCAGCCACCGCGGCGCGCACCAGATCGGTCCGGCGCCCGGTGGCCACCACGTCGGCGCCCGCAATGGCCAGTCCTTTGGCGATTTCAAGCCCAATACCGCTGGTGCCGCCGATGACCACGGCGGTCTGGTCGCGCAAGTCCAGTTTTGGATGACCCAAGAGGCTTTTTCTCCTTGTTGATGCGACAATGCAGCAGAGATTCTACAGCGAGGACGCCTATTCGCAATGCGAATCACGGACGCAAAAGTGGTTGTGTGCAGCCCTGGACGCAATTTCGTAACGCTTAAGCTCACGACTGAAGACGGAATTTATGGTCTGGGGGACGCGACACTGAACGGGCGCGAACTGGCCGTGGCCAGCTATCTGACCGACCACGCCATCCCCTTGCTGATCGGGCGCGACGCGCGGCGCATCGAAGACACCTGGCAGTACCTCTATAAAGGGGCTTACTGGCGGCGCGGGCCGGTAACCATGACCGCGATCGCGGCCGTAGACACGGCGCTATGGGATATCCAAGGCAAGGCACTCGATGTACCGGTGTATCAGCTGCTCGGAGGAGCTTCACGCGAAAGCGTGCTGGTATACGGGCACGCAAGCGGCAGCGACATCGAGGATACGGTCAAGGCGGTCGGTGAGTACCTGGCGCTCGGTTACAAGGCGATTCGCGCGCAAAGCGGCATTCCGGGTGTAAAAAGCACCTATGGAGTGGGACGCGGGAAGATGCACTATGAGCCTGCCGAACCGGACGCTCCGCCGGAAAATCTTTGGAGTACGGAACGGTATCTGCAATTCGTTCCGCAGCTATTTGAGCGCCTGCGGCGCGAGTTTGGCGAAGAGATCGATCTGCTGCACGACGCGCACCACCGGCTTACGCCCATCGAAGCGGCCAGAGCGGGCAAGGCATTGGAGCCGTATCACCTATTCTGGCTGGAGGATCCGGTGCCGGCGGAACTGCAGGAAAGCTTTCGCCTGATTCGGCAGCACACGACCACGCCGCTGGCGGTCGGCGAGGTTTTTAATACCATCTACGATTGCCAGAAACTGATAGAGGAACAGCTGATCGACTACATTCGCACAACCGTGGTGCACGGCGGCGGTATCTCGCACTTGCGCAAGATTGCGAGCTTGGCGGAAATGTACCACGTCCGCACGGGTTCGCACGGCGCAACCGACTTGAGCCCGGTCTCTATGGCGGCGGCGCTGCATTTCGATCTGAGCGTGCCGAATTTCGGCATACAGGAATACATGAGGCACAGCGAAGAGACGGACCGGGTTTTTCCGCACGGCTATCGATTCGAAGAGGGACTAATGCACCCCGGCGAGCGGCCCGGGCTCGGCGTGGATATCGACGAAAAGCTGGCAGCCAGTTATCCGTACCGGCGGGCCTATCTGCCGATCAACCGCAAGCTGGATGGCACGATGCACAGCTGGTAAGCTTGAAAGACATTGTAAAAACGGGGCAGGAACGTGCCGCTTGTCAGGATAATGTCACGCCACCGTCATTTGTTCGTGAGAACAACCCCTGGGCGGGGAAAATCACGCTACAGTGGTATGAGACGGTCATCGCTCGAACGAGCGACACGCTTTGCTTGATATCATGTGAGCAATGCCGAAAACGAGCCGTCCAAATCGAGATGCGGAAGGTGAGCACGTGGAAACAGTGCTGGTTGTAGAAGACAGTCGTCCGATGCAAAGAACGCTGCAGCGTCTGTTCGAATCGGACTCATTGCAGGTGGCGTTGGCCGGGGACGGACCAACCGGACTGCACTCATTCCGGAAGCAACCGCCCGATGCGGTAGTACTTGACCTGAAGTTGCCTGGAATGTCGGGCAAGGAGCTGTGCCGCGAATTCAAATCGCTGGCGTCTTCGGTTCCGATCGTCGTACTGAGCGCGAACTCCGAAGTGGACGACAAGGTGCTGCTGCTCGAGCTTGGGGCAGACGACTACATCACCAAGCCTTTCAGTCCCAAAGAGCTGCTGGCCAGAGTCCGGCGCGCGATCAGGCGAGGCAGCGCCAAACCGGCCGCATTTACCTCGACGGCGATCCCCGCGAAAGCCACGGAGCACCAGATCCTAACCTTTGGCGACGCTCGCATTGACTTTACCAGTATGGAAGCCGACCGGGCGGGTGCGTCGGTCGCAATGACTGCGCAGGAGTTCAAACTGCTGAAGTTTTTCGCGTCTTCGCCTGGAATCGTTCATTCCCGGGATGTCCTGTTGAACGAAGTCTGGGGCTATCAGAACTACCCTTCAAGCCGCACGGTGGACAACCACGTGCTGCGGCTGCGGCAGAAACTCGAGCCGGACCCGGGCAATCCGCGTTATTTCCTTACCGTCCACGGAGCCGGTTACAAATTTGTCTTCGACACTCCGCTGGCCAACAACTAAGTAAGGAAAACTCCGGCTAAGCATGGCCCACATCGCACTTCGCTCCCAGCTTCTGATCGCAACGGTAATCATCATCTGCGCGCTCACGGGAGCGACGCTGCTCATTATCCGGCATACGGTCAGCACGGAGATCCAAAAGCAAGTGCGGGACGGAACTCAGGAATCGGTCAAGACCTTCAAGAATGTGCAAGAGCAGCGCGAGGCGCAGCTCTCGCGAACCACGGAAATGCTGGCCATCCTGCCCCCGGTCCAGGCGTTGATGACTACAGAGCACGCGCCGACCATCCAAGACGGGTCTGAAGTATTTTGGAAGCTTTCCGGAAGCGATTTGCTGGTGCTGGCGAAACCGGACCGGCAGATCATGGCGCTCCATGTCAATCAGCCGCGGTGGTCGCTAAGCGCTTCCGAACGGGAGCTGGCGCGTTCGCTCGACGCGGGGGAAGACGCTTCCTGGTGGTATCACGACGGACTGCTCTATTGGGTTTTCTTGCGGCCGATAAAGCGCGGCAATACCACCCAGGAGCTCGGCATCCTGGTAGTGGGCTATCAAGTTGACGCGACCGTGGCCCAGCAGCTTGCGGCGGTAACCGGGGGACAAATCGCGCTGACTAGCGGGGACAATGTCATCGCGTCGAACTTGCCGCCCACCGACGAAAGCGAGATGGAAAATCTGCTGCGCACGGCTGGGACGGGCACGGCCGACAGCGAAATCGCCCTGCAAACCGACCACTACGCCTCGTCGTCGATCGTCCTGCACGATGGGCCGCCTTCGGCCATCCGTTGCTTCGTGATGATGCCGCTGGAGCCGGCGAACGGTTTTCTACGCCGGCTCAACCGCATCATTTTCATCTCCGGCGCCGCGGCCGTAGCCTTGGCGGCGTTGCTGTTCGGATTCGTAGCGCGGACCATTACCAAGCCGCTGGACAGCCTGGTGGCGGGCGTGCGGGCGCTAGCCGCCGGCGATTTTCACTATTCCATCAAGCCGGAGGGAAGCAGCGAGGTCGTTGAGCTCGGTTCGGCATTTGCGCAGATGCGAAGCGAGTTGCTGGCATCGCAACGGCAGCGCATCGAATCGGAACGGATCGCCGCGGTCGCGCGTGCGGCAAGTTCCATTTCTCACGACCTCCGCCATTATTTGGCGACAGTGGTCGCCAACGCCGAATTTCTGTACGAGGCGGAGCAACTTAAGCTCGATAAGCGGGAAATTTACGAGGAGATCAAGCTGGCGGCCACCCAGATGACCGATCTCATCGATTCGCTGCGTGAACTCTCTTCGCAGCGCAGCGCCATTTCGCCGGTGCCCGCAAATCTGGTTCTGGTAGTCCGCCAGGCTATCGAAGCGGTTCGTGCCAAGCCGGAGTTCCGAAGCATGCAGGTTGTCATGACCGGCGAAGAAGATGTGCCCGGAGTATTCGACCCCAAGAAACTGCAGCGCGTGATCTTCAACCTATTGTTGAACGCGTGCGAGGCGACCACGGACTTGAAATCGACCGTGCAAGTGGACGTTCGCACCACGCAAAACGCATTCGAAATTCGCGTGAAGGACAACGGCCCGGGCATAGCCGACGCCATTCGCCAGACGCTTTTCGATCCCTTTGTGAGCTTCGGCAAGCCGAACGGAACCGGGCTGGGCTTGGCAATCGTCAGCAAGATCGTGCAAGACCATGGTGGGTCGGCCGGCATCGAATCCTCCTCGAGCTCCGGTACGACCGTTCTGGTAAAGCTGCCGCGAGCCGAACATCCCGAAGCCACTTACCCCAGGATGAGCGTGGCCTGAAGTCGGTCGTTCGGTCCGGCGGCGAAGCTCAGGGCCGGGGATAGTCGGTATTGGCCGGAGGCGCATACTCCTGGCCGTACTTATTCTTGTGAGCGTTGGTGAAGCTGGGATTTTCCGCGATCTCGACGTGCTCGAGATTGCGGCTCGAATCGGAGATGGAAACAACCCTGGTCAGCTGCTTCATCGCCTCGGGCAGTCCCCGCTCGGACCAGAAATGCACCTCATATCGGCCGTCGGGAACATTTGCCACCGTAACATTGCCGCCGGCATCGGAAACGCCAGAATACGGCGTATCCACCGTAACCACCACGGCGCTCATCTCCGGATGGATGTTGCAAAATAAGTAGCTGACGCCAACCCGGTCAAAACGGACGGAGTTCGTGGCCCCCGCTTCGTACAAGCCCAAATCAAAACGCTTGCCGTCAAACAGGGAAAAAACGTTGTGAAAGAAAGGGTCGCGGTTCGGAAAATCCACGACCGACCCGACCTGCACCACCAGCACATGCGGCTCAAACGTCTTGTGGGCCTGGACCAGTTTCAGCCGCTTGGGCGGCGAGTTGGAGGGAGCCGGCGAGGAATCGAGCGGCCGCAACCATACCACCACCCCGCCATCAGACCGCGCAACTTTGTCGCTATCGTGATGAGCCAAGCGAACATGCACGGTAACGGGAGCCTGCTGCGCGAAAAGAGGAGCAGCCAGGGCCGCAATCAAGAGCGCCGCACACCATTCCGCCACGAACCGGAAGCTTACGATTTCGCGAGACACTAGAATATATATCCGACGACAAAATTGATGTTGTTTGCCGTGTTGGCGTTGCTATCCAAGGTGAACGTCTTTAGACGCTTGTATTCTAACGAAAAGATCAGGTCAGAGCGCGGTTTGTAGATAAAATTGACGAGAGACGTGAGATTCTTGGCCAACAGTGAATTCGCGTAAATCGGGTTCGTGCTGAACTGGCGCAAGGTGGCCGCGAACGGACTGTCCACGCCAAAAGCGCCGTTCAATTCGAACTTCACTGCGGGTTTCAGCTTGATCTGCGCCCAACCGCCCACCGAATCTAATCCATAGACATCCGTTTTAGGGTCGATGAAGGAACCATTCCAAAGCACGCTTTGTCCTATGCCTCCGCCTAAACCACCCACCGCTTGTCCACGATAAAACTGTCCCGTAAACTGCAGCAGCCGCCCGATGGGCACGGTCAGGTCCGCCGTTCCCGCCCAGCTATCGACGGTGCGGCCGAGACCCCAGTTCTGACGACCGTAGTAGCCGCCAATCCCGGCAACAATGTTCTGTCCGAAAGCCGACCCATGCCAGGCGACGCGTGCCGCGGTACCTGGAACGCCGGACCTTTCGCCCCAGGTCGCCGTCCGTTCATAGCTGGTGGTAGGCACGTCCCCTGACAAGGTTTGCAGGATGCCGGCTTCAACTACCACGGCAGATCGTTCGGAAACCTGAAAGCGGTGTTCGACCCGAACCTGCGGTGCCCAGCCCCAGAGATTTCCCGAGTAGGACAGCGCAGGAATCGCCAAAGACGCATAGGATGTGGGAGTCAAAGGAGAGAAGAAGAGGTAGTCTTGTCCGGCTACGATGGAGGTGTTGTTCCAGTCGAAATGAACTGCCGCGGTGCGCATCCGCATCAGCCCGGTGACATGGCCATTGGGAGAGCGGGGGAAGCCGCCGGCGAAATCGAATCGGATTTCCGCGCTGGTGCGTGCGCCCGCGACGTCGGGTCCAAAGGCCTCGAGTCCAAGTTGGGACTGGCGAAGCGAGCCGCCGAAAGAACCGGACGAGTCGAGCGGCCCGGCGGGTTTGGCGATCTGCGGCACGTCCTGGTTGTCTACGATCCCGCGGTTCGCAAATAGATTGAACAGGGCTAGCCCGCTGAGACGAACGCGATACTTTGAACTACTCTCGACCTTCGTTTGGCTCTGTTCCGTTATTCTCGAGTCGGCAAGCGCGAGGTCCTCTTCCATGCGCGAAATGCGTTCTTCCGTCGATGGTTGGGCGTTGGCCGCAGCCGCCCCGGGGTCAGAGACCTGCAGTGTGCGCCCCCCGGCCTCTGCACCGGCCCTAGGCTCCTGGGCTTGCCCAATAGCAGAAACCGGAGCCTTCACCGCCAGAAGCTGCGATCGCAGCCTTTCCGACTCCGCGACCGCGGCGCTTTCCTTTTCTTCCAGAGTCGCGACGCGTATCCGCAGACCTCGTACTTCGGATTGAAGCTGCCGAACCACGTCCGTCAGGGCTTTTAGATCGCCTGCAGGAGGCGCGCTCAGAGAACTCGTTGCGTCGCTTTGCGCCTCTTGAGCACGGACCATCATCGGGGTTGTCGGCAAAGCGAGGAACACCGATCCCAACGTCAGAAGCCTCCCCAAGCGGCTATGTGCGTTCATGATTCTCTCCTTGTCCTCTAACCCGTCCCGGAAAAGCGCGGCCACACCTGCT
>Ga0126370_10001124_pt1 | contig 12027 bp, 11 predicted proteins | sample PanSoiMetaPlot_3_FD_92586 | JGI IMG/M metagenome (GOLD analysis project Ga0126370, IMG submission 92586) | Tropical forest soil microbial communities from Panama - MetaG Plot_3 | ecosystem: Environmental > Terrestrial > Soil > Tropical forest > Bulk soil | place: Panama | collected 2016-02-17 | reverse complement strand
GGCTTAGGCACAATCAAGGCCTGCGGGCCCTTGCCGACGCGGCCCGCATTGATGAGGCGCCGACTTGCTACACGCTCGGTTTTATCTTGGGCCCGCGCATCAACGCCGGCGGCCGGATCGGTGCGTCGAGCCTTGGCGCCAAGCTGCTTGCCCTCGACGACGAGATAGAGGCTCGCGCCATCGCTGCAAGGCTCGAGGCGCTTAATGTCGAGCGCCGGGCAGTCGAGGAGCGCATGCTCGAGGAAGCCTTCGCTCATGCCGAAGCTGCACTTGCGCACTATCCCGATCGGCCTCTTTTCTTCCTCAGCGCCGAAGGTTGGCACAGAGGCCTGCTCGGGTTGATCGCGGGGCGCGTCGCCGAGCGCTTCCGTCGTCCGACCTTCGTTGCGGCGCTTGAGCCTGACGGCACGGCGACTGGTTCGGCGCGCTCGATTGCCTCGGTCGATCTTGGCGCGGCGATCAGGGCCGCCGTGCACGAAGGACTGCTGATCAAAGGCGGCGGCCACGCCATGGCGGCGGGCTTTAAGCTCGAGCGGAGCAAGCTAGATCCACTTGAGGCGTTCTTACTTGAGCGTCTCGCAAGACCCGTTGCGCAAGCGATGTCCGTCCGTGAGCTCGCGATCGACGGCGCGCTCTCAGCCGGCGGAGCGAATCTCGAGCTGATGGATCTGCTCGAGCGTGCCGGACCTTATGGGCCAGGACATCCAGAGCCGCGCTTCGTCTTTCCGGCGCACCGTTTGAGCCGCGTTCGCAACATCAAGGAGGCGCATGTGCGTTGCACGCTGCATGCCTCCGACGGCGCGCGCATCGAGGCTTGTGCCTTTCGCGTCACCGACACATCGCTCGGCAAGTTGCTGTTGAAAGCTGAGGGGTTGCCGCTCCACGTCGCAGGGCATCTGCGCCGCACGAGCTGGCAGGGGAGGGAGAACGTCGAGCTGATGATCGAGGACGCCGCCGATTCTCGCGGAAACACGCTCTAAGCCGGATTGTTGCGGCGCCCGTCAAAGCTTTCTATATGACGGCTCAACCGGTACGCCCCCTTCGTCTAATGGTCAGGACGTCAGGTTTTCAACCTGAAAACAGGGGTTCAATTCCCCTAGGGGGTACCACGTCCTGCCCCGCACCCTACCACTTGCCGGAGTTCGGCATGGAGGCCCAAGGCTCCTGCTTCGGCTTCGGTTTTCCCTTTTGTAACAACTCGATAGAGATATTGTCGGGCGACCTGATAAAGGCCATGTAGCCGTCGCGCGGCGGCCGGTTGATGGTAACTCCATTCTTCATCAGACGCTCGCATGTCGCATAGATGTCGTCGACCTCGAAAGCGAGGTGACCGAAGTTTCGTCCCTCGCCATAGACCTCGGGATCCCAGTTATGGGTGAGCTCGACCTGCGCATCTTCATCGCCGGGCGCGGCGAGATAGTAGAGCGTGAAGCGGCCTTGCGGATTTTCCATCCGCCGCACTTCCTTCAAGCCGAGCTTGTTGCAATAGAAGTCGAGCGACTTGTCGACGTCGGAGATGCGCACCATCGTGTGCAGATACTTCATCTGATGTCGCCTCCTTGCGTTGTTCCTAGAGCCTGAGAGCACCCCTTAGCGCGAGGCGCTCGATACTGGCAAGCGCCGCTCGATTGATGGTTTCGTCAGCCAAGCATGTCGATTACGGCGTCATTGTTGCACGGCGTCCACAGCGCGGCGCACCTTACGACACATCGGCACTTGACACGAAATTTCTCTCGACAGGAGAGACATTTGCACTGTCGCAAGACGATTTGTGAGTGTCTGCGCGATACGCGCGGTCTTCGCGCGTGATGTCGGAGATTTGCTTTCCCGCTCAGATGCTTGCCCTTTACTTCGCCAACAGATGACGAAGTCGTCGCTGAATTGTGGATTAGACATGACGCTTCGGAAAATTCCACTGGCCTCGGGTTACGGCGATGCTATCTTCGCAGCGAGTGTCTTTCAGCCGATTCGTTTTTGTGGCGTGTCGCTCGGCTGCGTTAGAAGTGAAGCGGGGGAATGCGGCATGGGGGCGAAAGAACCGCCACATTTAGAGAGCCATATCCAGCGCGACGATGAAGTCACAGTTGATGTGTTCGAGGTGTCAGGTTCCATCAAGTGGTTCGACGCGTCGAAGGGTTATGGCTTTATCGTGCCGGACGAAGATCTCCCCGACGTCCTTCTGCATGTGACCTGCCTAAGACGCGACGGCTTTCAGACTGCCTACGAGGGCGCGCGCGTGGTGTGCGAAGTGCTGCGCCGGCCGAAGGGCCTGCAGGCCTTCCGCATTCGCTCCATGGACGATTCGACGGCGATCCACCCTTCGCAGTTGCCGCAGCGCACCCATGTCGTGGTGGTGCCCGAAAGCGACTGGGAGCGGGCCACCGTAAAATGGTTCAACCGCTTGAGGGGTTTCGGTTTTTTGACCCGCGGCGCCCAGACGCTGGACATTTTCGTGCATATGGAGACGCTGCGTCGATGCGGCTTTACCGAGCTCAGGCCAGGCCAGTCAGTGCAGGTGCGCTATGGCCGCGGACCGAAGGGACTTATGGCCGCGGAGCTCAAGCCGGACGGCGCCCAAGGCCCATCCTCTCACTGACGATCGAGCTTCTCCACGGGCTCGGCCGCATGGCTGCTGCCGGTCTCATTACGCTTACGCTTGTCACGCCGTGGTACGGCGGCTTGGCTGCAGGCACTGGAGCGCTCGTGCTCAAGACCGCGACCGGCGATCACAACTTCAACATTGAAGTGGCGATCACGGATCAGGAACGCGCGCTTGGGCTGATGTTCCGTCGTTCGCTTCCCGAGAACGCGGGCATGCTGTTCATCTACGATCCGCCCCAGCCCGCCACCATGTGGATGAAGAACACGTTCATCCCTCTCGACATGGTTTTCATCTCTGCCGACGGGAAGGTGCACCGAGTCGAGAGCAACACCGAACCGTTCTCAACTGCGATCATCCCGTCGGAGGGCGACGTCGTGGGCGTCCTCGAACTGAATGCCGGGGAGGCTAACAAGATCGGGCTCAAACGCGGCGACCAAGTCATCTATCCTGGTCTCCCCAACCAAGACACTCGGCATTAGCGACTTCGCTCTAAAGTGCGCCAGTGGCCTGATGACTAGCCTCTGGAGGCTAGCCACCCGTGCCGCAGCGAATTATGTATGTCTTGGCACGGCTTGCGGCCGCTCTTTGGGGGTCCGAGCCATGCGCTGGCGATCTGATCGGGGCATAGCGCAGTCTGGTAGCGCACCTGCTTTGGGAGCAGGGGGTCGCAAGTTCGAATCTTGCTGCCCCGACCATCGCCTCGTTTGACCCACTGGGGAGAAATGTATGCCCGCGCGCATCTTTAAGCCTGCGAAGAACGCAATGCAGCAAGGCAACGCCACCTCGCGCGAATGGGCCTTGGAATTCGTGCCAGACCGGCCGCGTACGATCGAACCGCTGATGGGCTGGACGAGTTCGGCAGACACGCGTCCGCAAGTGCGCATCAACTTCGCCACCAAGGAAGAGGCGATCGCCTACGCAACGCGTCAGGGCATAGCCTTCCGTCTCGAGGAGCCGCAAGAGACGGAAGTGAGACCGAAGTCTTATGCCGAGAATTTCAAGTTTGGCCGGCCCGACCGTTGGACGCACTGACACGAGTTTCGGCTATAGTCGGGCGATTTTTGCGTGGTCCCGTAGCTCAAGGGATAGAGCATCTGCCTTCTAAGCAGAGGGTTCAAGGTTCGAATCCTTGCGGGACCGCCACTTCCTAGGCCTAAGCCAATTCATCTGGCGAGGAGGACTATGCGCCCCGTCGTCGTCGCAGTCACTACAACCCTGATCATCAGCACCGCGGCCGCTGCTGGGCCGAAGCTCCTCTGGGAAACCAAAGGCCTTGCTCAACCGGAATCCGTCGTAGAGGATCCTACTACCGGCGTCATCTACGTCAGCAACATCAACGGCGCCGTCATGCAGAAGGACGGCAACGGCTTCATCTCGAGGCTGACCGCCGACGGCAAGATGCTCGAGCGGCAGTGGGTCAAGGGGCTGAACTCGCCGACTGGGCTTGCCCTGCATGACCGCACGCTCTACGCAGCCGACGTCGATCAGCTCATCGAGATCAACGCTGCCTCCGGAGAGATTCTCAAGCGCTACGACGCCAAGGGCGCGGTCTTCCTCAACGACGTCGCGGTGGATGACGCAGGGACAGCCTACGTGTCCGACACGCCGATGAACACGATCTGGCGGCTCAAGGACGGCAGCTTCGAGCCGTGGCTCGCCAAGGATGCGCTGAACGGCCCTAACGGACTCCTCGTTCAGGGCAACAATCTCATCGTCGCTTCTTTGGGCAAGATCCAGAGCCAAGGACAAAAGAAGGAGCTCGGGACTCTAATGTCTGTCTCGATCGACGATCAGAAGGTGACCAAGATCGGCAAAGGCGATCTCATCGGCAATCTTGACGGCCTCCAGGCCCTTCAGCCCGGCGTCTATCTCGTCACCGATTGGGCGAAAGGCGCGCTGTACCGCGTCGATGCCAAGGGCAAGGCCGAACTGTTGATCGACCTCAATCAGGGGAGCGCTGACCTCACCTATCTGCCAGGCAAGAAGACGGTGCTGATCCCAATGATGCTAGACAATTCGCTCGCCGCTTACACTCTGAACTAGCGGTTAGCGGCAGCTAGGCTCGCCTAGGCGACGCTGCGCACCACGCCGACGGCGCGAGAACCGACCTCAGAGCTGATGCGTTGAATGGCCTTAGCCACTTTCTGCTCGGTGCGGCCGTTGATGATCACCTCAGCGCGCTCGCGCGCGAGCCTCGGGCGATGGCGAAACCGATTCCAACTGTCGATCCAGTAACCAACGCCCGCTTGCCGCGGAGTTTCAAATCCATTACTGCATTCCGGTTGATTGAGAAATCAGGCTCGCGCGTTGAGCCTGGCAAAGCCCGCGTCGAGATCGGCCTTCAGATCCTCGACGTCCTCGAGACCGACATGCAAACGCAGTGCCGGACCCTCCGCGTTCCATGTCGTTGCGGTGCGGTAGTCTCTAGGATCGAAGGGAATAATGAGGCTCTCGAAGCCGCCCCACGAATAACCCATGCCGAACAGGCTGAGGCCGTCAAGCATCGCGGCAACACTCTGGCGCGAGAAGGGATTCAGGATCACCGAGAAGAGTCCTGAGGCGCCGCTGAAGTCGCGCTTCCACAGTGCGTAGCCTGGATCCTCGGGAAGAGCGGGATGGATGACACGCGCCACCTCCGGCCTCTGGGCAAGCCAGCGGGCAAGCTCGAGTGCTGATTTCTGATGACGATCGAGTCTCACGGCAAGGGTGCGCAGGCCCCTTAAGCCGAGATAAACGTCCTCAGGCCCGACACAGAGGCCAAGGTCCTCGTGCGTCTTGGCGATTGCGGCGGAAGTCTTCTTCGTCGTGGTGATCGAACCGAGCATGATGTCGGCATGACCGCCGATATATTTGGTTGCAGCCTGGATGGAAACATCTGCACCGTGGGCAAACGGCTTGAAGTAAAGCGGCGTTGCCCAGGTATTGTCCAAAATGACCACCGCGCCGGCAGCATGGGCTGGTCTGGCGATCGCCGGAATGTCCTGGACCTCGAACGTCTGCGAACCCGGTGATTCGGTGAACACGACCCGCGTCTTGTCAGTGATCAACCGGCCGATGCCTTCCCCGACTAGTGGGTCGTAATAGGTTACCGCGACGCCGAGCCGCTTCAGGACGTTGTCGCAGAAGCGCCTCGCCGGGCGATAAACGCTGTCAACGACAAGCACCTCGTCGCCTGCGCGGACAAATGCGAGCAGCGACGTGGCGATGGCCGAGAGGCCCGAGGGCGCGAGCAGCGTGCGGTGGCCGCCTTCGATTTCGGCGATCGCTTCCTCAAGCGCCCGCACGGTGGGGGTGCCCAGGCGTCCATAGGTAAAATCCTGGTCGTTCGCTTCAAGTGCCGCAGCATTGGGGAAGATTACCGTCGAGCCGCGATAGATCGGCGTGTTGACGAAACCATGCTGGCGCGATGGGTCGCGGCCCGCATGAGCAAGCCTCGTCTCATCCTTTTGCTTCCTGGTCCGTTTGCTCATCCAGGGGCCAGCCGGCCAAGCGCCGGGTCACGTTCCGGTTTCGATGGGGAGGCTTTGATCGGCACCCCATTCCGACCATGACCCGTCATAGACAGAGGTGCGGCGATGGCCGAGCTCGGCCAGACCGAGCGCAAGCACGCTCGCAGTGATGCCAGAGCCGCAGCTCGTCACCACCGGCTTGTTGAGATCGACGCCAGCCTGCTCGAACAGCCTCTGCAGCTCGGGCGCCGACTTGAGCGTGCCGTCCTGGTTGAGGAGCTTGCCGAACGGCACGTTGTGGGAGCCGGGAATGTGACCAGAGCGGAGCCCGGCGCGAGGCTCTGGCGCCTTTCCGGCAAACCGCTCCGGCGCGCGCGCATCGATGATTTGAGCGGACTTATCCTTCAGCAACGCTTTCATGTCTGAGAGATCGCGCACAAGCTCAAGATTTCGACGCGCCGTGAAATGCCTGGTCGTGCGGTTTGGCGGCGCACCGCTTTCCAGCGGCAGGCCCTCCCGTTTCCATTTCGGCAGCCCGCCATTCAGCACGCTGACGTCGTCGACGCCCATGACGCGGAAGGTCCACCACACGCGTGCAGCGCTATAGAGTCCTCGCGAGTCGTAGACCACGATGCGCGAACCGTCGCCGATCCCCATGGCGCGCATGCGAGACGAGAATTTCTCCGGCGGCGGCAGCATATGCGGCAGTGTGCTCTTGGTGTCCGCGATCTCGTCGATGTCGAAGAACAGCGCGCCGGGAATGTGCTCGTTGAGATATTCCGCATGCGCGTCCTTGCCTTCGTTCGGCATGTACCAGGTGGCATCGATGATGACGAGGTCGGGAGCACCAAGATCGCGGGCGAGCTCGTCGGTCTTAATCAGCCAGGTCTTCGCTTGGGACAAAGCCAAATCTCCGCTTCGAGCTAGACGTACACTTCCGGAGCGGCCACCCGTCCCTGGTCGAGCCAAGCGGGGACCGGCAAGCCTTTCTCACGTAGGAATTTGGGGTTGAATAGTCGACTCTCGTACCGAGTGCCGTAATCGGCGAGAACCGTGACGACGGTATGACCGGGGCCGAGATCGCGGGCAAGGCGGATCGCGCCCGCGACATTGATACCGCTCGACCCGCCGAGGCAAAGCCCTTCCTCGATCAGCAGATCGAAAATAATCGGCAGAGCCTCGGCATCGGGGATCTGATAGGCCTCGTCGATCTTGGCTCCTTCGAGATTGGCGGTGATGCGACCCTGGCCGATGCCTTCTGTGATCGAGCTTCCTTCGGCCTTCAGCACGCCGTGCTTGTAGTAAGTGTAGAGGGCAGCGCCTAACGGGTCGGCGATCCCGATCACCACGCCTCGATCGTGCTCCTTGAGCCCCATTGAGACGCCGGCGAGGGTACCGCCGGTGCCGACGGCGCAGATGAAGCCGTCGACATTGCCGTCGAGGTCGTTCCAGATCTCTTGCGCTGTGGTTTCGATATGGCCTTGCCGGTTCGCCACGTTGTCGAACTGGTTGGCCCAGATCGCGCCATTTGGCTCCGTGGACGCAAGCTCCTCGGCAAGCCGGCCCGAATATTTCACGTAGTTGTTGGGGTCCTTGTAAGGGACTGCAGGGACCTCGATCAGATTGGCGCCGGCGAGCCGCAACATGTCCTTCTTCTCGGCCGACTGGGTCTCGGGGATCACGATGACGGTCTTAAGCCCAAGCGCATTGCCAACGAGAGCGAGCCCGATACCCGTATTGCCGGCGGTGCCCTCGACCACAGTGCCACCCGGCTGCAGCCTGCCCGAATTCAACGCGTCGCGGATGATGAACAGCGCCGCGCGGTCCTTGACCGACTGGCCGGGATTCATGAACTCGGCCTTGCCGAGGATGGTGCAGCCGGTCTCTTCAGACGCGCGCTTGAGCTTGATCAGCGGCGTGTTGCCAATCGCCTCAATGATACCGTTGCGGGGACGCACGGGCGGGCCTTCGCATCCAATAGCTGCCTGAACCGGCAACCTAATGAGCGCAATGGGCCGCCGCAAGACACGGAAATCAAGGGAAAAGCAAAGCCGTTTTACGAGCTTTTCATTCCCAGCGATCGGTGCATGGCGACGGTGGCGCGCGAGCGACCTTCTCCTCAGGCCATGCCTTCGGCTCTCCCGGCGGATCGAGCGCAGAGGCGATGTCGGTACCTTGTCCTGACTTTGCTAGCACGACACTTCCCGCCTGGTTTTGACTTCTCCTTCGTGCATCAGCACCCCATATTTCTCGAGCGGCCCACCCCAGAATTCGGTGCCGCGGACACCGATATCGGCGACGGGTGTCGAAACGGCGATCTTGTGGTCTTTCATCTCCTTGATGCGACTGGTGGCAAAGCGGAACGCGCCCTTGGTCGCCTGCAACGCCGTCTCGCCGACGCTGCGATCAGGATCGTAGACATAACGATCGATCACGACGCTCGCATGCTCCCCAAGGGTGAGTAGGGTGTTGTCGCGGAAGGTAACCTGAAGCCGCGCGTTGGCGCCGGTGCGCAGCTCGTCCTTCATATGCACAACCGCGGCAGTGATGGCGCCCGAAGCCGAGATCACTTGCGCCTGGACCTTGTTGACGGTGCCCACGCTGTTTGTGTCCTCCTCGGCGCCGGCTCCGACAAGTTGAGGTAAGTGCGGCGAAGGTCACAAGAACGTGCAGGAGAGATGGCAAGGCGCGCATCGAAGCCTCCGTCGGGACCATCCCTCGGCCGCGGCGCATCATAGACGAGAGGGGCGGAAGGCTAGTAGAGGGACCGGCTCGGCGGGTTGGCGGCGTGCCCCCGCCAGGCTGGCAGCCGATGAGTCCGGATGTTATAGACCGCGAGGTCGAGGGCCGGGCGCGACCCAAAGCGGGCGTGGTGAAACTGGTAGACACGCCAGATTTAGGTTCTGGTGGCTTCGGCCGTGGGGGTTCAACTCCCTCCGCCCGCACCAACCAACTTCGTTGGATGGACGCATAGTGTGATTAGGCGCCGGCAAGCGCTGGAACAGACGACGGATTGAGGCGTATGAACGTCACGGAAACCACTTCAGAGGGATTACGCCGCCAGCTGAAGGTGGTGGTCGGGGCCGATGAGCTCGAGCGGCGTCTCTCGGCGCGTCTCGACGAGCTGAAGGGCAGGGCGCGGCTCAAGGGATTCAGGCCAGGCCGGGTACCGAAGGAGCATTTACGCAAAGTATTCGGGCGGTCGGTGATGGCCGAGGTGGTGCGGCAGGCCGTCGCCGAGACGAGCCGCGAGGCGCTGTCGCAGCGCGAGGAGCGGCCCGCATTTCAACCCAAAGTCAGGTTGCCCGAGGATGAGGCCGAGATCGACAAGATTTTCTCCGGCGCTGGCGACCTAGCCTACACGCTTTCCTTCGAGGTGCTTCCGCAATTCGAGGTGACCGACTTCTCCAAGATCAAGCTCGAGAAGCCCGTGGCGCCGGTGACGGACAGCGACGTCGACCAGTCGATCGATCGCTTGCGCTCCGCCAACCTGCGCTACAAGCCGAAGGACGGAGCAGCCGAGACCGGCGACCGGCTGATGGTCGACTTCGTCGGCAAGATCGACGGCGAAGCCTTCGAGGGCGGCAGCACCGAGGACGCTCACATCGTGCTTGGCAGCGGCAATTTCATTCCGGGTTTCGAAGAGGGACTTGCCGGCGCCAAGGCTGTGGAGGAGCGCCACGTCCACGCAACCTTCCCCGAGACCTATCCGGAGAAGCAGCTCGCCGGTAAGAAGGCGCGCTTCGAGGTCAAGATCAAAGAGGTGGCCGCGCCCGAGACGCCGCCGCTCGATGATGACTTCGCCAAGGGGCTCGGCATCGAGTCGGTCGAGAAGCTTCGCGAGACCGTAAAGCAGCGGCTTGAGCAGGATCGCGGGCAAGCCTCGCGCCTTAAAGTGAAACGAGCGCTCCTCGACGCGCTCAACCAAGGCTACAGCTTCGAGCTGCCCCCGACGCTCGTGGACAATGAGTTCAATGCCATTTGGCACCAGGTGATGGCCGATCTCGAGCGCTCCAAGCAAAGTTTCGCCGACGAAGGCACGACCGAGGAGAAGGCGCGCGAGGAGTATCGCGATATGGCCGCGCGGCGCGTGCGGCTCGGGCTCATCCTGTCAGAGATCGGCACCCGCAATAAGATTGCCGTCACCGACGAAGAGGTGAGCCGAGCACTGCTTGAGCGCGTGCGGCAGTTCCCTGGCCAGGAGCGCAAGGTCTACGACTATTACCGAAACAACCCGGAGCTTCTCGCCGAGTTTAGGGCGCCGATCTTCGAGGACAAGGTGGTCGACTATATCCTCGAGCTTTCCAAGGTGACGGAAAAGACCGTGACCCCAGAAGAGCTCTACGCCGATCCTGACGAGAACCACGACCACACCCATCACCACCACGAACATGACCACGATCATGGTCACGACCACGATCGTGACCATGACCATGGGCATGACCACCATGGCCGCAAGCATGGGTGATTAAGGGGGAGGGCAATGCCCTCTTCCGTTTTGGCTGGCGACCCCATATTTAGTAAGGCCGACTCGAGATTCGTTGGCGGCCCACAGCGGCGCCAATCAGCCTTCTGGAACTTCCATGAAAGACCCGGCAGACACTTTCTTGAATACCCTCGTGCCAATGGTGGTCGAGCAGACCAACCGCGGCGAGCGGGCCTATGACATCTATTCCCGGCTGCTGAAGGAGCGCATCATCTTCGTTACGGGTCCGATCGAGGACCAGGTCGCCTCCCTCATCACGGCCCAGCTCCTCTTTCTCGAGGCAGAGAACCCCAAGAAAGAGATCTCTATGTACATCAACTCGCCGGGTGGGATCGTGACCTCCGGCATGGCGATCTACGACACGATGCAGTTCATCAGGCCTGCCGTCGCCACGCTTTGCATCGGGCAGGCGGCCTCAATGGGCTCGCTCCTGCTTTGTGCCGGCGAGAAGGGCATGCGCTATGCATTGCCGAATGCGCGCATCCTGCTGCACCAGCCTTCCGGCGGCTTCCAAGGCCAAGCGAGCGACATCGAGCGCCACGCCGAAGACATCATCAAGATGAAGCGGCGCCTGAATGAGGTCTATGTCCGCCATACTGGTCAGGACTATGCGACCATCGACAAGACGCTCGACCGCGATTATTTCATGTCGGCAGAAGATGCCCGCGCGTTCGGGCTCGTCGATGAGGTGATCACCAAGCGGCATCCGCTGGAAGAAAAAGTGGAAAAGCTCTCGCCGGTATCGTAGGGCGGAGAATCGGCGGCTAGATTTGTGAGCCGGGCGGCCTCAGAGCCAATCGACGAATTCCTGGTCAGTCGCGTGTGTAGGCGCGTCGCCTTGAGGGTGGCGAATATGGTGTTATTTGAACCCGAAGCGAGATGCGGGAGTAATCAATTCTTGATCAGTGCCGCCTTAGCATGCTGAGATTGCCCTTCGGGCAGCCTGTGCCGGAGAAAAGGGGGGCTCACACTTGCGAGGCGGCAAGAAAGACAAGGGCGCCGAGACTTAAGCGCCGGACGAGGTTTGAGGACTGGATGAGCTGATGAGCAAGGTGAGCGGAACCGATTCTAAGAACACTCTCTACTGCTCTTTTTGCGGCAAGAGTCAGCACGAGGTGCGCAAGCTCATCGCTGGGCCGACGGTATTCATCTGCGATGAATGCGTCGAGCTTTGCATGGACATCATCCGCGAGGAGAACAAGAGCTCGCTGGTGAAGTCACGTGACGGCGTGCCGACGCCGATGGAGATTTGCGCCGTCCTCGACGACTACGTGATCGGCCAGGACTACGCGAAGCGCGTGCTGTCGGTCGCCGTGCACAATCACTACAAGCGGCTCAACCACTCGAGCAAAAACTCCGACGTCGAGCTCGCCAAGTCGAACATCCTGCTGATCGGTCCCACCGGCTGCGGAAAGACCCTGCTTGCACAGACGCTCGCACGCATCCTCGACGTGCCGTTCACTATGTCTAATGATACGACGACCACCGAG
>Ga0126370_10001123_pt1 | contig 12068 bp, 25 predicted proteins | sample PanSoiMetaPlot_3_FD_92586 | JGI IMG/M metagenome (GOLD analysis project Ga0126370, IMG submission 92586) | Tropical forest soil microbial communities from Panama - MetaG Plot_3 | ecosystem: Environmental > Terrestrial > Soil > Tropical forest > Bulk soil | place: Panama | collected 2016-02-17 | reverse complement strand
GCCTCCTCGATCTGCATGAGCTCCAGCCGGTCCCGGTCCAGAGCGCTCTCCAGTCTCGCCATCTCGGCCCGGATGGTCTGCTTGCGCTGAGCTAGGTACAGCCGCACCTTGCCGTCCCTCATCGGGTCATGGCTCTGTAAAACAGGGCCCCGGCCAGGATGATGAGGAGCAGCACGGCCAGCATCATTTTGGGGGGCCTGACCTGATGGCCTTGGCTGCCAAGTCAAGCCGGTCAGCCGTCCTGCGGAGCTCCTTGGCCTGCTCCTCCAGGTAGGTAGCCACCTGGTTGTTCATCCAGGGCACGCCGCCGTCGATGATGGCACGGCCTACATGCTTCTGGAGGTGCTCCCAATTGACGTACTGGTAGTCGAGGGGGATTTCGGTCGGTGTGGTAGTAGCTGTCATTTCACCTTGTCGTACCACAGCCGCTCATGACAGCGGCAGTGGCAAGTGTCGTCGGTACACAGGTCATGCTGTGCTTGCTGGCAGGCCGTGGATGCCGTGCGGCCAATGGCTCCTCCGAGCTCAACAACAGAGGGGAAGGCCTCCAAGTTCTCCGGGGTGTCAGACACGACCTTGCTCGTAGGCTGCCTCTGACTCCCGCTCCCGCTTGTTGGCTTCGTCAGCTTCCATCTCGGCCTTGGTGCGCCGCTTCCTCCGCTGTTTTACAGGGGCTTGGATCCGGTTGTTGGAGTAGTTCGCCAGGCAGGCCCAGGAGCACAGGGCACGGCCCTCCATGTTGCCCTCGCCCTCGATGTAGATGTCGACCAGGAGCCAGCCCTCCGGGAGCTCAGAGCCGTTCTCAGGCACCCCTAGCTTGGCGCAGGAGGCCAGGTCACACGAGACAGCGTTGACCTTGACCATGTCAATCCTCCTGCTGCTGGAAGAGGAACTTCAACCGCTCCACCACCCTTGAAGTGGCCTCCTGGGTGGCCTCCTTTTCGTCCTCCCTGGGCGGGCTCTGCCAGATGATCTGCTTGTCGATGATGATCTGGCCCACCCATCCCTCCTGGAGCTCGATGGCCCGTGTGACCAATAAACCTTTGGGGGTGGTAATCCGCTCCGCATCGGTGGGGATCAGTTGGACCCCCGTGTTCCCGGTGCTGTAGGTGCCGTAGACGATGTTGCTCATCTCACTAGTGCCCTCACTGTCTCCCTCACCACGAGGGGTTTATCTTCCGGCCCCTTAACGTAGCTGTCGATGAGCTTCGGACGGTGCTGGCCGGTCGAGGGGTACCACTGATTTCTCCAGTGGGCCCCAACGAGCCACCTGTGGCTCCACTCCCGGCTCTCACCGGTCCCCTTGGTGGACCGGGTGGCCTCTCGCAGGCGGATGACCCTGACTGAGGGAAGCACAGCCCACCGCTCCCGTTGAGCCTGGCGGCGCATGGGCCGGTCAGGCTTCCACTCCTCCTCGACGGTGATCTTCTGGCTGCACAGGGCCCAAAAGGTGGCGAGCACCTGACGGTCCTCCAGCATGGACTTCTCCATGCCGGGGTTGGCAGCCGGGATCTTGGAAAAATCCGAAGTCTCTGAGTCGACCGGCCACTCCTGTCCCCCGGTGGGGTGGAGCCGCATCGGCATGACCTCATTGAAGCGCAGTTGGTCATGGACGTTCATGGTGCGCCAGCCGTGGATGAGCTCCCGCCAGGCATACGTCTCGATGCCCCAACACTCCCCGGCCACCGTGGTCACCGGCTGCCACAGGAAGGCCGTCGAGTAGATGATCCCGCCCGACTCCGCATCGGTGCCGGGGATGGACCGGGCGAAGACCACGAAGCCACTCTTGGCTGGTGGCTGCGGGATGCAGTCAGGGATAGAAGGAGAGAGCTCAGTGATGATCTGTGTCATTTCCGGGCTCACCCAAAACAAGTCCGAGTTGCGGAAGCCGTTCTCCATCCATATGCGAGCGCTCTCGCCCTCTAGAGGGGTGTGCTCGTAGCCGGGGAGGGGACGACGGCCCTGGAGGGCGTACCGCCACTGCCAGACATCCTTGATCGACCACCACTTGATCTGCTGGTTGCGGAGGTGCACCACGTCAGCAGGGCGCAGGGAGATCTCCAGGAGCTCCTCCGGGATGGGATGGTTCTTCTCGGCGTCCAGCATCATCTGATGCATGGCTCGCCGCTCCGGGGAGTCGGAAGCAGGGTGGGCCGCATGGGCGGGCAGCACGTCCCCACCCAAGGAGGGGTCAATCGGATCCATCCCGATTCCTGCCGCAGACTTACCTGCCGCCGTGGGGCCAGCATGAGGCGGCAACACGTCACCGGTCATGGACCGGGCATCCTCGTGGCTCTTGCCGCCCAGGTTGCCGGGGTAGGTGGAATCCTCGATGTCATTCTCCTGACGAGCCAGCATCTCGTCGTAACGGGTCTTCATTTCCCTCAGGGCCGCATCGGTCATCTCGTCGCCCCGGAAGTTGGGGTCGATGGGAGCGGTGGCCTGCAAGCGCTGACGCTCACGCTTCTTCTGCTGGTTGGTGCGAGGCTTCGACCGGCCCCAGGACGCACGGCGGGCCATCAGTGCGGCACCGGCCAGGCCATCCGGTTGGACGGCGTGTATGTCCACTTGAGTTGCTTGATGGGCTCACCATCCCGCCACTTGTTCCAGGCGATGATCGCATACGCCATGAACCGATAGTCGGGGGCCCGTCCTTTGGTGTGCCGCTTGGAAGCGTCCTCGATGCAGAAGTTCCGCAGCCGAGAGACAGAATCGTCGGCCTTGAGGTTGGTGCCATGGGTCCACTGATCCAAGAACATGTTGACCTCAGTCTCGATGTTGTCGTCCTCGATCTGGAGTAGCCGGTGATAGAGAGCCAAGGTGGCCCCGAAACGAACCTTGAGGATCCGGTTGATGGGCTGAATGAGCGGAGCCTCCTGGGCGAGCTCAGGGTTCTGATCGTAGAGGGCCAGTAGCTGGCGCAGGCTGGGCCGCAGGGCGGGCTCTGCGTAGTGAGCCACGCCGGTCGCCTCTGCATAGTTCAGCCGGTGCAGCCAGAACAGGGCCCCACTCACGTTGCCGTAGTAGGGGATGCCCCGCCGCATCAGTTGGTCACCCAGGCTGCGGGCCAGCCCCTGATCCATAACCTCTTGAGCCTTGGCCGGGACACCCCGCAGGATAACGAAGCGGGCCGAAATGCCTGTCACCACAACGGCAGAGAGCCGATGTTGTCCGTTGAGCAAGGTGCCGTACTCATCGAAGACAATCGCATCGCCAGTGAGCTCCCACTCACCTCGCTCCAGGACACGGCTCAGTTGGACAACCCGAGCTTCACGCAGCTTGCGGTTGTCGACGTTTCCTTCCAACCACTCCTGGGCCTGCTTAGGGGTCACGGTGGCGATGCTGACTCGCTCCTTGAGCTCCACCCTGCCATTGCCGTTTCGGGCTCTGGCTGCTGCCGTCTTTGACATAGTCATGCTGATACTGCTGCCTTCCTAGTCCGCTTCTTCGGAGCGGGCTCTTGTTCACCGATGGAATTCGACTTCTCCAGCTTGGCCCGCAGCTTGTCAAAGAGAGCCTGTCGGAACTCAGTCCGGGTGGGCTTCTCTTCGCCACGGCCACTGCTGTAACCAGTAGGAGGTATGTACCGTCGAGCCATCAGTGCTCCACTGAACGCCAAGTTGTCATGACGCTCCATAGTGCAGCGGATGCAGCGCAGCGAGAGTCGCCACCCGTAGACGGGCGGGTCTAGATCAATGGGAACGAACTCGTCCCATGCATGTCCGTAGCTCCTACAACGGACGTAGGCATCGTCCATCGCAGTGGTGATGCGACTCATTGCCATCAGTTAACTCCCGTAGGTTCCAGCCTGGTCAGGATTTTTGTAGATGGTACCAGGCCACCTGTGACAAGTCCACGAGCCTTGTGGACAGCGCAGTCAGGATTGTGTAAGCCTTGCGCCACCGTTGTGACTGCCTAACAGAAAGGAGAGCCGTTGGGCCCTACTTAGGGTTCGTGTCAACTGACTCGTTCCCTCGCAAGACCCCGTAGCACGTACCCGAAGGGGCAACGACGAAAGGATCCCATGAGGAAACTCCTCTTTGCCGCCGCTGTAGTCGGCGGCTTTCTTGTAGCACCCATTTCGGCGGCGACAGCCGCATCGGTTCCAGACCCAGGAGCTCAAGTGGCGGCAGCCAGTGGTTCGCCCCCGAGTGTGCTCACTGCGGTGGTGAAGGCGAAGGCAGCGGTCCCGACGCCCCTCCCGAGGTACCGAGTCGTTAGCGGCGACTCGCTCTGGAGCATCGGGATCCGCTACCACAGGACATGGCCCGCCTTGGCAGCGTGGAACCACATCCAGAACCCCGACCTGATCTTCGTGGGCGATCTAGTGACCATCCCACCGGCCACTTATACCGCTTCTGCGCCCTTAAAACCGAGCGCCCCAGCGGCACCAGTACATGTAAGTACGAGATATGCACCTGCGAAACAGCAGGTCAGCACCCCTGTCTCGCATACTTCGTACTATCATGTACCTCAGCAGAGCTCCTACAGCGGCGCTCCTGGTAGCTACCAGGCCTGCGTGGCGATGAGGGAGTCGGGGAACGGCTCCGGGTCCAGCAACATCTACGGCTTCCTCCAGAGCACCTGGAGCTCCCTGGGGTTGTCTGGCAGCCCCGGAGGTGCCTCCAGGGCCACCCAGGACGCCGCCTTCCAGCGGCTCTACGCCATGGACGGAAGGGCCCCCTGGAGTCCATACGACGGTTGTTGAGTTAGCTGCTAGTATCCATTTTTCGTGAAGACTGAGCTCACGGAAAAACAAGTCGAACGGTTTTGGGGCTACGTACTCAAGGGCAAGCCCAATGAGTGCTGGCCCTGGAACCGCTCGATCACTCCAAAGGGGTACGGCAAGTTCAGCCTCTGGCCCAAGGGTTGGGTGGGTGCCCACCGGGTAGCCCTCTTCACCAAGATCGGCCCCTACGACGGCTGGGCGCTCCACTCCTGCGACAACCCCATCTGTTGCAACCCCAAGCACCTGTACCTGGGGGACCACCAGCGAAACATGAGCGACGCCCGGACACGGGGCACCATGCTGCGTGACCACTGTCGGCGGGGCCACATCCGCACCCCCGAGAACACCTACACCTACCTGGCTGCTGATGGCCGCACCTACCGACGCTGCCGGGACTGCGAGGCAGAGCGACCCCGCAGCCGGAACGTCAAGACCCACGGCACCCGTAGCGGGTACGTCGGAGGGTGCCGCTGCCCCGACTGCACCGAGGCCAATCGGGTCTACCGACCTCTATGATGGGTGCTGACACGTTGCGGGTGGCGTAGTCACAACGGGAAAATCCCCTGGCTTGCAGGCCAGGGGATTTTTTCGTACCTTATGTCTGAGGGCTATGGCTATCCGCCGAGCCTGCCCTCAGAGCACTGCTGGTGCTCCGGGAGCCCCCCTCAACCCGCCAGAGGGGGGCTCCTCTCATTCAAGCCTGGGGCATCAGGTCACCAAGTCGGGTGGCATACCACCCTTTGCCGGTCTTCTCCAGAGCCATCCGGTTCAGGCTGGCCCATAGCTCCGAGTCCTTAATCCCGCTCACCATCCGATAGATGGTGATGGAGGTGCTATCGGGGTTGTCGGGATTCTCGATCCACCACCAACGGTGCTCATCGAGCGCATGACGCAAACGCAATTCCTCTTCGTGCGCCCCCGTGGCCCGGAAGACATCAGTCTTCCGAGCCTTGGAGGTTCCAGCACTCACAGGAGCACGAAGCCCTTCTTCCTGGTCCCACATTCTGTGTCCGCAGTGACAGCGATGCTGCCCCTTATGGCCTGCTGGTAGGTCGCATCCCAAGCGAGTGCCGTGAAGAAGATTGGTGCTTTGGCAGCGTCCCTCCGAGTCGGCGGGGAGGGTGGGCCGAAGCCCACCCCCCTCAGTGGTAGCGCTCACGGGATCAGCGACTCCAGCTTCTCCTGGGCATCCTCAGCAGCCTGAGCTCCTGCCGCCAGGTCGTGCATGAGGTGCTTGACCGTCATACCCTCCGCTGAGCGCCGATTGAAGGTCGGAGCGTTGTAGGCCACCGAGATATGGCGCAGGGCCGTCCGGTGGTTGGTTGCCATGTACTTGCAGATCTCCAGGGTGGCTTCCCGGATCTCGGCGGGCCAGATGTTGGTGCACAGCCAGACCCAACCGTTACCGGCCCTGATCTTCGGGATGGTCAGACCCTGCTTGTAGAGGATGTCATTCGCCATGTTCCGATAGTTCAGGGTGGTCATGTAGCTGGTGCCCAGGTGGTTCATTACATCCTGGGTCGTCACCTGACCGCTATTCGCTTTCACGAAGTTGATCAGCTTGTTGACCTTGAACAGTGTGGCAGTCCGCATTTGGTTATTCCCCTCTCAGGATGGCGGCAAGTTCGGAATCAGTCACGGTCCCCTCAGCAGCCATGCGAACCTGCGCCACGGCGGATTCGATCTGCTCCAGGATCCCGTCCAGCACCTCACGGTCATGTGAGGACATCTGGAAATGCTCGTGTTCGTATTGCCCGAGCGCTTCATGCAGGGGTTTGACGGCCTTGCGAACAGTGTTCACAAAGACGAAGGCACCCTTGGCCCCGGTTTCCGGCATGGGTTGGGGCGGCATCTTCCGGCCCCGCTCCTCGTCGGCTTCCTCTTCCTCAGCCGCATAAGCGGCTTCCACCAGGGCTTTGCGGCCCTTCTTGTTCTTCATCAGGGCCGCAGCGGCGGCGTGAGCCACCTTGGGGTCAGCCTTGATGGCCGCAGCCATGGCCTTCTTGTTTTTGGCGATATCGAGCGCCTTGGTGGCCCCGACCCCATCCTCCTCAGCCTGCTGGCGGATGGCGTCCTTGGCCTCGATGCTCTGATACCTGGTGTCGGCGGCGATGGAGTCGTAGTAATTGCTCCAGGGAGCATCAGGGAGCTCCACCGTCTGACCCGGCTTCACCAGCTTGGCGATCCCGGCCTCGACAGCAGCCAACCAGGCTGCCCGATAGCCCAGGATCACCGACTCCTGGGTCAGGCCGTGGATGCCCAGGCGAGCGAAGTCCTTGACCGTGTCCAGGGTGGGGTTGAAGGCCGACACATAGGCCCCCCGCTGCCACTCCTTGCTGGTGACCAGGATGCCGATGCCCTCAAGCTCGCCCTTGGCGGCGTTCAGGCTCGACGGGATTTTGATGTGTTGTCCCAAAATGTACCTTTCGGTCGGGTTTCGTGATAGCCGCTGAAGGCGGCGGATGTCAGATTAGCCGATCCGAAGCCCGTTGTCACGCAGATTCTCAGTAGCGGCAAAAATACATGTGTGAGCGAGCACATCCATGTTGCCTTGTAACTACATCACTGCGTCAGTACAATGACAGTGCTACCAACTATGTACCCACAGACCACCACAGGAGCACTACCAACCAATGGAGACACCGAAGCATCCCGAGCTCGTCGGGGTGGAGGAGATCGCTGATCGCCTGGACACCCGACGAGCCACCGTTCAGCAGTGGATAAGCCGGGAGGTCATCCCACCGGCCCGCTGGTACATCTCCGGTCCCGTATGGGATTGGGAGGCCGACATCATGCCCTGGGCCATCAAGACCCGGCGCATACCCCACGCCATGCTGTTCAGCATGCTCAACAAGAATGCTCAAGACATTCTGGAAAGGGACACTGTTAATTCACTCCAAGCAAAGCAAGTAAGACTACGGAAGAAGAGCAATGCCTGAGGAGAAGCTACCTCCGACCTTTGCCGCCGTAGCCGAAATTGCTCGTCGCATGAAGGGCGAGAAGGTTCGGGCCTATGGCGATTCTCCCGATGAGGAAGACGCCGATCTGATGGGCTATGTGGCATGCCTGCGGGGAGGTGAACATATTGCCCTCGTCTACCACGGTCCTGGTCACCAGGCCATGCGTCAGACCGTCTACTGGTGCGCTGCCGTCATGCGTTGCCACGAGCTCTTCGTCATTGGCGACGCCAGATACAAACAATACGAGCCCATGACCGAAGAGGAGTTTGAAAAGATCTACGAAGCCGGGAACCTACAGGAACAATGGCAGGCCGGGAACCGGGATGGCATCAAGGAAGCCATCATGATTCATCGGTACCCCATTCTCGGCAAGCCCACCGTGGCCCATTACCTCTACCAGCGGGAGGGCACCAAGCTGACCTGGGAGCACGTCTATCAGTTCGATCCTGATGATATGCAGGGGGCGGTCTATGACCACGCCATCGCCGGGTGGGAGCGGGCCCGCAAGGAGGGCCCCAAGTTCATGGCCCAGGTCGACAAGAACGCTCGTGAGATGGGACTCGGCGTGGAGGAGCAGCGCTTCCACCTGGACCGAGCTCTGTGCCGCTTCGTCAGTGCCCGTCCCGGCGTGTTCCTGGCGACCACCTTTGAGGAGCCCACCACCACCTTCGTGCGGGGCATGGAGTGCGACCCCGATGACCACGCTGCTATGGACAGGGTGTGGAAGGAGGCCACAGCGGGCTACAGCTAGCTGTGGATAACCCTGTGGATAAACTCTCAGGGTGAACCTTAACTGGACTAAGAGACGTTATCCCTCTATGGTGACAGCACTTTCCTCCTGGTTGACGACACAGGCAGGGGCAGGTGCCGTCACCAGGGGGATAACCGACCTATGACACAATCAGAGATCCTGGAAATCCGTGCCAAGACAGGACGGCACCATCTGCGGTTATTCACAAGCGCCCGCACCGGTTGTGGACGGCCCTCCAGGGGCATGGAAGTCATCGGCTTCATGCCCGAGCCCTGGACCGGCCCAAACCAGTGCAAACGCTGCCTGAGCTCCCTACAGTCGGGAGGCCTGCTCTGGACCGTGATCGGAGCTCGTCCCCCCGAGGAGGACAGTGCCTGAGTACCGCACCAAGACCGGCAAGATCCTGACCGAAAGCGACATCGAGAGCCTGGTCGAGGAGGCTGAAGCCGGTTACGAGGTGAGCAAGGTCTTCATGGACCGGTACCGCCGCCGCAGCTACCAGCTACCCATCACCGAGGTGTGGGCTGACGCCATGCGCTGGTACCCCGACCTCCCCGAGGTGGATGACGACGAGGAGGATGTCTGCGCCGACTGTGGGGGCCTGGGACAATGGCATCACGCCATCTGTCCCAACTCAGGGGGCGTGGAGGTCACCAGTGAGCATTGAGGAAGCCTGGGCCGCATTCGACTCCATGCTGGCCGAGCACGCCGCCCACGAGTGGCGGCAGATCGGTCGCTGCGTCTACTGCCAGCCCTGCAACATCCGCCTCTACCAGGGCACCCTCCCGCCCGAGCGCAAGGGCCGCAAACGGGCCCCGGTCGAACCTGCTTCCACCACCGAGATGCGAGCTCGTTGGGGCAAGACTTAAAGGCTCACCTGGAGGGTTTAACCGCCCTCTCGCAGGTACTGATTGAAATGGTTCCGAGCATGGGACTCGGCCCACCAAATGGCCTTGCCGCCCCCGGCCTGCCGCCGCACCTCCGGGGGGTAGCACTCGATGCACAGATCGAGCTCCTCGTTCTTGTCGTAGCTCCAGGTGGTGCCCTCGTTCTCCACCCACTGCTTCATGGTCTGGCCGTCGAAGATGATCTTGCCGTCCAGGTGGGCGTGCACGTCGACCACCGTGGTGAGATCCTCCGGGGTGACCACCTGGCCGCACAGCGTCTCGGTGCCGCTGTCGGCTAGCTGGTGCACCTTGTTGTGGTCGCTGGGCAGGATGACCTGGCGGTCGGCGGGCCCCTCCCGCTTCCTCCAGCCCACGTCCTCCCGCTGCTCCAGGCCAGGGCTCCTGATCGGGTAGGGCTCGTCGGTCACTTCCTCTTCCTCAGGTTACGAATCGCCGCCAGGATGCAGCCGGTGGAGAAGCCGATCACGGCCACGATGATGGCAGTGTCGCTCACGGGAGCTCCTCCCTATCCCGCAGCACCCACTCCAGGGCGAAATACATGGCCCAGGCCGTATTGCGCCGGTACTGCGCCGCCTTGGCGTCGTTGCCCATGAGCTCCAACTCATCCATCTTCTGGCGCACCTCTTTTGCCGGCCTCAATCCCTGACCTCATACACTGACAGGACGGCCCCTGCGGCCCCATACTCCTCCACAGCCGTCTCGATCAGATCCTGGGCGATCTCGGTGGCCTGGTCGGGGTGACGGGCCTGGAGGGTGAGCTCCAGGGTCACGGTGTAGGTGAACTCGTCGGCCACGGTGCGCTCCCGTTCGGCATGGTCTGCTTCCAACTGCCAGTTCCTTTCAAAGTCGAGATCACGAAGGTGATCAGCATCACTCATTTTTCCTCCTGGGCGGGGACATACTCCAGATCCTGGAGCGCCCCTTTCAGCATGGCAATCAGCCCCTGGAAGTGCACTTGCAGGTTGACCGGTATGCCCTCGTAGCGCTCCAGACCGTCCAGTACGTTCTCCAGGTCAGTAATCCCGCCCCGCACCATAGCGATCAGGTTCTTCTTGTAGGGCTCCAGGAAGGGGCTCTTGCCCTCAGTCACCCCGCTCATCCTTCCAGCCTTTCCAGCCGCTCTGCGGTGTCATGGGGTATGACTTCCTGGAGCTCCTTGACAGCGCTGAGCAGGAACACCAACTGATCCGCCGCCGTGGGCATGAACTCCTTGAAGCCCTCCATGAGCAGATCGATGCCCTGCTTGAGCACGGCAATGTGATTCTGCTGTTCGTCCAGCCGGTTCAAGATGTCCCCGAGCAACTGGTTGGTGACGGGATCGGGGCCCCCGGAGGGGCCCCTTTCCTCACTCATCTCTCACTCGCCGGGGGCTCATGGGGAGGAGCGGGCACCTTCTTGACCAGTCCCTCCTGCTCCCACCTCTTGACTGTCTCCGGGTCGGTCTTCGCCATTTTCTGGAGGTATTCCGGCCCGCCCAGGGAGTCCATCTCCTCCCGCTCCCGGCGCTCCACGGGCGACTCGGCGTCGGCCACCCATCTCCTGGTCAGGTGGATCCGGCCTTCCTTCTCCAGTTTCTCGGCTGCCTCCTGCATCTGCTTGGGACTGGTAGCGGGCAGATCCTTCCCTCGCCGGGACATCAGCACCTCTCCCAGGGTGCAAGCGGGGTGAGTCAGGATGAAGCGCAGGGTATAGGCCTCCAACTCATACAGCCCGCTACAGAGCCGTTTGACCCGCTCCTCGTCTACAGCGATGAGAGGAATGCCGCCCCCTTCCAGGGTGACATGGTGCTTGGCTTTGTCGGGATGGCTTTCGTCCACGTCCAGCCGCAGCCCGTCCTGGGCGAAGAGCCACTGCAACTGGGTGGCGTATCCGGCCAACGGCTCCCGTTCGTGGTTACGCATCGGGCTCCTCCTCTGGAGGAGGATCCGAGATGCCGAAGGGATCCCCCACGTAGTGGCCCTTCACCAGCACCGAGGATCCATCGGGCAGCACCCGGATGTGGCCCTGCACCCACCACACCCGTTTGGCTTCGGGCTCCTCATTCTGCTCATTCTGCTCACTCGTCATCGAGCCCTCCCATGAGATCCTTCAGCTTCCAACCGGGCTCAAACATGGACCGTATGTGGCGCAAGGCACCCGCATAGGACTCCAGCCGGTCACAGACCTCACTGAAGGTGTCCTTCACCGGGGTCTTCGCCCGCATCGTCTCGATGTAGTGCCGAGCATCAACCAGCAGGTCGTCGGTCAGCATGTCCCGGTTGATGTTGGGCTCAGAAGCGGGGGAAGCTGAAGTCAACTTCGTCCTCCTCCTCTGCGGCAGCGGTCAGTTCCTTGGCGATCCAGCCCTCCTGGGAGGCCACCTCCTCCGAGGAGGCGTCGTAGTCGCCCTTGAGCTCCTCCTCCTTCTCGTCCCGAGCCATCTCGGCCTGGTCGAATATCCAGGAGGAAACGGCCTTCACTACGTCCCGAGTCTCCAGGGGCGTACCGTCCTCATCGGCCCGGTAGGACGACTTGATGTGATCCACGAGCTCCTGATACTCGGCGTAGTCCCGGTACAGGCTGTCTCTTTCACTTCTGCCATTGCAGCGGGCCTGCCACTCCAGGGGGCTCTCCCAGGACTGCTGGGCCCACCAATCGGGTTCGTTCCAGTGCTCGTTGCTCCAGGCCAGGAGCTCTTCATTCGTCGGCATGCGCTACGTCCTTTCTCTGTGTGTAGCTGT
>Ga0126370_10001121_pt1 | contig 12073 bp, 10 predicted proteins | sample PanSoiMetaPlot_3_FD_92586 | JGI IMG/M metagenome (GOLD analysis project Ga0126370, IMG submission 92586) | Tropical forest soil microbial communities from Panama - MetaG Plot_3 | ecosystem: Environmental > Terrestrial > Soil > Tropical forest > Bulk soil | place: Panama | collected 2016-02-17 | reverse complement strand
TGAAGCGCTGGAACAGGAGATCGGTCCAGCCGCCGAAATAGCCTTGCACGGCGCCGGCGGCGACGCCGATGATCGAGGAGATCGCGGTCAGCGTAAGCCCGAACAGCACCGAGATGCGGAACCCGTAGATCAGGCGCGCCACCACGTCGAAGGCCTGGTTGTCGGTGCCGAGCCAGTTGTATTCGAGGTCGCGGCAGCCGGTCAGGCCCTTGCGTTGGACCACCTCCGCGCACTGTTGCTCGGTGAGCATCCAGGTCGGCGGAGACGGCGCCGGCGTCGGCACATCAAGATTGTGGGTGTCGTAGGAAAAGCGGATCGGCGGCCAGATCGTGTAGCCGCCGCTCTCGGCGATGAGCTTTTGCAGAAAGGGATCACGGAAGTTGGCGGCGGTCTCGAACTCGCCGCCGAACGTGGTCTCGGAGTAGGTCCGAAATATCGGGAAGTAGTACTTGCCGTCGAACTGGACGATAAACGGCTTGTCGTTGGCGATGAACTCGGCGAACAGCGAGATTCCGAACAGGACGAGGAAAATCCAGAGCGAAAAATAGCCGCGCCGGTTGGCCTTGAAGTTCTCCCAGCGCCGGCGGTTGATCGGCGACAGTGCGACCAGCTGCCCGCTCGGCGGCACAGCCAGTCCCATCGGCGATTGCGCCGATGTCTCGGGGACCTGGACGATGGTGCGGTCGTCCACCCTCACACCTCTCGGGTCTCGAAATCGATGCGCGGATCGACCCACGTGTAGGTGAGGTCCGAAATCAGGTTCACCAGGATCCCGACCAGCGCAAAGATGTAAAGCGTCGCGAACACAACCGGATAGTCGCGGTTGAGCACACTCTCGAAGCTGAGCAGGCCGAGCCCGTCGAGCGAGAAGATGGTCTCGATCAGCAGCGAGCCGGTGAAGAACGCGTGCACAAAGGCGCTCGGGAATCCGGCAATCACGATCAGCATCGCATTACGGAAGATGTGGCCGTAGAGCACCTGCCGCTCGCTGTTACCCTTGGCGCGGGCGGTGATCACGTATTGCTTGCGGATCTCGTCGAGAAACGAATTCTTGGTCAGCAGCGTCATGGTGGCGAAGGCGGCGAGCCCCATGGAGATGATCGGCAATATCAGATGCCAGAAATAGTCGATGATCTTCTGCCACCAGGAAAGCTGCGACCAGTTGTCGGAGGTGAGCCCGCGGAGCGGGAAGATGTCGAGGAACGAGGGGCCCGCAAACAGCACGATGAGCAGGACCGCGAACAGGAATCCGGGGATCGCGTAACCGATGATGATGGCCCCCGAGGTCAGGATGTCGAAGTTCGACCCGTCCTTGACCGCCTTGCGGATGCCGAGCGGAATCGAGATCAGGTAGGTCAGCAACGTCAGCCAGATGCCGAGTGAGATCGAGACCGGGAGCTTCTCCTTGATCAGCTGCAGCACGCTCACATCGCGGAAGAAGCTCTTGCCGAAATCGAATCGGATATAGTCCCACACCATCTTGAAGAAGCGCTCGTGCGTCGGCCTGTCGAACCCGAATTGCTTTTCGAGCGCCTTGATGAACTCCGGATCGAGCCCCTGCGCGCCGCGATAGCGCGAGGATACGTCGCCGCCGCCTCCCGGCTGTCCACGATTGCCGAAGTCGGTGCCGCCCCCGGTGCGCCCGCCGGCGCCGATGTCGGCCCCCTGCAGCACCGCAATCACCCGCTCGATCGGACCGCCGGGCGCGAACTGCACGATGACGAAGGACACGAGCAGGATTCCGAACAGCGTCGGAATCATCAGGAGCAAGCGCCGAATGATGTAGGCGGTCATCTGCCGATCAGTTTCTCGCGGCCCCCCGAGTGTACAACCATGTACTGACCGGAATGTTTAGATCTTTGCCGCCTTCTCGGCATCATACCACCAGGTATCGGGGACGCCGCGGTCATAGTGGGGTTTTGTCGCAGGGTAACCGAACACGTCCCAGTACGCGACCCGGTGGGCGCCGCTGTACCAGTGCGGGATCCAGTAGCGGCCGGCGCGGAACACGCGGTCGAGCGCCTTGCAGGCGGCAACCAGGCCCGGCCGCGTTTCCGCGGCGATGACCTTGTCGACCAGCGCGTCGATGACCGGATCGGCGATGCCGGCGAGGTTGTAGGAACCCGGGGTCGCGGCCGCCTGCGACGTGAAATAGGTGCGCAGCGAGTCGCCGGGCGTGCCGAGGAAGCTGTACCGCTGGATGCCGAGGTCGAAGTCGAAGGTGTCGACCCGCAGCTTGTACTGGACCGGATCGACGATACGGATGGTGGCATCGATCCCGAGCGTCGCTAGGTTCTTGATCAACGGCATGTGGTGCGGCTGGAATGACGGCTCGTCGATCAGGAACTCGATGGTGATGCGCTCGCCCTTCGGCGACACCCGCTTGCCGTCGCGCAGCACGTAGCCGGCCTGCTGCAGGATCGCGCTCGCCTTGCGCAGCAGCGCACGGTCGTTGCCGGAGCCGTCGGAGACAGGCGGCAGGAACGGCTCGCCGAACACTTCCTCCGGGACCTGCCCGCGAAACGGCTCGAGCACGGCGAGCTCCTCCGGACCGGGTTTGCCCTCGGCCTTCATGTCGGAGTTCTCGAACAGCGATTGGGTGCGCTGGTAGAGGCCATACATGATGTTCTTGTTGGTCCACTCGAAGTCGAAGGCGTAGTTCAAGGCATCGCGCAGGCGCGGATCCTTGAACTTCTCGCGCCGCGTGTTGAAGAACCAGCCCTGCGCGCCCGACGTCGTGTTGTCGGGCAGCTCCGTGCGCTTCACGCGCCCGTCCTTGATCGCTGGAAAATCGTAGCGGGTGGCCCAGATGCGCGACGTGAACTCCTCGCGGAACAGGTAGTTCTTGCCGGAGAAGCCTTCGAAGGCAATGTCGCGATCGCGATAGAACTCGAAGCGCACGATGTCAAAGTTGTACTGGCCGCGCGAGACCGGCAGATCGGCACCCCACCAGTCCTTGACCCGTTCGTATTCGATGTAGCGGCCGGACTCGAACCGGCCGACCTTGTAGGGGCCGGAGCCGAGCGGCACATCGAGCGTGGTCTCGTCGAACTCTCGCTTTGAATAATAGGCGCGCGAGAAGATCGGCAATTCGGTGACGAACAGCGGCGCGTCGCGCGCATGCTTTTCCGCGAAGCGCACGACGACGGTGGCATCGTCGGCGGCTTCGACGGCGGTGACATCGCGCAGTTGCTGCGTAATGATGGGGTGGCCCTTGGTCTTGAGCAGGTTCAGCGTGAAGGCGACGTCATGGGCCGTGAGCTTGCTGCCGTCGTGGAACCTAGCTTCCGGCCGCAGCAGGAAGCGGTAGGTCAAGCGGTCGGCCGAGATGCGGACCGCGCGGGCGGCCCGGGCGTACATGGCATCGATCTCGTCATAGGCGCGCACCATCAGACTCGCGAAGGTCTTCTCCATCCAGAGCGCGGCGTCGCCCCTGAAGATGTAGCTGTTGAGCGAATTGAAGGTGTTGAAGTTCTGATTGTACCAGCGGACCGCGCCGATCTGAGAGAACACGCCGCCCTTGGGCGCATTGACGTTGACGTAATCGAAGTTCTTGAAATCAGGCGGATACTTGAGATCGCCGAACGCGGAGAGGCCGTGCCGCTCGACCTCCTCCTCCGCGGCCGCATGCCGCCATTCCTCCGCCTGCCCCGCTTCCTGAGTTTGCGCCGCGGCGTCGGTGGAAAGGCCAATACGGTTAAGGGTGGGGGCGAGCGCGGCAACGAGACCAGTATTGATCAGGGAGCGACGGCTCAGACGCACGGAGGCCTCCAAAATCTGGGTGATGCACGCAAAGACGCTTTTGCGGGATTATGTCCGTTTACCGGAAAGATAGCCACCGCTTGGTCACCCGCCACGCCGCCAATGCTTCACATTCGCGTGGACGAGAGAAAGAGTCGACGCGACACACCGTCCGCGCAACCAAGTTCCATGCCGCAGATCGCGGCGGCGCTATTTCGAAAACCGGGGCGATTATTGCGGCGCCTGCGCGGCCCGCGTCGTGGCCGGTGCCTCTGCCTTCAGCGGCTGCGGATTGTCTGACAGACCGTTAAGGTAAGCGAGGAGATCAGCCCGCTCGCTCGGCCGCGAGATGCCGGGGAAGGTCATGTTGGTGCCCGGCACCATGGCTTTCGGATTGGCAACGAATTTGAACAGGTCCGGGATGGTCCAGTTGCCGCCCGCCTGTTTGAGTGCCGGCGAGTAGTTGAAGCCTGCAACGGACGCCTTTGGGCGGCCGACGATCCCATAGAGATTCGGCCCGATCAGCGGTTTGCCGCCTTTGTCGAAGGTATGGCACGCCATGCACTTCTTCGCCGACTCCGCTCCGCGGGTCGCGTCGGCCTTCACCAGGAGCTCTTCGAGCGGAACCTCGGGCTGCGTCGGGGTCGTCGTGCCGCCGCCCGGCGGAGTGGTCGGCACTTCGATTTCGAAGCCCGGCTTGGCGGGCTTGACCGGGGCGAAGACCGCGCCGGCCGCGATATTGAGTGCAACCACGCCGAGGCAGGTCCCCAGGATGGCGCCGAGGATCTTGTTCAGTTCGAAAGAATCCAACACGGGGGCAGTCTCCGGCGCGCGGGCGATGGGAAGAAATGATGCGGGTGCGGGGGGACAGATAACCGGTTTGCCTCGCCCCTGGCAACCCGTATAACCGGCGCGCCCACCATCGATTGTCAGCGCGTTTTTGGCCGCGGGCGGGGGCACAGCCGAATGACCGACAGCAACGTTCTCATCGTCATACCCGCCCGCATGGCCGCGACGCGGCTCCCCGGCAAGCCGCTCGCCGACATCGCGGGCGATCCGATGATCGTGCATGTGCTGCGGCGGGCGCAGGCGGCCAAGCTCGGGGAGGTGGCGGTGGCGACCGATTCGGAGCCGATCGCCGCCTGCGTCGAGAAGGCCGGCAGCCGCGCCGTGATGACGCGCGCCGACCACGTCTCGGGGTCGGACCGCATTTTCGAGGCGCTGCAAAGCCTCGATCCGGGGGCGCGCTGCCGGATCATCGTCAATGTCCAGGGCGACCTGCCGACACTTGCGCCCGCCGACATCCGCGCCGCGCTCGAGCCGCTTGTCGATCCCACCGTCGACATCGCAACGCTTGCGGCCGAGATCAGACGGCCGCAGGAGCTCAGCGACCCGAACGTGGTCAAGCTTGTCGGCTCGCCGATCGGACCGAAACGGTTGCGTGCGCTCTATTTCACCCGCGCCGAGGCGCCCTGGGGCGACGGGCCGCATTACCACCATATCGGGCTCTATGCCTACCGCCGCTCCGCGCTGGAACGGTTCGTCGCGCTGCCGCCGTCGGCGCTCGAGCGGCGCGAGAAGCTCGAACAGCTGCGCGCGCTCGAAGCCGGCATGCGTATCGACGCCGCCATCGTCGACAGCGTACCGCTCGGCGTCGACACACCCGAGGATCTCGCCCGTGCCCGCGAGCTCATCGTACGCAGCCGTTGACTCCGCCTTGCAACAGCGGCTACCGGAGCGGGCCATGACCACACCCAAGAAGGTTGTCTTCCAGGGCGAGCCCGGCGCGAATTCGCACCTCGCCATCCGCGAGGTCTACCCGGATCGCGAGGCGGTGCCCTGCGCGACGTTCGAGGACGCGTTCGGCGCCATCATGGCGGGCGAGGCCGAATTGGGGATGATCCCGATCGAGAATTCGGTCGCCGGACGCGTCGCCGACATCCACTATCTGATGCCCGATTCGGGCCTTCATATCGTGGCCGAGCATTTCATGCCGGTGCGTCACCAGCTCCTGGCCCCGAAGGGGGCGACGCTCGCCGACATCAAGACGGTCGAGAGCCACGTCCACGCGCTCGGCCAGTGCCGCAAAATGATCCGCAAGCTCGGCATCATGCCGGTCGTCGCCGCCGATACCGCCGGCTCGGCGCGCGAGATCGCCGAGGCCGGCGACAAGACACGCGCCGCGATCGCCTCGCGGCTCGCCGCCGAAATCTACGGGCTCACGATCCTGGCCGAGGACATCGAGGACGAGTCGCACAACACCACCCGCTTCATCGTGCTCTCGCGCGACGCCAAATGGGCGAAGAGCGGGACCGGCCCGGTGATCACGACCTTCCTGTTCCGCGTGCGCAACGTTCCGGCCGCGCTTTACAAGGCGCTCGGCGGCTTTGCCACCAACGGCGTGAACATGAGCAAGCTCGAGAGCTATATGATCGAGGGCAATTTCTTCGCCACGCAGTTCTATGCCGATGTCGAAGGACACCCCGAGGACCGCTCGCTGGTGCTCGCGCTCGAGGAGCTCGCCTTCTTCTCAAAGGAGATGAAGATCCTCGGCGTCTATCCGGCGCACCCGTTCCGCGCCACCTTCGAGGAAAGCCTCGATTGAGCGACTTTCGCATTCGCGCGGCGACGCCCGCCGACGCATGCGCAATCGCCCGCGTCCACGTGCAGGCCTGGCGCGAGACCTATCGCGGGCTCGTGCCCGACGCCATGCTCGACGCGCTCTCGGTCAAGCGAAATACTGGCATGTGGGAAACGATCATCGGCCAGGGCGAACCGACCGTCACGCAGGTGCTCGAGGCGCACGACGGCATCATCGGCTTCGGCTCCGCCGGGAAGGCGCGCGACGCAAAGCTCGCCGCCTCGGGCGAGGTGACCTCGATCTACCTGCTCGACCGCGTCAAGCGCCGCGGCCTCGGTCGCGCGCTGTTTGGGTCGCTCTTGGGCGCGCTCGCGGCCCGCGGCCACGCCTCGGCCGGACTCTGGGTGTTGGTCGAGAACCATGGCACGCGCCGCTTCTACGAGGCGCTCGGCGGCCGCGTCGGATCGGAACGCGTCCTCCCGCACCGCCACGGCGACCTCGACGAGATCGCCTACGTCTGGGACGATCTCGGGCGGTTCGCCGCCGTCATGCGGTAGCGCAGACTCGAACGCGCTGAGCCCGGCCATGACGCAATGAGTTTCAGCGCAACTGGAAACTGCGGTAGGCCGCTTCTGCGTCCCTCCCCCGCTTGCGAGGGAGGGTCTTAGTCAAGCTTGATGCGCGCGGGTCGAGAGGCGCGTTAGGCCGCGTTCCGCGACGGCTCGTTCCCAGTGCCCTGCATGATCGACGACAGCAGCGCGTAGAGATCGGTCCAGGCCGCCGCGACCTCGGGCGTCCAGGCGTCCCCGAGCCCCTGCTTCAGCGTCCACAGCAGCGTCTTGCCCACATCTTCGTAGTGTTGCGCGACCACACCGTAGCGGAGGTGGCGGCGGCCCAGGTCTTCGAGGACCGGGGTCAGTGCTTCGAGGTTGTCGAGGTTTTTCACGGCGACGGTCAGAGCTTGGATGAGTTTCTTGCTCTGCTCGACCATGTCGGTCGACCGGAACAGCGGTCGGATCGACGGGGCGACTTCCAACAGGCGATTGTAGAACAGTTCGGCGGCGGTATCGGCGATTGGAACGATCTCGTTCCAGGTCTCTCTGATCAGGCCCTTTTGCTTTGGGGTCATTCTTGCGCTCCCGAGTTGTAGTGCAGGCCTTAGTAGCCTGAGCGGGACAAAAGGTTCAGGCAGGCGCGCCGGTTCCGGCACACCTGCCAAGCCTTGACCCCGCGCCCGAGCGGCTGAGCCCCTGATATCGCGGGCGATTCCGGTCGCCGAGCGTGCTCTTCGCGTGTCGCGTGTCGTCCGTTCGCTCCTTCAGCCGGCGAAAGGTAGCATCGAACCTCACGCCGCCTGCGCGGGCTGCGGCTGGGCCTCATTGGCGGCGCGCCGCATCACCGCAGACAGAACCCCGTAAAGCTCGGTCCAAGCAGCGGCGGCCTCAGGCGTCCAGGCCTTGCCCAGCGCCTGCTCCAGCGTCCACAGCAGCGCGGCGCCGACCGACTCGTAGTGCGCGGCGGTCACGCCATAGCCGACGTGGCGACGGCCGAGATTTTCGACGACCGGGATCAGCGCCTCGAGCTTGTCGAGGCTCTGCAACGCAACGGTCAGCGTGTGCATGAGCTTCTTGCGCTGCTCCGCCATGTTGGTCGTCTTGAACAGCGCGCGCGTCGAGGGATCAATTTCGAACAGCCGGTTATAGAACAGCTGTGCGGCGGTGTCGGCGATCGGAACGACCAGCGCCCAGGTTTCCTTGATCAGGCGCTTGCTCTCGGGCGTGATGTCTTGGCTCCGTTGCTGTCGTGCTGGCCTTGGTCGCGGCAGGGCGGCGAAAGGTTCACCCGGCCACGCCGCCCGGGGGACGAGGCCGCGCACCGCGGATTCGATATCGGCGCGGCTGAGCCCGATATCGCGGAGGCTGCGGTCGTCGAGCGTGCTGAGTTCCTGCATCGCTCGTTGGCGCTCCACCATGTCCACAGCCCGGCGCCACAAGACAGCAATACCGTGCCGGAGGAGGCGAAATGGGAGCCGGACCAGGTCCTGCAGGGCTCGGGCGCGCGCCACCTGCGCGCGCCCGACGATCTGCTGCTGCACTTGCTCGCGCTGGGCCGGCGTCAGCCGGCGCCAATTGATGGTGGACAAGTCGATGGATTCAGGGTCGCGCATGGCGGCCTCCATGGATGAGTTGGACAGGGGCTTTACCGAGCGCGATCAATCACGTAAAATGAATAATACAGATGAATATCATCTCTGGCAGAGAACGATGGACCTCTCCGATCTCCTCATCTTCCGCGCCGTTGTGCAGGCCGGCGGCATCACACGCGCCGCCGAGCGGCTCAACCGGGTGCAGTCGAACGTCACGACACGCGTGCGCCAGCTCGAGGCCGACCTCGGCGTCGCGCTGTTCATCCGCAATGGCAAGCGGCTGCAGCTGACGCCCTCAGGCCAGGTCCTGCTCGACTACGCCGATCGCCTGATCGATCTCGCGCAGGAGGCGCGCGAGGCGCTGCACGATCAGGAGCCGCGTGGGCTGCTGCGGCTCGGCTCCATGGAAAGCGCCGCCTCGGTGCGGCTGCCGCTGCCGATGAACGAATATCTGCAACGCTATCCCGCGGTGACGCTGGAACTGCGCACCGGCAATTCGCAGACGCTCGCGACCGCGCTCCTCAACGGCGAGATCGATGCCGCCCTCGCTGCTGAGCCGGTGCCAGACACGCCGTTCGAGAAGGTCCCCATCTTCGAGGAGGAACTGGTAATGATCGCCGGCGCCAACCACCCGCCGATCAGGTCGCCCAAGGACGCGAGTCCGGTGCTCGCGTTCGAGACCGGCTGTCCCTATCGGCTGCGGCTCGAGCGCTGGTTCGCGCAGGCGGGCGAGATGCCCGAGCGCATCATCGAGATCTCGTCCTATCACGCGATGCTCGGCTGCGCGGTCGCCGGCATGGGCGTCTCGCTGGTGCCGCGCATGGTGCTCGCCACCTTCCCGGACGCGCGGCTGTTGAGCTTGCATCGCATGCCCGCCGGCCTCGACCGTGCCGTCACCGTGCTGATGTGGCGCAAGGGCACGCTCTCGCCCAAGGTGCGCGCGCTGCGCGACGTGCTCACCGCGCACGCGGTGCTGCCGAAACCGGCTTCCAGAAAGGCGAACGGCAGATCCGTTCGTGCTGACGGGCCCCTTCCTGTTCGTCCCCGCGCAAGCGGGGACCCAGGGCCAAAAGGCCCAGCCTCACGAAGGAGCGGCTCCCCGCTTGCGCGGGCACGAACGGATAATTCAGCGTAATGTATCGAAAGTCATCAGTTCGGATCTAAGCGCAGGATGGAAGACGAGTCCTATGCAGTAGCATCCCGCCGATAAGCTGACACAGCCCACGGACGAAATCGTGGCAGACATTTTCATCAGCTACTCCAGCGAAGAACCAGAAGTCACTGAACGTCTCGCTAACATATTGCAGGCGCGGGGCTACTCGGTGTGGTGGGACGTCACGCTAAAGTCCGGTGATGATTTCGGGCAAATCATCCAGGAGCGCATGCGACAGTCAAAGGCGGCAATCGTCATTTGGACGCGAGCTTCGGTCAAATCCAAATGGGTTCGCGCAGAAGCGCAGATTGCAGGTCGGGCCGACAAGTTGATCCCAGTACGCACTCGCAACCTCAGTCTCGATGATATTCCGCCGCCCCATAACATCCTGCATACTGATCTGGTCGATGATGTAGAATCAATTGTGATGGCACTGGCCTCCCATGGCGTTCACTCGCACGAAAAGAATATCGCCGACTCGCTTAGCAGTGATGATCCAGCGCGGCGTATGCGTGCCCTCACGCACATTGCGGCGCGGGGATTGCATGAGCATTTCGACAGCGTAGTACGTTGCCTGCTCTCGGACGCGTCCAATGAGGTTCGCGAGAGAGCCGCTTTGGCCTTGGACAATCTCAATGATCGCCGTGCTGTTCCCTCATTGTTACAGGCAATTCACGATCCGTCGTGGGGCGTGCGATCGGCTGCGGGTTGGGCCCTGGTGCATCTTGGGGAAGGTGTACGCTCCGACGTGGAGCGGGTGGCACATGAATCAGAGAACCAGGATGCGAGACAGATGGCGCTTATGATCTTGCAGCGTCTTTAGTCCATGTGCCACTCAGGTCGCCTAATAGATCGATCTTGGATCAGATCAGTTTGGTTTTAGAGGACAGCTTCGCGAAGAACCGGGTCCCCCTTGCGCCGGACGAATGGATCGCTCCGCCTGAACGAGCTTGCGATTCAAATCGCCTGATTGTACTCGCCGACGTCCTTGTGGGTGCGCAGCACGCCGACAACATCTTGTCTGCCTTGTAACCGCGGCGCGGGTGCTCCGGCGTACCTGCAAATGAACGCGGTGTTCCGATCATTGAGGGAGCAAGCCCTCGGCAATATTTCAACTGCCGCTAAAACGCCGAACCTATGTCCGGCGCGACGAAACACTGATGGACACCATCATGTTCAAGGAACGAGCTGCCAGCTCGGCAAGCTCGGAAGGAGAAACACGTTCCGGGAGCGCGCGGAGACCCCGCCGCACTCTCGGCTGAAAGGACAGGACCATGCATGCAATGGTGAGACTTCACCCAGCAGAGCCCGCGGCCGCTGGGGCTGACGAGGATTCGCAGTCGCGATACGAGAACGCGCTCGAGCTGTTGCTGACGCATCGCGGAAATCCCTCTGTCGAGGTTGAGCGGGTGCTCGCCGAGGATCCCCGATCCCTGTTCGGCCATTGCCTGCGCGCCGCGCTCATCGTGCGTGCCGACGACACCACCGCGCGCTCCACGCTTGCTGCAAGCGTGGCGGCCATTGAGGCGGCGTGCTCAGACCCGGACGACCCCGCGCGTCGTCACGCAGCTGCGGCGCGGGCCCGGCTCGACGGCAACCCCGCTCTTGCGCTCGAACGTTATGGCGCCATCGTCATCGACTGGCCGCGCGACATTCTCGCGCTCGCAGTCGCGCATTCACTCGACTTCCGCCTCGGCCGGCGGCGCATGCTGCGGGATCGGGTCGCGCAGGTCCTGCCCGAATGGGAGGCCACGGCGCCCAACTATGCGAGCCTGCTTGCGATGTACGCGTTCGGCCTCGAGGAGAACGGCCAGTATCGTCGGGCAGAAAAATTGGCGCGTCATGCGCTCGCGCTCGACCCCGCGCATCTAGGCGCCATTCATGTCGTCGCGCATGTGCTGGAGATGCAGGGGCGCGCCAGTGAAGGTCTCGCGTTCCTGGCAGCGACCGAATCGGCATGGATGGTCGAAGGGACCGGATTTTCCGTCCATCTCGCATGGCATCGCGCGCTGTTCCATCTCGACGCGAACGATTCGGAGTCCGCGCTCGCGACCTACGATTTGCAGATCGCGAATGTACAGACTTTGGACGTGTCTGCGCTCGCCGATGCTTCGGCGTTGCTGTGGCGGCTCGAGCTCCGAAACATCGACACGGGCGGACGCTGGCGGCTGTTGGCCGATCGCTGGGAGACGCAGACGCTGGCCGGCGCAAGGCCCTTCTACGTCGTGCATGCGATGATGGCGTTTGCAGCGACGGGGCGCACCGCCGCCGCGGCGCGGCTGTTCGAAGCGCTGTCACAGACCGACTCGAGTGACGCCTGCTCGCTGGCGGAGGACGCGCTCGCGCCGCCGTTCTGCGAAGCGCTGCTCGCATTCGCCCGCGGTGACTATGCTGCGTGTGTCGAATTGTTGGTACGGGTACGCCATATCGCGCATCGCTGCGGCGGCAGCCT
>Ga0126370_10001120_pt1 | contig 12077 bp, 9 predicted proteins | sample PanSoiMetaPlot_3_FD_92586 | JGI IMG/M metagenome (GOLD analysis project Ga0126370, IMG submission 92586) | Tropical forest soil microbial communities from Panama - MetaG Plot_3 | ecosystem: Environmental > Terrestrial > Soil > Tropical forest > Bulk soil | place: Panama | collected 2016-02-17 | reverse complement strand
GAATGCCGGCTGCAGCGCGCAACAGTTTGTCGGCCAGGTTCTGCGCGCCGGCCAAGGTGGTATCCGGCAGGATGAAGGCCAGAGACCAGGACGTGTATTTCACCGCGACGTCGTTCTGGCGCACGATAGGCTGGAGCGAGCGCGCCAGCTGTTCCAGAAAGCGCTCCATCGGCGACTCGCCCTGCTGACGCGCCAGATCTGCCCCGCGATCAATCTGCAGAATGGTCAGCGCCAACGGAGTCCCCTGCGCTCGGGCACGGTCCGCTTCGGTCAACAGGCAGCTCTGGTAGGAACTACGGCTCAGCAACCCGCTGCGCTCATCGGAAACGCCCATGCGCCGCACCAGCGACCGCAGCCGGGTGTGGCTGACGCTCATCAGCATCTGATCGCCAATCGCTTGCAGGAAGTAGGTTTCGTTGGGTTTCCATTTCCTCGGCTCGGACTGCCCCACAATGAGCATGCCGGCGCTCTGCTGCGTTTCCCGGTCGGTAATCCTGACTCCGAGCGCCGTACGCAAGCCCAGGTCACGCAAGGCCGGGCCGCGAGTGTCCTCGAGCACCATACCGCCCATATCGTCGGGCGCAGTTTTTTCCACCTGGGCCAGCAAAAATACGACCTGCGCTCCGGGAGCGGGTTTCAGATGGGGGCCGCAGAACTCTGCCGCAAGGTCCGGCGGACGTCCTTGCGCGCCAATCACCGCAAGCGCCCGGCTCACTTGCAGATATTCGCCGACCTCGCTGACCGCCGTATTCAGCATGGCCCGCGGGGTTTGCTGGCGAAAGATCTTCTGATTGATTTCCGAGATCTTCGACAGGTCACGAAGGGTATCCGCGCTGAATGCACCCGTCTTCGCCACGCCGGGCTGAGCCCCTTCGGGCGCGGCCACATACGGGCGCGGAGATTCCGCCTTTCTCTGCGGCGTTCCTTTCGGCCACCAGTTTGCCGCCTGGTACAAATTTCTGAGACGGGAGTTTTGTTCCTCTTCACCCGGAAACAACTCGGCGATCTTCTGCAACCGGTCGACGGCCTTGCTTTGCAGCGAATACTGCAAAAAGATTTCGGTCTGGACGATCAGGTCTTCGAGCGCCTGCAGGCGCTGGCCTTCCTCGCTCGCAGGACTCGCCGGCTCGCGCCCCTTGCCGATGCCAGGCTGCGCGGCCGAATCCGATGTCGAGACATTGGTTCCGGACTTGGTCAAGCGGCCCGCAACCCGCTTGAGAAACGCTTCGTCGGCCTTGCCTTTCAGCTTTTCGAGCCGTTCCTGGTTCCGATAATCGTAGGCGTCGATGTCGACCAGGCGTTCGAGCGCGTCGCAGGCCTTGCGGATCTCATTGCGTTCGAGATAGGCGTCGAACAGCTTGATGGTGATTTCAAAATACTTGGATTCGCGATTCAGCTCATTGTAAAGCGCGGCCCAGAACTCCAAGAGCTCGGCCGCGCCGAGATGCCGCCCGGCCACATCGTCAACCTGCGCGGCAAATTCGTTCTGCCGTTTTTCCGCGAGCATCCGTTTCTTGAGGAAGGTCAGGACTTCGACGGCTTTGCTTCCGCTCGCGGCGGCGGCATAGAGATCGGCGAGCTGAAACAGCCTGGCCAAGCCGGCATTCTTTTCCTGCAGAAGCTTTTCGAGAATCCCGCGCGAGCGGTCAAGCTGGCCCGACCGCATCAGCGCGTCGGCAAAGGTCTCAAGGAATACCGGATCGGTTTCGCTGGCCGAGAACGGTTCGAGCAGTTTGGCTGCATCCGCCGCCTCGCCTTTGCGCAGCCGCGCCGCGGCGTACAACAGGGCCACGCTTCGTTCCTGCGGCGCCAGCCCATGGGCGCGAGCCAAGAGTTTCAGCGAATCATCGGCCGACCCGGCAACCGAGGCCAGTTGGCCGGCCCGCAGCAGGGCGCGCGCAGCTAGCAGGTTCCGTCCGCTCTTTTCCGCCACTTCCGCCAGTTTGATCTGCCGCGAAAGATTGTCCGGTTCGAGTTGCGCGATACGCTCCCAACAGAAAAGAGCGTCTTCCTGGCGTCCGGCTGCGGTAAACAGTTCCGCGGCCTTGCCGTATTGCTCGCTGGCCTCTTCGGTGCGGTTCTGCCGCTGCTGCAGAAAGGCATAGCGCGCGATTCGTTCCGGCGGCTGCTGGGCGGGGGCGGACTTCAGAAATCGGTTGTAGATCGCAAGAGCTTTGGTTTCGTCCTTGGGGTCGACCAGCAAGTCAAAAAACATTCCGTAATAGACGGCCGCACGGTCCGGCTGTTCGCGGCGGGCGTACAAATCCCCAAGCGCTTGCGTGGCCTCGGGATGCGACGGCGCTTCTTCGAGCACCGAGAGATAGGCCTCAATCGCGTCCTCGATGCGATTCTTCTCCAGAAACTTCTTGGCGCGGTCCAGGTGTTTGCTAACGTCTGCCATTCCTGCGGTTTGCCTTTGCAGAGCCCGAGGTACGAGCCATAGCGCGGGCGGAGCGCTGGCTTCGCTTCCTAAACTATATACCGCGAAAAAAGCGCGGGCAAAAATTCAGCCGTGCGGAGATGCGGAATCGTACACGGCTGGTTGCGCTGCTAGTTTCCGCCATACCTGCGAAGCGCTTCGAGCTTTAGGGCCGCCGCGCCCCCGGCCAGGGCGCTCTCCGCCAGCGCCGCGCCTTCGCGGAAAGACCCGGCGACACCGGCAGCCACCAGGGCCGCCGAAGCATTGATGACGACTATATCGCGGCGAGCCTTTTCTTCCGCGCTTTCTGAGGTTCCCTCGAGCAAAGCCCGGATCAGAGAAGCATTCTCGGCCAGGCCGCCACCGCGCAGCGCCTCGAATCGCCCGGGCTTCTTGCCGAAGTCTTCGGGGGTCACCTCGAATTTTCGCAGGTTTCCGGCGCGGACTTCCACCACAGTACTCGGTCCCGAGAGCGAAATCTCGTCGAGCCTGCCCGCTCCATGCACCACAAACGCGTGCTCGGTTCCTAGTTCCGCGAGCGCGCCTGCAACCACATCGACCACATCGGCCGAGAACACGCCGAGCACCTGCGCCTGCGCCCTTGCGGGATTGGTCAGCGGCCCGAGCAGGTTGAACACGGTTCGAACGCCAATCTGCTTTCGCGCGGGCGCGGCATGACGCGCTGTCGCATGCGCCGCCTGGGCAAATAGGAATCCGATGCCGATTTGGCGAATCCCGCGCCCGATCTGGTCAAACGGCAGATCGATCCGCACCCCTAAAGCTTCAAGCACGTCTGCGCTGCCGCATTTCGAACTTGCCGCGCGGTTGCCATGTTTCGCAACCCGCGCTCCGGCCGCGGCCGCAACAATCGCCGCCGCCGTTGAGATATTGAACGTCCCCGAGTCGTCGCCGCCGGTCCCGCACGTATCCACCATGCGCTCCGGCAAAATCTCTCCTTCGGGAAACACCACCGCCGCGTGGCGCCGCATCGCCCGCGCATAGCCGGCCAACTCTCGGGCGCGATACGGCCGAGCGTTCAGCGCCAAGAGCAGCTGCACCATCTGAGGCGTATCGACCCGGCCCTCCAGCAACTCCTCCATCAGCTCTTCGGCCTGGGCCGCGGTCAACTCGCGACCGGCGATTCCCGTTTCTAGCAGCCGCCCGCTCACGCTGGTGTCCTGCTAATCGCCAAAATTCCGCTCCTTCGGCGCATTCCTTGCTCAATCTGTCGTGTTCCGAGTAAACTTCTATGTTTTGCGAACGACAAAATTCTAACACTGGCTGGTGGTGCGACAGCCGAACAGTAACGGATCACTGATGAAGATTCACGAGTACCAAGCCAAAGCAATTCTGGCGCGCTATGGCGTTACTACGCCGCGCGGCGAAGTGGCCTTCTCAAAAGAAGAGGCGCGGGAGGGCGCCCATCGCCTGAAGTCGCCGGTGGTGGTGGTTAAGGCCCAGATTCACGCCGGCGGACGAGGTAAGGGCGGAGGCGTCAAGCTCGCTCACTCCCCGGATGAAGCCGCCGAAATCGCTTCGCGCATGCTGGGCATGAACCTGGTCACTTTCCAGACCGGGCCGGGCGGCCGCATCGTGAAGCGCCTGCTGGTCGAAGAGGGCCTCGATATCAAGCGCGAACTCTATCTGAGCCTCCTGGTTGACCGCCAGTCGGCTCGCGTCATCTTCATGGCCAGCGCCGCCGGCGGTATGGAGATTGAAGAAGTCGCCAAGAAAGACCCGTCCGCCATTCTGAAGGAAACCATCCACCCGGCGGTCGGCCTGCAGCCCTACCAAGCACGCAAACTGGCCTTCGGACTGGGCCTTTCGGGAGACGCCGCCAATCATGCCGCGCCTTTTTTCCAGGCGCTGTACCGGGCCTTCGTGGACACCGACGCATCGCTGCTCGAGATCAACCCTTGCGTGCTTACGGGCGACGGACGGCTGGTCGCGCTCGACGCCAAGATGACATTCGACGACAACGGTTTATTCCGCCATACCGACCTGCGCGGCTTGCGCGATCTCGACGAAGAAGATCCTCTTGAGGTAGAGGCCTCGAAGTACGGCCTCAACTACATCAAGCTTGACGGCAACGTCGCCTGCATGGTGAACGGCGCCGGCCTGGCCATGGCCACCATGGACATCATCAAGTACGCAGGCGGTTCGCCCGCGAACTTCCTCGACGTTGGCGGCGGCGCTTCCGCCGAACAGGTAAAAAACGCCTTCCGCATTCTGCTGAGCGATCCCGCGGTCAAAGCCGTCTTCATCAACATTTTCGGCGGCATTCTGCGCTGCGACGTGCTAGCAACCGGCGTGGTTGCCGCAGCCAAGGATCTGCAGGTGAAAATTCCCGTGGTGGTGCGCATGGAAGGCACTAACGTCGAGCAGGGCCAGCAGATCCTGCGCGACTCGGGCCTCAACTTTACGATCGCCAACGGCATGAAGGACGGCGCGCAAAAGGTCGTGTCGCTTGCCGGAGGTGCGCGATGAGCGTGCTGATCAACGAGAAAACCAAGCTTATCGTGCAAGGCTTCACCGGGCGCGAAGGAACGTTTCACGCGCAGCAGATGATTGAGTACGGAACCAACGTTGTGGGCGGCGTGACGCCAGGCAAAGGCGGCGCCAAACATTTGGAGCGCCCCGTCTTCAATACCGTCGCGGAAGCCGTCAAGGGAACCGGCGCGAACGCGTCCGTAATCTTCGTGCCGCCGCCCTATGCCGCAGACGCGATTCTCGAAGCCGCCGACGCGGAAGTCCCGCTGGTCATCTGTATCACCGAAGGCATCCCGGTCATCGACATGGTTCGAGTTGTCTCGGTCGTGAACAAGGCCAAGACGCGCCTCATCGGCCCGAACTGTCCCGGCATCATCGCGCCCGGCAAATGCAAAATCGGCATCATGCCCGGCCGCATCCACAAACCGGGCCATATCGGTGTCGTGAGTCGCAGCGGCACCCTCACCTATGAGGCTGTGGATCAACTGACCCGCCTCGGCATCGGGCAGTCCACCTGCATCGGCATCGGCGGCGACCCTATCATCGGCACCTCGTTTCTCGATGCCATCCAGCTTTTCAACGACGACCCGGACACCCATGCGGTGATCCTGATCGGTGAAATCGGCGGCAACGCCGAAGAAACCGCCGCCGAATGGATCAAGGCCAATATGAAAAAGACCGTGGTCGGTTTCATCGCCGGGCAAACCGCTCCTCCCGGACGCCGCATGGGCCATGCCGGCGCCATCATTTCGGGCGGACAGGGCACGGCAAAAGACAAATACGCGGCCATGAACGCCGCCGGCATCAAGACGGTAGAAACTCCCGCGGATTTGGGCTCCACCATAGCCGCGGCCGTGAAGTAGTCGATGCGCTCAAGGGATCTTACTGCCGGCCGGGACCTGCCGGCGGCATGAAAGGATTTCCCTGGCATGTGGGGTAGGCCCGGGCCTGGCGGCGAACCGGGTAAGGACGAGCTCCGCACACCGACGGAGTTCCGCCGTTACCATGCGTTAGATTTTTGTGTCGCTTCATTACTTCTCAGAAGGAGCTTTTCCCGTGGCTTTGGAACGCACTTTCGCAATCATCAAACCGGACGCCGTCTCCCGCGGTCTGCAAGGGGAGATTCTCTCTCGCATCAACAAGGCCGGGTTTCAGATCGTAGCCATCAAGTCCATGCGTCTGACCAAGGAAGAGGCCGGCGGCTTTTACGTCGTCCATAAAGAGCGCCCCTTCTTCGGCGAGCTGACCGATTTCATGTCCTCGGGCAAGATCATCGCGATGGTTCTGGAAGCCGAGGGCGCCATCCTCAAGTGGCGCGACGCAATGGGCGCCACCGATCCGAAGAAAGCTGCTCCCGGAACCATTCGCCACGACCTCGGCACCAGCATCGGCAACAACGTCACGCACGGCTCGGACGCTCCCGAAACCGCCGCTTTTGAAATCGGCTACTTCTTCTCGGGCCTCGAACTGGTTTAACCGACCGATGGGAACCGCTGGCGCGAGCATTGCCGGCGCGGGGCCGGTTTTTCCTGTCGCTTGCCTTCCGCCATTCGCTATACTCACATCCATATGAAAGGCTCGTCAAAAGTCATTGCCGAACTCAACAAAGCTCTCCGCGAAGAGCTGACCGCGATCAACCAATACTTTCTTCACGCGGAAATGTGCGAAAACTGGGGCTACGACCGCCTTTCTGAATACATCAAGAAGCAGTCCATCGGCGAAATGAAACACGCCGAAGCCCTGATCGAGCGCATTCTGTTCCTGGACGGCACGCCCAGCATGCAACCCCTCGAGCTGACCGTCGGCAAGAACGTCCAGGAGATGATGCAAAGCGACCTCGACCTCGAGCTTTCCGCCGTCAAGGCCTACAACGCCGCGATCCAGATTGCCGTCACGGAAAAAGACAACGGCTCACGCGATCTGCTGGTGGTGCTCCTCAAGGACGAAGAAGACCACGTGGACTGGCTCGAAGCCCAGATGCACCAGATTACGGAACTCGGCTACGAGCGCTATCTCACGATGCAGATGGGCGAATTCGAAGAAGAGGAATAGCCTCCCGACCTGAACCGGCCCTCGCTCACATTGCCTGCACCCATCCGTCCCATTGGTGTAGGCTTGCTGTTGCCACCCACCGGAGGTTTTTATGCTCCGCCGTGACTTTCTCCACCGCTCTTCCCGCGTCGCCGCCGGCGCTTTCATCGCATCCCACTCCTTGGGTTGCGGCCGCTCCGCGGCGATTCCGCCTTTAACACAGAAGTTTTCCGCTTCCGATACGGTACGTCTCGGCGCGACGGGCATCACCACCTCGCGCCTCGCCATGGGTACGGGTACGGTCGGCGCCGGCAAGCACTCCCATCAAACGGCCCTGGGTATAGACGGTTTGTCCGGCCTCCTCCTGAACGGCTTCCACGAAAACGGCCTGCGGTTTTTTGACGCCGCCGACTCCTACGGCAGCCATCCCCACGTCAGCGAAGCCTTGAAGCATCTGGACCGCAGCAAGGTCACAATCCTCACCAAGTCCTGGGCCCGCGATCCCGACGAAATGCGTTCCGACCTCGACCGCTTCCGCCGCGAGCTCGGCACCGAACAGCTGGACATCGTCCTGATGCACTGCCTCACAGAAGGTGACTGGACCACCCGCTATCGTCCGGTGATGGACGTGCTCGAACAAGCCAAGCAAAAGAAGATCATTCGTGCCCACGGCTGTTCGTGCCACTCCATTGAAGCCCTGCGGGCAGCGGCCAAGTCTCCCTGGGTCGAGGTGGATCTCGCACGAATCAATCCGGTCGGCGCGCACATGGATTCCGATCCGGACACGGTCGTGGGTGTCCTCCGCGAAATGAAGGCTTCCGGAAAAGCCGTCCTCGGGATGAAAATTCTGGGACAGGGCGCGCTCCGCGACCGTCAGGATGACGCACTTCGCTACGCCCTGGGACTGAACGTGCTCGATGCCTTCACCATTGGCGCCGAGTCCATCGCCGAGCAAAACGACCTGGCGCGGCGCATCGCCGCAGCCGCGTAAATTCCCTTAGTTCCAGCGAGACTTTGGTCTTGGAGCCGATGCAACAGTTCGGTCGCACTTTGCTTTTGCTGGGGGCGGTTCTCATCGTCGTTGGCGCTTTCCTGTATTTCGGCGACAAGCTTCCCTTCCGCCTGGGCCGCTTGCCCGGGGACTTCGTCCATCGCGGCCGGAACACCACGTTCTATTTCCCCCTGGTATCCTGCCTGGTCATCAGCATCCTGATCAGCCTCATCCTGTGGATCATCAACCAGTTTCGCCGCTGACGGGGCCGCCCCGCCCGAGCGACGCGCTTCGGCTGACGCCCTTCGCGATTTATGGCAAACTATTCGTTCCAAGATTGCGATTTCGCGCAGTCCGTCTGTGCTCCCATCGCGAAACTTTAGGAAGACGTAGGGCTTGCGGAACTTTCCGCCGCCGGCAGAACAGGTACATGGATCCTCAGTTCGAGCGAAATTTCTGCATCATCGCGCACATCGACCACGGCAAATCCACGCTGGCCGATCGTCTGCTCGAAATGACCGGCGCGCTTTCGCAGCGCGAAATGCACGAACAAGTGCTCGACTCCATGGACCTCGAGCGAGAGCGCGGCATCACCATCAAAGCCAAAAGCATTCGCCTACACTACCAGGCCAAGGACGGCAATACCTATCGGTTGAACCTCATCGACACGCCCGGGCACGTCGATTTTTCCTACGAAGTTTCACGCGCGCTTTCCGCCTGCGAAGGCGCCCTGCTGGTGGTCGACGCATCGCAGGGCGTCGAAGCGCAGACCGTTGCGAATACCTTTCTTGCCGCGGGTAACAACTTGACCATCGTTCCGGTTATCAACAAGGTTGACCTGCCAGCCGCGCAGCCCGACTACGTGAAGGAACAGATCGAAAACGTCCTGGCGATTCCGGCGCAGGACGCCTTGCAGATTAGCGCAAAGAGCGGGTTGGGGGTGGAAGACGTGCTCGAAGCCATCGTGGCGCGCATCCCGCCGCCCAAAGGCAGCGCGCAAAATCCGCTGCAGGCACTGATCTTCGATTCCTGGTTCGATCCCTATCGCGGCGCCGTCGTGTTGGTCCGGGTCAAGGAAGGCCGCCTCGCGAATCACACCAAGATACGCCTGTGCTCCAGCGATGACATTTACGAAGTCGAGCAGCTCGGCGCGCTAACCCCCAAGCCCGTTGCGCTCGACGAACTCGAAGCCGGCGACGTCGGCTTCGTCGTGGCAAATATCAAACGCGTCGCCGACGCCCGCATGGGCGACACCATCATCGAGGCCGGCAGCAGCGCTCCCCCGCTTCCCGGCTTTGAAGCCACCAAGCCCATGGTTTTTGCCGGTCTCTTCCCGGTTCTGGCTGACGAATACGAGCCGCTGCGCGACGCTCTCGGCAAGCTCCAGCTTAACGACGCGGCGTTTTTCTACGAACCGGAGAACTCCGTCGCGCTGGGCTTCGGTTTCCGCTGCGGATTTCTCGGCCTGCTGCACATGGAAATCGTGCAGGAGCGGCTGGAACGCGAATTCGGCCTGAACCTGATCACCACCGCGCCGAGCGTGCGCTATCGCATCACACGCGTCGGTGGTGAAGTCATTGAAGTGGACAGCCCGGCAAAGTTTCCTGCGCCGAGCGATATGGACAAAATCGAAGAGCCGATCATCAAGGCCATGATCATCACCGACGATCAGTCGGTCGGCGGCATCCTGCAGCTTTGCCAGGACAAGCGCGGCGCGCAGAAAAACTTCGAGTACCTCTCGCCCACGCGCGTCATGCTCACCTATGAGCTTCCGCTCAACGAAATCGTGCTCGATTTCTACGACCGCCTGAAGTCGGTTTCGCGCGGCTATGCTTCGCTCGACTACCACCTCGCCGGCTACAAGGAATCCGATCTTGTAAAGCTGGACGTTCTGGTCGGCGGCGAACCGGTGGATGCCCTGGCCATGATCTGTCACCGCGAGCAAGCCTACGAACGAGGCCGTGAACTCGTCTCCCGGCTGCGCAAGCTGATTCCGCGCCAGATGTTCGAAGTTCCCATTCAGGCTGCGATCGGCAGCCGGGTCATCGCCCGCGAAACAGTCGCCGCCATGCGCAAAAACGTGCTGGCCAAGTGCTACGGCGGCGACATCACCCGCAAACGCAAGTTGCTTGAGAAGCAAAAGGAAGGCAAACGCCGCATGAAGCGCGTCGGCCAAGTGGACATCCCGCAGGAAGCGTTCCTGGCGGTGTTGAAAGTCTCGTCAACCGACGAGGAGGATTAGCAGACGCCATCGGCCGTCGCCGCCCCGCAGTCGCACGCCCTCACTCCTTGCTCCGCACCTCGGCGGACAAGCGTCCCTGATGCAGGCGGATCGAGACCGATTGGCCGACCACGACCTGGCCCGACGAACGCAGAACGTGGCCCTGGCCGTCGGTTGCGATGGCGTAACCGCGCTCGAGAACCTTTAGCGGGCTGCGCTCCTCGAGTTGCAAACGCAGGCGTTCGATGCGTTCGCGTTTCGCGCGCAGCAGGCGTTCGGCTCGCAAGCCGAGTTCTCCGCTTCGCTTTTCAACCAGCAGGCGAACGGCCGCCACGCGCGAGCGAAAATCGAAGCGCGCGATTCGCAGATGCGCCAGCGTGAAGCGGCGACGAGAATGTTCGAGCTTCCCGCGCAAGCCCTGCGCCAGCCGGGCGGTCATTTCATCCGTGCGCTGGCGCCGCTGACGCAGCAGATCGAGCGGTCGCCTGAAGCCTCGCTGTGCGCCCAGCTCATGCACGCGCCGGCTGAGCACCAGTATCCGGTAGCGCATTTGCTCCTGCAGAGCCTCGCGCAGGCTCTGGATATGCCGGTCAAACTCGCGCCGCGTCTGCACCACAATTTCCGCGGCCGCCGAAGGAGTGGAAGCGCGCACATCGGCCACAAAATCCGCGATGGTAAAATCCGTCTCGTGCCCCACGCCGGAAATCACGGGAATCTGCGAATCAAAAATGGCGCGTGCCACGGCTTCTTCGTTGAATGCCCACAGATCCTCGAGCGACCCGCCGCCGCGCGCCAAGATCAGCACGTCGACGTTCTGCCGCTGGTTGAACAAACGCAAGGCGCGCGCAATCTCTCCCGCGGCGCCCTCGCCCTGCACCCGGACGGGAACCAGCAGAACGTGGACATTCGGAAAGCGCCGCCGCAGGATGCGAATGACGTCGCGAACGGCAGCACCCTTCGGTGAAGTGACGAGCCCGATCCGGCTGGGCAGGCGCGGCAATTCCTTTTTGTGCTTGGGGTCGAAAAGTCCTTCGCTTTCCAGCTTGCGTTTCAGCTGTTCAAAGGCCAGTTGCAGCGCGCCACGCCCCGCAGGGTCCATGCTCTCGACGTAAATCTGATACTCGCCGCGCTGCTCGTACACGCCAATCGAGCCGCGCACCGTCACCTGCAACCCGTCTTCCGGCCGGAATCGCACGCCACGCATCTGCTGGCGAAACCAGACGCATTTGACCTGCGCTTTTTCGTCCTTCAATGTGAAGTAGATATGTCCGGACTGCGCCTCGCGGCAATTGGAGATCTCACCCTCGACCAGCACATCCACAAAATTCCGCGCCAGCAGGCCGCGGATGCGCGCCGTCAGCTCGCTCACGGTGATCGAGCGCCTCTCCGGCTGCAGATTGAATGTCAGCTGGCCCATCGTTATCCCCGAAAATCTTTTGCCGAATCGTTACAGTAGCACAGCCGCCGTTCTCCTGTTCTCTGCTACTCTGTCGCTTCATGTCGGAGACAACAAATATGTTGCGGTCTCGAATCCTGGCTGCGGTCGCGGCTATCCTAGCCTGGAGTGGAAGTGCAAACGCCCAATCGTCCGTGGCCGGGAAAGTCCAGGCGCACCAGCCGCGCCCGAGACCGGCGGAGGTGGTGCGCGAAGTCCGTTCCTATCGCGAAGCCAACGAAGACCGCATCGTGCGGGAGCTGCGCGAATTCCTCGCGATTCCGAACGTAGCCGGCGACACGGCCCATATCCAGAGGAACGCCCTCGAGCTGAAGGAGCTCTTGGAGGCGCGCGGCATCGAAACGCACCTCCTTTCCATAGAAAACCGCGGGCCGGTGGTTTTTGGAAAGCTCGACACCCTGGGCGCAACGCGTACCGTCATTTTCTATGCACACTATGACGGACAGCCCGTCGTCGCTTCGGAATGGCG
>Ga0126370_10001118_pt1 | contig 12084 bp, 20 predicted proteins | sample PanSoiMetaPlot_3_FD_92586 | JGI IMG/M metagenome (GOLD analysis project Ga0126370, IMG submission 92586) | Tropical forest soil microbial communities from Panama - MetaG Plot_3 | ecosystem: Environmental > Terrestrial > Soil > Tropical forest > Bulk soil | place: Panama | collected 2016-02-17 | reverse complement strand
CCTTGACCTAGATATATTGGTGTTCATCTATCATTTGTATAAAAATAGGTTTTAATTAAAGAAAATCTCAATCTGATAAACTATTAATAACCTCATACCGGAAGAACTCGATCAACACCGAATGCCTGGTCATGTAGCTCAGCCTGGTCAGAGCGAAGGTTTTGTAAACCTTAGGCCGTGGGTCCAAATCCCACCATGACCTTTGAACATACTTATTTTCGACTCTATGGTATAGGTCGAAAAGCAGACGAATTGAAAAGGCTTCTTGCTAACCGTTGTGCTTAATGAAGTATTTATAAAATGCCCACTCAGAGGTACGGAGTTGAAACTTATACGACAAGGCAAGGTCAAAGATATCTATGAATTAGAAAATGGTCATTTGTTACTTCATTTTACAGATCGCATATCGGCATTCGATGTCAAAATGACTACGATGGTACCACAAAAAGGAAAGATCTTATGCCGCTTTGCCAAATTTTGGTTCGAATATCTTGATGTTCCGAATCACATGATATCGGTACCGAGGGATGATATGATGGAGGTCCAGAAGTTAAGCATTGTACCTCTTGAATTTGTAGTTAGAGGATACTTGTATGGAAGTCTTTTCGAGAGATTCAAGAATATGGATAAAATTAGGGGTCTATTTGACGATTCATTCAAACCCGTGAAAGCGGCAAAATTACCTCATCCGATCTTGGACACTTCAACTAAATCTGAACTGCATGATCTACCTATCAGCAAACAGCAAATTGTAGAGGATGGGCTACTGACTGCAAGAGAATTTGAATTCCTTGAAGAGGAATCAATCTTGTTGTACAAAAAAATGAATTCGCTTGCCGAGAAGGCTAACTTCATTATTGCTGACGTAAAGTTTGAGTTCGGTAGAGATCCTAAAAATAACATAATTCTAGCAGATTCAATAGGTCCTGACGAATTTCGACTTTGGTTAATGTCCAACTATATCGCAGGACAAGATCAAATCAGCTACGATAAGCAGATTCTTAGAGATTGGCTAAAGACTACCGGACGATTGCAGCAGATCCAGAGCAAATCGTTGAGACCTGATACACTTGAAGTGCCATTTGAAATAACCGAGGAAATAATTAAAAGGTACAAGTTTGCATTTAACGAGATTTCTGGTAAGGTAGAAAATTAGAGCAGCAATTCTGAACTTCGAGTTATATTTATTGTTCAGATATTATTCTTAATAATCCTTTGCATGAAGGATTCTGTAACTGCTTTATCATGTTTTCAGGCAAGTCAGCAGAAGATTTATTGCAATTAATACATAACGTTCTGGATGAGATAAAATTTGATTTCCTCATAACGACATCTGTTTTACTCGATAAAGACAAATTCTTATCTCCAACACCGTTGATTATTGTCGTGATGGTCCCAACTGAAATCTTGATTATGATTTTGCTATGATCAATTTGGATCCTTTTTTTCAAAGCTTCATTTAGGTCCCTACAAGCCTTGCTTGCCTTTACGCCCAAAATGCAATCGCCACGGAGGCTTAGATGTGACTCTGTAGTTACTTCAATGGTTCTTCGATGCAGACACCTCACGTTTGGGTGACCATAAAAAATTATTTCATCCTCAGGCATTCCTAATGCACGACGTGGGTGACAATATGAGATATAAAAATAATGAAGGTAAACTTAAATTAAACTCTAGAAAGAAGTAAAAAATGTATTGTTACCAGCAGCAGCAGGATATGATAGAGCGATTACTGTATTTTCTCCAGACGGGAGACTTTATCAAGTTGAATATGCAATAGAAACTGTAAGAAGAGGCACCCTTGCTATAGGCATAAAAAGCAAAGGGGGGGTTATATTAGCTGTAGAGGAAAAAGCACGAAAGCTCCAAATTTCAAACGTAACTCAGAAGATATTTCAAGTGGATGACCATATAGGGGTGGCAGCAGCAGGATATATTCCTGATGCGCGAACTCAGGTTGATCATGCTAGATTTTTCGCACAAAGCAATCGTTTAATTTATGATGAGCCTGTTGACGTGGAAGGGGTTGCCAAAAACATTGCTGATATGGCTCAACAGTTCACTCAATATGCAGGCGTACGACCGTTCGGTGTAGCGCTTATTCTTGCTGGCGTCGATGCCAATGGAGCCTCGCTTTACCTTACAGATCCAAGCGGTACATATATTGGATATGATGCCGTCGCAATAGGTGCGGGGAGCGATCAAGTTACAGAATTTCTCGAGAAAAACTATAAAAATGATTTGACAATGGAAGAAGGAGCTGCATTAGCTATGGAATCGATATATCTTGTGAGTGAAGAAAAGACTGGAACGAGGCATATTAAAATGGCGATGATAAGTAACGAGGACAAAGTTATGAGAAAGGTTGAGGAACAAGAAATTGAAAAGTACGCCTCATTCTCCAAAGAACGACGTTCACAGGATCAAGCAAGTCCTTAGTTCTTTTGAAATATAGTCTGACAATTAGCGAAATGAACTATGCTATATCTGACACATGAACAATTTGATTGGTAAAAGAGCACCAAATCTACGAGTCTCAGACTGGATACAGGGTAAGCCAACTAATATTGATAAGGAAAAGGATAACGTAATTCTGGTTGAAGTATTCCAAGTTAACTGCCCTGGCTGCTTTATTTATGGTATTCCGGAATGTATAAGACTTTTTAATCAATTTGCAAATAATAATATTAAGATTCTAGGCTTGGCTACAGCTTTTGAGGATTTCGATAAAAATAATTTGGAAAATTTGAAGAGACTAGTATATAAAGGAGAGGTCATAGGCGAGACTCAAAGGGTGCTTTCAGAATACGGTAAGTTAAGGAATGGGAACGAGTTGACGTATCGCATTCCATTTCCAGTAGCAATGGATAATTTGCAAAAGCTAGATAATACCTTGACAGAAAGCAGGGTCATGGATTTTATTGAGGTGAATGTACCAGATTTCAGGTCGTATGACGAGATGGACAGGCAGAGGATCCTGGCAAACGTTAAGCACTATCTTAGTGCAAAAATCTATACAGCAAAGACTTTTGAAGAGTACGAGTTGAGAGGAACTCCTTCCAGCATTCTGATAGATAGAAAGGGTATAGTGCAGGACATAAGTTTTGGTGCTACGAATTCTTTAGATTTTCACATCGAACAACTGTTGAAGGAGTAAATGCTTATAAGTACTGGATTGTGGGTAGCTATTCCAGATTCTGCGCTATCTGAACAAGAAACTAAGCGTGATAAGAGTATAATGGTTTCTCAAATCGCCAGAGCATGTTCAATCTTTCGGGTCACGAGAATTTACATATATCACGACAAGATCAGCAAATTTACGAAAGTCGACTCAAATTTACTAAAGATTTTACTGAATTTTCTAAACACACCTCCCTATCTAAGAAAATCAGTATACCCCATTATGGATCAGCTTCAATTTTCAGGCATACTTCATCCTATCATTGCACCTCATCACAAACCAATTCAAGAACTCAGAACTATAAAGAAAGGGGAATTGCGGATCGGACTGATAGTTCAACGAGGAGGCAAGATATTTGCTGACGTTGGATTGAAGGACTTGATAATATACAAGGGAAAAGCCAGAGTAAACGCAATTCTAACTTTGAAATTCATGGCTACCTATCCTCATCAATATGTAACAGAAGCTGCAGCCGATGATATAGGAAATAATTACTGGGGATACGATGTTTTCGAGTCATCGGATTTGACCTCGTTGATCAAAAATCATCCTAATACAGTAATGCTACTTACTTCAAGGAGCGGAGTCAAATTCACGCATATAGAGAATCGTATACTAGAACGTCTCAGAACTTTACAAAGCCTGCTCGTCGTTTTTGGGGCTCCTCGAAGCGGTTTGCCCGAGATTTTAAAGTCTGAAGGCTATAACATCAAAACAATTGAATTTGTTGTGAATTGTTTTCCCATGCAAGGCACAAAAACGGTAAGGCTTGAAGAGGCAATTTTGGGTACGCTCGCAATAACAAATCATATCTTTTCTCGCCCCTGAATCTTATCTAAACAAAGTCAACTAAAGGACCAGCATAAAGACCAAAAGTTATAAATTTATTAAAGGCTAACTAGACCGTTCTTTTGTCGTTATTATGGGTCATCGTAAATATAGTGCTCCTAGGAGAGGAAGCATTGCATTCAGGCCGCGAGCGCGAGCAAAAAGCTTAGAGGCTAGAATGAGAAATTTTCCAGCGGAGCGATCTGAGGGAGTAGGATTCCTTGGGTTCGCAGGATTTAAGGTCGGTGGAATCGAGGTTTTGACAGTTGATGATCGGGAGAAAACCCCAAATTTCGGAAAACACTTGTTGAACCCCTCAACTATTATTGCAGTTCCCCCAATTCGGATTATTGGTATCCGAGGATATAGCTACATTGAGGATACAAAACGCGCGATTTTCGACGTGTATGGAAAAGAATCTGTGAAGTATTTATCTCGCAAATTGAAAGCTAAGTATAGCGAAGAACAGTTCGAAAAAGTCTCCAAGGTATTAGATTCCGCCGCTGAGATTGTTGCATTGGTGTGTGCTATTCCGCATAATATAGGAATTTCCCAAAAAAAACCATTTGTCTTTGAGATTCCAGTTTCATCTCAAGATACCAAGAAGAGTTACGAATTTTTGAAGGAGAGACTAGGAAAGGAGATCAAAGTCACTGAAGTCTTTAAACCAGGACAATATGTTGATGTTTCTGCCATTACGAGAGGAAAAGGGGTAGAAGGTCCAATTACCAGATTTGGCGTAAAACGAAAACAACACAAATCGAGGAAAAGTGTTCGAGCAGTTGGAACATTAGGTCCCATTTCTCCAGCTGTCGTAATGTATACAGTTCCTAGGCAGGGCCAAAGGGGTTTCCATCAACGTACAGAATATAACAAACGGATCTTGTTAATTTCGAATCCTGATCAAGACAAGGGCAAGGCAATCAATCCACAAGGTGGTTTTAAACATTTTGGCATAGTGAAAAGTGATTATATTGTTGTGAGGGGATCTATCCCCGGTGTTGCCAAGAGGTTGGTGAAATTGAGACAACCTATTAGATATTCAAACAGAAAGGTAACCGAACCAAAAATCTTGGAGATCATGACACAACAATGATGAAAGCAAAAATATCAGAGCTCAATGGTGCAGAATCTGGAGAATTAGAATTACCCACTGTATTCGCTACACCGATAAGAGAGGACATTATCCACAAAACATACGTTAATTTGTTATCACACGGTTTTCAAAAGCAAGGTCGTTTTCCGAATGCTGGAGAGGTTGTAAGCGCCGAATCCCGAAATACTGGCCAAGGAATTGCTAGAATTGCGAGGGCAAGAGGTGAAGGTTTCCAAAGGGCAGGACAAGCTGCTGGAGTTGGAGGTATTAGACACGGGAGAGTAGCACATCCTCCTGAATCTTGGAAGATGACATACAAGAAGATAAATAAAAAAGAAAAGAGGTATGGCTTGTGTTCTTCTATTGCTGCAACAGGTATAAAATCTCTTGTTGAAAGGCGTGGTCATAAGCTAGGAAAAATAACTGATTTACCAATAATAGTATCAAACGATATCGAAGCTATGGCTAAAACGAAGGATCTGAAAATTGCACTGTTAAATCTTGGAATAGGTGAAGATCTCAAAAGGGTTGAGAAATCTAAGAGTTCTTCAGGAACTAGGAGACGAAGGGGGCGAAAGGGAAGGGCAGGTAAAAGTGTGCTTATTATTGTAGATGAAAATAAGAAAGTGCTTGATCTTTCTGGCTCTATAAGTGGCGTCGACGTGAAGTCGGTCAAAGATGTCAGCGTTTTAGACACTGCTCCAGGTTCAAGACCTGCAAGACTAACCATATTTTCCCTCAATGCGATTGAAAAATTACGACCGTTGAAACTGGCTCTTCATTACAATAGGGAGGCCTCAAAAAGCAATTGAAAAAACAAAACAAGAGTGAGATGACTATCAGTCAGGCGAAATCAATACTCTTAAAACCGTACATTACTGAAAAGACATTTAATTTGATTGAGAAAGAAAATAAGTTGACATTTATTGTCTCTGATCGGGCCTCGAAATCTGACATTATAGGAGCTCTTATGATATTGTACGAGGTCGAAGCAGCTGAGGCAAATACATATAGAACTATTCACGGAAAAAAGGCGGTATTGAAGTTTAAAGAGACTGAAGGAGCTAGGAATCTCGCGACCACACTGGGACTGGTTTAGAAATTATGATAAAGATCTTGGTTAGGTTTAAAAGTAGCATCAGGTTGGAGTAAGTGACATAATTGGTTCGAGAATTTAAATTTAAGGGGTATGCCTCCCATCAAATGCAATCTCTTTCCATAGAGGCACTCCTGCCATTGCTAAACTCTAGGCAGAGGAGATCTCTTGACAAGAGGGTCGGAAAGTACATGAGTGATGATAAAAGGAAGTTGCGGGAAGAAATTAAATTGTTGCGCGACGGAAAGTTGAAGGGTCAGCTAAAGACTCATGTGCGGGACATGATTATCTTGCCTGATATGGTAGGTCTCAGTATGAGTATTCATAATGGTAAAGATTTTTCAGCAATTACGATCAAGCCTGAGATGATTGGTCATTATTTGGGCGAATATTCGATAACTAATAAACGCGTGCAGCATGGTGCTCCTGGTGTTGGTTCATCTAGATCCAGCTTGTATGTTCCTCTTAAGTGATCTAAATGGGAGATTTTCGATACTCATTTCAGAACTTTGATAGATCAAAACACGTCAGGGCAGCTCTAAGGGAGAAATCTATATCTCACAAACATGCGCGTGAAGTTGCCCTTTCCCTCAAGGGCATGTCTATTGAACGGGCTAGAGTTTTTTTGGAAGATGTAGTTGCTAAAAATATAGCAGTTCCTTATAGAAGATATAACAACGAGGTTGCCCACCGTTCAAATATCAGAGATGGTTTTTCTTCTGGTAGATACCCTCAAAAGACCGCAAAAGAGGTATTAAAATTACTCGATAACCTGGAATCAAACGCTGAGTATAAGGGTATGGATTTAGATTCTTTGAAGATAGTCAGTGCTGTAGTGCATAAGGGAACAAAAATCGAGAGATTTACTCCTAGGGCTATGGGTAGAGCAAGTCCCAAATTTAACACTTTAGTACATTTTGAATTGGTGGCAATGGAGGGAAGACAGTTATAATGAGTGCAGCTAGGAACGTGGTCAAAAATAACTGGAGGAATCTAGAGCTTGATGAATTTTTGTCCACCACACTTAAGGATGCAGGTTATGGAGACGTTGAAATTCAAAGAACTCCCATTGGTACTAGAATTACGCTATATGTAACTAGACCTGGGTTAGTAATTGGTAGGAAAGGTAGTGGTATAAAGGATCTCACAGCTAAAATTGAGGAAAAATTTGGACTACCTAATCCCCAAATATCCGTTCAGGAGGTGCCTATCCCAGAGTTGAATCCCAAAATCATGTGCAATCGAATTGCCCAGCTAATAGAACGTGGGACAGCATTTAGAAGAGCAGCGCTCTGGACTATGAATACTATAAACGGTGCTGGAGCGTTAGGTGTAGAAGTATCAATCGCAGGTAAGCTGAGAAGTGAGCGTGCACATTTTGAAAAGCATTCGACTGGGGTCGTTCCAAAGAGTGGAGATGTCGCGGAAAGAATAGTAAAATCTAGTATATCTCATGTATCTACTAAGATGGGCCTAATGGGAATCCAAATTCGGATAGCAATCAAAAATGAAATTCCACCAGAATTTGAACTTATAGAGTCGTTACAAACCCAACAACAGGAACAACATGAGCAGCAACGTCAATCTGAAACCTTACCTTCAATGGATGGGAAGAACTCTGAAGTTCCATCACAGAAAGCAATTCCCAAGAATGAATCTGAAGCTAAAGTACCAACGGAGATAAAGACTAATGGGCAGAGTTAAACTAAAAACACTTAGAGAAATGAATGAAACTGATTTGTCAGACAAGCTATTTGAGCTTAACACTGAATTAGCAAAAATGAGATCCGAAGGCGCGAAGGGAACTTTGAAGAAGCAAACTGGAAATATCAAATGGCTTCGACGAGATATTGCAAGGATAATGACATTGCAGAATGAACGGAAAAGCAGATCATCATGATTACAAACGAAAACTTGCATAGTCACGAATTGATCGGATTGAATGTGACCATACATTCCTCTCCCCTGGCATCGATAAGGAATATTTGTGGAAAAATAATTTATGAAACCAAAAAAATGCTTGTAATAGAAAATGATAACGGGATTAAAGCTATACCCAAGATGGCTGTGCATGCTATGAGGGTGGAACTGTCATCTGGCGTTTGCTTTATAAGTGGTTCTAGTTTGATAGCAAGACCAGAGGATCGTATATTACGAATGAGTTGATTTTGATGGTTAGAAATATAGGTTTAACTGTTGCACCTCCCAGAAAATCTTGTGAAGACAAAACTTGTCCCTTCCATGGAAATCTTTCGATAAGGGGCAAATTGTTAACTGGATTTGTGGCAAGTCACAAGGCTAAGAACATGGTCGTAGTCGAAAGGAGCTACTCTCGTCCTGTCGTAAAGTACAAGAGATATGAACGAAGTAGATCTCGAATGCACGCTTACGCAGCAAGTTGTATTGATGTAAAGGAAGGTGACAAAGTCACTATCGCAGAATGCAGACCACTTTCAAAGACGGTATCATTTGTCGTTGTTGAGGTGAATTCAGGAAATGGCGTCTAAGACAAGAGCAGTTTCTGCAAAGGGTGTTGAAGAATTTCGGCCTTATGTTACTCGGGCCTTACCAGTTACAGCAAAGTTGGTGTGTGCTGACAATACTGGAGCCAAAGTTCTCCGCATTGCTCAAGTCACCAAATATAAGGGAAGACATTCAAGACTTCCCTCAGCCGCAGTTGGGGATTTCGTTACTGTTACCGTTAAGAAAGGCCCTGCCGAATTGCGGAAACAAATTTATGGTGCGGTCATAATCAGGCAGAAGTATCCCATTCGAAGACTTAATGGAACGCGTTTGATATTTGAGGATAACGCCGCAGTACTCGTGACTCAAGAAGGCGAGATTAAAGGAACAGATATCAAAGGCCCAGTGGCAGCGGAAGTTGCTGAGAGATGGCCCAGAATTGCTAACTTAGCATCCATGATAGTTTAGGTATGATTAAGGTTGGAGGTTAAAAATTGAATAATTATAAAATAGCTCTAACGAGCAGGAAAGGAAGAGATTCTAGTATCTGTGCAACACTAAAGGATAATCTTCGTCAGCAGTACAAACGCAGGAGTGTGAGAGTGATCAAAGGAGATAGCGTAAAGGTTATGCGAGGAGAGTACGTTGACGTAGAAGGAAAAGTCGAGAAAGTTAACACAGAGAGGGGCACTTTGTCAATAGAAGGAATTCAGAGGGAGAAGGTTAGGGGTGGAAATGTGAAGGTTCAGATTCATGCTTCCAACGTTATTGTAACATCCTTGCACCTTGATGACAAAAGACGTCAATCTCAACTGCAGAAGATTTCAAAGCCAAATATTGCTAAGAAAGAGAAAAACAAAAAACAGCAATCGAAATTAAAGGACCAAAATAAGAAAAAAAGAGGAAAGGGATCTAAATAATGGGAAGAAAGGGAGGCAACAGCAGATTAAAGAGGCAAATGGCACCTTCATTTTGGCAGATAAGGCGAAAAGAGAGTAGATTTGTAGTAAGAAGTAGCCCAGGTCCGTATAAAAAACAGAATTCTTATCCTTTGGCAATAGTATTGCGGGATATACTCAAAGTAGCAAGTACTTTACGCGAAGCGCGAAAGGTGCTAAATGAAGGAACTATACGGATCGATGGTAAAGTTGTTTATGATTATACAAGAGCAGTAGGCTTGATGGATGTCATTGAGCTGGTTAAAACTGGTCAGACGTTTCGACTTGTTCCAAAGGATTCAAGACAACTAGTGCCTTTGCCGATTGATAATCAAGAAAAGAATTCTAAATTGGTCAGAGTGACCAGCAAGACGACGATAAAAAGGAATAAGCTTCAATATGGATTTCACGATGGCAAGACTGTCATAAGCGATCTAAAAATGTCAGTGGGTGATTCGTGTCGTCTTGAGTTACCTCAGTCAGAGATAAAAGATCATATTAAATTTCAAAAGGGTTATTCTGGGTTAATTATTGGCGGAGAAAACGCCGGAGGCATGGGAAAAATCGAGGACATTAAAGATGGATTATTCTCATTGCCTAAAAGAGTAGTAGTTGCCTTGAGCGAAAAGTCGGTTGAACTCCCAGTGGACAAAGTAATGGTGATAGGAGACGAAACTCCAATAATCAAGGTGAGCTAGTCGATTTGAGTCAAGAATTACAGATTTCAGATGGAATGAAAAAGATTTCCATAGATAAAGTCGTGGTGAATATCGCTGTAGGTAAATCTGGTGAGCCTCTAGAGAGAGCAAAGAGGGCACTTCAAGAGCTCACTGGTCAAGTTCCAAGCGCAAGAGGGGCTAAGAAGAATTATCGAGATTTTGGTATTCACAAAGGCGAACCAATAGCAGCTATTGTGACGTTAAGGAGAAAAATTGCACAAGAATTCCTGAAAAGGATTATCGCTGCAAAAGCGAATACATTTCTTGCATCATCCTTTGACAATATGGGAAATATTTCATTAGGTATTCATGAACACATTGATATTCCTGGCACAAAATATAATCCTGAAGTTGGAATAGTTGGAATGAATGTGAGTGTAGCTTTGGTAAGACCTGGATACAGAATTGCTAGGAAGCGAAATAAAGGCAAAGTCGGCAAAAAGCATCGAATCACCAAGGAAGACTCGATTGCCTATTTTCAAAAAGAATACGGGGTGGCGATAACATAATGCCGAAACCAAGAGAATACGCTGTCACTGGTAGAAAACAATTATCCCATGGAAGAGGTACGAGATGGTGTAAAAGATGTGGTTCATATACTGGCTTGATACATCAATATAACCTGATGCTTTGCAGGCAGTGTTTCAGAGAGGTAGCCAATAGTCTAGGGTTCAAGAAATATGAGTAGTGGAGCGTAAAGAAATGCCAGCATTAAATGTACTTTCTAACCTATTAACGACATTGTATAACAATGAAGCAAGAAGGAAGAAAGAGTGTATTGCTATACCTTCTTCTCGATTTACCAGCGATATATTGAGAGTATTGCAGAAGCAAGGTTATATAGGCGAATTCGAACAGGTCGACGATGGCAGGAGTGGAAAATTCAGAATTCAGTTGCTTGCTAGAATAAACAAGTGTGGAGTCATTACTCCCAGGTTCAGTGTAAAAAAAGATGGTTATCTCGATTGGGAACGACAATATCTTCCTGCATATAGTATGGGAATGATAATCGTGTCAACAAGTAGCGGAGTAATGTCACATCATGATGCTCAGAGTAAAGGTTTAGGAGGAGTACTGATCGGATTTGTCTATTAGCGAATCTACCAAAGAGGAACTAGTATCTGTAGTCGACGTCCCGTCAGGAATCACCGCCACACTAAAAAATAACTTACTGAGTATCAAGGGCAAGTTAGGAACTATTGAAAAGGATGTTACAAAGTTGCCCGTAGATATCAAGATCAGTGAAAATCAAATTGAGATTAGACCTTATGGTTCAAGAAAAAAAGACCGTGCAATTTCCAATACCTGCAAGACTTTAGTCAGAAATATGATGACAGGTGTTCAAGATGGTTATACATATAAGTTAAAGATTGTGTATGCACACTTTCCAATATCAGTCAAAGTAAAAGGAAAAGAGGTTCATGTTGATAACTTCTTCGGAGAAAGATCCTCGAGGGTCTCGCATATCATAGGAGAATTGACTAAAGTCAACGTTACTGGTGACGATGTAATAGTACAAGGTCCCAGTCTTGAAGATGTCTCTCAGACCGCAGCGAATATTGAATCATCTACCAAAGTAAAGCAAAAGGATCAGAGGGTATTTTTGGACGGTCTATACATATATCAGACACATATGTAATTTCACGTAGGACCTCGGTCTATAACTTTATAACTTCTTCGGAGAAAGATCCTCGAGGGTCTCGCATATCATAGGAGAATTGACTAAAGTCAACGTTACTGGTGACGATGTAATAGTACAAGGT
>Ga0126370_10001114_pt1 | contig 12101 bp, 7 predicted proteins | sample PanSoiMetaPlot_3_FD_92586 | JGI IMG/M metagenome (GOLD analysis project Ga0126370, IMG submission 92586) | Tropical forest soil microbial communities from Panama - MetaG Plot_3 | ecosystem: Environmental > Terrestrial > Soil > Tropical forest > Bulk soil | place: Panama | collected 2016-02-17 | reverse complement strand
TGATCATTGTGGTTTTTGCGGGATGATCGGTACGCGCCCGCACGTAGGTGAACTCTTCGGCGCACAAGGGACGTTTCCGCCGAAGCTTCGAGACCACGACCGGCCTAGGCTGCACCAACTCTTCGCCTCTTTCGTTGCGGAAAGGAATGGCCCAACCCCCATACTTATCGAAGCCCTCCACAGCATCGATCAGGTGCCCGTAGAATGCGTAGCGGCGCATCTCTCCATCGGTGAGCACGTCCAGCCCCGCACCCTTCTGCAACTCGACGGCTTGGTCAACCGCCCGGTCCTCGAGAGACTTGAACTCCGCATGGCTGATCTGCCCTTTCTCATAACTTTCACGGGCGTCCTTCAAATACGAAGGGCGCAGCAGACTTCCAACAACGTCGCTTCGATACACAGAACCCTCCTTTTCAACGTCCTTCTGGGAGCGCATCCTGGTTCCGCCGGGAGATTACGTACGAGCGGATGGCGACGGCATCATCGCGAGAGAGTTCCTTCGAGAAAGAAACCATTCCTTGTGATTGCAAATCGCCTCGCAACACTGTCGCGAACCACGTGTCATGCGTAAGTGCGCTGCTGCGCCGCAAATCTGGCAACACCCCTCCGCTCACGGCAACATCACCGTGACATCCGGCACAATAGCTTTGAAAAAGCTCTTCGCCTTTGCGAATCGTTCGAGGACTCGTTGGATTTGGCAGCGCTGTCAATGGTGTCCGCTCTATCGCTGGCATGCGTGGCAGACTCGCTCTGCCTCCCAGCTTGAAGATCAGCATGCGGCTGACGTTGCGTACATGCCCGGAAGCGAACGAGACTTCTCCGGCAACCAGCGGAAACACGCCACCCCAACCAGCGAGTACAGCAACATACTGTTGGCCGCCGACCTCATACGTGACCGGGCCCGCCATGACTCCGGTCTGGGCTGCGAACGACCACAACTTCCGACCATTATCTGCACGATATGCCTCAAAATTCCCGTTGGCCGTTCCTTCGAACACTAGGTCGCCCGCTGTCGCCAGCGTCCCGCCGTTCCAAGGGCCGGAGCGTTCAATCGTCCAGGCAGCCTTCTGCTCGACTGGGTTCCAGGCCACTAGTTTTCCCTTCACGGTCCCAAGGACCGCCTTCTTCACCTTGGGATCTTGCGGCAGACCGGCCGCCACTACGTCGATTCCATAGTTCGGCGCGAGCTTCTTCGCTTCGAAACGGTCGGGCAGCTTGTACTTGAAACCGGCATCATTCACCGGAATGTAGGCGAGACGAGTGCTCGGGCTGTACGACATTGGCTGCCAGCTGTGCGCGCCTATCGGTCCGGGTACGATCGGCGCAGGATCGGCTCCCTGATATCGGGCGAGGAGAGTTTCTACGGGGCGTCCGGTTTTTACATCTACTTCACTGGCCCAGTTTACGAAGGTATAAGGCTTGGCGGAGATGAGGGCGCCGTTCGTGCGATCGAGGACATAGAAGAAGCCATTTTTGGGGGCTTGCATTAAGACTTTGCGGGCACGCCCGTCGATAACGAGAGCGGCGAGGATAACATCTTCGTCAGCGTCGAAATCCCAGGCGTCAGCGGGGTCTTCCTGATAATGCCAGAGATATTCCCCAGTATCCATTTTTAGCGCAACAATCGAGCAAGTGAACAAATTGTCACCGCCCTGGGGACTGCGTAATTCTTCGCTCCACGGAGTACCGTTCCCCGTGCCGATATAGAGCTGATCGAGCTCGGGATCATAGGTGATTGCGTTCCACACGGTACCGCCACCCCCGAGCTTCCACCACTCACCACTCCAGGTCTTGGCAGCCTTTGCGAGAATCGGACTTTCAAACAGCTTCGAGGGATCGCCGGGCACAGTGTAAAAGCGCCACACTAATTTTCCGGTTTCGCTGTCGTATGCCGTAACATAGCCACGAACCCCGAATTCGCCGCCGCCGTTGCCGATAATTACTTTGCCCTTGGCTACGCGTGGAGCGCCGGTAATGGTGTAGCGGAAACTGCGATCGACAGTAAGCGTTTCCCAAACGCGATGGCCATTGGCGGCATCAAGGGCAACGAGGCGTCCATCGAGCGTTCCGACAAAAACCTTGCCATTCCATGCCGCAACTCCGCGGTTCACTACATCGCAACAGGAGTTCACCGCCCAATCGCCGGGCACCTTGGGATCGTACGACCATATCAAGTCCCCAGTGGCGGCATTCAGCGCGAACACCTTGCTCCATGCGCTGGTGAAGTACATTACGCCGTCAACGACGATGGGGGTTGCTTCCTGGCCGCGATTCGTGTCCAAGTCGTAATACCAGGCCAATCCGAGCTGCGAGACATTCCGATCGTTAATCTGACTTAAGGGGCTGAAGCGCTGTTCATCATAGGTGCGGCCATAGCTCATCCAGTCTTCAGGTTTGCCATCGGCGTTGATGATACGAGATTGATTCACATCCGCGGCTCTAGCCGGTTTATCGGAAACACTTCCTGCTTGGTTGCACCCCAGGCAAATCACTGCCCAGACAATTGCAACAACAAGAAATCTGTTTTCGCAGTCTAGCCTGGGTCTCCAACCTTCAAGTTGCATAGGGCATAGGGATAAGCCAATCACAGGTCGAAAAAGACGGTTTCTTGATCTCCTTGAAGGCACAAATCAAACGACCAGTATCCTGCCGGACGGGTTGGATCTGGTCGGGCCATCAGCGTTTCACGTCGCTCCGGCGGAACGAGCTGAAGGACAGGATCCTCGTCGTTGGCGGCATCTCCGGCGAAGTAAACTCGCGTGTAGAGCGGCTTGAGCATTCCGCGGGCAAAGATCGCAACTAGAAGATGCGGAGCCTGCAGAGTACCGTGAGCAACCCGTCCCGGCTTAATGGTTTCAACTACGCAGCTGCCATCCTCTCCCGTCGCGAGGCGGCCAAAGCCTATCCATCCTGGATCGAGTTGCTTCGGCTGGGGGTCGTCGGGATGGTTGTACTTTCCATTCGCGTCGGCTTGCCAAATTTCCAGCATGGCATCGTCGACCGGGACGTCGTCGCCATCCAGCACGCGAAAGGTGACCCACACGCGCTTCCCCCGGGCCTCGGGACCGGCTACGCAGTTGAGGCGGTGCGCGTCTGTGGTCAGCTCGATCGCGAAAAATGGACCGACCGTCTGCGAGGACGTCGGGACTAGGTCTGTGTCAGGTTTCAAATGGAATCGCCTCCGGACCGCGCAGCACGATATCGAACTTGAAACCCTTTGCCCATTGCGGCTCTGTGGTCTCCAGATCGAATTTCGAGATCAGCCGCTGTCTCGCTCGTTCATCCGGGATCGATTGGAAGATGGGGTCATAGGCAAACAGTGGATCGCCGGGAAAATACATTTGCGTAACCAGGCGCGCGATAAAAGCCGTCCCAAAGACTGAAAAGTGAATATGTGCCGGCCGCCACGCGTTGTAATGATTGAACCAGGGATATGCACCGGGCTTGATAGTGATGAAACGGTACACGCCATGTTCATCGGTCAGGGTTCGACCCGCACCACTAAAGTTAGGATCGAGCGGGGCGGGATGCTGGTCCTTAACATGCCTATACCTTCCCGCCGAGTTCGCCTGCCAAATCTCGATGAGTGCGTTGGAAACGGGCCGCCGGTTGCTGTCGAGAACGCGTCCGCTTACGATGATGCGTTCACCGACTGGCTCACCTGGGTGCTGGCGGGTCAGATCGTGATCGTTTTCCCCAACCTTCTCATGTCCAAAAATGGGTCCGGTAATTTCCGAAAGCGTATGTGGCAGCACAATAAGGGGCTTCAATGGTGCCCGTTTGATGGTTGCGCGGTAAGGCTCGTACAAGGACAGCGGCTGACTGCCCTTGGGTGACCGCACATAGGGTCTGATGGAAACCCGTGTGGTCACAGAATTCATGCAACTCCTATGGTCGACGCGCGCACTGTGCGCAACGGAGTCATCGCTTGTTCTGCCATTGATAACAGTTCAAATTCGTGCACACACCGACTTCGTTTCCGTGTACAGCTCCAACGCCGGTTTGCCCCACTCGCGTCCCCAACCTGACTGCTTGTATCCTCCAAAGGGTAGGGCCGAATCGAATACGTTATAGCAATTGATCCATACGGTCCCAGCTTTCAACTTCGCCGCCAGTCTATGCGCCTTGTTGATGTCGCGTGTCCATACGGCTGAGGCGAGACCGTAGATGCTGTCGTTCGCAAAGGCTGCCACCTCGTCTAGGTCACCGAAGGGAATTGCTGTGACCACCGGACCGAAGATCTCTTCGCGCACCACTTTCATGCTTGCTTTGACATCGACCAGGACGGTTGGCTCGACGAAATATCCAGGGCCGTTGATTCTCTTTCCCCCCACCACCGCCTTGGCGCCGTCTTCGGCGCCGGATTCGAGATAGCCACAGACTCGTTCTTGCTGTTCCTTGGAAACCAACGGTCCCATGTTGCTGGCGGGGTCAATTCCCGGGCCGATCTTGAAGCCTTTTGCCAAATCGGCAACGCCTGCCACCACTTTTTCGAAAATACTTTTATGAGCAAACAAGCGCGAACCGGCGGAGCAGATTTCACCTTGATTGAAGAAAATAGCCATGGCGCTGCCCGGAATAGCGTTTTCTAACTCGGCATCTTGAAGGACAACATTGGGCGACTTGCCGCCTAACTCCAACGAGACTTTTTTCAGATTTCCGCTGGCAGCGTTCAGAATCAGCTTGCCCACTTCGGTCGAGCCAGTGAAAGCGATCTTGTCAACATCGGGGTGTGCCGCGAGCGCGGCTCCAGCTGTTTCACCAAAACCCGGCAGTATGTTGACCACGCCATCCGGAAAGCCGGCCTCCATGATCAGTTCTCCCAATCGCAGCGCGGTCAGAGGAGTTTGCTCAGCGGGCTTCAAGACACAAGTACAGCCCACAGCTAAAGCCGGGCCCAGCTTCATCGAAGCCATGATCAGCGGAAAATTCCAAGGGATAATCTGCCCGGTCACACCCACTGGCTCACGTAGGGTATAAGCCAGATACTGCCCAGCCGGTGCAGAGGTCGGAATGGTGCTGCCTTCCACCTTTGTCGCCCAGCCGGCATAGTAGCGAAACGCATCGGAAGCCGACGGTACATCAACCATGCGAGAGAAATACACCGGCTTCCCGTTGTCGAGAGTCTCTAACTCAGCCAATTCTTCCTGGTGCAGATCAATTAACTCCGCCAGTTTCCACAACAGCCTGCCTCTCTCGGAAGGCGACATATCGGGCCATGGCCCGGATTCGAAAGCCTCGCGAGCAGCCTTAACGGCCAGATCGATGTCGGCTTTGTCAGCCGCCGCGACGTGGGCCAAGACCTCGCCGGTGGCTGGATTGAAGGTCTCAAACGTTTTGCCAGAAACCGCATCAACCCATTTACCCCCGATTAACATTTTCCGGGTTCTAGCCACGAAGTCGCTAACGCTGGTTTGTACTTGCGCGATTACGGTGGTACCCATATTTCCTCCTACGTCGAGCAGTGGGTCCAATCTTTAGCCCCAGCGCTTCTCCGACGAGCGAACCGTTCAGCTTCGGCTTGCGTCTGCGTGCACCCAGCCGTATTGCGTGTTGCTTGGCGTTGGCTTTCCGGTTTCCTGGTATTGTTTCCGCAGCCGGTCTACGTAATCTGCCGGAACCGGATTGCGCTTTGCCTTGGGCTCAATTCCATATAATCGTGCCGCATTGAGTCCAAAAATTTTGGCTTTTGCCTCGGGGGTAAGGGGTGCGTAACCGAATTGCTTCATCAACAATTCCGGCATCTCCAGCCGGCGCAGGGCTTCGATCTGCCACTGCGGCGATCCCCACCAGATCGAATCCGTTCCCCAGAGCACATGGTCGTCGCCAAAGGCCTGAATTATCATTCCCAGCATGTGTGCCCCCAGCATAGGGTTAGTCACGACCGCCGTGCCGAAGCTGGTTCCCAGTTCCATGTACACGTTCTTCATATGCGGATTCTTCCGGCGGTATTCGCACAAATCCGAGACCCAGGGAACGTACGGATTCTTGCGGAACCCCTCCTCGGCAGCGGGCAATGCGTCCTCCACCGTCTTTAGGCCGGAGTGATAAATCAGGAAATTCAACTCGGGAAAATCCTTCGACACCTTGACCATGTCTTTTGGATGGCAATGCGCCTCATTAAAAACGCCAATGGCTAGTCCCTTGTGCAGGCAAATGTTCCGTATGTTCAGCTTGTCGCGGGTATACTCGAGCGCCGGATAAGTCGTCTTCTGGTCATCCATCCACCATCCATCCTTATCTGCTCCCAACCCCTGTCCGGTATAGCCTTTCCAGGCGTCGATCTTCAGCGTCTCGGCTTGGCGATGCATATTCTCCAAATTCTTCGTCCCTAAGTCGGGAGAAAAGAAGCCGTGGCACTTCATTCGCTGCGAACGCGTCAGTTCATTGACGATGTTACGCGTTCTGGCCATTTCGTCGGGCGGGATGACCATCTTCGCCTCGGTAATGTCAGGTATGCCGCTAAGGCAGGCGACATCGGTATCGCTATCGAGAAAGACTTCTTTGATATAGTTCTCGAGCTCAAAATCGGATTGCTTCGGCTCTTTCCCCTTCAGGGCCGGATTGAATTGTCCAGCCGAGCGGCGGGTATCGAAAATGTTTGCTGGTCCTATGAAATGCCGTCCCGCGGCGACATGATGAGTTTGCACGTCGAAGATGAAATAGTTGGTCTTCGTTGCGTTCACCGCAGCGGCGTCGTACAACTCGGCGGCGTCCACCCTAAAGAAGTGTCCAAACACGCTGTTCATGGCGGCAAATCCCGCGGCCATTCCACATGCGGTGCGAAAAAACTGCCGGCGGTCGATGCCCAATTTCTTCGAGATTCTGGTTCCCTCCTCGGATAATTCTCTCTCGACCGCGCGCTGCTTTCTTGTCTGTGGCAGCGGAATAAATTCCTCGTTGGAGACAACTTGCGTCGGGAGGGGCAGATGCCGGTCAAGGTAATCATCCAGCTCGTGTTTCCGTACCCAACCATTGGTTGTTTCGGGCTTGCCGATCGTGGGGATTGTCTTGTAGTTGCGCATGCTCGGGTATTCCCGAATAGAAATCGCTCTACGATCTGGTTCAACGGAGCGGAGAGAGAGTGGCAGCGTGTAAAAGCTATTGGCACGTCAAAATCTCATGGAAGCCCTCCTTCGCCTGTCTCCATCAAAACGTGAATCTCACCGAGAACTGCAGCTGTCGCGGATTCAGCATAGTGCGCGGCAGGCCGAAGTTCGCATTTGGCTTGGCCGGGATGAACAAATTGGTGTTAATCGGCGTGGTGGCGAAGCTTCCGACAAACGATGGAACGATGTTTGTTACATTGCCCACAGGGCAGGCTACGGAGGACGACCCCTGCTGGATGGCGCGGGTCATGGCATCGTTATAATGTTGAGGGATCCCTCCGCAAAATACGGGCGAGCCGTACACGCTGGTGACCTCATCCACGTTTGGCCGGTTGAGTACGTTGAAGGCATCGAACGCAAAATTTATAATCATGCGCTCGTTGATGTGCACGGCCCGGGCGAGCCGCAGGTCCCAATTGTATTCCTGGTCGCCGATATAGGTGTTCCGCGGAATCATAGTCTGGCAGTTTGCCACGGACGGACAAGAGCCTGGCACCGCCGAGCCGCCGACGCGGTCCGTCGCGGCGCCCGCGACATCGTTCAGGGTGTTGTTGCCATAAAAAATCGTGAAGGGCCGACCCGATTGCAAGGTGAGGATATTGCTCAACTCAAAATTCCGCCAGGGTCCGGTTTTCGGTGCAATGGCGGTGAAATTGGCCACGAAGCGATGGCGAGCATCCTGATTGGAGTTAGCGCGTTCCGCGGAGTAGTCGAACTGGTTGACCGGCAGGTTGATGAAGGTAGTGAAGTTACCATTGTCGATGGTGTGGGAGTAGGTGTAATTGGCAGTCAGGTTGAAGTTCTTCGCGCGCTCGATCACCGTCAGCGTTCCGCCATGGTAGATGGCATTGGCCACATCGTTGTTGTAATCCTCAAGTCCGCTGCTGATGGTCTGCAAGCCAGAACCCAAAGCACCTGCGAAGAAAGGCCCCAGGCCGGCGATAGCGCCAGTTCCAAGGGTCGGCGTTCCCGTGCACGGAGAGAGCGTGCCATCGGCGTTAACCAGTCCAGGTACAAACTCGGGCAGCGGATCGGTAGGTGTTCCCGGCTTGGTTGTGCCGGCAGGGCAGGGGATGTTGATGTTGTTGCCGCGAACCAACTTGTGAGCCTCTACGAATAAATAGCTCAGGTTGATTGCGAAACCCCGCCCGAACTGATGGTCAACCTCCAAACTGCCTTGTTCGGCGTAAGGTGTCCTGGCGTGGCGATCCATGCCGCCCTCCCCGATGCCGCAAGCCCCGGTCGTAAAGCACGTGCCCGCCATCTCTACTGAAGGGAATGCCGTGGTGTAAGCTCCCGTTTGTATGATACTGGCCGCGAGGCAGGAGGCCTGCGGGACACCTGCGCAGGGTGAGCCGGGTGGACCGGGCGTTGCCGGATCCGCCAGCAGCTGGTAACCCTGGCCTGCCTGCCCCAGGTTGGACATGATGTTGGAGAATTGCTGGGGCCCTATTCCCGCGGCTTTGCAAATCCCCGCGATTAACGCCGTGGGGTGGTTGCCGCATTGATAGCCGGCAACAATCTTCTGCGTGTTGGGCACGAAGAAGAAGGTGAGATTCTGCCGGTCGAAAAAGACGCCGAAGCCGGCGCGAATCACGGTGTTAGAAGTTGGGGCGTAGGCCAGGCCGATCCGCGGCTGCCACTCGCGGTAGTCGTTGTCCACGAAGGACGAAAGACCTGTTTCCACATCCCATCGCAGCCCGTAATTCAGCGTGAGCTTGGGATTTAGTTTCCATTGGTCCTGGGCAAAGCCACCCCAATATCCGTGGTTGATAACCCGGCTGTAGCGATTAAAGAAATCGGGGGGGTAGGCGTTGTTCCACGGCGAGTTCGGGAAACCGCCGCCGTTGAGAGGATTGGCCAAGGTGACCGTCGGGCTGCAACCCGGCGGATTTATACAGGCATTCGGATCGGTAGGCAGGGGCGTGCCCGCATACATAAAAACTACGCCGTTGTCTTGAGGAACGGCACACGTAGCGGCTGACTCATCCAGACCAGTTCCCGCAGTGGGATAGCCCGCACCGTAGTTCTTGTTGAAGTACCCGGCAAAATTCGTGAAGCAGGAAATGCCCGGTATGAGCAGACGAGTGGGCGTGAACCCAGGGAAATTCTCCAGGCTCGTCAGCCAGTTGCCATCGACACCAAATTTCAGCACGTGATTGCTTCTGACCCAGGATACGGACTCGGAAAGCTGGACTCTGCTCTCGTAGAGCCGGTCGTTCGTTCCGAAATTGTGGCCCAATTCGAGATCATTCAGGATGCTGAAGTCCGGCTGGCCGGTGGCTCCCGGGAAGTTGTAGTGGCGGCGTGCGTATTGCGCCAGTACCGTATTGACTAAATTGGGCTTCAATAACGAGTTCACAGTGGCGACCAGCGACTGATCCCGAACGAAGAGATCGCGGCCACCGCTCGGGACACCAATTCCGCCCCCATCGAGCGTATTCCCCACCAATTCGCCCAAGGAGCGAGTGTCCTCCACGTTGTAGCGCAAAGCCAAGCGATTATTCGTTGTGAGTTGATGGTCTAATCTGGCGAAACCGAAATCGTCGTTGCCGGTTTTGAGAAAACCCTGAAGAAATCCAAAAGCTTGGCTCTGCGTGATATTGGCGGGATTGCCGGCAAAGTTGGGGAGACACGCAGTCAGCCGGCCCGTGCACCCCTCGGGAGCCAGCCCCATCAGTGCCTTTGCCCGGTCGATCAGCAAAACGTTGTTAACTAGATCCGGCGGATAGACCGGAGACTGCGCGCTGCGTTTCCCTTCATAATTGAGATAGAAGAAAGTCTTGTCTTTGACGATGGGGCCGCCCAGGGCAGCCCCGAACTGATTCTGCCGAAATTCGTGCGGCAGGGGCGCAGGCTGCAGCAGAGAGCGCGCATCGGTGGCGCTATTTTGAAAGTATTCATAAATGGAACCGTGGAGATTGTTCGTGCCTGACTTGGTCACGATGTTAACGATTCCGCCGAGTGCGCGCCCGTATTCGGTCCCGAAGCTGTTGTTAACCACGCGGAACTCCTGCACGGATTCCTGGGGCGGCGTCGCGCGCTGGATGCCGCTGGCGGAATTGACGAAGTCCGCTCCGTCTACTGTGATCTCATTGCTGAACGAGCGCATGCCGGCAAAGGAAATCTGCGTCACCTCAAATTCGGTGAATGTTGTGCCCAGGCTGGTGCGGCTCGAGGCCACGCCGGGAGTGAGAAGAGCGAAGTCCGTGAACACGCGACTGCTAATTGGCAATGAGGCTATCTGCTCTGTTTCGATCACCTGACTGATCTCGGTTTTCGTCGGCTCGATCAGCGGTGCCTCCGTGGTCACCGTGATTAGCTCGGAAGCTCCGGCAACCTTCAACGTAGAGTTCACAGTGGCGACTTGGCCGACCGTCAGGGTGATGCCAGTCTGCTGATACTTGGCGAACCCGGGCGCACTTACCGTTAGGTTGTATTTCCCGGGCGGAAGATTGGGTACAACGAAAAAGCCGGCGGTATTACTGGTCGATTGGAAAGTTTGGTTGGTGTCGAGATCGCGCACGGTCACTTGCGCGCTAACCACCGCCCGCCCTCCGGCGTCTAGGACCGAACCGTTTAGTTGAGCGAAGCTAAGGGCAGCTTGAGCAACAGCAAATGGGGCAGCTGATACCACTAGACCGAGCAGGCACAGAGCAATACCCAATAAGCGCGTTCTCATAAGATACCCTCCCTGCGCACTTCCAATGTTCGACTGGTGAGAAAGACCGTCAGCAGCCGATCATGTAGCGCGGCCCACAATCCGGCAGGTATGAGATCTGGGGCAAGAACTCGTCAACAATGCGCTTCCCCACAGAAACGCGCGAAAATGATTACTATGTCCCAATGCATACTGTCAATACAAAAATGTATACAGACAGGCAAATCTCACTGCATTCTTTTGGTTTTGCTTGAGATTGGTTGAGCGGATCAAATCTAATGTATGCAATCAGTGATTGCAAATGCCGGGAGCGTCTAGCAACTCCCCAAGTCTGCGCAGCACTCGATGTGGTCTTCGGCCCTGAGGCTGCTTGGCCCAGTCGTGTGCTTTCGAGATGCCGGTAATCACCCCGAAACCCACGGCGCCGCCGCGCCGGGCCATGATCATTTCCACCAGAGGATCATCTCCGACAACGCCTATCCTGGTCATGGGGATGCCAAGTCTCTTCGCCACTAACCTCAGTGCGTGGAGCGAGGGCTTCCCGGTGAGAATCATCGGCGCGTGTGTGATCCTGCGTATCGCTGCGGAAATGGCATAAGAATAACCCATGGTCTTGCCGCCAGCAGTGGCGAAAAATGGCACGTCAGAAGCCACATAAAGCTCCGCACCATTCCAGATGGCTTTCGCGGCTGCCTCGATATCTTTCATGCGGCAATCGGGATGCCAGCCGATGTAGACTGCATCGACCCGGTCAACACCCTCGTCGTCAGTGAAAACTGTTCGGATCCCCACCTGTGCCAGCGCGTGCCCGACCCCGGGGGTTCCCAACACTAAAGCTCGCTTAACGCCGCGGCGGGGCATAAGCTCAGCCGCCACGATGGAAGGCGTAAGTAAGACATCATCCAAGATCGGCAACCCGAGCGCTCGCAGCTTGGATGCCTGCTCTGACGGGGGGTAGTTCGTTCCATTTGTGAGCACAACAAAGGGGATGTCGCGTTTCTTCAAGTCGCCAAGCAACTCAATGGCGTCGGGCAGCACTTGATAGCCGTTCAGGGAACGGTCGGACAAGACCAAGGTCCCGTCGAGGTCGAACACGAAGCCCTCTACTGGTCGAAGTCGCCACCCATCCCTATTGTGCGAGCTGTTTTTCATGCTTGTGCCTTGCGCAGTACCGGCCGACCTGTTAACTCCAGTTTGAAACCGGGCTTGTCCACCGAGAGGTGCGCGATATCGCGGCGCACCGCCAGCTGGCGAAGCAAACGCATCACTGGGGCGGTGTCTGGATTGTAAGTTTGTGCTGCTGGCCCGGCGGCCTTCATCGCATCTACCTG
>Ga0126370_10001113_pt1 | contig 12102 bp, 9 predicted proteins | sample PanSoiMetaPlot_3_FD_92586 | JGI IMG/M metagenome (GOLD analysis project Ga0126370, IMG submission 92586) | Tropical forest soil microbial communities from Panama - MetaG Plot_3 | ecosystem: Environmental > Terrestrial > Soil > Tropical forest > Bulk soil | place: Panama | collected 2016-02-17 | reverse complement strand
TGAAGGCGCGCGGCGCGAGGGCGACCTCCTGGTTGTGGGCGTCAACGACGATGCCAGCGTTCGCAAGCTGAAGGGGCCTGGGCGTCCGGTGCTCGATGAGAACGCGCGAGCTCTCCTGGTGGCCGCTCTTCGCTCCGTGGATTACGTTGTGCTTTTTTCCGAGCCCACCGTGGAAGCGCTTCTCGAAGAGTTGCGGCCAGACGTTCACGCGAAGGGCACCGACTATTCCCTGGAAACAGTTCCGGAGCGCGCAACCGCAGCGCGGCTCGCGATTCGCGTGGCCATTGTTGGCGACCCGAAGGATCACTCGACAGCAACCCTTTTCGACTCGGTCCGCAAGGCAGCGCATGAGTGAGCCGCGCTTCCTCGTCGTTCGGCTGGGTTCCCTCGGAGATATCGTCCATACTTTTCCGGCGGTGGCTTCAATTCGGGAGTCTTTTCCCAAAGCGGAAATTGTGTGGCTTGCACATCCTCGCTGGAAAGCCTTGGTCGAAAGCAGCGAACTCTCCACAGAGATTTGGGGGGTTGAGACGCGCTCTTTTGCTTCAGTCCGCGACGTTCTCGGCCGCATCCGAAAGAGTCGATTCACCGCGGCAATCGATTATCAAGGACTCTGGAAGTCTGCGGCGCTTCCATTTCTTGGGGGTGTGCCGCGCCGCATCGGGTTCTCTTGGTATTCGGTCCGCGAGTTCGGCGTGCCACTGCTTTACACGGACCGCGTCCGTTGCGCACCGGCTCACATCGCCCAACAGAATGGCAAGCTTTCCGAGCGCGTGGGCGCACGAGACGGTGTTGGACCCTTCCGCCTCTCCGTGCCTCTACTGCAAGAGGCCTCTGCGTTAGAGCTCTTGCGTCGTTTTGGAATTGACCGCTATATCGTGCTGAGCCCTGCAGGCGGATGGCGCTCGAAATGCTGGCCACCGGAGCGTTACGGCGCGCTCTGCCAGCAAGTTTATGCGAACCTTGGGCTGCGCAGCGTCCTAAATCAGGGCCCAGGCGACGAGGAGTGTATTGCAGCCGTGAAAGCCGCCAGCGGCGACGCCGCTCCCGTCGCGTGCAACAGCTCACTTCATCAGCTCATGGTTTTGCTGCGCAATGCGGTTTGCGTCGTTGCTGGTGACACCGGACCCTTGCACCTCGCAGTGGCCTTGGGAACTCCCGTGATTGCGCTTTTTGGGCCGACAGACCCTGCTCGCAACGGTCCCTATCGGCTTGCTTGCGATTCCGTGAAGGACATCGTTCTGCGTGACCACAATGCGGTGACGACTTACCAGCGGAGACATCAGCCCGATCCTTCTTTGCTCGAATTGGAAGTCGGCATGGTTTTCGACGCCGTCCACAAGCAAGTTGAGGGGCGCCGATGAGCGTTCGCGGCGCCTTCTTCATGCGCTGGCGCGTTCGCCTCGGTTATCCGGTGACTGCTGCCGTGCTTTGGTTTTCCCGTCCCGCACCGCGCAGCATCTTGCTCGGAGGCCTCGTTGGTGCGCTTGGCCTTTTCATCCGCGCCTGCGCGGCTGGGTATTTGCACAAGCAGGAAGTTCTTACCGTCACGGGTCCGTATGCTTACACACGCAATCCGCTTTACCTCGGGAGTGTGGTCCTGGCTCTAGGCGCGGCTATCGCCATGCGTTCGTGGGCCTCTGCCTTTCTCCTTCTTCTCTACTTCGCGGTTTTCTATTGGATCGTGATGCAGAGAGAGGAAAAGGAATTGCACTTGCGCCATGGCACCCCGTTTGAAGAGTACGCTGACGCCGTTCCTCTCTTTTTCCCGCGTTTGCGGCCCGCGAAGTTAACCGCGGCGCCCGCCGGCTCCTTTTCGTGGGGGCAATACAAAAAAAATCATGAATGGCAAGCTGCTCTCGGTTTCTTATTGCTTCTCAGCGTTCTGGTTTTGATTTGGTATCTTCGCCAGCATTGACGCTGCTTTTGCCGCCGGGGCAAGCAACGAAGCAGCGCATCCTCCGGATGTCTCGTGAAGCTCACACGCAATGCAACTTCGACAGGAATATTCGCGCCCTCAAACGCGACTCCGGACAAATCGATTTCCAAGCGGCAGCCCCCGGGGAGCATTGCGGGTTCGTCGCCGAGGTGTCCATGCCATCGCAAAGGCGTTTGCAAGGAGAGGCTTCCTGGTTCTAGGAGGGATGCGACATGATGGGCCAGCCGTGGCTGTTCTACGATGCAAGCTGCAAGAAAGCCGAGCCGTGCCCAGCTCAAAAGGGAAATAGCGGCCGCAGGGAAGAGACTCCGTTCTTGCGAGTGCAAGTCCCGCAACAATGAGCAGGAGCGCACTGAGGAAAAAAGCCGAGAGGAACAGACTGACGTGACGGGCACCAGCTTCATGATGCTCTTCGCAACCTCACCAGCGTCTCGATGTGAAACGTTTGGGGAAACAGATCGAACAAATGCATTTCAGTGATTTCGTAGCGACTGACCGGCGCGTCTATCTCTTTCGGCTTTCGCACCGAATTTGTCAAGACCGCCAAATCACGAGCCAATGTGGATGGATCGCAAGAGAGATAAACAATCTCGTTCGCACCAAGCTCCGCGAGGTCTTTCGCTGCACGCGCGCCTAGCCCCGCGCGCGGAGGGTCCAGGACCACAAACTCTGGTTTCTCGCTGGTATGCTTTAAGAACTCCTCCGCCTGTTGGTTTTGCGATGCCACGGCGACTTTTGCCAGTTCCGCATTGGCAAGCAAATCTCTTGTGGCCGCCAAGTTCGCATCTACGCTCATGACTTTCGCAAAACTCTTCGCCAACGGAAGTGTAAAGAATCCCACTCCTGCGTATAAATCCAACGCCACCTCGCCACGGGCATTTGCCACAACGGTCTTGAGCAAGTCCTCGATCAAAAACCGATTCACTTGAAAAAAGGAGAGATGGCTGACGCGGTAATGATGCCCGCTCGCTTCTTGTGTGAGGTAACCCGGCCCGCTCAATTCAAATTTGTTTTTCTTCTGATCGAGCAGCAGCAAACTCTCAATTTGTGGAAGCGCGTTGCGAAAAACGGTCGTGAGTTCCTCGGCTGGCTTTGGGAACTTGTCAAACGCTACGTTGAGCGCGGTTTTCTTATCCGCCGAATCCGCGAACGCTTCAATCTCCCGAACTCCTGCGGGCAACGTGCCCGAGCGAGTCATGTCCTGCAATTTCAAGAATGTCTGCACGAGCAGAGGAGAAAGCACCGGACATTCATCAATCGGCAGAATGATTGAGCTTTCCGGCAGAAAATATCCGAGCGCCCGCGGCATGCCTTCGCGCACCGCCCACTGGGCGCGGTTCCGGTAACCATACGGTTCCGCCGAATGCTCCGCAATCAGTCCGTCCCAGGAGATTCCCCCGAGTCGTGAAAGCGTCTCGCGAAGGATCTCCTTCTTTAGCCTCAATTGTTCCGCGGGAGAAATATGCTGGTAATGGCATCCGCCGCATCTCTGGAAATGCGGGCACCTTGGTTTGCTGCGTTCTTTGGCGGGTGAAGTAACTTCAAGCAGCTCGGCCCAAAGCAGTTTTTGTTTCTTCGATTTCGTGGCCGCGCGCACTTCTTCTCCGGGCAGAACATACGGGACAAAGATGGTGTTGCCGTCGGCGTGCGCCAAACCGTCGCCTCCGTACACCAGCTTCTCGATTGATAATCTCCACTCATCAGCCATCACATCGTCCTATCTGAAATGGTGTCGTTCATGCAGAAAAAGCTATTTAGTGACGAGGCCAGTAATCCGCCAGCGCTGGCTACCCCAAGTAAAAAAGGCTCAGCCGCGGCAGACCGAACTCTTCGAGCAAGCGTTTCTGGACGTACTGCTTTTCGATGAGTGCCAGTTGTTCGGCTTTCATTTTTCGGCGATACATGGCCCATTGCCCGTCGAGTTCGCGGCGGATCCTCAACATCAACTCTTCAGGTGCATGGCTCGTGAGCGTTACCTGTACCTTCTCGTCCAAAACCGTCAGCCGCCGCTCCAAATCTTCCAAATCGAGGGTCGCTCGGCTCTCAAGCAATTCGCTATACGAATCAAGCGATTTCGCAGTTTCTATGAGCCTCGCTGCCACCGGCTGTTGAACTCCTTGATTCTTGTTTGCCGCTTGCCTAAGTTGCGCCACGTTCCGTTCAAAATATCTTTTTAACTCTTCGCGCGAGAACACCTCTTTCTGTCGCTCTCGTTTCGAAGCCGGCGCTTTCCCGGCCGCGGTTTCCAATTGTTCTTCCGCTGCTTCCAACACGGCGTCGCTGCAATACGCCAGGCTTTTCATCGGTTTCCCGGCGCCGCGCCGCGAGCGTCCGTAGCTTTCGAAGGCTCGATCGATTCCTTTCAGCACCGCTTCGAGCGGCACACCCGCCTTCTGCCAGGCTTCCATGATTGCCCAATCGAGCGGCGACACCAGCAGATGCGCTCCCCGCTTCTTCCAAAAATATTCTTCGATTTCCGTGAAGTAATTGAAATAGTTCCAGCCGTCCATTTTGTTGAGCGAAAGCGTTGAAATAACCTCGATACCAGAAGCGCCAGGGATCAAGCCATTCTTTTATGCTGAGATGCTTCGCTCGCCCGGCATGACAGCGTGTGACAAGTGATTTGCCTGATCGGATGAAAGCATGGGTCTGGCTTCGGCAAGAAGCCTCAGCCTAAAAAAGACCCGCCACTACAAAAGCGAGAGCCCTAGCGCTGAGGTTTCTTTGCAGGAACCGCGCTCCGTGCTCCCTGGGCATCTACGGCCACACTTTTCCCTTGATCCGCGGGCTGATTTTTTTCCCAGATCAAGCGCAGTCCCGTCAGCGTCAGAAACTCGTCCGTGTATTCGATGTGCTTCGACGCTTTTGCCACGAGTTTCGCCTGGCCTCCCGTCGCCACCACTTTGGCGCCTTCGCCGAGTTCCTTCTTCATGCGCGCGAGCATGCCGTCCACCATGTCAACCGCCCCATAGTACAACCCCGCTTGCATGTTGCTGATGGTATTCGTCCCAATCACCCTTCCCGGATCCTTGATTTCTACGCGAGGCAGTTTTGCCGTTCGCGCAAACAAGGCTTCGGACGAAATTCCGAGACCCGGCGCGATCACGCCACCTAAGTATTCACCCTTAGCGGAAATCACATCAAATGTGATCGCCGTTCCGAAATCCACCACGATGCACGGCCCGCCGTACAAATGAAACGCAGCCACGCCGTTCACGATGCGGTCGGCCCCTACTTCGGAAGGGTTGTCCACGAGCACGGCCATCCCGGTCTTAACACCCATTTCTACGAACAGCGCTTGCTTCGCTAAGTACACGCGCGACATCTCTCCCAGCGTCCAATTCACCGGCGGCACCACGGAGCTGATGATCACTCCGGTGATGTCGTTCCGGTCGAGTCCCGCCAACGTGAACAAATTCCGGGTCAGCACGCCGTATTCATCAACGGTCTGCTCGCGCGCTGTGGTCAGCCGCCAATTGGCAATCAGCTCTGTCCCGCGAAACACCCCCAGCACGGTGTTCGTGTTTCCGACGTCAATGGTCAGCAGCATCTAGCGAGCCTCAGCGACGTCCCCGGCAATCACCGTTACCACGCGCCCGTCCTCGCGCTCCACTTGGAGCAGGCCTTCCGGCCCCAATCCCGCGGTCGTGCCCACATAGCTCTCCGTGCCGTTGGTCACGCGAACCTTCTTTCCATGCGCGTAGCTGGAAACCACCTCGAAGCGCGGAATCACGCTGGAGATTCCTTCGCGCAAAAACCGATTGTAGTCGCCCTCGAATTCGCGCAGCAACCGCACCAGCAATTCCATACGCGATTGGGTCTTGCCGGTTTCCTGGCGTAGGGAAGTGGCGAGGCCGACAAGCTCGCCGGGGAATCTCTCTTGATTCACGTTCAACCCGATTCCCACGACGACAAAACGCACCATTCCCGGCTCCGCATGCATTTCCGTCAGGATGCCGCCCGCTTTTTTTCCGCGGATGATCAAATCATTCGGCCACTTCAAATCGACTGCCAGGCCGGTAACCGCTTCGACCGCAGTGTGAGCCGAGAGTCCAGCCATCATCGTCAGCAGCGGAGCCTGCACCGGCGCCAGCTTTGGCCGGAGCAGCAGTGTCAAGTAAATCCCAGCAGCGCGTTCCGAATGCCAGGTACGTCCCGCGCGGCCTCGCCCTGCGGTTTGCTCCTCTGCAAGAACGACCGCGCCCTCCGGTTCTCCCCCGTGCCCCAATTCGAGCGCCACGCGATTTGTCGAATCCGTCTTGAAAAAATGATAGATGCGTTTTCCAAACAGAGTCCCTTTCAATTGCCGCTTAAGGTCGTGGGGAGTCAAAACGTCGGGAACTTTCTCGAGGAAATACCCCGTGGCGGCCTGGCCCTTTGCCTTAACGCCCAGTTCGCGCAAACGTTCGACCCATCGCCACACCGTCGAGCGCGACACGCCGATTTCGCGCGCGATGCGCGCTCCGCTGATGACGATGGTGGCGTTGTCTGCCAACAGCCTCAGCAGCCCTGCTACTCTCCGGTCGGTCGTTCCCGGCAAGGTCTCTGGATGCATGGGGATTATCTTCGCGCCTAAGCTTACGTGTCCTCGAGGCCATCTACAAGCAGGCTTAGGTTTGAGGCGGGGGCCGAGTGCGTCAGCATCCCCGAAGAAAGAAAATCCGCACCGGCTTTCGCGTAGGCGTGTGCATTTTCAAGAGTGATTCCACCGGAGATTTCAATCACACAATCCGGTCGCATGCCACGGGCGATTTTCACGCACTCCGCGGCGCGTTCGGGCGTCATGTTGTCCAGTAGCACGGCCTCGGCGCCGGCCCCGAGCGCTTCGATCAGTTCGTGCTCGTTGCGCACTTCAATCTGCACGGTCAAGGGAGGCGGTCCCACGACCTCCGGATCCAATCCGGCAGCATCGTAGGCGCTCGCCGTCCGGGGCGTCGGTGCTTTCGGAGCCACGTACGTATGCGCTCTGTCCAGCGCTGCCTTGATTCCTCCCGCGAGGGCCATGTGGTTTTCTTTCAGCAGAATGGCGTCGTAGAGTCCGAAGCGGTGATTCGTCCCCCCGCCCATTTTCACAGCGTATTTTTCCAGTACGCGCAAGCCCGGAGTGGTCTTCCTCGTATCGCGAATCCGCGTCTTCGTCGTCGCGAGTTGTTCGACGAACCTTCGCGTGTATGTTGCGATCCCACAAAGATGCGAGAGAAAATTCAGAGCCGTTCGTTCGCCTGTCAAGATCGCCGCCGGGTTGCCGCGTATCTCGACCAGTTCGGTGCCGGGCTCTACAAAGGAACCGTCCGCGCGCAGGGAGGCGACTTCCATCTCCGGGTCGAGCGCGCGAAAGACTTCTTCTGCCAGAGGCAATCCGGCGCAAACAAGAGTCTGCCGGGCCAGAATGTGTGCCCGCGCCACCGCGTTAGGCGGTGTGGTTGCCGCCGTGCTGGCGTCCCCCGCTCCGATATCTTCGGCCAGAGCGTTTCGAACGATCTTCTGGATTTCTTCGGAATGCCAGTTCACGGGAATTAATGGCCTACAGCTTGGCTACCCTCTAGTTGCTCGAGCTGCGCTTTCAGTTTCTTTTGCTCTAGCTGTCTCTCCACCAAGGTGATACCCATGTTTTTCACGACGTTTTCAGGCGCCTTCCTGGTGAAGTCTTCATCGTCGAGTCGAGCCTTCTTCGACTGAATGTCTTTTTCTAACCGTTCGATCTCCCTTTTGAGTCGAGCAATTTCGGCTAACGGATCGATGATCGCCTCAAATGGAATCCGCAGATCATAGATCGCGGTTTGCACGATCATGCCGGTTCCTTTGAGACCTTCGGAAAAGACCTCGAAACTCGACAAGACTGCAAGCCGCTGCACGACTTGAGAGTTGTCTTCGAGGAGCTTTCTGAGAGCTGGATTACTGGAGGAAAGCTCTGCAGGCAGCTTCTTCTTGGCATCTTGTCTCTTTTCAGCCCGCATGGCTCTCAACTTTGTCACTACCTCTTGGATTAGAGCCAGCTCGTCAGTGGCTGTTGAGTTCTTCCAACGTGCTTGAGCCTCCGGAAAACGGTCCAGGGCAATGGATTTTGCCTCCGCTGCCTGCGGCAACTGATGCCACAACTCTTCCGTTAAGAAGGGCATGAAAGGATGCAGAAGACGCAAAGCGGCATCGAAGGCGGCGAACAGGTTTTTCCAGGCCACCGTCGCGCGCTCGCGGTCGGCGCTCTGCAATTCCGGCTTGACCCACTCGATGTACCAGTCGCAGAAGTCGCCCCAGAAGAACTGGTAAACCCCTTGCGCGGCTTCGTGGAACCGGTAGTTCGCCAGGGCGTCATTCACCATGTCGATCGTCGAGGTCAGTCTCGCGAAAAGCCACGAATCCACCAGCGGGACTTTACCGCCGGCTGCATAAGGTGCCTTTGCCCGCACCCCGGGTGCTGCCAAATCCTCTAGCTTTGCACCGCCCTGTTCAAACTTGTCCAGATTTACGAACAAGAATCGCGCGGCATTCCAAATCTTGTTGGCAAAATTTCGCGAGCTAGCCAGCTTGTCGTCCGACAGGATGATATCCGTTCCCGGCGCGGCCATGGACGCCAGGCAGAACCGCATCGCGTCGGTGCCGTACTGCTGGTTCAACGCCACGGGGTCGAGCCCGGTCCCTTTGGACTTCGACATTTTTTCGCCGCTACCAGTGCGCACGAGAGAATGCAAGTACACCGTGCGGAAGGGAGCTCTTCCGGTAAAATGCAGTCCCATCATGATCATCCGAGCCACCCAGAAAAACAGGATGTCGTATCCGGTGACCATCAAAGTCATCGGATAGTACTTCTTAAAGTCCGCCGTCTCTTCCGGCCAGCCCAAGGTCGAAAATGGCCACAATTGGGAACTGAACCACGTGTCCAAGACGTCGGGATCCTGCTCCAGGTTCGAAGAGCCACACGTCGCACACTGCGCCGGCGTCTTGCGCGCCACGGTGATGTGCCTGTTTTCCTTGCAATACCACGCGGGGATGCGGTGTCCCCACCAAAGTTGCCGCGAGATCGTCCAGTCGCGGATGTTGTACATCCAGTTGAGATACTCGGTACGACGATTCTCGGGGATGATGTAAATGGTGTTTTCCTTGCCCGGCGCGTATTCCTCCACGGCTTTGATAGCGGGTGCGGCAAGGCCTTTCATTTTGCAAAACCATTGCGTCGAAATGCGCGGCTCTACCGCCGTCTTGCTGCGTTCGCAAAGACTAATCGCGTTGGTGTGATCGCTAATCTTTTCGAGCAGCCCCTGCGCCTTTAGGTCTTCCACAATCTTCTTCCGCGCTGCGAATCGATCCATACCGGCATACGCGCCGGCGTTGGCGTTCATGTGCGCGCCGTCGGTCATCACATCGATTTCTGCGAGGTTATGTCTTTTCCCGAGTTCAAAATCGTTTGGGTCGTGCGCGGGCGTAACCTTCAGCGCGCCTGTCCCGAATTCGCGATCCACCAGTTTATCGGCGATGATGGGAATTTCGCGGTTCATCAGCGGCAGCACGGCCTTCTTGCCCATCAGGTGCCTGTACCGTTCGTCTTCCGGATGCACGGCCACGGCTGTATCTCCGAGCATCGTTTCCGGCCGGGTAGTCGCCACCGTCAAGAACTCCTTTGTCCCGACTACCGGATACTTGATGTACCACAAATGTCCTTGCCGCTCTTCGTGCACGACTTCCAGGTCGCTCAGCACCGTTAGACAGTCTGGGCACCAGTTCACCAGCCGCGTTGCCCGGTAGATCAATCCCTCTTTATAGAGCCGTACGAAGACTTCGCGGACCTTTCGAGACATTTCCGGCGACAGCGTAAACTTCTCTCGAGACCAGTCGCAGCTTTCCCCGATCCCCTTCATCTGCTCCGTAATTTGCCCGCCAGCTTCTTCCTTCCACTTCCAAACCTGCTTCTCAAATTCGTCGCGTCCCAGCTTCTGGTAATCAATCCCCTGGTCCGCGAGGTATTTCACCACCACACGTTGCGTCGAAATTCCGGCATGGTCCGTTCCCGGGAGAAACAGCGTATTGTATCCGCGCATGCGGTGCCAGCGCGTCAGAATGTCGATTTCCGTATGCTCCAGCATGTGCCCGATGTGCAGCGAACCGGTTACGTTTGGCGGGGGAATGACGATGGAAAACACGGGCCCCGGCGCGTGGGGGTCGGCCTCGAACAGCGCCTCTTTCACCCAGAATTTGGCCCAACGCGGCTCTATCCGCTGCGGTTCGTATGCTTTTGCGATCTCCCGAGCCATTCGCTGCGTTTCTCCATTCGGCCGCGGACACCCGTCTTGCTGCCCAATGCTCGAATTAAATCGTTCAGAATAATCTTTGACTATACGGGGCAAAAACCAGCCGCGTCAAATTCGCCTTGCCACGGCAAAATAGGGACGCCGTTTGCGAGAGTGGTGATCCCTAGATTTCCATTTGATGGTTTGCGTTAAGAACGATCCGCGAAATTCAAAACAGGGCAGGGAATTACGATTTCTTGGACTTCAGCTCTTCCTTGACCATCGCTTCCACGACCGGCTTCAGGATCTCGCGGGTCACGGCTTGCAGCACATCTGGATTCATCTTAGCGAGAACTTTTGCGACGAGGTCATCCATGTTGGGCGCCGGTGACGTCGCCGGTGCTGGTGCCAGTGCTGGTGGGCTGTTCGGTTCCAACACTCCGTCTTCTTCCTGCGCGTAGAAGCTGCCTCCCGCGGACGATGCGGTCTCAGGCGTCTCCAGGATGAATGTGGCGTCTTCTGCGACCTGCGCGGCTTCTTCTCGAATCGCCTCGACAGTTGCCGGTGGAAGCGCCGCTTCTTCAATTACCGCCTTTGTTTCCTGGCTTGCGTGGCTTGCCTTTTCGTTTCCGTTCTTCGGTGCCGGAACCGTCGGCGCGTCCCACGTGGAAGCCAACTGGCTGGCCTTCTGAATCTCACTTTCCCATGGACTGGACGAAACGGAAAACCACGAATCCTTGCCATCCTTCTTCTCGGCCGCTTGCTTCGCTTCGCTGTCTGTTTTCCCTTTGTGGTCATCAACAACCGCTGTCGCCGTCTGCGTCACGCGTGCTCCGCTTGCGGCCGGAGGCGACACAGGCGCGGCAGGCGGCGTCCAGGTTTCCGCTACAAACGGCTTGCTTGGAACCGGCGGTGCAACTTCTTGGACCGGTTGGACAGGGGCACGAGGAGGGGTCGGTTTTTCCGGGACGCGACTCCTTGCCGCTGGCGCGACCGTTTCCACGGGCGCCGGTGCCGGTGTTTCGTCCTCCGGCTCCCATCCCATGCTTCGCGACTTGCCGGCCGCAATCTGTTCAAATCCGCCCATGCGCCAATCGTTGGCGTTGCCTTTGGACTTCTTCGTCTTAGCGGCGGGAGCCCCTTCTTGGTCTGCAGTACCTTCGGGCCGCCACGCTGCCGGCTCCTCTTCTTGCTCTTCTGCGTTCGTTTCTTCTTCGTCGCGGTCGCGCCAATCGTGCTCCATCGCAAATTCCGGCGAGCTCGCGGTGGTAAAACTCGAATCGTCCTCTGTCGTTCCAGTCGTTTCGCCAGGCGTTTCAAGCAGGCTGCCGAACGCCACCGGCTGCGAGCCGGAATCAATCTGTAGCGGTTCCGGGCGCGGAGGCACGTCTTCCACAAAGCTCTCGTTCGCGAACTCCGGACTACTTCCTAGGTTGAATTCCGGTACCGGTGTTGCTGCCACCTTCGGCACGCTGTGGTTCGCCGGACTCAGCATTTCCTTGGCGCCGAATTGCGCTGGCTCGTCAAATTTATCAGCCGGCGAGCTCGTTTGGCTCGGTACAGATCCAGAACGTTGCAACGCGGACTTCACCATGGAGATCAAGGGGTCCGGCGGAATAAACGGCTTCTTCAAAACGCCGTCCGCGCCCACTCTCTGCGCTTCCTGCTCATCCAGAGGGTCGAACGCTCCCACCAGCAGAATCACCGGGATATGCGACAGTGCGGAATCCATCTTCACAAACTGGCAGACTTCATAGCCGTTTCTGACGGGCATGAATACGTCGGCGAGCACTAGGTCCGGCCGCACATCCGCGATCTTGCGCACGGCCGCTTCGCCGTTTCCAACGGCGACCACGTCAATGCCCTGATCTTTCAGTGCAAGACCGACCATCTTCTGGATGTTGCTGTTGTCGTCCGCAACCAGAATCTTCGGCACTACAC
>Ga0126370_10001111_pt1 | contig 12119 bp, 8 predicted proteins | sample PanSoiMetaPlot_3_FD_92586 | JGI IMG/M metagenome (GOLD analysis project Ga0126370, IMG submission 92586) | Tropical forest soil microbial communities from Panama - MetaG Plot_3 | ecosystem: Environmental > Terrestrial > Soil > Tropical forest > Bulk soil | place: Panama | collected 2016-02-17 | reverse complement strand
CTTGCGTCGCTTGATTTGGATTTGTCTGGGGTCCGCCTTGGGGTTGTCAATTGTTGTGTTCGCTTGGTGGCTGTGGGCCGAGCCCACGCCATCGGCTGCCGCCCAGCCTGTGCAAAACCTCCATCCGCAGGTATTGAGCGCGACCGCTAACCCAAAGATTGTGCCGACAGGTTCCTTGACCTACACCGCAGCGGGAGGTGAGACCATTCCCGGTATCGCTCGGCACTATTTATCGAAAACCTCGTACTTAACTTCGACGGAATTAGCAGAGGCCATTCGTCAGACAAACGGAAAATCCGGCGACTCTGTCAGATCTGGTGAGACGCTCAATATTCCGGGAATGCTGGACCAACCGATGGTTGAGAAGTCCATCGCCGTGCCGCGCGATTTTGAAGTACGCGCTGTTTATCTGACCGGCGCGATGGCCGGCAGCGAGCACGGGTTGCGCATTATCCGCCGCTGGCGTGAACTCGGCGGCAATGCGGTGGTCTTCGACGTAAAAGACAGCGACGGCATATTGAACATCCCTTTCGCGCATCATCTGGCCAGCGACAAACGCCATCCGGTCATTCCTGATCTGGCAAAATTTGCCCACTTTCTGCATTCTCAGGGGATACACGTCATTGCTCGTATCGCTGTCTTCCGCGACGAACACCTGGTAGTCACACATCCGGAATTGGCGGTCGATTCGCGTCGGACGGGTGAGCCCTGGCGGGAAAATGGCAAACTCGTCTGGACAGATCCTTCCAACCCCCAGGTTCAGGAATACAACATCGCGCTCGCCAGGCGCGCTGCCGAGTCCGGCGTAGATGAAATTCAGTTCGACTATGTTCGCTTCCCTGCGGAGGGCGATCAGAAAGATGCCAGCTTCGTTTTTCAGAGAGAGCACCCCAGCTGGAAACGCACCGATGTAATTACAGATTTCCTGAAGCATGCCTACAGCACACTCAGTGGGGAGGGTGTGCTGCTCTCGCTGGATGTTTTTGGAGTGATGGCTTGGCAGCGCCAGGTGGATCTTTCGCATACTGGACAGGATATTCCCAACATGGCCAAGTACTCTGATGTGCTCTCGCCCATGATCTACCCTTCGCACTTCTTCGGTATGGAAGGCTATCGACACCCGGGTGATGCGCCCGAACACTTCATCGGTGAATCAATGGACCGCTTCGTCCTGATCACCAAAGATACCGGTGTAGTCCTTCGTCCCTGGCTCCAGGCTTTCCGGTGGCGCACGAAGACTTATTCTTCCAATTACATCCAGGTGCAGGTCAAGGCCTCTAAAGAAAAGGGTGGCGACGGATTCCAGTTCTGGAATGCCAACAACAATTACCGCCAGCCTTACGACGCCATGCCCAGCATGCGAGCCGCCAAGCTGTTTCGTGGCGACGAACTGCCCGGCCACGGCAACGTAGCCTCCGTGACTCCTCGGCCGGCTGCGGAATGAAGCCGGATGAGCTCCTTCCTTTTTTTAAAAGGCCAGGCCGGAGAGCAATCAAGCTCGGGTGGCGTTTGCAAATAACGACCATCATCGTCGGCCGAAGGGAGCAACAAAATTGGCTGTTGGGCATGGCCCCGGGCTGCATGAGGGTCCAACGTCTTCAGCCCGGTGTGGGGCTCTACGATTTCATCATCCTGGTAAGCGACCGTTGCATCTTATCAGGTCGGGTATAATCGCCCTGTGTGGGATCGGTTTTACCCGCGGCAATTTCGTAAGGAGCCGGGCATGGCGATTGTAAAAACGGACAAGATTTGGCACAACGGGAAGCTGATCCCCTGGGACGACGCCTGCATTCACGTCATGGCGCATGTGGTGAACTATGGGTCTTCGGTTTTCGAGGGCATCCGCTGCTATTCCCTCCCCACCGGTCCTGCCATTTTTCGTGCCACCGAACACATTCAGCGCTTGCTCGATTCCTCCCGGGTCTATCGCATCGACGTAGACTTCACCCGGGATGAACTCATCGCCGGAATGATCGAAACTATCAGCGTAAACGGAGTATGGCCCTGCTACATCCGCCCAGTTGTGCTGCGAGGCTATGGACAGGCGGGGGTAAACCCTTTTGAATCGCCCACCGAGGTTTACATCGTTAATTATCCGTGGGGAAAATATCTCGGTAGCGACGCTGAGCAAGGTGTCGACGTTTGCGTCTCCAGCTGGACCCGAATCGCCCCCAATACGCTCCCCGCCATGGCCAAATCCGGCGCCAACTATATGAACTCCCAGCTAATCAAAATGGAAGCTATCGTGAATGGCTACGCTGAGGGAATCGCTTTGGATACGAACGGTTACGTCAGCGAGGGGTCCGGTGAAAACGTATTCGTTGTGCGCAACGGCGTCCTGCAAACTGCGCCGTTGGGGAATTCCGTTTTACCCGGCATCACCCGCGACTCCGTCCTGACCATCGCCCAGGATTTGGACATTCCCGTTGTCGAACAAGGCATTCCACGCGAGATGCTGTATCTCTCCGAGGAAGTTTTCTTCACTGGAACGGCCGCCGAAATCACTCCGGTGCGGTCGGTTGACAAGATCAGCGTAGGCCAGGGCACAATCGGGCCGCTTACGAAACGCATTCAGAAGGAGTTTTACGGCATCGTAACCGGAAAGTCGGCTGACCGCTTTCATTGGCTGACTCCGGTCCCAGTACGCAGCAAACATACGGTTGGCGTGTAAAGCGCCATCCACCTGACCTCAGAAATCGAAGGGTAGTACTTGCGTCCTTCTGCCTCCTCCCATCCACAGTACAAACATTCAAGCAAGGAAGCATGGCAACACTCGCTATAGAAGACTTACCGCGAATTCGCCATCAGTTATCGCGAAGGGATGCGTAAGAGGCTGAGCGAATCGGAAACCACAAACCGCATTCTTGCCGCCCTCCCTGATGGGCAAATGTCACTACCGCCCGATTCCAAGCCCGCAACGCCATGGGACTGGCGTGAGATATCGCGGGGTGCTAGGTTTTTGAACCAGATCACCGCCTGATGGTGGATTTTCTCTTGCCCTAGCGCTAACGTCTTCCTATGGCGTCTGCCCACCCCAGAAAGCTCCATACCGAGAATGAGCTTTATGATTACGCCATAGGAGCCCTTGCCCGTCGCATGCGTTCGGTTGCCGAACTGAAGCGTCTGCTTCGGCAACGGGTGGAATGGGAAACCGAATGGGGCGCTACCCTGATCGAGCTGGTCATCTGCCGCCTCAAAGATCAGGGCTATTTGAACGACTCGCGCTACGCCGCCGCGTATTCCTCTTACCGTCGTGATAACGAGCGGTTTGGGCGAGGGCGCGTCATCTGGGACCTACGGGCGAAAGGGGTTCACGGGGACGTCATCGAAAGTGCTGTCTCCTCCACCTACAGCGAAATCGACGACGAAAAGCAGGCTCGCCAATACCTCCGCCGCAAGCGCCTGCAAAAACCGAGAAATGAAAAGGCAACGGCCAGGATATTCCGACAGCTGGTGCGCGCCGGCTTCTCGTCGAAGACAATTTTCAAGATTCTCAAGCAGTGGGAGATTGACGACGAAGTCTTGACCAACCTCGAATCACAACAGGAATAGTCGTCGCTTGCGATTGAGTATACAGGCCACAATTTGCACGCAGGGGGCACACGCAGGGAAATTAGCGAAGTGCCTGCTCCGTCGGGTCTTGCCAACTTCTTCAGTTTAGGACAACGCGTCCCTAGTCGGCCGCCACCGCCGAACGGCTCAGGCCTTTCAAATCAGCGGCCAACAGCCGGTGAAAGAGATGTTCGCCCGCCTCCCGGCGAACCGACAACCGTCCTGCGCGATAGGCGCGCGATTTCAGTCCGCGCTGGACTGCTTCGCAGATTCCAAGATCTTCGCCCTGTACGCGATCCCCCACGGCGATCGATTCTTCGTGGTACTTGCGCATAGCCCCACTGGCGACATCGGCAAAATAGAAATCAAAAATCACGCGGCAATGATCGACGTCAATGGGAATCACCAAGTTGGTATCCATGTATCCGGCGTAGCAGTTGATCATGAAATTCGGATATTGCCAGAAATACCAGGCGCGATCGCCTTTGCGGGTGGCTCCGGTCGCGGCATCTTCCGTCGACTCGACCATCGGGCTCGATTGCAGGCAGTAGCGGTCCTCATTTTCGACCGTGTATTGCTTGTAATCAAGCACGCTATTCAAGCCTTTGTGAAGGTGGGGAACATGGTATCCACCATCCAGGTAATTGTCGACAAACACCTTCCAGTTGCACGCGATGTCATAAACGCGGGTTCCGAAATAGTGGAGGTTAGTGACTTCGAGGGGGGCGAGGCGTCTGGCAATTCCACCAAGAAATTGTTCAAGCGATTCGCCGCCGCTATCGAGATTAACGAATACAAATTTCTCCCAAGTCGCAACTTTCACCGGGACCAGCCCATTGGCGCCGCGGTCAAAGTTCTTGACCCCTTCAAACTCCGGCATGCCCTTAAGGGATCCATCGAGCCCGTAGTTCCAGCCATGATAGGGACAGTGCAACAACTGCGCGCGTCCACATGGCTCTGTGACTACCGCCGCCGCATGATGCCGGCACACGTTGTAGAAAGCGCGCAGATGTCTGTCATTTCCCCGTACAGCGACGATGGGTTCGCCGGCCACCGTGGAAGAGACAAAATCTCCCGGCTGGTCCACCTGATCCGTGCGTCCGATCACTTGCCAAGTCTTGGAGAAAACTGTACGCGCCTCGAGCTCAGCAATCCGCGGATCGACATACCAGGGAGCGGGAATAGTAGAAGCTTCGGACAGTGGCGCGCGTTCATCATAGAGCGCTAAGACTTGTGCGATCGAAGTTTCGTTCGTCATGGTTGGTTTGATTGCTTGAAGCTGGCAGCTAGAAGCTCCGAACTCACTTTCCAATTGCTCTGCGCAGGATGTCCAAAAATTGATTGATGCGCGCTTCTTTTTTCTCCAGCGCGGCCCCCGTCCGCCGGAACAGGCCGGGATCCAGTTCCTCGGTCACCAGAGCATCCTGGAAACGTTCTACGATCCAGTCCAACATCGAAACGATCACTTCAACATCCAGATCCTTGCGGAGCTCGCCTCGCTGTAGCCCCCAGCGCACAAATTCAATGCGTCCGTAAGGATCTTCGGAGCTGATGAACCGGTTAATTTCGCGCTTTAGCGCCAGATTGGTCCCGTAATTTCCTAGCAGGTAAACGCGGTAAGGAATCCAATCTTCGTGAACGAAATGCTCCGTGCGCACCAGCCAATAGCGCAAAATGTCGAAAAAGCCTGCTTGCCGAATTTCTGAGGGGACTTTCAGATAGGGCGAAAAGGAGCACGCGGCCTTCTTGTAAACCTCGAAAAAAAGCCCATCCTTGCTGCCGAAATGCTGAAAAATCGAGCCCTTGGCGATACCCAGCTCGTCGGCCATGTCGCTGATGCGAGCCGCCTCGAAGCCATGCTCAGCGAAGTGTCTCATGGCAACTTCAATTATTCGGAAACGCTTCGCCTCGACTCGCGCGCCGGGGCCATTCTTGCGCGCATGCAGGCCGGCTAAGGTGCTGGCTGTTCCGCTCACTTTGACCTCAAGTCAGCAGACAATATCCCAAGTGTTGTCAATAAGCAAGGCTTAATTGCAGAAGGAAAATCTCAACTTACTCGGACTCACACTTGAAAAGAATAACTTCGGGTCATCTTGTGGAATACAGCGGCAAGCACTCTTCAATTCGCCGGGATGCCAACAATCGATAAGACGCACCCCGATTCAGGGCAGCACACAAGCAATTCTTGCAAAACTGACTTCCGCGCTGAGAAGAGCTGCGCAACTTGTGCGATGCTCGGATCCGGCAAGGTCGGAGAACAACGGCCGCTGGCAACAAGCAAATTCCCACCACCCAGGCCTTCTAGTTCACGTCGCCGATTGCACCGAGCATCACGTGGGGCAATCAGGCCCGCCAAAACTGTACGAAGCCAACCGTGGAGACATAGCTTGCTACCTTCTCCGGGGACAACGCCGTGCGGCGGGCGATACTCTAGTCCTCTTCTTTCAACTTAGCGAGGACGCTCAGATCCTCCAACGTCGTCACATCGCCTTTCACCTCCCCGCTACTGGCTAGTTCCCGCAACAGCCGCCGCATGATCTTTCCACTACGAGTCTTGGGGAGGACGTCGGTAAACCGGATATCATCGGGCTTGGCCAGAGACCCAATCTCCTTTCCCACCCACTTGCGTAACTCTTCTTTCAGTTCGGGCGACGGGGTTTGCCCGTGTTCAAGGCTCACAAAAGCCGAGATGGCTTGTCCTTTAAGCTCGTCCGGCCTACCCACCACGGCCGCTTCGGCCACCTTCTCATGTGCAACCAGAGCAGACTCGATTTCCATTGTGCTCAAGCGATGCCCAGAGACGTTGATCACATCGTCTACGCGGCCCATTACCCAGTAATATCCGTCCTTGTCACGGCGGGCGCCATCTCCGGTGAAATACGCGCCAGGGATTTGCGACCAGTACTGCCACTGGTAGCGGTCAGGATCGCCATATATCGTTCGCAACATTGCCGGCCACGGTTTCCTCAGGACGAGAAAGCCACCTGAGCCCTCCGGAACTGGACGCCCATCCATAGTGACTACTTCCGGTACGACGCCGAAAAACGGGCGTGTCGCCGAACCCGGCTTGGTAGCAATTGCGCCGGGAATCGGGGAGATCATGATCATGCCGGTCTCGGTTTGCCACCAGGTATCTACAATCGGACACCGATCATGCCCGATAACATCCCGATACCACATCCACGCTTCAGGATTGATCGGCTCGCCGACAGTTCCGAGCAGGCGCAAGCTGGTTAGCTTATGTTTGCGCGGCCACTGCTCTCCCCACTTAATGAAGGTCCGAATCGCGGTCGGCGCAGTGTAAAAGATGTTGACCTGATGACGGTCAATGATCTCCCAAAAGCGGTCGGGCTCTGGATAGTTCGGAGCCCCTTCGTACATCACGCTCGTCGAGCCGTTCTGCAGCGGCCCATAGACGATATAGCTGTGCCCGGTTACCCAACCGATGTCGGCCGTGCACCAGAACGTGTCCTCGTCTCGCAGGTCGAAAACCCACTTGGTCGAGAGATATGTGCCTACTGAGTAGCCTCCTGTAGTGTGCACGACTCCCTTCGGCTTACCGGTGGTGCCCGAGGTGTAAAGGATGTAAAGAGGATGTTCGGCATCGAGTGGCTCGGCGGGGCAATCATCGTCGGCAGCCGCCATCAACTCGTGCCACCAGTGATCGCGCCCAGGGTGCATGCTGATCGCCGACCCTGTGCGCTTATACACAATAACATGCTTGACCGATGGGCAAGAGCTGAGGGCTTCCTCGACCGCAGGAAACAGTTTCACCTCTGCGCCGCGACGGTAGGTGCCATCTTGCGTAATAACCGCAATCGCCTGGGAATCGTGAATACGGTCGACTAGCGCATGGGAAGAAAACCCACCAAAAACCACCGTGTGGGGAGCACCAACTCGGGCGCAGGCCAGCATGGCAATGGGCAATTCCGGCGTCATACCCATGTAGATGGCGACCCGGTCTCCCTTGCCTACGCCAAGGCCCTTTAGAACGTTGGCAAATTTCTGAACTTCCCGAAGCAGCTGCTGGTAGGTAAGAATTCGAACATCGCCTGGTTCGCCCTCCCAGACCAACGCGGCCTTATTTTTGCGCCAGGTTTGCACATGGCGATCGAGACAGTTGTAGGAAAGGTTGATTTGCCCACCGGCAAACCATTTGGCCCAGGGCGCATTCCATTCCAGGACTTTGTCCCACGGCTTGAACCAATAAAGCTCACGCGCCACACGCCCCCAAAATTTTTCTGGTTCCTCGACGGATTCCGTGTAGATGCGCTCATAATCCTCGAGGCTCTTGATGTAAGCGCGTTGAGCAAAATCGTTCGGTGGCTCAAATTTCCGCTGCTCTTGCAGCACGGAATCTATGCTGGTATCGGCGATTGGAACCGCTTTCTCTGCCATCGATTCACCCCTTGTGCTCAAGTTGCATCGAGATTTTACTGCCTGCCACCAAATCCTGTCTTGGGGAGTTCCGAGACTCCCCGCCCCCGCTTTAAGTTCCGTCCAGCGTGGAGCGGGCGGTAAGCAGTGTTTCTCTCAAAATCGGCCTTCATGGCGCGTGCCGCCATCATTCGAAATATGCAAGGGTACAGGCCGGTAGTTCGTCTTTCCCAATAAGTTCGATGATCGGGGATTCGTGGCCTGGGAGAGTCCCGCTTGAAATCCTGGTCCGGGTTGGATGCAGTGTGCAATGCGCTCCCAAAGCATGCTGTGACCGCTTCGAGGTCTTCGAATCGGAACGCCTGGCGCCCCGGCCACTTGATGCCACCAAAAACACAAGGCGCGGCGCTGGTTAAAGTGTTCCTTCAAATTACAAGGGAATGGTGCAGTGTCGGCCGAAAACCTTTGTCCGGCAAAATTTGAGCTGATGACCATGTCTTAGGACGGCGCGTATGTGGCTACCGTTGCCTGGCGCCAGAGGACGAGTATACCTTAAAGTTTTTCTTGAAGCCGCGGCTTGAGACGGCAAAGGGCGAATTGACGAATGGAGCGGCACGAATACGAATCGGTCCAACAGAGGAACGGCAGCATGAGTCAATTGCACTCCCCGACCCTTCCATCTTCGAACCCACTCATTAGGTGCGCGCCCTCAAGGCCTACCATCCACTCGAAAAGAAAGCGACAGCGGCAGGGATTCCTGGAGACAGGTCCTGAGAATTCGAGGCAAATCCCTGAATTTTTGCCTCGAGCAGGGGCGTGAGAGACGAAGCGGCGTCGCAACGAGGCTCACGCCCACCCGAGGATCACAGTAGGCCAGAGGTACGGAGCGTCTCACTGGATCCGCAACCCGCACAGCTTGCCGCTTGAATATGCAGCACGCGATTGCGAATCCTACCGCTGCACGGCTCTCCCCCAGGCAGTCTTGCATACCTCAGGGGAGGCATCACCGCAGTCGATGGCCAGCGTAGCACAGTCGAATCAGTCGTCACTTGAACTAAAGTGCCATGTGCTCGCCGCGGTAATTTGGGAAGAGGTAAAACGGACTCGAATCCGGCTACAACGGTCGCTCTCGGATTGCTGTTGACATCGACGGAGACGACAGTGAGCGAGTGATCTCCTTCTAAAGCTAGCGGAACTGCAGGAAGTGAAAAAAACTTTAGACAAACTTGATTTGCCAAACGCCCATACGGCTCAAAGTTTAGTGAAGCCGTCCGCACTCCATTCTTCTGAGCCGACACCATTGTGTACAAAAAACAATCCTGCCGGGTCATATTTCTTCTTCACCGAAGCGAGCCGCGGATAGTTGCTACCCCAGTACGAATGCTGCCAGTCTTTCTCGAAGAAATCGCTTTCCGAGACGTACGATCCGCCGTTTGGTGTCAGTATGCGCAGCTCGTTCATGCAAGCTTGAATCCGCTCGCGGGATTTTTGCGCTGCTTCGACATTCGGCTCGTGGCCGCGTACCCCTGGGTACCCGCCTTCGCCGTCCGCGACAATCGCCAGCGCAAACGCGTTGAGGACGACCGGGTTCGTCGCCGTATCTCGCGATGTCTCGATGGCCTCGCGAGGCGCTCCCGCGAGACCTTTGTTGAAATGTAGCTCAATCATTTCGTGGCGAGAACCGGCAAACAGTCGATTCGCCAGCTGTTCCTGCGAATCATCTCCGAGTAGCGATGCCGGCAGCCAAAGCGATTCGAACCCGTAAATGGTCCAGGCCACCTGGCCCGCGTCGCCCGTCCACCATACATTATTTTCGCTCGCACCCGGGCGCGGGTCTGAATGAAAAACTTCATGGTGCTGTGCTTTCCGCCACTCGACGTCCCACCAATGCCTCGCGGGCATGCTGCCGAGAATCATTCCTGGCTCGACCGTGTATACTCCGGGCGAACGCTTAATCCAGTCCAGGAAGGGTTGCCACACCTTCTTTGCCTCTTCCGTGCTCAATCCTAGTGAAACCATGCTGAGGCCGAGCACATTGTCCGAGCCGATATGTGCCTGCTCGCCCCAATGGTCGTTGAAGAGATTTTCGCGGTAAAAACCCACGAAGTAGCGTAACAATCTGCGAAACCCATCATCCGAAGAAGCCTTGACCCGGAAAATCGCGCCGCCCCCGTACTCGGGAAGCTCGCGCACACGCAGCGTCACCTTGGTCACGATGCCAAAAGTCCCCCCTCCGCCTCCTTTGAGCGCCCAGAACAAGTCTGGATTCGTGCACGCGTTCGCAATGCGAATTTTCCCGTCGGCAGTCACAACTTCTGCCTCGAGTAGGCCCGCAGCGCAGGTCCCGTAATGCTTTGAAAAACTTCCGAAGCCGCCGCTTTGCACGAGCCCGGCGACGCCCACGGTCGTGCATCCGCCGCCTTGAACGTACGCGCCGGCTTTGGTGGTCACCTCGTCGTACGCCTGCATCCAGATCGCGCCGGAGCCACACGTCACCGCGCGCTGGGCAGCTTGTTTCCCCTCACAGCCTCGTGGGACAAAGGCTTCGTGCATCGAGACGTCGTCGATGTGACGCGTCCACACCAGCAGCGAATCCGCCGCATTGGAGGTTCCTTGATAACTGTGCCCACCGCCCTTCACCACAAGCCGTAAATCATTCTCACGCGCGAAGTTGACCGCCGCGGCAACGTGATTCGTATACTTCGCTGCGACGGCGAACACGCTCGGTTTCGTGAACCATGCTTCTACCCATCCCAGGGTTTGGGTCAGGCCTGGATGGTCGCCGACGAAATACGGGTTCTTGATATTCGCGAGCAGGTTCGTGCACTCGGCACCCTCCACGTTTTTGATGCACGCGTCAATCGGAGACTCCACGGGAATCAAATTTCCGTCAACCTGATCGTTGAGACGTTTCCATGCTGCTTTAGAAGGCCAGTCCGCATCGGAGGGGTGCCGTCGGTGAAAAGTCTTGCTTGCGAAAAGGCGAGGCGGCCAGAGCGGCAGAAATGCGGCGAGACCAGATCTTTGTAAGAATGTTCTTCGGTCCATGACGGCGTAAATCCTCCCTCGCACAGCGGCAAAGGGTGCTTGCCCAAGTTGCCGCGATTCTGTCATTCGGAGCGGGTCAGGGGCAACACAGAAGTTGCCAGGGACAGAATAACTTCAGGTTGGCCGACATAACCGCCAAGAAAGTGCAGACTGTGGGTGAAACCTTGTTCGGATCGAATGGATCTTCGCGGTAAGGCTCTTCCAGATATACTGCCAACCCATGGGCAAACTCGCGGCCTGCTGTTTCCGGACTAGAGACGCGATCCTTCTGTTCTGTGTCATGGCCGCCTTGGCAACCGGCCAACCGTTCACAAGTCAGCACCCGGCAAATATTTCCGAGCAAGGCGAAGCTTCTCCTGTGGGAGAAACGATGTGGGTCAAAGCGAATGGGCTGCGTCTCAAGACCGATATCCATCGGAGTCCCAGATTGAGCAGTCATCCTATCCTGGTTGTGGTGCTTCATGGTGACTTGCTTGGAGTGAGGTCGATTCCTTCTACGACATATCACTATGTTTTCGCCCAGCACGCGGCGGCGAAGATGAATGATTTAGTGGCGGTAGCGGTGTTGCGTCCGGGCTATAGGGATGCCAGCGGTGAACACTCTGACGGCGAGCAATGGTTGACGACCGGCGACAATTACACGCCGGAAGTCGTGGACGCTGTTGCCCAGGCCATCGACCAGCTGAAGGCCAAATTTCATCCCTCGCATACCGTGCTGGCCGGTCACTCGGGTGGTGCGGCGATAACGGGCGATTTGCTCGGTCGATGGCCTTGCCAAGTGGATGCAGCCTTCATGGTTTCATGCCCTTGCGACCTGGCGGCCTGGCGCAAGCACATGATGCGGCTCGAGAACAACAATCCGATCTGGTCCGCACCAGTGAAGAGCCTTTCGCCGATAGAGCTCGCTGACAAAATTCTGCCCTCGGTTCGTGTACGGCTGCTTGTGGGCAGCAAAGATCCAGTCGCGCCGGTTGAAATAAGTCAACGCTACGCGGATGTTCTGCGCCGCCACGGCGACGACGTGACGCTCACAGTCGCGCCCGGACTCGGACATGACATTCTGCTCGAACCAATAACACTTAGTGTCCTTACAACTTTGGTGGAGACGCTCAAGACAGACGCTCGGCGCTGACCGAGGCGAG
>Ga0126370_10001110_pt1 | contig 12127 bp, 11 predicted proteins | sample PanSoiMetaPlot_3_FD_92586 | JGI IMG/M metagenome (GOLD analysis project Ga0126370, IMG submission 92586) | Tropical forest soil microbial communities from Panama - MetaG Plot_3 | ecosystem: Environmental > Terrestrial > Soil > Tropical forest > Bulk soil | place: Panama | collected 2016-02-17 | reverse complement strand
AAGGCGGATACATCCTGGTCGAAGTCAGCGATGACGGCGCAGGACTCAATCGCCAAAGAATCATCGAGATAGGCCAAAAGCGCGGGTTCATTCCGGAAGCTGAAAAACTTTCCGACGACGAAGTGTACCAATTAATTTTTGAGTCCGGGTTTTCCACGGCAGCTGAGGTAAGCGATCTCTCCGGCCGTGGCGTCGGCATGGACGTGGTGCGCCGCAATGTGCAGGCGCTGCGTGGCAGCGTGCAGGTCACCAGCCAGCCGGGCACCGGGACAACGGTACACATCCGCCTTCCGCTAACGCTGGCGATCATCGAGGGCTTCAGCGTAGGGGTGGGCAGCGAAACCTATGTCATTCCGGTGGAACAAGTGGTGGAGTGCGTGGAATTGCCGGCGGAAGAAAATGACGCGGCACGCATCGAAGGCATCTTGCAGCTCCGGAACCAGCCTCTTCCCTTCATCTACCTCCGGGACCATTTCGACCTGTCCGGAGACCGGACCGGTCGGCAGAACATTGTTGTGGTGCAGCATGGGGCGAGTCGCGCCGGGCTGGCGGTAGACGTTCTTCACGGAACGACGCAAACAGTCATCAAGCCTTTGCCTGCACTTTTCAAAACGATTCCTGGGGTTTCGGGTTCGGCAATTCTTGGCAATGGCAGAGTGGCGCTGATTCTGGATGTCCCGGCGCTGCTCCGCGATTTCCGAGTGCAAGAAACACAGTTGGTTTGACGCAGTTTACAAATTCTTTGGTGAATAGAGAGGAAGAAGGAGATAGCGATGTTTAAGAACATGTCGATTGCAAAGCGGCTGGCCCTCGGATTTGGTGTTGTGCTGGCCTTCTTGCTGGTGGTGACCGGCGTCGGCTACTGGGGAACGAGCTCGGTAAACGGTGAAGCGGAAACCATATTGAACGGACCGGCGAAGGTGGCTGAATACTCGCAGCGCGTGCGGGCCCATATTCTCGGGTGCAGGCGTTTCGAAAAGGACTATTTCCTGAACATCGGCGACAAGGAAAAGGAGTCCGAGTACCAGGCGAAATGGAGCGAGCAACGGGAGAGCCTTGTCTCGCGGCTAGCCGACCTGGAGAAGTACGCGACGAGTGAAGAAGACAAGAAGTCCATCGCCGTGATGAAAGAGGAATTCGTCAAGTACGAAGCAGGCTTCCATGAAGTACAGGGAATGATCACGGCAGGCCAGATCAGGGCCGCAGCCGACGCGAACCACGCAATCATCAAGTACAAGGACCAGATACACGCCATGGAGCAGGCGGCCGTGGACTTGGCGACAAGGCAAGAGGAAATCATGCCGAAGCAGGCTGGCCTGATGGAAGACTTCACCAAGCGGACTGTGGCCATTATGTTCACGATCCTAGGTCTCACGATTTTCGTCGCCGTCCTAGTAGCCGCCGTGATAGGCCGCGGAGTGGTACGCCCGGTGAATGCCATGAACGCATACCTTTCGGAACTGTCGTCGGGCGAAGGCGATCTCACCAAGCGTATGGAAGTCGTTTCAGGCGACGAGGTCGGCAACATGGCCAAGTCGCTCAACTCGTTCTGCGAGAAACTCGAGAGGATCATCATCGAAGTCAAGGGCGGCACGGGCGCGATTTCCAGCGCTTCGCAGCAAGTCGCGTCCTCCTCACAATCGCTCTCGCAGGGCACCAGCGAGCAGGCCGCTTCGGTCGAAGAAACCACCAGCAGCCTGGAAGAGATGAGCGCTTCGATTGCGCAGAACTCCGAAAACAGCCGCCAGATGGAGCAAGTCGCCAGCAAAGGCGCACGGGAAGCAGAAGAGAGCGGCAAGGCCGTAAAACAGACCGTGGAGGCGATGAAGTCTATCACCGAGCGGATCGAAATCATTAACGAAATCGCCTATCAGACCAACCTGCTGGCGCTCAACGCAGCCATTGAGGCGGCCCGCGCCGGAGAACACGGAAAGGGCTTTGCGGTGGTTGCAACCGAGGTACGCAAACTCGCGGAGCGCAGCCAGACAGCGGCGAAGGAAATCAGCACACTGGCCACGGACAGCGTAGGGGTTGCCGAGCGCTCGGGAAAACTGCTGGAAGAACTGGTGCCCTCCATCAAGAAGACGGCGGACCTGGTTCAGGAAGTGTCTGCGGCATCCCGCGAGCAGTCTTCCGGCGTGAGCCAAATCAACAAGGCCATGAGCCAGGTGGATTTGGTCACACAACGCAATGCTGCTTCCGCGGAAGAACTCTCCAGCACGGCGGAGGAGATGGCTTCGCAGGCTGAAGCTCTCTCGCAACTCATGGACTTCTTCAAGACCAGCGTTAGCGAGCATGGCCATTCGTTCCTGCACAAATCCGGTACGAAGGCAGCCCAGCCGCGCTTGCAGCCGCAACATCCTGCTCTGCATCAGCCCGAGCATCATGCCACGCCAGCGGTGAAGGCTAATGGAAAAGCCAAAGAAGCGAGTGATGAGCGGGAACTCAGCTTCACCCGTTTCTAAGAGAGCAAGCCATGACCACTGCCACCAAAGAATCCGTTGAGCAAAAGCAGTATTTGACCTTTCTTCTTGCCAATGAGGAGTACGCCATCGGCATCCTCAAGGTGAAGGAGATCATCGAGTACGACACAGTGACCACCGTTCCGAAGACACCGAAATGGGTGCGGGGGGTCATCAACCTGCGCGGCGCCGTCGTGCCGGTTGTGGACCTGGCCCTAAAGTTCGGGCTGGAAATGAAACCGGTCACAAAGACAACCTGCATCGTAATCGTGGAAACGCAGTTCGAGAGCCAGAACACCATCATAGGAATCATTGCAGACGCGGTGAGCCAAGTGATGGAGCTGGCGGCAGAGGACCTACAGCCAGTGCCGGAGTTTGGCACTCGTGTAAAGGTGGACTACCTGCTGGGCATGGCCCAGTTGGGAAAGAAGTTCGCCCTTTTGCTTGATGTCGACAAAGTGCTGTCCACCGACGAACTACTTCACCTCAGTGGTGTCACCACCGAGGAGGGACATGACGGAGATGCCGGCGCCCCGCCGGCTTCAGAAGCTGCCCTACTCTCAGAAACGGGCGACGACAAGGACGAAAAAGCAGAGTAAGACAAAATGAGGCGGGCCGAGGGCCGCACTCTGGCCCTCCACCCGCCTCGAATACAACGATTGATCACGAAGATCTTATGTATGGATGACATGCGAGGCCCCCTTGAGGAAAGGAAGCGGAACATTAGATTTAGATTTGGTTGAAGCTAAGGCTTTCAACGGACCGGAAGGAAACGGGCGGCTCCCTTCTGCAGGCACTACGTTTCAAGACATTTCTCGCAAAATCTCGGATCGAGAGTTTCAGCAATTCCAGCAGCTGGTTTACCGCGAGGCGGGAATCTGGCTTTCTCCCGCGAAGGTCGCTTTACTCACGGGGCGCTTGGCCAAGCGGTTGCGCCACCATAAGCTGAAGACATTCACGGAATATTACGCGCTGGTCAGTGAGTCCGTCGAAGAACGCGTCCAAATGTTGGATGAAATTTCCACCAATGAGACCCATTTCTTCCGCGAATCCCAACATTTCGAGCTTTTGAAATCTGCGGTTTTTCCCCAGTGGCTGCGGGACTTTGACGAAGGGCGACACAACCGCAAGATTCGCGTTTGGAGCGCGGGTTGCTCCACGGGCCAGGAGCCGTACTCGCTGGCAATGATTCTTCTCGCTCATTTCCCTGTGGCCGCCGGATGGGAGATCGAAATCATAGCCTCCGACCTCTCCACTCGCGCTCTGGGTGTTGCCAAGAAGGGTGTTTGGCCCGCGAAAGGTGCCTCTGAGATTCCAGTCGAGTACTTGAAGGCTTTTATGTTAAAGGGAGTAGGCGAGCAAGACGGCAAGATCAAGGCCGGGCCGGAGCTCCGTTCGCTGGTTCAGTTTTTCCGAGTGAATCTCAACAGTTCTGCTTATCCCTTTGTCGGCAAATTCGATTTGATATTTTGCAGGAACGTCCTCATCTATTTTGACGAACGCAGCCGTGATTCCATCGTGCGTCGCATTGCCAGCTTTCTTTCACCCAGCGGTTACTTCTTCGTCGGCCATGCCGAAAGCTTGCACCGCATGGGCGATGTTCTAAGTACTTATGTTCCGACGGTTTACCAGCTGGCCGGAAAAACCAGTTCTCACGGTAACGAGGAAAAATGACAGAGGACCGGAACGAACATTCCCCAATACACGTTCTTGTCGTGGACGACTCAGCGACGGTCCGGCAGGTCCTTGCGTCCGTGCTCCCTGAAAAGCACGGTTTTCGCGTGACCGTAGCCGCGGATCCCCTCATCGCCATGGCGAAAATGAAAAAGTCCGTGCCTGACGTGGTCCTTCTCGATTTGGAAATGCCGCGCATGGACGGCATGACCTTCTTACGAAAGCTGATGGGGGAGAATCCGCTTCCTGTGGTCATTTGTTCGGGCCTCACTGGCCCTAACACAGACGCGGCGATTCGTGCTCTCGAAAATGGCGCTGTTGACATCATCACGAAACCCAAAATTGGTGTTCGGGGATTTCTCGAGGAATCCGCCGTTCTTTTGGAAGACACCGTGCGTGCAGCAGCGGCGGCTCGCCTCCGAAGAGCGCAGCGTCAGGATTCTCTCAAGAGCACGAGGCCCGCGGAAGGCCGCCCATCTTTGCAGCGCACAAGCAGGGAAAAGGAAAGAATTATTGCCATTGGCGCGTCCACTGGCGGCACCGAAGCGCTTTTGCATTTGTTCGAACGGATGCCTCAGGACTGCCCCGGTATCGTGGCCGTACAGCACATGCCCGAAGGCTTTACCGCCGCCTTCGCGCGACGCTTAAACGACAATTGCGCCATCGAAGTCCGCGAAGCGACCGATGGCGACCAACTCGTTCCCGGCCGGGCTTACATTGCTCCCGGAAATCGTCACACGTATGTCCGCCACATGGGACCAAAATATTATCTGGAAGTTCGTGACGGAGCCCTGGTCTCGCGGCATCGGCCCAGCGTCAACGTCCTGTTTCGTTCCGTGGCGCACGCGGCTGGATCGAACGCCGTGGGCGTCCTGCTGACAGGTATGGGCAACGACGGCGCGGAAGGCCTTCTGGAAATGAGGCGCGCCAACGCATTCACGATCGCCCAGGACGAAGCAACCTGCGTCGTGTTCGGCATGCCTCGTGAAGCCATCCTACTCGGCGCGGCCGAGGAAGTTCTTCCCTTGCATCGGATTCCGCAAGCCATGCTGCTGCGTTCGGAAATACAAAATCGCTAGCCTCGTTGCGCAGCTTTAGCTGTGGCATGGGTCCTTTGACTGCTGACTGCCGCGGCTTCTGTCATCCACCCACGAAATCGTTGTGGACTCTTGCAACCGGTTGCAGGAAAATCTCCGCCATGTTTCCTAAGACACTTTGCCTTATTGCCGTCTCACTTTTTCTGCTTTTCAACTCGTCACCTGCGGCCGCCCAATCAGCGTCGAATGGCGCCGCCCCTCGTCCGCCTTACTTGGATCCAAGTCTTCCCGTGGACCAGCGCGTCAACGATCTGGTTTCGCGCATGACGCTTGAAGAAAAGGCTTCTCAAATGCAAGACGTCGCCAAGGCCATCCCGCGGCTTGGCATCCCCGCCTACAATTGGTGGAATGAAGGCTTGCATGGCGTTGCTCGCTCCGGACACGCCACGGTTTTTCCGCAAGCGATCGGCCTCGCTGCCACTTGGGACACTGATCTCATTCATCGCATGGCCGACGTCATCTCCACCGAAGCTCGCGCCAAATACAACGACGCTATCCAGCACGGAAATACTGGGCGCTACTACGGCCTTACGTTTTGGTCGCCGAACATCAACATTTTTCGCGACCCGCGCTGGGGACGCGGCCAGGAAACCTACGGCGAAGATCCTTTCCTCACCAGCCGCCTCGGCGTGGCTTTCGTAGCCGGTTTGCAAGGCGACGATCCCAAATACCTGAAAGTCGTTTCCACTCCCAAGCATTTTGCCGTTCATAGCGGCCCGGAAACGCTGCGCCATCGCGAAGATGTGCCCGTCTCTCCCCGCGATTTTGCCGACACCTACACTCCCGCGTTTCGCGCTACGGTCATGGAAGGGCATGCCGACTCCGTCATGTGCGCTTACAATTCCGTCCACGGGGAGCCCGCCTGCGCCAACCATTTCCTTTTCGACACCTTGCGCAACAAGTGGGGTTTCAAAGGCTATGTTGTGTCGGACTGCTGGGCCATCAGCGACATTCATCAAGGACACGGCTACGTTCTCACGCTGGAACAAGCCGCCGCTTTGTCAGTAAAAGCCGGCACGGATTTGAGCTGTGGCCCCGAATACGCTTCTCTTCCCTTCGCCGTCGAGAATCGCCTTCTTTCTCCGGCCGAGATGGACCTGGCGGCGAAGCACCTCTTCGAAGCGCGCTTCCGCCTCGGCATGTTCGATCCGCCGGAGTCTGTGCCCTGGTCGAAGCTCACGATCGCCGATAACGACACGCCCGCTCATCGCCAGCTGGCCCTCGAAGTCGCGCATAAATCCATCGTTCTGTTGAAGAACGAGCGCAACACTCTCCCGCTGAAGTCTTCCGTGAAGACTATTGCTATTGTAGGTCCCAATGCTGATTCCCTGCCCGTTTTGCTAGGCAATTACGCGGGCACACCTTCGACTTACACCACCATCCTTGAGGGCATTCGTAAACGGTTTCGCAGCGCCAAGATCATCACGGCCACAGGCGCACCTCTCACCGAAACCAGCGGCGTGAAGCTTCCCGGCGCCTACCTTCGCAGCGGCGGCGCAACCCCGCAACCCGGCCTCAACGCCGAATACTTCGCCAACCCCAATTTGTCGGGCGATGTTGCGCTGAAACGCGTGGATCCCATCGTCAGTTTTGAATGGAACAATGTTTCACCCGGTCCCGGACTGCCCGCACAAAATTTCTCCGTGCGTTGGACAGGTGAACTTGTTCCGCCGGTGGATGGCGACTATCGCCTGGGCGTGGACACTGACGGCGGTTCGCGCCTATTCGTGGACGGGAAGAAAATCATTGACGATTGGGCACCGCACGGCGAGCGCACCATGACCACGCTCGTTCATCTGCAAGCCGGCCACGCGTACCCCATGCGCATGGAGTATTTCCATCACGGCTGGGAATCCGCTGCGCGTCTTCTTTGGCTGCCTCCCAACCTGGTCCAGGAAGCCGTCGATGCTGCGCGCAAGGCCGATGTCGTCGTTGCCGTCGTGGGCCTCACGGCTCAACTTGAAGGGGAGGAATCCGAAAACAGCGATCCGGGCTTTTTTGGCGGCGACCGCCTCGACCTCGATCTCCCCAAACCGCAAGAGCAACTCCTCGAATCTCTCGGTGCTGCTGGAAAGCCCCTCATCGTCGTTCTCACCACAGGCAGCGCTGTGGCTGTTAACTGGGCTCAGGAGCACGCCGCCGCGGTCCTCGAAGCCTGGTATCCCGGCGAAGAAGGTGGCATCGCTGTCGCCGACGTTCTTTCCGGCGATTACAATCCTGCCGGACGATTGCCTGTCACTTTTTACAAATCCGTCGCCCAGCTTCCACCCTTTGGCAGCTACAGCATGAACGGCCGCACTTATCGCTACTTCACCGAGCAGCCGCTCTACCCCTTCGGCTACGGTTTGAGCTTTTCTTCTTTCAATTACTCCGACGCAAAAATCAACCCAGAGCAAGCCGGAGCCGGCACAGCCGTCACAGCCTCCGTGCGCGTCACGAACTCCAGTTCTGTTCCCGGAGATGAAGTGGTCGAGCTTTATCTTTCGCATCCCGGCATTGACGGCGCGCCAATTCGCTCGCTCGTCGGATTCCAGCGTGTTCATCTCGCCGCATCCGGTTCGCAAACTGTCACGTTCACCCTTCATGATCGCGACTTGAGCACCGTCGACGACAAAGGGGTTCGCCGCGTCGTTCCCGGCCCGGTCGAAGTTTGGATTGGCGGCGGCCAGCCCATTTCGGGCCCCGGCCAACCCACGACCAAAGGAGTCTCCGACAAATTCACCATTACTTCCGAAGCTGCTCTCGACGAGTAGCGTGTCTTGTACATTTGTAGAGCAGCTCGCCCGCAGGCACTGTCGGCCTTTTTTTTGGCGATTGATCGCATCCTTTTGCAGTGAATTATGTTCCTTTAGTACTCTAGATCCAGGGAGACTGAGGCTTGACCCTGCTGAATCAACCCGATTTGCAGCAAACCAATCCGCCGTCCACATCCGTCTTTAAAAAACCCGGGTTCTATTCCAAGTTTGTCCTCGCGATCGTCGCCCTCCTCGTCTTCTGGATTTTTTTCTCTCGCTGGTGGCAGAACCGCTATATTGAATATCGCGCCAAGGAGTCGGCCGCCGAAAAACAGCGCGCGGAGGATCGCGCCACCCTCGAGCAAATGGGAGGTAAAGAACTGGCGATTCAAACCTTCTACGCCATGCCCGGCGAGATTCGCCGCGGTCAGTCAGTGCAGCTTTGCTATGGTGTTGCCAACGCTAAATCCGTCAAGCTTGAGCCACAATCGAATCCGGTCTGGCCTTCTTACTCCCGGTGCGTCAACGACTCTCCAACCAAAACCACCACGTACACGCTCACCATCGCCGACGCCGCGGGTAACAGCAAATCCCAGTCCCTCACGATTCAAGTTCGCTAACTTCAACTCCTTCGCCAGGAGCTGACCGCAGAGCATTGCCTCTACTTTGTGCCACAAAGTACTTGACAACCGTTGCCACTGTGTCTTAGGCTCTCTGTATGGTCACTACCCCAGGTCCTCTTCGCTCTCAACGCCGCGAGCCTATCCCCATTGACGCTCGCGCCGCCGACCACCTTCGCTATATTCGCGAAACGATGGCCAGCGCCGCGGAATTTACCGCGGTGCCCGGCTGGGGAGGCGTGGCCATGGGCATTACCGCGATAGTGGCCGCCTTCGTCGCTTCCCGGCAGGCCACGCCGCGCGCCTGGCTCACCGTTTGGCTCATCGAAGCTTTCGTTGCCGTGGCCATTGCCGCGCCGGCTGCGGCTACAAAAGCTCATCGCGTCAATTCCCGGCTCTTTTCCGGGCCGGGCCGTAAGTTTCTTTTGAGTTTTGCCCCACCCATCGTAGTCGGCGGGCTTCTGACTTACGTTTTGTTTCAAGCCGGCGCGTTTACTGCCCTCCCCGGAGTCTGGCTCCTGCTTTATGGAACCGCCATCGTCACCGGCGGAGCTTTTTCCGCTCGCGTTGTCCCGGTTATGGGCTTGTGCTTGATGTCACTCGGCGTGGTGGCTCTTTTCGTACCCGCGGCTTGGGGAGACGTTTTCATGGCTGCAGGCTTTGGTATTGTGCAGGTCGGCTTTGGTTGGTGGATCGCCCGGCATTTCGGAGGGTAAGGAGATTCTATGGCTAAGTCATCCGCAGCGCGTCAGGAACGGGTACAACGCTCGCGAGACCGCGAAGCTATCCTGGAGTCCGTGCGCAATCCCGCGCGCGAAGCCGCCCCTGCGGATCTCGATCGGTTGATCCACGAGCATGTCCGCCTCGGCATCGTCAGCGCTCTCGCAGTGAATCGCGCGCTCACGTTCAATGAACTGAAAGCCCTGCTGAAAGCCTCGGATGGGAACCTGAGCGTGCACGCGCGCAAGCTCGAAGAAGCTGATTACATCGTCTGCGCCAAGTCCTTTGAAGGCCGCACGCCGAAGACGGAATATCGACTGACGGCTGCGGGACGCAAGGCCCTCGAACGCTACCTGAATCATATGGAAGCTTTGATTCGCGCCACTCGGGAGGGCTAGCGGCAAAATTTTTTGTTCACTTACTTTGAAATGCAAAGTAGTTTGCATGGCAGCGTCTCATTGGCCGCTGCGGTTTCAAAAGCTTGGCAAGCCGTTTCCTCGCGGCGGAGACTGGACAACCCATGGAGTCATCAAACGCAGTTGAAGGCAATTTTTCATCTCCTGTCCCTTCGCCCGTTGTACCGATGCCCGCTGCCCGTCCTCCGGCGGCAGCTGCTGCTCGTGACGCGGCGTTCTCTAGCTCTCCGGGCCACGGTTTGCACGTTGCCATCATTTCGGATGGCAACGGTCGCTGGGCCACTTCACGGGGCCTGCCGCGTTCTGCGGGCCATCGCGCCGGGGCCGAAACCGCGCGCCGTATCATTGAAGCTGCGCCGCGTCTCGGCATCCACACCCTGACGCTTTTCGCGCTCTCTTCTGCGAACTGGAAGCGGCCCCCCGCCGAGGTAAACGCCATTCTGCGCCTCCTCCACGAGTATCTCCTCACCGAAACCACGCATTGTGTGGAAGAAGGCGTACGCCTCAGCATCATCGGGCGCCGCGACCGTGTGCCTGCGACACTGCGACAAGCCTTCGCGGATTCCGAAGCCGCCACCGTCCGCGGAACGCGCCTGCACCTCCGGTTGGCAATTGATTACTCCGCGCGGGAAGCCATTTTTCACGCTGCCTGCCGCTTCTACAAGGTCACTGAACTTTCGCCTGAGTCTTTCAGCCAGGTTCTAGCCGAGGTCTATCGCGGCGGCTCCACTGAAGTGGATCTGCTCATTCGCACCGGCGGCGAGCAGCGCCTTTCCGATTTCCTGCTGTGGGAGTGCGCGTTCGCGGAATTTGTCTTTGTGCGCAAGGCTTGGCCCGACTTTACCGTCGTGGACCTCGAAGCCGCCCTCGAAGAATTTGGTCAGCGCGAACGTACACGTGGTGCTTTGCCCGACGCGCTCGCAGGTTAGGTCATAAGGAAGCGTGGTTCGTATAAAGGAGCAAGAAAATGTCCGCCTTCATGCCACACTTTGCACCTATCGTAGTGCTGCTGTTTCTCGCCACGGTGTTCGCGCTCGGGATCAGCTTGCTCGTTCTCTTTTATGGCGCTGTCCGCCGGTCCGCCTTTTTCGCAAAGCTTGGCTCCGGAGCGGCAATCACCATTGCCGGAGGCTATTTGCTTTTGCTCTGCGGCGTTTCACTCGCCAGCACCGAACAGACCCTGCCTCCGGACGGCTGGAAATATTTTTGTGAGATTGATTGCCATCTCGCGTATTCGCTGGTCAGCGAGCAAACCGCTGCCGCGCTAGGCCCGGAGCTGCAGCAAGTCACCCCGCACGGAAAATTCGTGATCCTTCGCGTGAAGACCTGGTTTGACGAGCGCACCATTTCCTCGCATCGCGGTAACGGCCCACTCACCCCTAACCGCCGCAAAGCGCTGCTCGTGGACGATAAGGGACGGAGCTATGATCCTTCTCCTGACGGTCAGTTTGCCCTTGCTCGCAGCGGGGATAGTTCAACGGCGATGGCGCAAGCTCTGCGCCCGGGCGAATCGTATACTACGGATCTTGTCTTTGATGTGTCAAAGAGCGCGAGAGGATTGCGTTTGCTTCTCATCGAAGACGACCCGGAAACGCGCTTTGTCGTTGGTCACGAGAACAGCTTATTGCACAAAAAGATCTACTTCGACGTGGAAGCGCAAACCAAAAGTAGCAGGCTCTAATTTTTAAGTCGTGCGTTCTCGAATGTCGAACGTTTTCCCTTGCCGCCGGCCGTTACTCTCTCTTCCTCCCAAATCGTAACCCGATCGCGTAATTGAGCTGCACGAGCACGATGAAGCCGATGCTCCAGTAGGTGCTGAATACGCAGAGCAGGGCACCGAAGGCATACAGCGACTGCGCGATCAGGACGCGCCGGCAAATCGCCGGAGGTACACCGACAGGGATGTCTTCTTTGACGAGCCCCGCCTTTGTGGCATGTCCCCAACTGAAATACAGGACAACCCCCAGTGCCAAGATGTTCGCCCAATACGCCAGCAACGCTGTACGGTAGACCAGAAACTCATTCAGCAGCCGCGTCGAAAAAGGCATCCATGTCACGGCGAACAAGAACGCGAGATGAATCCAGGTGAGTTCGCGGTCGGAACGCGCCAAATGATTAAGCTGCCTCTGCTGGCCCACCCAGAAAATCCCCAGCGTCATGAAGCTCATCAGATACACGACTAGTGCTGTTCCAACTTGATAGACCTAAATGAGCGAATGCGGTTGAGCGGGAGATGCAGGTTGGCGAGTTTGCGGTGTCGGTAGCGGAGATAAGCATAAATGGGCCGGCGCCGGGCCGCATGGTTGGGATCATCGGTGTTCGTCAAGGTGAAGCGTTTGAGGACGCCGAACTGCGCTTCAATCAAATTGAGCCAGGAGGCTTCTGTGGGTGTCCAGACGGGTT
>Ga0126370_10001109_pt1 | contig 12130 bp, 12 predicted proteins | sample PanSoiMetaPlot_3_FD_92586 | JGI IMG/M metagenome (GOLD analysis project Ga0126370, IMG submission 92586) | Tropical forest soil microbial communities from Panama - MetaG Plot_3 | ecosystem: Environmental > Terrestrial > Soil > Tropical forest > Bulk soil | place: Panama | collected 2016-02-17 | reverse complement strand
GGACGCCAAACCCGGCCAGCCACCCCAGCCGCCACACCCAGCCCCAAGCCAGCCCCGCAGCCCGTGGCCACCACCGGCTGCCCGCACTGCGGCCAGCCCGTCACCATCGTCGCTCTCCTGGCCACCCCGCAAGCCGCCCGGCCCCGCCTGCCCGGCACTACCCTCCACCCGCTCCGGCCGATATGATCACACCGCCCGGCTGGGGAAGTTGATCTAGTACCCCCGGGGACTTCCCGCTAGCGCGGACACCGGAGGCCATGGCACCGCAGACATAGGCTTGTTTATGCCTGGCAACGGTCGTCGCCAGGTGAGGGTGGTCCTGGCTTGACAGAAAGCCGCCTACCGGCCGCGCAGTGCCCATGCACAAACCCGCGGATTAAGAGTCGGCTCACAGCGCCCGGCTGCGCCGCAGGTCACAGCTTTAGAAGCCCGTGCGGACGCACGCAGTCCTGCACGGGTGCCACCCGCTGTCACCTGTACGAGCTGGGCCGCCGCATGCGCTCACGACGCTGCGGCGGCCCTGCTCCTGCAACTAGAAGGAATCGCTAATGGACAGGCTAGGGCTCACTGGCCTGGCGGCAGCTCTGAGGGACCATCTTCGGGAAGCTCGGCGCGAGCCGCGGGGGGAATCTCCCCGCCGAGGCCGATGATGTCGAGCACGATGCCGTGCAGACCCTGTTCGAGGATCTCGTCGATGAGCCGCTCCATCCGCTTCCAGCGCTGCTGGCTGGTGCGCTGGTCCTGGCCGAGTTCCTGGCGGAGCCCGCCTACTGCTTGTTCGGTTGCTTTGTACCGCGCTTCGAACCCGCCGGTTGCGATGTAGTCGTAGACCTTCCCGGCGATCCCAGCCCGGGCGGCGTTGGCGGCTTCGTGACGGTAGACCGCGAGGATGGTCTGCCGCAGGCCTGCGGCCAGGTCCCAGGCGTGGGCGTAGTCGCATGCCCAGACGTCCCCCGCCTGGCCGGACCCGTCCATGCCAGGAGGCAGGACCTCGGACACGATTAGGCCGAACCTAGCCCTGGCGTTACGGACCTCATTGGCGAGCTTGCGCGGCCATTCGTTGCTCCACGCTGCGGTGCGCTTGCACTCCCACAAGATAACCCCGCAGTCGAGGGAGCCAGCGCGGACGACCTGGACAACGTCAGGCCCGCGTTTGCCCGCCGGGGTGACCTTGATCAGATCGGCAGGGAAACGCCGCTGGAGTTCCTCGCCGAACAGGCCTTGCCGGGCTAGGCCCTCTTGCTGCCGCAAGCTGGTGCTGCTCTTGCGCTGCGCTTCCTCCAGCTGGGCGCTGACTCGTTTGAGCTGATCTTCCAGCTGACGAGTCCTGGTGCTGTGTTCTTCGTCCTTGCGGCGCAGCTGCTCCTGGTGATTCTCCTGCGTGCGGCGCAGGTCCTCCTCGGCGCGCTGGCTAGCCCTGCGGTCGGCGAACACGCGTTCCTGTTTGCGGATCTCATCACGCGCCCGCTCCTTCTCCCGCTCCAGGTCGTCCTTCTCGTCCTCGAGCTTGCGCCGGTCACGGATCAGTCCCGCCTCCTGGGCCTTAAGTTCTTTGATCTGGCTGTCGCGCTCGCGGAGCGCGCCTTCCAGCTCCTCGCGCTCGGCGCGCTGAGCCTCCAGATCACTGGCGTGGGCGGCGTGGACTTCATCGCCGATCTGCTGACGCATCTCGGCCTCCCAGCCCGCGCGCATGGGTGCCGCGAGCTGGTGGGCGATCGCTTCATCGAGCTGGACTTCCCGTCCGCAATGCGGGCAACGGACAGTGGGACTGGCTGATGCGGTTGTCATCGTGTTCCTCCTCAAGGGATCGGGCCCGGGCAATCTGGGCCGCCGTCACTGATCTGCCAGGTCCGCCCGTAGCCTTGAGGGTGAAGGGCCGCGGCTACGCGGTGCCTGGCTGCGGGGGACCCGCTGAACCCGGGTCTCCCGCGGCTTTGTCACGTGCCTGGTTCTGCCACCTCCTCCCCGCCCCCAGCGATATGGCTATCCCTGGACTCCGGGGAGGCTTGTGGGCGCTCGGCTGCCTCCCAGGCATCCCGCAGTGCCGCCTCGTAGCCACGCACGAACGTCGTGGTAGGCACGAACATCGGGCCGACGTCGAAGGGATTGACGAGGTCACCCAGATCCTGGACCAGAGGAGCCCACCACTCTGGAGGCGCCTCGCCCATGCCTGCCTGACCCAGCGCTCGACGCCAAGACTGCGCCCAACCGAAGAGGTCGAAACCCTTGCGTGCCAGATCATCCAGGCCCCGCCAGAGAAGCTCGCCCGCTTTGGACACGGTGGACAGGGCAGCCCGGTAGCCGCACTGATACTCGCGCGCGGCGCCTTCCCGGAGCCGGACGGCCGCGACCGCCAGCAACTCTGCGGCATCGTCGGGCCGACGGGCGTACCCGGCGTCCTCGGCCGGTGAGAGCCGTTCGAGACCACGCTGCACCAACTGGGAGGTGTTGGCCTCAGGATCCCGCGCCCGGACCCGGTCAAGCAGGTCATCGGGGATGTAGACAGTCAACTTCGCCACACGTCCAGTGTCATACCTTCTAGGTACGCAGTCAAGGTATGACCTATGTAGGCAAGGTGGCCTCGTGTGGACTCTCTCCCGCGCATACCGCTGAGCCATCCCCACCTCCTTCAGCTTCCTCGCCGACCCAGACCTCTCCTGACCGGGCTGGAGTCCATCTAGCCAGATCCCGATAATGTGGATTACAAGTACTTCGCGGGGTTCTATTGATGCGGTGAGGCATGGTGAGAACTGGCCCCAGCGCGGCCGACCAGCAGCTGATCAGCCAACTGGCCGCGCGTGATCTGAGCGTGTCGGCCACTCAGCTGGAGCGGTGGCGGCACGCTGGGCTCCTGCCGCGGAACTCCAGACACGGAAGCGGACGCGGGCGGGGCTCGGTATCCGAGGCGTCCCCCGAGGCCGTCGAGATCGCTGCCGCGCTCAGCCGCCACACCCGGCAGGGCCGCGACCTGCGCCTGGCGGTCATCGACTGGTTTGCTGAGGCCGGTCGGAATGCTCCCGGCAGCGTTCCTGCGCCAGAACCACCCGACGCAGCGGTGCACAAAGCTGTCATATGGGTGATCGCGACAAGCCTGGGCTACCAGCTGCTCCGGCTGGCACGGTCGGCGCGCACCGACTCACAGCAGGACGACTTCTACCGCGCCGCGGGCGACGCTCTACGTGGCGAGTCGCCTCAGCCCGCCTTCGATGCGGCTGCTATGCGCAATGCTCTGCTCACGGGGGACGACCCCAGCAGCAGCCTGCTCCCCGCCGCGGCCAACGCCCGGGGAAGCCTCATTCATCTGATCGCCGCGACCGAGATGGGCATCGGCGAGGTCGGCCCGGATGCGCTGGCCGATGCACTCGCCGACAGCAGCATGTTCCCCGGACATCTCGGCAGATGACTGGGTACCCACGCTGGCCCGCCTCGAAGGGTTCGAGCCGATGGCTGAGGCTGGGATTCCTCCAGAGCAGCTTGAAGCGCTGGTGGTCAGCTTCGGCCGCTACGACCCACTGGCCCTAGTCAGGGCAGCTAACGCCGGACATCTGCGGCACGCCCGCAAGGTCTTCTACGACCTGGCTGGCATGGGCGGCCTTTACTTCATGTACGGCTTTTTGCTGCCTGACTCGCCGGGCCTTGCCGCGCTGCGGGCACGCATCGACGAGCTAGGCATGCGACAGATACTGATAGAGATGTGCCTCTCCCTCATCGGTAGCACTCAACTGTTCGCCATCAATCTTGTCTCCTGCATTCATCCGGTGCTCTGGGGGATTCACAAATCGCTGTCCGACCAAATTGCAAAAGGCCCGCCTTTGTTGCCACGTGGGGAGCAGAGCGCCGAGGAGTACGTCGAGGCTTACGTGGCAGGCTGGCGTGCCGCTCTCAAGAAGGCGGTCAGCCAGCAGGAGCCCAGCGCGGGCACGACACAGTTGTAGCTTCTCGACGATCTTGTCCGACGGTCTTCGTCTGAGCTGGGCAGATGCCAAGCCTGCTGAGAAGATGATCTTGGAATGTGTCAAACGAGCTGGCCTATTAAGGGCGATTCGGCTACGGACGGTTAGCTTTCCACACGGATCGATTACCGTCCGTCGATATTGGCCATCTTTAGTGAGACACCGCCAACTCTTCGGCATGTCGATTGAGAATCGGCCAGCTTCGCTGAGAACGAACAACAGTGGCCCGACTTATCGAGACTCAACAGCCCAATGGCTCAGACACGCTGAGACTGGCTCACCTTGCCTGCCACATGGCACGAGGCCGTCACCCTACCGGCGGCACCGGCCGCAGTCCCTTCGCGGAGTGCCTTGCAGTGGCGCACTTAGCTCCTCTCCCCTCGTGAGGAGGATCCCTCTCATCTGACGTCTCGCGATCTTGGGCTTAGCGATCTTGGTCTGCGCTCCGCCATCATGATCGTCAAGGCGCCCGGAGCCCTCTCTGGACCGTTGCATTCCAATGATCATGGTCGGCTCAATCTGCCAGACGGGCGCGACCGCCGCCCGAGCCGACGCTCCGCGACCGGTAGTGACCTTGGCTCGGCCATGAGGATGCTAACAGCCAGTGGAAGTCTCTATCTTTAAATGACACGAGCCGATATACGTCATGTACATTAGACACTCTAAGGATGCGTTTTCCTGACGTGAGGCACGCGGCATGTACCGCATATCAGATCGACGCGAAAGCTGGTCGAGCAAGATATTCCTATTGGTACCGATAAGGCTAGACCGGGCGCGGTCTAGCCTCTGATAATGGCTAATGTGAGTTGCCATTGCGAGGTTCCGAAATCGGATGGGCCGCGGTCATGACGGGTGCCGTGGGTGGGGGAGCGGTACGCCGGCGGTCGCGGCAGGCGGTGCCGCGGCCACGGTTAGTGAAGTTCTTCCTCACCGAGGAGGAACTGGCTGAGCTGGACGAAGCTGCTGGCCGGGCGGGTCTTGCCCGGGACGCGTTCGCGGCCGAGGTGACCATGGCGGCGGCGCGGGGCGTACCGGCGAAGGCGGGATCGCCGTTACGGGAGACGCTGGTGGACTTGATGGCGGCGGCCGGGCTGGTGCGCCGTATCGGCACGAATTTGAATCAGGCGGTGGCGCGGCTTAATGCTACGGGGCAGCGGGGCGAGGATTTGTTCCCGGCGGCGCACATGTGCGTGCGGGTGATCCGCCGGCTGGATGAGGCGGCGGAGCATGTGCGCCGGAATGTTCCGTAACGGGACAGGAGCGTTCTGGTGATTGGCAAAGTGCTCCGGGGCAGTAACGTCCGGCGGTTGCTGTATTACTTGTACGGGCCGGGCACGGCGAACGAACACACCGACCCGCACCTAGTCGCCGGGTTCAGCGATCCGCAGGAGCTGGAACCAGAACACCGCCCCGACGGATCACGGGACTTCCGCCGGCTGGCGGGCCTGCTGAACCAGCCGCTGGCCGCGCTGGCTGGGCCCGGCTACGCCAAGCCGGTCTGGCATTGCGCGATACGAGCCGCGCCCGAGGACCCGATGCTGTCGGATGCGGAGTGGGCGCAAGTCGCCGCCGGGGTGATGCACCGGACAGGCCTGGCGCCAGCCGGCGATGACCTGGGGGTGCGGTGGGTCGCGGTCCGCCATGCCGACGACCACATCCACATTGTGGCGACGCTGGCCCGCCAAGATGGCACCCGGCCCAGGATCTGGAACGACTTCTACCGGGTCCGGGAGGCCTGCCAGGAGGCGGAACGGCGGTTCGGGCTGCGGTCCACTGCTGTGGCGGATCGCACCGCCGCCCGGCGGGCGACCCGGGCCGAGACCGAGCAGGCGGTCCGGCGCGGATGGCGTGAACCCGCCCGAGTCACGCTGCGCCGGGAAGTGTGCACCGCGGCAGCCGGATCTGGTTCGGAGCAGGAGTTCTTCACCCGGCTGAGGGCGGCTGCGGTGCTGGTCCGTGCACGGCGGGGCACGGTCAACGCTGGTGAGGTCACCGGGTATGCGGTGGGCCTGCCGGATCACACCGCCCGTGACGGGGGCGTGGTCTGGTACGGGGGCGGGAAGCTCGCCGCGGACCTGACCTTGCCGAAGCTGCGGGCCCGCTGGACCGGGCCGGCTCTGGGCGGTGATCCGTTGGCCGGGGAGGGTGCCCCGGCTGCTGTGGTGCGGGGCACGCTGCGCACTCTGGTGACCCGCGCGGCGGAACAGGCAACAGGCCAAGCCGGGTTCTTCGCGGGGCTGCGTGAGGCGGGACTACTAGTGCGGCTGCGGTTCAGCGAGAGCGATCCAGAGCAGGTCACCGGGTACGCCGTCACGCTGCCCGGTCACACCGGACCAGACGGAACACTCCTGTGGTACGGGGGTGGGCGGCTGGCCGCCAGGCTTACCTTGCCCCGCCTGCGGCAGCGATGGCACCGGGGATCGGCGGAACGTTCCGGGGCGGCCCAGTTCACTGCTCCGGAGCGGGACGCGGTGTACCAGCACGCGGCCCACCAGGCTGCTGCGGCCACGGAACACATCCGCCGCTGCGCCATGAGCGAACCGGGTGCGGCGGCCGACGCGGCGTGGGCGGCGGCCGACACGCTGCACGTCGCGGCCCGCGTGTTGCACAATCCACACCTGCGCCGCGCCGCCGACTCCTACGACCGGGCAGCCCGCGCCCCCTATGGGCGGATCCCGCGACGCAGCCACGACGGGAGCCAGCTGCGCCGCACGGCCCGGATGATCGCGCTGGCCGGGAACCTGACCAGCGACAACACGCTCACGGCCATCGCACTGATGGCGCAACTCGTCACGCTCGCTGCCACGGTCGCCGAACTACGCGAGGCCCAGCAGCACGCGGCCCAAGCAGCAGCGGCCCGCGCCGCAGCCACCCAACTCCATTCCGCCGTCATCCACACCCGCTCCCAGAAGCCGCGCTTCGGTCATGCCCAGTCGCAGCGAACCACCCGAGTGGCCAGCCCCACGCAGGATGCCCACCGCGACTTCCCCATAGACCTGAGGTCGGCCGACCCAACAGCACGCGGCGCGGAACCGCCGCGTTCGCAACCGCCACACCCAGGACGCTTACCGTCCCAACGGTCGGGCCGCGCCGCTAAGACCAAATTGCGGGCCAGCGCGGAGGACACCTTGGTAGTTGAAGGCCCCAGGTCCTGCTGGATGTCGCATGCACTGTACGCGGCTTCTAGAAGCGAGTGATGGGCCACGGGCTGGCTGAAGCATCGACGCCGGACTTATTCCTTGCCGGAAAAGCTTAGAATCGATGTTGGCAGAAGCCCTTCCAGGGTTCGGTCGGCACACAAGACCTCACGCGAAGTGTCTAAAGTTCAGTGATCGCCTTCAGAGCGGCTAAATCGTCATCGAACCGTGCGTTTCCGACCTTGCTTAGCCGCTCCACCGGTGAGGCGTCCAGTAACGAATACAGCGACAATGGATACCGCACCAGTACATATAATTGCGGCTCCCTGCGCAGCGTCACCCAAATCTAATGCGTGCCATGCCACAGCAGCGAGAATCAACAAAGCGATCAGGCCGCAAACGTGGCCGACTTCTTGAGCTAGCAGCGTTGCCCAGGCCATCCGCCGACGATACCGTTGGTCCAGCTTCTTCTGATCCATCAGTTCACGGTAAACGTCAGGGGCTTTCTCCGCGAGGAGCAGCAGCTCTTGGGTGGTGAACTCAAGTTCACCCCTGGGAGTGCGGCCCTTGGCTGGCTCGCTCGGTATGTTCATTGTCGCCCTCCGGGATTAGCCCGTTTGCCAGGCAGAGGGCGTGTACATTCTCTGCAAGAGTGCTCTCGAACGATGGAAGCGGTTCAGCGTCAACGTGTGCGGTGCCGTAGATATCAAATATCCCCCCAAACCCGTCGATGAATGCACGGAACAAAGACCGCTGGTGCTGATTGCCATCAGCATCAGTGTGAGCGCCCGGTCCCGATTCGCCAGCGGTTGCTATCTTCACGAGGACGTCCAGCGTAGCAGTTAGGCTACGGTGGTCCGCAAGCTTTGCCCACATCTCCGCAGCTTTGCGGGCTGCTTCAATTGCCGGTTCAATCTGGCCAAGCTCTAGCTGTATTAGTGCCATGCTATCGAGCGCCTGCGCCTGGCCCCTCTGGTCTTCGTCCTCTTTCAAAACCTTGCAAGCGCTCTTGGCGAACTCTAGTGCCGTGCCATACCGGCCAGCCCGGCGGTAAATCTCGGCAATATTTACAAGCGAGTTACCTTCTCCGCGTTTGTCGCCAATAGTGCGTTGGATTTCAAGCGCTTCCTCCGCATACTCCAGAGCTCTGTCGTGCTGGTTCATGAGCCGATAGGTCCGGGCAAGGCTGTCCAGAGCCCTTGCCTCGTCAAATCGGTCACCAATTTTTCCTGAAATATTCAGAGCCTGCTGAGCGTCGGTCAGCGACTGCACGAAATTGCCGCTTTTGCGGTAAGCGCGTGCCATGCTCAGGTGGCTTTCGCTGAGGCCGCGCTGATCGCCTATGCGAGTTCGGATCGCTATCGCCTGACGATAAGGCTCCAATGCATCCGACTCGCGAGAGCTGTCCAGATAAATATCACCGAGTGTAGCATGTGCTTCGGCCACGCCCTTCGCGTTTCCAACATCCTCCATGATGCGCAGGGCTTGACCGGCGTATTCCTGGGCACGGGAATAGACGCCGAGCCTTCGGTAAACGCGAGCGAGACTCTGCAGAGACTCACCCTCACCGAGACGGTCATCATGTTCCCGCCGTACAGTAAGCGCCTCGTACCCGCAATCAAGTGCTTCAGGGTATGCGCCCGACAGTCTATAGAGCCGCCCCAAGAGGTCAAACGTTTCCGCCTCTCCGAGGTGATCTCCAATCTCTTGCCGGATGGCCAGAGCCGCCCGCGCGTTTTGAAAGGACTCCGAGTAGCGGCCCAACGCTCGCTGTGTACGTGCAATGATGTTCAAGGTATCCGCTTCGCCGAGGCGATCGCCTATATTTCGCCGGAGCGCCAGTGCTTTCTCCGCATTCCGCCGTGCCTCACCGTAATCTCCCTTAGCATAGCTGATCTCGGCAAGATTATTGCAGACAACGGCCTCGAAATATGAATTCCTTAGGCGTTTACTCGCCGTAAGCGCCTGCTTGGCCTCATCCAGCGCAAGATCGTACTCGCCCTGTAGACGGTAGATTACCGAAAGGTGATGAATCATGTATATCTGCGCAGGCAGGTTATTGGCATGCTGCGCAGCGCTGAGTCCAAGCCGGTGTATCTCGACATTATCGTTAGCATAACTGCGTAGTTTGAAGAAGTCATATACTGCATCGGCTATTTCCCAGGTAAGCCGGTCTTCACCCATCGACGCCGCTTGCTTGGTCACTGCCACCAAGTTCTGGCGCTCGCTTTCAAACCACCCGAGGCGGTTCTCTCTGTCCTGGCGGTCAGTGACCGCGGAAGAGGCTCGGCGCCCATGAATTCTCCTCCGCCGCTGCCCGAGGAAGTCACCCATCTCCAACGCGGTTGCGATATACCACAGCAACAGGCGACGAATAGCCGCCTGGCGTGCGGCCTGATCTTCGTCCTCAATCACACGCTCCCGGGCGTAGTCGCGCAGCAGATCGTGAAACCTATACCTACCCGGTGCATCGCTTTCTATCAGGTTGGCAAGCCGCAGCCTTGCAAGCAGGGGATGTGCATCCTCAGGGTAGACGTCCAGAAGCGCGGCCGCGGCCTCCGCTGGAATAACAGTTCCCTCGAACAGCCCAAGCAGCCGGAAGGTACGGCGAATATTTTCGTCCAGACCACGATAGGAGACATCGAGCGTGGCGCGGACAGCTATGCTCGGGTCGTCACGAAGGGTCAGCGCAGACAGACGTTCCTGCTCAAGATCTCTTACTGCTTCAGCCAGCTCGGAATCCGGCTCACGAGCAAGGTTCGCTGCTACAATTCGCAGTGCTAGCGGCAGATATCCGCATATCGCAGCCAGCTCCTTCGCCGCCCCCGGTTCATCAGCGACCCGCCGCTCGCCGATGACAGAGACCAGAAGCGCGGCGGCGTCATCAGATGTAAGCACGCCGACTTCAACAGTCAGCACCTGATTATGGCCCGGCAGTTCTCGCAGATGACTTCTGCTTGTTAGCAGCGTCAAGGGCCCCGCGGAACGTGGAAGCAACTCCCTTACCTGAGCTTCATCGCCCACATTATCCAAGAGGATCAAGGCTTTTTTGTCAGAAATTCTCTCTTGATAAGCAGCAGCTCGTGCGTCGTAACGGTCTGGAATCTGCCCGCGGGGCATCCCAAGCGCGATCAGCGCTTGCCAGAGCAACTCCTCGCTGGTCAGCGGCGAATGATCACCGGCGCCTCGCAGGTCAAGAAACAGTTGGCCGCCTGGGAACCTGCCTGCGATCATATGAGCCCAATGAATCGCTAGTGCAGTCTTGCCGACACCCGGCATCCCTTCCAAGACCACAATGCGCGGCTGATCCTCGTGCGGCTGGTCTAGCAGGGCGTCGAGCATGCCAAGAACCTCGGCACGGCCAGTGAAGTCCGGCGTGCTTGGAGGAAGGCCAGAGGATGCCAACGGCGCTCGGGCCGGATCCCCTACCGCGCCGGCGAAGTGCCGTGCGAAGTCAGGCTGATTAGCCAACGAACACCCCTCCACCAGGAGCTGTCAGTTGCCGTATGGCAGGCAGCAGCGTCTCTCACACGAATGATGTGGTCGAGCACCATCAGCCTACACATTCTAACCGCGGCGGCATCGCTGTACCAGACCCACGACAGTCACAGAAGTGATACCCTTTAACTTTAGCTTCGTACCGTAGACCTTTGACTTCTATGCGGCTTCTGCGTCCGTTACCGATGAGCTACTAGCTCGCTAAGCTCATCCCGAGGATGCGCTTACTGACGTGTCGTTGGCGGGGGTAGTCCGGGGCCATGGCATAGTCAACGGCCCCGGTGATACGACCGACCGTCATATGTAACCCGCCGTCTCGTCGTCAGAAAGAACTCGCTGATGACGCTTCTACGCGCGTTTTCATTGGATCGGCATACGAGCAAGCAATGCACTCATCTCGGCACGACCGGGCGTTGGCGGCACTAGGTCTGCGCTAGGCGCGTGCGGTGCTGTCGGGCTTCGCTCGGCATGCGCAATGGTCTCCCGAGCGGACCTCATGCGGCCGGATTCAGGTCGGCTTGGTCGACTGTCTTTCTCTTCTTTGATGTGGCGGAGGAACGCTTGCCAGTCGCTGGTGGTGAAGGTGAGTGCGGGGCTGCGGGGGTCTTGAGAGTCTCGGACGGCAACAGCGGTGGCGGCGGGGATGCGTGCCACTTCGACACAGCTGCCGTTTTGGGTGCTGTAACTGCTTTTGCGCCAGTTGGCGTGTGTCAGGTCCATCCCTGATACCTGGGCTTCCTCCGCTGGCCATGTCAGCTGTGTTCCCTGGCGATGCGCTCGATGAGGGCGCGTGACTCGTCCGGTCCCAGCGCCCGGGCGCGCAGATGGTCGAACAGGTCGGCATACGCGGCCACGTCGGCGCTTTCTTCCAGGTAGATGCTACCTCGGCGGTACTGGACGTACACGGCGTCGGGATCGGCGGGCTCGGGGAAGCGCAGGATCTCAAACGACCCGTCCATGCCGGGATGCGCTCCGGCAGCGAAGGTTAGGACCTGGAGCACGGTCCGGTTGGCGCGGGAGATGCCGATAAGGTGCTCCAACTGTTCCTTCATGATGACCGGGCCGCCGACGGTGCGGCGCAGCGCTCCTTCGTTGAGCACCACCCACGTCTTCGGGCCGTCCTCGCCCATCATCTGCTCCTGGCGCTTGAGCCGGACGGCGACGCGGCGGTCTAGTTCGTCTTGGGTGGGGACTTCGACGTCGGCGAGCATGAGCGCGCGGATGTAGGCCTCGGTCTGCAGGCGGCCGTCGATCGCCTCGGACTGGTAGGAGCGGATTTCAGAGACTTCGCCCTCCAGGCCGACATAGACCTCGAACCAGGCGGGGATGACCCCAGAGAACTGATGCCACCAGCCCCGCTTGCGGGCCTCGGCGCACAGCGCCATCAGCACTTCGCGGCGCTGGCCGGTGATCCCGTAAAACTCCAGCATCCGGGCGGTGTCGGCCAGCCGGGGCGCGCTTTGCGCGCTTTCGATCCGGGTGACGGTGACCGGCGAGCAGCCGACGAACTCGGCGACCTGCTCGCGGGTCTTGCCGGAGTCT
>Ga0126370_10001106_pt1 | contig 12138 bp, 16 predicted proteins | sample PanSoiMetaPlot_3_FD_92586 | JGI IMG/M metagenome (GOLD analysis project Ga0126370, IMG submission 92586) | Tropical forest soil microbial communities from Panama - MetaG Plot_3 | ecosystem: Environmental > Terrestrial > Soil > Tropical forest > Bulk soil | place: Panama | collected 2016-02-17 | reverse complement strand
CAAGCTGGAAGTTGCCAATGGGGGCGTGGTATTTCTCGATGAAGTTGGAGAACTCGCACCGGTTTTGCAATCGAAGTTATTGCGGGTAATACAGGAGCGAGAATTCGAACGAGTGGGAGGCACACGGTCCATTCCGGTGGATATACGGCTGATAGCAGCCACCAACAAGAATTTGACAGAGGCGGTAAAGGCCGGCGGATTTCGCGGAGATCTGTATTACCGTTTGAACGTGGTCTCGGTCACAATGCCTCCTCTCCGCGAGCGCAAAGAGGACATTCCGTTGCTGGCGGGGTACTTCGGCAATAAGCATGCGCTGCGCTGCAAATTGAAGCCCAAGCGCCTGTCCGATGACGCGCGCACGTGTCTGGTGAACTATGATTGGCCGGGAAATGTGCGTGAGTTAGAGAACGCCATCGAACGTGCCCTGGTTCTGAGTGCGGCGGAAATGATTCTGCCGGAGGACTTGCCCGAATCCGTGCTGGAACGCGCAACTCCGGCTGGCATCGCCGGAGCGAAATATCATTCCGCGCTGCAGGAACTTAAGAAACAGCTAATCCTATCTGCACTGGAAGAAACCAGTGGCAGCTTCACCGATGCCGCCAAGGTCCTAGGCTTGCACCCCAACTACCTGCACCGCTTGATCCGCAACCTGGATCTAAGGGCAGAACTGCGCGCTGCAGGAAAAAAGGCGTAGATCTTCCAGCGCAATGTTCCCGCTAAAGCTATTCGTAACCTCGCTGTCACTCGTCCGTCTTCCGAGCTAAAGTAGAAGCCCTACGCCGCTCGTCCAGCTGCTCGAATGCCTGGTTCAATTGGTCGATCAATTCCATGAACTTCTTGGGATCGCGTTCCTGGTTGGCCGCCTTCGACAACTCTCTCCAGTCCTTCGTAACGGGGGCGTACATGTGTCTCCTGTTTGGTTCGGAACGAATTGGCTACGTGGCATCCGATTAGCGTGCAGTTTCCTTGCCATGCATTGCAACTCTAAGATTCGCAAGTAGAACTTCCCCCCGGTTGGGACCAAGGTTCGCGAGAGGAAATGGGTAATTACTTCCCAAGCTGGAAAAATTTCTGTGTTGCCGCCTCAGATACCCAGGACAATCGCCCGCGAACAGCCATGGTGCTATCTCGACAAACCATAGAGCGTGAGCAGATCTTTTATGTCGCGCCGGTAAATAATCGACAGGGCATAGAGGCGAAAGATCGAAGGAACTTCGTTCTTGGTTTCGATCATGGAGAGACGCCCGGGCGAAAGAACGAGTCGGCGATTGCGGTAGCGAGCGGCTAATCGCAAACTGTCTTTGTGCACGTCGCGGAGAGTCAGACCCAGCTCTTCCCGAACAACGCGCAATTTTCGACCCCAAGCAGGCATACTGATCGCCTTCCTTCAAAGGATAGACCAAATGCAGCAATCTCCGTCCAGAAGAATCTGAAAGCTATTGGCCAGGACTTTTACCAGGATCGAAATGGGAATTTAATTTTTCGGCTGCTCCAGATTTGTCGAGAACTCCTCCAGCGGCTCCCGGGGTCGATCACGCATCGTTTTGCTGCTAACTGCTAGAAAACCAATCACCGGCTGCCTTGAAGCTCTCGGCATGACCTAAGGCGCAGCCCGATTTCTGAGTTGCTGTTTCCCGCATTTCTTACCTCAAGAAACAAGCAAGAATAACTCGCGATTCTGTAATGCATATGGCTCGAGGCGCCTGACTCTATGCGAAAAGTCGGTGCCGACTTCGGGGAAGACAACCGCCGCAGGCAGATGACCAGCTATGTGGGATCGGTCAGTTTAGAGTCCATGGAATCGAAAACGACCGTCTAAATCTAGGGCCACCGCAAAACATTGAGTCCGAAGCTGCGCTTAATGCCAAGTGACGAACAAAGATTTGTACCGTAGTACTGGAACTCGGGCAGTTCATCGACTTGCTCTCCGGCTCTCTCCTGTCTCGATGAGGGAGTGTGCAACCGATTTCGGGGACACCGCATATACACTCAGTCCTCGATGAGCGACTTCAGCCTGGCCAGTGCGTGATCCCATTGCTCGGAAACGAAATCGAGATACTCTCTCATCTCCTCAATAGGTGCGGAGTCGAATTCGAATAAGCTCTCCCGACCTCGATGGACGCTGTGCACGATTCCGACACTCTCCAAGGCTCGAAGATGCTTAGTGATTGCCTGTCGGGTCAGCTTGGAGCCTTTGGTTAATTGAGAGATAGAACTGGGCTGACCGCCAGAGAGCTTCGCAACCAAGGCCAGCCGTGTCTCGTCGCCCAGTGCGGCAAAGACATGTGCATATCCTCTCCCCCGGGCGACCAGCCTGCTACGCTGCTTTTGCCACATATCTCTCGATGTTCTTCACCTGTTCGGCCCAACCCCCTTCATTCCTGCGGAAGGCTTCAAGACGAAAGTCGCCGGGGATATTGTCGAAACCAGACTCCGTGAGCACAAGCAACGTGCCAGTTGGGGTCTTCTCCAACCTGAATTCGACAAGCGTGGTTGGGTCTTTTGAGTGGTCACCCTGCTCGTATTCCGCCTTGTCCATGGAAGTAGGATGAGGCCAGGTGAAGGAAAACAGCCGTTCAGGCTCCATTTTTTGCACGACCGCCTCCCATTTGAGATGTTCGTAGCCAGGATAAGTAATCTGGCCACGCGAGACCTGACCCGGGATAAATGGGCCATCCAGTTTCACACGAAACCATTCGCCAAATTCACGGAAATCCGTCACAGCACGCCAGACCCGTGAAATCGGTGCCTTGAGTTCGATTCGCTTCTCGATACGGTCATTCATTATACGCAACCTCCAGGTTGCATATTACATGCAGGCCGATAAAAAAGCAACCGTTTGGTTGCGCGTTTCTAGGCTGTCCTGATGGCGCGGTCTTGCCATCAATTGCGGTAGCTATCGTGTGCCGGGCTAACTCTAAACAATGGTCGGCTCTGTCGGCTCTGATGAAGTGACATCTCTGCCGAGGCGTACCAGCCCGCACGGAAGTTACCATTGTGGCGGAACATACTGCGAGCCGAAGGCGAAAATCGTCCCTGACTAGCGTTCAACATCGACTACAAGGATCGTCGGCGAACCACAAAACTAACGATTCGTTTCCGCTGTCTTCCGGTTGATTTCGTAACAAGGTTGGCTCCTTGACCTGAGTAAGCCACGGTGCGGTGTGAACCGGAATGACGGCTCCGATATCTGTCGGCAAGTCATCGATATCAGCGGCGATTTAGTCGAGAACACCATGAGGCAGCCGTATAACGGCCGGTCAGTCCGTTTCGTTCTCGTCTATCTGGAAACACAGCATCGGGATGAGAAGCAGAGTGTACGCGGCGCCGTGCCACATTGTGAACCCAGAACCTAGCCATGGCGTACTGGAACCGTGACACACAACTTGGACATGCACGGGACCTGATGATCGATGACTGGGTTATGGGAATCCACCATCGGTTGACTGTTTCTGTCCCCGTCACTTACCCAAACACTACCGCAACATCACGACTCCTTTATGACTCTCAAAAGCGTCAGCGTTAACTTGAGCTCGTGATAAGGAAGCACTCGTCGGCATCCTTACCGCACCAACTAAAAAAACGATAAGGAGAATCCAATGAAGACGATTACGAATCTGGTCCTCATGGGTCTAGCCGCGAGCTTGTTAAGCGCCAGCGTGGCGGCTCAGAACACAACCTTCAACATGGTCCCGTCCGCGGGCGCGGTCGCAGCCAACTGCATCCCCAACGCCAAAGGACGGGTAACCATCAATTCCATCGGCATTGCCGAAGTGATGCACGTGGAGGCGAGCGGTCTCCCTGCAAACACCGATTTCGATGCCTTTGTCATCCAGTTGCCGAACGCGCCGTTCGGTCTGTCCTGGTATCAAGGCGACCTCAAGACAGACAGCACCGGTAAGGGCGTTGCCGACTTTATTGGCCGCTTTAGCATCGAAACCTTCATCGTCGCTCCTGGCAGCGGTCCCGCTCCCGTCGTATTCAACAATCCGCCTTTTCCGGATGCGAGCTCCAATCCTGCGACCGGCCCCGTCCACACGTATCACGTCGGATTGTGGTTTAACTCGCCGACGGATGCCGCAGCCGCTGGATGCCCGAATACGGTGACTCCTTTCAATGGACAACACAATGCGGGAATCCAGGCCCTGAGCACTCGCAACTTCAGCAATCTGAACGGTCCACTACGCAAGATCCAGTAACCTGTCGCTCGTCAAGCATACAAAACGCGCCCCGGTTTCGGCCGGGGCGTCTTTGATTGTGCGCCGTGCGCAAGCTTCCGGCGCTCCGTCAGCTTATCGAACCTCACTCCAGTCGGCGCACTAGCCGAGTCTGAATCATTTCCACGCCACCCAAAACGTCAAGGCATTCAACCAAACCGGCCTTCGCTTGATCGTAGTTTCTCTGGCCTAAAGCCTTAGCGAGACGCTCCTCGAACTCCTTCCTCGTCCGGCGGACGATCTTCACACACGCCCAACCGCATCGAGAAAGACGGATGCGCTTCGACCGGCGGTCCGTGCCTGGAATGGCCTGGACCATTCTTAGGGCGATCAATTCCGCGACCGTCCTCGAGACAGCCTGTTGGGTAATCTCCATCCGCTCGGCGAGCTCTGTGATCGAGCGATCGGACTGAATCAGGTGTTGGATCAGTTAGCCATAGCTGTCTCGAACTTGCTTGAATCCAGCCCGCTCCATGCGAAGCCGTACCAGCTCGTTCACGCGAAGGCCGAGAAAGAACCCGAGATAGGCGATGTCCAGCTGGGAGATTTCGATGGGTCTTTTACATTTCACAACGTGGTTATGTGTTATTCACAGGGTTCGTATGGCATTCTTCGATCTCGTGAAGGTTGGAGTGGTGAGGAATCGTCTTTTCCGCGCTCATGATAATGATCGGGGTTGATACCGAATGGCGGATGACCTGGGTCAAGAATGGAATAGACCAGTTCGGCTTCATCAACGAAGAGCGTCTCGAGGGCGCACCTGGGCGTTCATCGACGATTGGCGATTTACCCGTGCCGTTTAGCAGTAATCTCAAAAAATTGCTGGGGTAGTGAACTGACAGCTTTCACTGTCGTGCCCCAACCGCTCCTTCTGCCATGAATGCGAGCGCCCGCTCTCGCACGCTGTGAGGTAAGGCCCGAGCTTTCCTGATCTTGGTGTCGAAGTAGACGCCGACGATCTCAGAGACTGCGGCAACAATGCCACTCTCATCATTCGTCATCTGGTGCAGTATACGGATGGACTTTTCTTTGATTTCCATCACTCTTGAACGGATACTGACAATGTCACCGGCGTGAAGCTCGCACTGGTACTTGATGTTCTGTTCGACGGCTGCCATTCCCGCCCCATACTCCCGAAAATACGCTCGGCTCAGACCCAACTTCGAAAGAAACTGCCACGAGGCTTCGTCGAACTTCCCTGAGTACCACATGACGTTCATGTGCCCCATATGGTCACAATGCCAGGGATAAACGGTGCCCCGATAAGTTATTTCGAATTCCGTCACAGTTTCCAAACTTGCTTTCATCAAATAACTCACATTCATCAAATAAAAGGTTCAGCTCTTCGCTTAGTTTTTCCTCGTAGTTCTCATCCCTCCGCCAGTCCCGGATGTGCGGTTTCAACGTGCAAACCATTGCCATCGGAGTCGTTTCCATCCTAATCATTGACTTATGACCCCAGTACAAGACATCGCACTCGTGTGCGATTGTTGCATCCGAAGCTTCGGTGAGCATCTATCTGCCAGACTCACCTCTAGCGCTTTTCCGGCATTCCAGCGACAGATGCTTCCGCTTTCCACGCGTCTTCCAGCATTTGCCGCAAGAGCTCGGGCAACTCCTTGACCGACTCGAAGGTCGCCGTCCTTCCCGAGGCCACATGCTCCACGCGCCCCGCGAGCTTTCTCGACCTTGAACCCGGCTCCATCCGAAACTGCACAACGAATGCGTTTCCGTGTTGCAATCCCGTCATCGCAGGCTGAGAATAGCGGCACCCTCCGGTTGAGTCATAAAGAACTAGTCTTGTTGGAGTAATGTTTCGGTTATGGCATCGAGGAGTGACGTCGGCTTCGGCCCGTTCCGATTGGACACCGCCAACGAATGCCTGTGGGAGGGTTCCCGCTCAATTGCCTTGCGCCCCAAGGCTTACGCCGTATTAAGGCTTCTCGTCGATCGCCCGGGACAATTGGTCACGAAGCAGCAAGTGCTCGACGCCGTCTGGCCGGGAACCTTCGTTAGCGACGCCGTACTAAAGGACAGCATCCGGCAGTTGAGGAAAGTATTGCACGACGATGCTTCTACCCCCTCTTACATCGAGACCGCCCATCGTCGGGGTTACCGTTTCATTGGGAAAATTTCTGCAGATGGGGCGCACGACGTTGACCACGCCCTGACAAGGCCTCCTGCCGGAAGACTATCAACCCCAACCGCCTCAACGAGGATGCCCACCTTGGGGAGAGAGGCAGAGTTAGCCAAGCTGCGTTCGCTCCTCCAAGCCACCCTCGCAGGCGAGCGACAGATTGTATTTGTAACCGGCGAACCTGGCATCGGCAAGACGACCCTAGTCCAGGCATTGTTGGACGAAGTCGATCGTACATCCGGCGCCTTGGTGGGCCACGGGCAGTGCCTGGAACACTTCGGTGCCAGCGAAGCTTACATGCCGGTTCTGGACGCGTTCACTCGGCTTGGCCAGACATGCCACGGCCTAACCGTTGTGGACGTTCTCCGCCGTCATGCGCCGTCCTGGCTAAGGCAAATGCCGTCCCTTCTGCCGGATGCCGAACGGGTCGCCTTTCACACGCAGGAATTCGGAACGACGCGAGAGCGCATGCTGCGCGAAATGGCCAGTGCCATTGAGGCACTCGCCTCCAACATACCGCTGGTCCTCGTGCTTGAGGATTTACATTGGAGTGATCACTCGACTCTCGATCTGGTTTCATATCTGGGGCGCCGCCGCGAGCCGGCGCGCCTGATGATCGTTGGAACCTACCGTCCGGTTGAAGTAATTCTCGGCGATCATCCCCTCAAAGGCGTTAAGCGAGAATTGCAAGCGCACAATCTGTGCCACGAATTGGCCCTCGAATATCTGGATGAAGATGCGGTCTCGCAGTACCTTACCGTCCGGTTCCCCGGCCATCATTTTTCGCGTCGTTTGGCGCGGACGATTCACCGGCGTACCGAAGGCAATCCCCTGTTCATGGTCAATGCCGTCGAATACCTGGTATGCGAACAGATCATCACCGGAGGGAAGGCGAACTGGACACTGAAGAGAGATCCATCGAGTATGGAACTCGGCGTTCCGGAAAATCTTCGCGCCCTGATCGAAAAGCAGATCGAGCGGCTCACCCCGGACGAGCGAACGGTCCTTGAGGGTGCCAGCGTTGTGGGTATGGAATGTTCTTCGGTGGCGATCGCTGCCGGACTCGCCCAAACTACCGAATGGGTCGAGCGGCACTGCGAAGAGCTCGCCCATCGTCATCGTTTCCTCTCGCCTGCCTGGCTGGTCGAGCTTCCCGATGGCACGATCACTCCCCGCCATCGCTTTAATCACATCCTTTATCTAGAAGTTCCTTACGGTCTTGTTCCACACATGCGACGCTCGCAAATTCATCACCGTATCGCAGAGAAAGGCATCGCCGTCTACGGCGACAAGGTCTCTGAGATCGCCGCGGAACTGGCGATGCATTTCGAGCAGAGCCGGGATTGGCCGCTCGCCCTGCAATACTTGACCCAGGCGGCGGAAAACGCCACCCACCGCTCTGCCCACCACGAGGCGGCTGATCTCGCGCGGCGCGCGCTTGATGTATTGCGTGCGCTGCCGGAAACTACCGCATGCGTTCAGCACGAGATCAAGCTGCGAGTGATTCTCGGCGTTTCACTGGTGGCAATCCGGGGCTTCGCCGCCTCAGAAGTCGGAGAGAGTTACCAAAGAGCACGTGAGCTGTGCGCGACGCAAGGCCCGTCGCCGCAGTTGTTTCATATCCTCTGGTCACTCGGTTTGTTTTATATCTTCAGTAGCGAGATGTGTTCGGCTTTGAAGATTGCCAACCAGCTTTTGCAACTTGCCAATGATCTTCAAGAAGGTGCGCTAATTATGGAGGCCCACCGCGCAATGGGGGTGACGTTGCTCGAACTCGGCCGGTGCGCCGACGCCATGAAACATTTCGATCAGGCTATCGCCCTCTATCAGATACACCGTCATCATCCCCACAGCATCCTCATCGGCCACGACTGCAAGGTCGTGAGTGAGTGTTTCATGGCGCGCACTCTCTGGTCGCTCGGCGATTCCGATCATGCGCTTGAGCGCGTTCAAGGCGCCATTGCTCTTGCCAGAGAGCTGTCCCATCCTCAGACGCTAGTTATCGCCCTACATTTCGCCTCGCAAATTCATTTTCTGCGAAGTGAGCCGCAACTTGCATTGGAGAGGGCTGAAGAGCTAGTCACCGTTTCGGACGAATACGGATTACAACTCTGGTTGGCCTTTGGCTGGATAGACATGGGCGCCGCGCAAGCCCAACTCGGATCGATCCCGGAGGGCATCGAGCGCATGCAGCGCGGTCTGCAAGCCTATGAAGCCACAGGGGCGAAGCTGGGGCGGCCGCACTTCCTCGGAATGCTCGCGACTGCACTGGCCAGCGCCGGTCGCCTAAACGAGGCTTCGGCTGTTGCAGTGGATGCGGTGTTGCTCGCCCAACGAACTGGCGAAAATTACTCGATGGCAGAACTACTCCGCATTCGAGACGATTTAAGAACACGGGTGTGGGTCGGCCCGGTTCCTGGAGGCGTCGCGTAAACCTTTCTTCGCTTTGGACTGATACCACGGCAGGATCTGTTTCTTTCCGCAGCAACCAAAACGAGCTGATTTGACCGCAGTTACTCCCGGAACGCGGCGATTCGCAAGTGGGAGCGGGCCAGATTCGAAATGCCGGTCGCTGTTAGAAATTCTGAACACTAAACGATTAACATTCCATCGGCCACAGGACGTAGCAGCCCCACGCCAACACTGCTCGCATCGGAAAATGAGTGTGCCCAAGGGTGTGCTCAAATCTCGACATACTCCGACTGGAGGCCGCGATGTTTTTCAGCTTATCTAGCAATATCGAGACACGGGCCTGGTCGCCTGATCAGGGTGGATAATCAGGCAATGCATCTACAAAGGCTGGGTTGCCAGCAGTTTTGTGATTTCTGTGGCGATCCAAGCGCGTAGTCTTCAGGCCAGCAAGGACGCCCAATAGAGCCCTACCTTACGCTCACTTTTTCGGTGCGGCGTCTGCAATGACCGTGTGACTTGGAATGGGTCCTCCATGCAGGGAGATCTGTCCGTTACGGCAGATATTGATCGCACTGCCCAAGATCCGCATGGATTCCTGGGGAGCATGGAAGCCCATCGAATTCTCCGACATGATGAAGTCGATCATGAACTGCCCGCGCCGCTGGGCGTCTCGCGCCGTCGCCAGCCGCTCGGGAAGGGCTTTGTCCTTGTTGGCCTGGATGTCGTGAATCAGGTCCATCAGCGCGTCCAGCGCGGTGTTTCGTAGGGCGAAGTAGTGGTCCTGAATATCTTCTGCACGCGCCCTGAGTTCCTCCTCCGAAAAGTGATGGCAGGTCTGGCACGACCGATTGATCTTCAGCAGTGGACTGTTAATCTGGTGGTCGCTAATTTTGAGACCACCCATGCGCGTGTAGGGCATGTGACAATCGGCGCACGCGACGCCGGAGCGCGCGTGTACACCCTGGTTCCACATCTCAAACTCGGGATGCCGCGCCTTGATCATGGCAGCTCCCGTTTCCGGGTGTTCCCACTCCTTCACTTTTTCTTCATCTTCGTGCGCGATGATGTCCTCTACTTGTAACCCTTTCGTCCAGCGAAAGGTCAACTGCTTGGTTGGCCCTTGAAAATAGTATGTGACATGACACTGACCGCAGACGTACGACCGCATCTCTTGGCGGGTTGCCATTTTGTTCACGTCGTAATCCGCCACGCCCTGTGATGCCTTGAGGGCGCGAACCCCGAGGATGAACGCTGGCCGGGTCACGCGCAGTTGCATGCTCTGTGGATCATGGCAGTCGATACACGCGACGGGATGCTTCGCGTATTGCCGTGCCTCGGCGTACTTCATATGGTTCACGGCTTCGAAGCCCTTGAACATATCGCCATTGCCAAGCTGGTTATAGACGGTCACCATCGATGCATGGCAATTCAGGCACGCTCCGGGCGGATTAAACTGCTGGCCTTCGGTGAAGGTCTGATCGTCGAGCATGTAGGCGTGGCCACGTCGCTCCCGGTAATCTTTCGAAAAGGCGTAGCCGGCCCACATCGTTTTGAGCCGCGGATCCTTCTCCAGTTTCGATCGCGCCACCACCGAGCGTGGATCCGCCTGAGTCGGCGAGCGCGGTTCGGCCTCACTCCCGCCGTATTTGGTTCGCTCCATGTCGACCGTGCGCAGGAAGAGTTCAAACTGCATGGGGAAATTCTTTCCCCACACCGCGGGGTCCGAGACGGTGTCATTCAGATCGACCACCCGGTAGAAGGGATTCCGCGCCTCTTGCTTGCGCTCCAGAATGTTAATCAGAAGCGCCGCTAGCGCAAAAACCGCAATGGCCGATAGCGCGATAGTTACCAATATCCACCGCCGACGTGAAGTTTCCGGTGGATTAGCGTTCATAAAAACTCCTGAAAGACGGAGAAAGGGACGGTGAGGGAGCGACTGGCCGCAGCATCGCGCTCTCATCCGCGTGTCCGACCGCGTAGTGGCAGCGCGTGCACATCATGTCGCGTGCTTTGCCGTTTGGAACGTTGCCGTCAATCACCTGCGTAATTGATGCATGGCAGCGGCGGCAGGCGTTCTCGGCTACTCGCAGATTCAAGCGTGTGATCTGAATGTTGTCGGGATACCAGCCGCTCGTGAAATAGAAGGAGTGCAAAAAGCCATCCAACGCTTTGACCGCGTACTTCCCAACGAGATTGTGAGGGGTGTGGCAGTCGTTGCAGCTGGCAGCCGTCCGATGGCTCGACTTTAGCCACGCGTCATACTGCCCGCGCATGGCGTGCCAGTTGGCGCATGCTGCCGGGTCATTGAGTAGATACGAGTAGCCCTGGGCGTAGAGGAAAGCGAAGATGCCAAGGCCGAGCACGCCGCCCACAAGCACGCCCGTTACGAGACGTGAAACAAATGTCCATTTCACGCACCGGATGATGCCAGCAACATTCGCGTCGGCGCACTCGCGAGTCGTCACGCGCGCGACTCTACCCTTTACGACCGGCGCAGCGCGATGAAGCTCTTTTCTCCCGGTGCGGGGTAGATGCGCTGCATTGCTTTCACGACGGAACGCCTTCTCAACTGCTCAAGCGCATCAGTGGCTTTAGTTTCCAGTGGCTGTTGACGGGCTTTCGCGGTGTCGCCTCAATCCGGTTTGACATGGCTCTGGTTTCTCTTGCCGGGTAGGCCCCTGGGGAATTCGCCTCGAGCCTCCCACGAATCCGGACGTGAGCCTCTCGATTCATCCGGCTAGTGCACCTAAAGAAGGCTCCCGCATTACATCAAGCCAAGTAATTCGTCCGGTTTCCCGTTTCAATCCAGAGTACGAATTAAATGGAGTAGAGTTCAGAAGCGCAGGGTGGAAACGCCTGCGTACGTCAAGAACAGGTGCGAGCCGGTCAACCAATTTGCTTCGAGACAGATCCAACATAAAATGTGAGAACGGAGTTCCAATGCGGTGTCTTCTGGCTTCCTTGCTAGTTTTGATTAGTCCGGCGCTGGTCTTCGCACAATCTGTATCGCATGCGTCGAGCAGTCACAAGGTTTGTGTGGCCACGGTGTCCAATGCCAGCACAGTTTCGGCCTACCTTAAACGGTTGACAGAGCATCTCGTAGAAGGTATTAAACGAAGCAAACTGCAAGCCATTGCTATGGATTCGAGTACAACCATGCAGCGCGACCTGACGCCAACGCGCCAGAACGTAGACGAGGCGGAGGACAAGGAATGCGATTACACACTGCTGACACAGATCGTGGACAGGCGCATACATCCGGGTATTCCGCAGACGACGCAACCGCGCGAGGGTGCTACTGTGCCGAGTTATGATGCGAGCGATCCTATGAGTGGTCAGTCAGGACCTGTCTACCGCGAAGAATTGGAAATT
>Ga0126370_10001104_pt1 | contig 12155 bp, 7 predicted proteins | sample PanSoiMetaPlot_3_FD_92586 | JGI IMG/M metagenome (GOLD analysis project Ga0126370, IMG submission 92586) | Tropical forest soil microbial communities from Panama - MetaG Plot_3 | ecosystem: Environmental > Terrestrial > Soil > Tropical forest > Bulk soil | place: Panama | collected 2016-02-17 | reverse complement strand
ATGCCAAGCACACGACACTGCTGAAGACCTTGGGTGCAAGTGCTCTCTCAATCGCGCTTGCCAGAGTGGCCGAACGGCAAAGGGCTGCCTGACCAGTGGGAAAACGGCATTTCGCCTAGGATTGGCATTGAGACGGGACACCAATCGGATTCACGGGTTGCAAGGTCTATGAATCTAAGGAGGCGGCAATGAACACAAAAAGACTGATTCAATCGCTGGCGCTTGCTGTCGGATTGCTTACGGCGCAACTGGTCGCGCAGCAAGCTCCCGCCGGTGCGCCAGCAGGCACCACTGGACTTTGCAATGACGGGAGTTATTACAGCGGGACAAACAAAAAGGGCGCGTGCAAAGGGCATAAGGGAGTTAAGGAGTGGTATGGTGCACCGGCCAATAGCGGCAAGGCAGCTTCTGCAACGGGCGGCACATCGGAATCGACTGCTACATCCAAAAAGGCCCCGGCAGCAGAGGAATCGGCCGCTACAAGCAACAAGGCACCGGCAGCGGGTGGAGGCGCGGGTAAGGTTTGGTTAAACACTGCCACTAATGTCTATCACTGCCCGGGAACCAAGTATTACGGTACGACTAAGGCTGGGACCTATATGACCGAAGCTGAAGCGCAGGCTAAGGGTGCCCACCCGGATCACGGCAAACCCTGTAAGTAATTGCACTTCGGCTGGACGAAGTTTCGCGTCAGGAACAGGTGAAAGTTCTGCTCCTGCCTATTGTGGAAGGGGCCTGCTTATGCCGGCAATCCGGCGTCTGGCTGCGCTGCTGGAGAAGCCAAGCCACTTCGAAGTTATAGAGATGCTCCTCGCGCACTTCGGATGAGTTGGGATTCGTTAAAAGTTCCGTGAAGTATTTGGCTCGGATGTAGGCGGCCGGAAGCGAGCTTGCTGCGTGAGATTGGCTGCTCCCCCGAACTTCTTATGAAGTTGCCGCCATGTGCGGCACTCAGGTAAAGTCGCGCAATCCAGAAGAACAGAACGATCGAGCTCTTAGAATCTACGCCGCCCGTCGAATCCTTTCGCCTAGGTTGCGCAGTTCGCTTTCAGTGAGATTGCCTTTTTGTTCCGTCCTCAATTCTTCGTGGCGAACCGTGTCCGACAGGTGCCTTGTTTCATGCACTTCGCGTTTACCGATGCGAATCTCCTCACTGACCACGGGGATTTTTTCGATGCGGATCTGTTCTTCGACCAGCGGAACACGAATCTCGCGGGTGTCCTCGCCCAAAGCCGAACTCGGAGCAGTCCGGTCATCCACGCGGACACGTTCTATCACCAATTCTTCGTGCATAACTGGAACATCAACGCTTTGCTTCTCGGCGACTACTTCCTTGCGCAGTCGCACTTCTCCTCGTTGCACTCTCTCCTTGTGGACCTGCAGGGTTTCACCGATCAACTGGATATCGCGTTCACCTTCAGCGGTTGGGCGTGGCACTACGCTGATTCCGCTTTGCCCTGCGCCAAAGTCAGCCCCTGCCCGTTCCAGGATGGATCTTGCCTGCAGTGCACGCTCGCCGAAGGCTCGCACACTCACGAGAATGTCTCCCCTGGCAATGGCCGAATCAAAGTACTTGGCCTGCGGTTCGGACATACCCGAAGACTGTAGCGATTCCCTCACAGTTGCGGTACCTTCCGGCTGAACCTTGCGGTTCAGAGTTCTGCCAATTCTGTCCCAGAAGGGGGACTGCTGGCCAGCGCTGCCGCGGCCCGCAGCAGCGATGCCGATTTCGGTCTCAGAAAATCCTTCGCGCTTCAGATCTTGCAGAGCTCTTTCTGTGCGGGATTCATCACCGAACAAGCCGACGATAGAATTAGTTCGATTTGGAGAATTCGGATTTGTTGACATCGGAGTGCACTCCTTTGGGGTTTTGCGAATTGCGACCTGGGTTCAACTGACTGTTTCTCATTTGGCGTTTGTTCGTGGCCATTGTCCTGCCTGAACCTTCTACTTCGACGTAACCGTAAGTTCCAGGCGCCGATTCTTAGCTCGACCCTCCTCGGTATCATTCGCGGCCACAGGGTGGTCTTCACCCATTCCGATGGCAACTATCCGGTCGGGACTTACCCCTTGAGCGACCAACATCCCTTTTACGGCGTTAGCACGACCCAGTGAGAGTCGCCTGTTTGCTTGTGGGTCGCCAGTGTTGTCCGTGTACCCGGCAAGTTGCACCCTGGCATTTGGATAGGCCTTCAAGATGGAGGCCAAGCTATTTAATGTAGGGGTGGATTCTGGCGTGAGGGCAGTTAACGATGATTGGAAATTCAGGTGGTCAAAAACAAACGTTTTAGGCGCCGCCTCGCCGCTTCCGAGAAACGTCGCAAGGTTATAGTTCATCGAGCCGAGCGGAACTGAAACATGGGCGCCGCCGGGAAGAGCCAGGCTCGACAGAGCGCCCTCTGCCCCCTGAGCGGCGTTGCCAATGGCATGGCCAACATTGGTTGTCTGCTGAGTGGCGATTTCGGCCGCGCGCCGTGCGCTTCGCCCTCTCAGGAGCGAGAACAAGACCAGTCCGAGTAGCGCTAGTAACAGTAAGGTTAGCCACCTCCCCGCACCTCCTGTTCGCCTCGTTTCAGTGCTGACATAGCGCGCGGATGGGGAGTAGTCTTCCCTTCTAGCTTCTCGATATGCCTCCCTTTGAGATTGTGAATATTCCTGCCTTTCTGTGTCAGCGGCGAAACCACTTCTGGCAGCGGGTGGGACCACAGTAGGACCAGAGTCCAGAACACGCAACAACCCGGCGGGTGAGGCAGCGGCAATTTCGTCCTTCTGCTCCGACAGCAGGTTGGAAAGTCCTAGCGGGTTAAGGCCCTGCGAGGCGACATTACGACTTACTACGCCCATCACCATCGGTGCAGCTAGACTCATCAACCGGTTCGCCGAATTTGTGCTCACGCCACTGGATGTCGCGATAACTTCAGACACCGCGGCAGACTTATTTCCGAAAATTCGGCTTAAGAGCTGCTGCCCAAGCCCCTGCATTTTCGAGGTGGTACTTCCGCCACCGAACAACGCTGCGGGATTACTCACTGCACCTTCGTATCCACCTTCACGCACCATGTTGGCGAGACCCGTTACACCCTCAGACGAAGACGTCATCCTCGTCATCCCACCTAAAATGGTGGGCACCGAGCTGAACAACGCCTGTCGGGTTGCTGATTCGGGTTCTCCGACGGCGGAACTAGCTTGGTGGACTACGTCAGAAGTCAGATTATTTCTGATTGCCTCTAAAAGGCTCTCTGGCCGGAGAAATTGAGAAACAGCCATAACTCGCCCTCCAATTTCGATCCTGTTCTAAACAGCCTTCCGGACAGAAACAATCAGCGCATTTAACGCCTCAAGCCGTATTTACATTTTTTGAGGAGTTCGCGCTTCGAGGGGTCGCGCTAACTGTTCTAATCGGTGGCTCCTACAGCGGCAATATAGATGCACTACTGTCACCTGACAACTGGCAGAAGTAGCATGCAAATCATTTTGCCTGTTCCATTTTCGGCTACCGTCAGATCTGACAGTAGGCGGGGGCACCCATTGGTGGTAGTTGGGTTGTGGACATTGTTATGATCGAGCCACGAAAGCGCAATGACATTAAGGAAACCAGAGGAGCACTCTCTTTCGCACGGGGTGCTTATGTCTGGTCAGAGATTCTCTATCTAGACTCGGCAACGGATTACCGCGAGTATATTTCCGTTCGATCAATGACTTCTTCGAGGAACGAGATGAAGATGCTGGACGACGAGTCCTGCTGGCCATCATCAACCCAGTGGTATTCCATTGCAAAACGTGCATTTAGCTGGATTGTTGGCATTTTCGACTCTACACCGGAATCTGAAAAGCCGCTCGACTGAGGGGCTGCGAGTTGCCGATTTTGATGTAGTACGCTCGGCAAAATGAGCGAGGGTCACACGCGGTGGGGAGTACGTCCACCACGAACACAAAAATTTCTTGACAATTAGGCCGGCGGCTGGGCATCTGTCTCGAATGACTCAAACCCGGCGAAGCCTTTGCCAGGCATTGTGAGTGCCGGGTGGCACATTCGCCGTCAATCCCTCTCATCGGGTTTTTCACAGGCGTCTGCCTCGCCCATCCGCCACCTACCCCTTTCGCCTCATGCCTTACGACGAATTAGGGATGTGTCTGTCTGACGCAGCCCGGGCTCATGTTCTCAGGTATACTTAATCGTTTCAGGCTCTCACAAGCACAACTCCTACGCGAGGTCCCGCGAGAAAGGTCTGCTTTATGGCGTCCCCCGCAGTCGATTACGTGCGGCAAAATCAGCAGCGATTCTTAAGCGAACTCAAGGATCTGCTCCGCATTCCGAGCGTGAGCACCCTCGAAGAGCACAAGTCCGACGTACGGAAGGCCGCCGACTTCGTGGCCAATGAGCTCCGCCGCGTCGGCATGGAACACGTGGAAGTAATCCCCACGAAAGGGCACCCGTTGGTATACGCCGACTGGTTGCATGCACCCGGCAAGCCTACGGCACTGTGCTACGCCCATTACGATGTGCAGCCACCTGATCCCATGGACGAATGGGTCACACCTCCGTTTGAGCCCACCGAGAGGAACAATAACATTTATGCCCGTGGCGCCGTGGATGACAAAGGCCAGCTCTGGATGGAGATCAAGGCCATCGAAGCCCTCATGCAGGGGCTCGACGGCAGATTGCCCATCAATGTGAAATTCATTATCGAAGGCGAGGAAGAGGTTGGTGGCGAATCCATTGCAGAATACGTTCGCAAGCAGAAGCAGAAGTTGCAAGCCGATTTCGCGCTGGTTTGTGATACGGAGCTGTTCGCCCCAGACTTGCCCACCCTCTGCGTAGGATTGCGAGGCCTAGTCTACACAGAGATTGAAGCCCATGGCGCCAAGACAGATTTGCACTCCGGCATGTACGGTGGCGCCGCACCCAATCCATTGTTCGCGCTGGTTGAGATCCTTAGCAAGCTCAAGGATTCAAAAGGGCGGATTCTAATCCCCGGCTTCTACAAGAACGTTAAAGCCCCGACGAACGATGAGCTGAAAGCATGGAAGAGGCTGCCCTTCAACGAAGAACAATATCGCAAGACGGAAGTCGGCTCGAAGGTGTTGACCGGAGAGCCCGGTTACTCTGTGCTGTATCGCACCTGGGCGCGGCCTACTCTGGAAATTCACGGCATGCCCGGGGGATTCGTTGCTCCAGGCGCAAAGACGGTCATTCCAGCCAAAGCATCCGCCAAGGTCTCGATGCGCCTGGTACCGAATCAGGACCCCGACGACATTTTGCAGAGGTATACCGCACTGGTGAAGAAGCTCACGCCAAAAGGGATTGAGACAAAGGTCAAAGTCTGGAGCAAAGGCCCCGCTTGTGTTGTCGGAACTGATAATAAGTACATCAAAGCAGCCACCCAGTCCATGCGCGATGTTTTCAAGAAAGATACTGTGTTCATCCGCTCCGGCGGCTCGATTCCAATTGTCACCGATTTTCAGGACATACTGAGGATTCCCAGCGTGATGATGGGCTTCGGACTTCCTGATGACAATTTGCACGCGCCGAACGAGAAGTTCCACATTCCGAACTTCTACCGGGGAATAGAATCCATCTGCCTGTTCTTCGAGAAACTCGGGGGAGGTACCTAGCCAAGAAAGGTGGGCTCTGTAGCCCGGCCCGAGCATCCATCCCTGAATCGGGGCCGACAAGGCAATTCACTTTAATTTCTTTTGTCGCCAGGGGGAAGTCGGCTGCTACGTCGCTACCGAAGATCTGCCACGGCTGGCTCTGACTAGGTCTAGGATTGTCGGGTCGTGTTTACGATTGCATTCGAACTCCGCTTGGACTAGCCTTACTTCGCTCTCGCGGTTCTCCCTTTCCTTTCCTTGCACTTAAGTTCTAGGTTCTGGTCGCATGACGTGTCCAATATCATCTGGTCTGGTCAGGATACCCACAATATATTGTGTTTTATATCTTGACCCGCACCTGTTTTGGCCGTTACAGTAGCTGCATATTGTTCTCCTCCCCCGATACGGGGAGGCGCAGGTCCGCTGTGACCGGAGGTCGGCATCTAATTAGTAAATGCCCGAGCTGGGCATCTACTTCGATCGGGGACGAGAGCAGCGCGCGCCCCAGCCAGCGCCAGAATCGTAGCTTCTGATCGCGCTCCAGCGCGATTCGAACCGGAGGAGTGGACGTTGCTGAAACTGAAAAAGCTGCAAATTCTGGGTTTTAAGTCCTTCTGCGACCGCACCGAGCTAAAGTTCCACGGTGAGGGCATCGCGGCGATCATTGGCCCCAACGGCTGCGGCAAATCGAACATCGCCGATGCCATCTCCTGGGTTCTCGGAGAGCAGTCCGCCAAGACTCTGCGCGGATCGCGCATGGAAGATGTCATCTTTGCGGGCACGCGTGACCGCAAGCCGACCGGTATGGCTGAGGTTTCCCTTACGCTTATCGATCCCGAGGTGTACGCCGGGGCTGACGCCAACGACCCCACTGAGGTCGACGTGCAAGACGAAATGCCCGAATCAGCTCAGGACTGGGATGAGGAGGCATTGCGTGCTCAGGCGGCAGAAGAAACTGAGCGAGCAGTAGATGAAGCGCAGCCTGGCAAATCGGAGGAAGTTGACAACGCTGTTCCCACCGTCACTGCCGCGGACAACACTGCAACTCCAGGGGCAGGGCCGCAAGTGGTCCTCAAGATTCGCCGCCGCAAGTTCAACCCGCAGTACCTTCAGGCCGGAGAAATATCCGTTACCCGCCGGCTGTTTCGCAGCGGTGACAGTGAATACTTGCTCAACGGAAAGCTGTGCCGCTTGCGGGACATTCAGGAACTATTCATGGGAACTGGCCTCGGGCCCGAGTCCTACGCCCTGATCGAACAGGGCCGCATTGGCCAGATACTCAGCAGCCGTCCCACCGACCGCCGCGCCATTATTGAAGAGGCGGCCGGAGTCACGAAATTTAAAACCAAGAAGCGGCTTGCCGAAGCCCGCCTCGAAGAAGCCCGCCTCAACCTCTCGCGAGTGAATGACATCTTTGACGAAGTAACTCGGCAGATGAATTCGCTAAAGCGCCAGGCATCCAAGGCCGAGCGGTATGCCCGTCTGCGCGATGAAATGCGCGCCAAACTACGCGTCGTTCTCGCCAGCAAGTGCACACAACTGGACGAGGCAATCACAAGGGTGGACGCTCAGCTAAATACGATCTCTGAAGAGATTCGCGCCCAGAGCGGAAGCGTGCAGCAACTGGAAAATGAACATTCCGAGGGCACGCAACGCGGATATGCAATCGATAACGAGTTGCGCGAAAACCGGCTGCGCATGTCCTCGATCGCGATTGAGATTGATCGTGCCCAGGCGCGACGGCGACACAACGAGGAGCGTCGCCAGGAGTTGCTGGTTCGAGCCGTGAATTCCGAAAATGAGCGGCAGCAGGTCGCCTACAAACTGTCTGGCCTGCAGACGGAACTCGACACTAATCAAAAGGTACTTGAGTCCGCGGCCCAGGACTTGCAAGCCGCGCGGCAGGAAAAATCACAGGCCCAACAGGAAGCGGCCGCCGCCGCAACCGATTTACGCGATCTCGAAAAGCAGCAGGAGCAGGCGCGAGTTGGAATCATGGAGTTGGTGGCGGCCGCCGCCAATCTGCGCAACCAAGCTACGCAGGCCGAGGAACGGCTTGCTGCTGTCGATCGCGATACTGCGCGGATCGAAAATGAAATCACTGCAGCAGGTTCCCAGGTGGAAGCCTTTGGCGGGCAACGCGGACAGTTGGCTCTCGAGTTCGAAACGGTTTCACAAAGGCTTGCCGGGCTTAGCGAAGAGATCGTACAACTCCGGCGAGCGCTCGAGTCCAAGCGTACTCAGGAGACGCAAGCCAAGCGGCGCCTGGACGGTCTGCGCGCGGAATACGCTAGTGCGCTCGGCAAAAAAGGTTCTCTCGAGGCGGTCATCGCTGAACACGGGTATTCCACCGAATCAGTCCGGCGACTCTTCCAATCAGGCGGAATGCAAGGTGGACTTGCGCCGGCCGGCGTGCTCGCAGATTTTTTGGAAGTCGAATCGCACTACGAAGGTGTCGTCGAAGACTTCTTGCGTGACGAGCTGAATTATGTGGTCGTGAAGTCATGGGATGCGGCTGACGAGGGGCTCCGGCTCTTGCGTTCGAATGTGGATGGGCGCGCCACCTTCCTGGTTCACCCCCATGATGCGCAAGCAAAATTTTCCTTTGCGGTTGAGGAGAATGCGGGGCAAGCTCCGACCAGCCACGGCATCGTCGCCCTTAAGAATTGCGTTCGCGTGCTGGACGGTTTTGGAAAATCATTGGAAGCGATCCTGCCCAAACTGCGGGACGGCTATATAGTCCCGGAGTCGGGCCTGGGCCGCGAATTGGCGCTGGAAAATCCAAATGCATTCTTCCTGTCCGCTCAGTCCGGAGAATGTTTTCACAACGTGACCGTCACCGGAGGCAAGCAGCGGGCCGAAGGCCCACTTTCCATGAAGCGCGAATTGCGGGATGTGCTGCGACTCCTCGGTGAACTCGAAGAGGCCCTCCGCAGCGAGGAGCACCGCGTCCTGACCTTGGGAAAACAGATCGGCGAATCCGCTTCCCTGCTGGAGCGCTTGGAAGATGAGAAACGCGAAGCCGAAAAACAAGCCATGACCTCTGGCCACCTGCTGCAACAGTTGGACTCAGAGATGTCGCGGGTCACAGAACGCCTATACGTGGCGCAACAAGAGCTTCGGCGCTTGGCAGCCGACCGCGCCGAGCAGCAGAATTTGATTATCGCAGCTCAGACTGAAATGGCTGCGATGGTGGTTAAGCGGACTGAACTTGAGCAGCAAACCGCCGACGGACAGACTACTCTGGCTCGATTGCGCGCTCGCCACGATTCCGCCGCACAGAGTGCTTCCGAGCACATGGCGCGAGTGGCGGCGCTCGAGGAAAGACACCGGGCCGCCGCTTCGGTTCTGGGTCGAATCGAGTCGCTGGTCAAGGAAATGTCAGAACGCGAGCAAACACTCGGCACCCATCACCAGTCGGCGCTCACGGAAAAACAGCAGCGCGAAACGGAGAATGCGCAGCTAACGGAACAGGTCGCGGCTCTTGAAGACGAGCGCAATGCTGCTGAGGTGCGAGAAGGCCTGCTGCAGTTCGAGTCAGAGCAATTGCGGACGCGCCTGACTGAAATCGAAGAGGCGCTGCGAAGTGCGCGGCAGGTCTTGGACCAGGTTCGTGACCGCCGCGCGGAGATTTCGGCTACCGCCGCCAGGCTTCAATCCGACGCGCACCATTTGGCCGAAACTTGTCTCCATGATCTGGGACTCGAACGGCATGAATTAATGGGGGATAGCAGCGTAGCCATCATTAGCGGTGAGCAGCTGGACCAGGAGGATGCGGCTTATCGCGAAATGCGCACCCGCTTGGACGCCATGGGCCCGGTGAATATGATGGCGCTTGAAGAATACAAGGAAACGGCCGAACGGCATGCATTCCTCGAAGCACAGCGCAAAGATTTGTTGGAGTCCATTGAAAATACTGTCGCCACTATCAAGGAAATCGCCGCAGTTTCGCGGCAGAAATTTGAAGAGGCCTTCCACCAGATTAACGAGAACTTCCAGCACACGTTCCAGAAGCTGTTCGGAGGAGGGCAAGCGTTCATGCGCTTAACCGATGAGGAGAATAGCGCCGAAAGCGGCATCGATATAGTCGCCTCTCCTCCGGGCAAGAAACTACAAAACGTATTGCTGCTCTCCGGCGGCGAGAAGGCGCTTGCCGCTTTGTCCCTTTTGGTCGGAATCTTCCAATATCAGCCCAGCCCCTTCTGCATTCTGGACGAGGTTGATGCGCCGTTGGACGAGGCCAATATCGGCCGCTTCACCGACTTGGTCAAAGAGATGAGCGTGAAGACACAATTCGTCCTGATCACGCACAGCAAAAAGACCATGAGCGTGGCCCCGGTCATGTATGGGGTGACCATGCAGGAACCCGGGGTATCAAAGCTGGTAGCAGTACGATTTTCCGGCAATGCGTAGAATCTGCGCCACCTGATTGGCACGGCAATCCTGATCCGCGACCGTAAGTTTCGGATGCGCGTCAATCCCCGTGGCTATTTTGCTGGTTCTTTCCCTTCTTTGGCCTGGAATTCGACGATGTTTTTCAACAGCTCATAAGGTGTTCCATTTACGTTCGCGATCTTACGTCCGCCGATGAAGAGCGTGGGAGTACCAGTCACCCCAACCGATTTCCCAAGAGCAATGGAGTGCTCAATTCGCGCCCTCGTGTCGGGGAGGGCAGCGCAGGTGGCTACTTGCGAGCCCTTTACCCCCGACTTGTCAGCCAGCTCAGTGAGCTTCTGGTCGGCATTGGCGGAAGTAATGTCCGACTGCGCGTTAAAAACCGCATCGATGAATTTCCAGAACGCTGCGTTGTTGGACTGGCTTACGCAATCGGCATACGCGGCCGCCTTCATCGCCCAATCATGAGATGGAAGGGGAAACGGCTGAAACACGAAGCGCGCGTCGGGTACATCCGTCATGAGTTTCTCGACAGTAGGTTGCGCCTGCTTGCAGTGCGGACACTGCAAATCACTGAACTCTGCGATCTCTACCGTCGCCTTGGCCGGACCTTTGATTACGCCATTCTGGCCCTTCTCCAGCGTTTCGCGGTCCTCTTTAAAAGGCTCGGTCCCAAATGGAATGATTTCTCCAAGGACAGCATGCTTTTGGTCCGATGTCACATAAAGGGTACTAACCTGCTGTCCCTGTGGATTGCTGAGAAGAACGTTGACCTCAGCCAACCCTTCAGCCTCTGACGGCTTAATGGCGATGATCTTCCACGTGATCGACTTGTCATGGCCGAACATCTGATGAAGAAAAGCATTGACCGTCTCCTCCGAAGGAAGTAGAGACGGCATCGGAGTAGCTTCCGCCTTGCGCGCACCCCCTACGGAGTTCTCTTTTTTTGTCTTTTGTTGAGCAAGAGCGACACTAGTAAGTAGGAGTAGCACTACCACGACGCGAGCGAGTTGACGATACATTATTTCCCTTTTCCTCTCTATTGACTGGAACCGATTCCGCCACGCTCAGTATTCGTATTTGGCAGCAATCGGCAAACGCCGGCCGTAACCAAAGGCTTTTGCGGAAATCTTCAGTCCGGGAGCGGCTTGTTGGCGCTTGTACTCATTGCGATCGACCATCCTAATCACACGGCAGACCAAATTGATATCGAGACTGTGACGCGCGGCAATTTCCTCCGGTGTGCGAAGATCCTCGATGTAGTCCTCGAGAATAGGATCAAGCACTTCATACGGCGGCAACGTGTCAATATCCTTCTGGTCGGGGCGCAACTCGGCGGAGGGCGGCTTGTCCAGCGTAGCCTGGGGAATGACAGAGCGCCGTGAATTTACGTAAAGTGCCAGCCGGTAGACCATCGTCTTTGGAACATCGGAGATTACGGCTAGACCTCCGACCATGTCTCCGTACAGGGTGCAATAACCGACGGCTAGTTCGCTCTTGTTGCCGGTACTCAGCACGATGGCACAGAACTTGTTGGCCAATGCCATCAGCAAGGTGCCACGCGCACGTGGCTGGATATTTTCTTCAGTCACATCTTCCGGGCGGCCGTAGAACACCGGCTGCAGAACCCTCTGATAGTCCGCGAAAATTTCCTTGATCGAAAGCAGTTCAAAGCGAATGCCTAGATTTTCCGCGATGGCTCGCGCGTCGGCGATCGATCCTTGAGAGGAATATGGTCCAGGCATGCCAACGCCGATTACGTGCTCTGCCCCCATGGCGTCAGCTGCTATGCACGCGGTCAAGGCGGAGTCAATGCCGCCACTGAGAGCGACCAGCACAGTTTCAAATCCGCACTTTCGCACATAATCGCGCGTCCCCAGCACGAGCGCCTTGTATGCGTTGGCCTCGTCCCCCTGTATTTGCTCGTGCATCTCGCCGCTCAGCGTATCGGAATCAAAAAAAACCAGGTCTTCCTCCAAGGATTTTCCCTGCGCGATCACCTGGCCGGCGGGATTGATCACCAGACTGGAGCCGTCGAAAATAAGGCTGTCATTGCCGCCTACCTGATTGATCATAACCACAGGAACCTTGTGATTTAACGCAATGGAGGCCAGCATCTTCCTACGGAATTCCCGCTTGCCGATCCAGTAAGGAGAAGCTGATAT
>Ga0126370_10001103_pt1 | contig 12158 bp, 10 predicted proteins | sample PanSoiMetaPlot_3_FD_92586 | JGI IMG/M metagenome (GOLD analysis project Ga0126370, IMG submission 92586) | Tropical forest soil microbial communities from Panama - MetaG Plot_3 | ecosystem: Environmental > Terrestrial > Soil > Tropical forest > Bulk soil | place: Panama | collected 2016-02-17 | reverse complement strand
CATGGCGGCCGTGGCGAGCGCGCCGACGACAAGTGCGCCCAGCAGCCAGACCCGGCGCGATCCCGGCAGCACGGGCGCGGCCACCACCAAGGCACCGACCAGGTAGCCGAGATAGTTTGCCGAAGCGATCAAGCCGGCGGCCGACCCGCTCAGCCCCAGGTCGCCCATCATCAGCGGCAGGATCGGTGTGTAGACGAAGCGGCCGATGCCGATCGCCGCCGCCAAGGCGATCAGTCCGCCGAGCGCCGCCGAGGTCGCATCCGACCGGTGCGTCCCGACACCGATCTCCGAAGTCGCTTGCTGCCGCATGAGCAATCGGATACGCCGGGCCGGCAATCCTGAAAAACGATTTGATGTGATAGAAGCAATCTGTTGTACAGATATCGTAACGGAGGTCCCATGGACGCCGGCGATCTGAAGGTCTTCGCGGCAGTGGCCCGGCTGGGCGGCATGAATCGGGCGGCGGCCGAGCTCAATACCGTGCAATCCAACATCACGGCGCGCATCCAGGCGCTGGAGGCTGATATCGGCTGTACGCTGTTCCAGCGCCACAGTCGCGGCGTCTCGCTCACGCCGGCGGGGCAGCGCCTGCTGCCATACGCGGATCGAGCGGCCCAGCTGCTGGCGGATGCCAGGCGCGCGACCCGCGATGATGGCGTTCCGCGCGGGTTGCTGACCATCGGATCGCTGGAGACCACTGCGGCACTGCGCCTGACGCCGCTTCTCGCGCGCTTTGCCGGAGACAATCCCGAGGTCGACTTCGTGCTGCGCACCGGCACAACCCATGAGCTGATCGGTGACGTGCTGGAGTGCCGGGTCGATGGGGCGTTCGTTTGCGGTCCTGTCGCGCATCCCGAGCTCGACGAGCAGGCGGTGTTCCGCGAAGAACTGGTGGTGCTCGCGGCCCCCGGCGTGTCATCGCTCGACGACGCGCTCGAACCGCGCGGGACGCGGATCGTGGTCCTGCGTGCCGGCTGTTCGTACCGGCAGATGCTCGAGAAAGTGCTCGCGCGCCGCGCCATCGTCGTGGAGCGCCTGTTGGAATTCGGCACGCTGGAGGCGATCTTCGGCTGCGTCGGCGCCGGGCTCGGCATCACCTTGCTGCCGCGCGCCTTGGTCGGTCCGGTCTGCGCGAAGGGACGGGTCAGCATGCATCGGCTGCCGCGCGTGCATGCGATGGTGGATACGGTATTTCTCCGCCGCCGCGACGGCTTCGCGTCGAGCGCGCTGCGGGCATTCGTGAGATGCGCGGCCGGCAGCTTCGCTGACGCCGGAGCGGACGAACGCGGAAAGCCGCGCGCACGCGTTGTTGGCGCACGTCCCGCGCCGCGGGCGCGCAGCGCGTAGCCTTCGACGAGCCCGAGGACCGTCCAGCTCACGCCGTCTTTGGCTCGGCCTGGCGTTCGCCAAGTGGCAGTACCAGCACTGCGGCGGCGAATGCGAGCCAGACTCCGCTCGACCAGACGAGGCCATAAGAGGCCGTCGCGTCGAAGAGATATCCGCCAAGGAATGCGCCGAGGGAGCCTCCGACGGCATGACCGGCGGAAATGAGCCCCGCGGCGAGCCCCATGCGCTCAATGCCGAGATGGCTCGCAACCAGGCTCGCCGTTATGGGCACGGTCGAGTAGTCGACGATGCCGAAGGCGACGGCGAACAGGAGCAGCGTCTCGTAGCTCGCCCCGACATTCATCAGAATCAAGAACGTCAGGCCTCTGAGAAAGTAGATGCTCGCAAGCAGTGTCGGCCGGTGCACGCGATCGGCAAGCCAACCCGACAGGATCATGCCGCCGAAATTCACCGCGGACAGCACGCCGTACACGGTTGCGCTCGGCAGCGGAGGAAATCCGCAGAATGCCGAATAGGGGATGAGGTGCGTCTCGATGATGCCCGTCGTCGTGTAGCCGCAGAGAAAGAAGCTCCAGAACAGGGCATGGAAGACCGGCCGCCGCAGCAATTCCCCAACTTCCGTTCCGATGTCACCTGGTTGCGATTGCGCATTCGCCGCCTTGTTGACCTCTGACGGTCGGTCAAGCAGCTTCCACAGGACAGGGACGACCAGCAGGCAGCCCGCTGCCAGCATGAGAAAGCTCCAACGCCAGCTCATTGCCGTCAGAAGGACGGCGATCAGCGGTACGATCACGAACTGGCCTGCTGTGGCGCCCGATGTGGCAATGCCGATCGCAAGCCCCCGATTCTTCTCGAACAGCCGTGCGACACTCGTGGATACGACTGCCGATCCGCTGGCGCCGAAACCGATCGCCGATACCAGGCTGAAGCCGACGACGAACATCGGCTGCGAGCTGGCGGCCGCAACGATCACCGCACCCAGACCCACGGCGACGAGCCCGGTGGCGAGCACCTTGCGTGGGCCATGTCTGTCGACCAGCCGGCCTGCGACTGGTGCGACGCAGGCCATCACGATCAGCGCTGCCGCGCCTGCGCCGGAGATGAAGCTCTTGCTCCAGCCGAGCTCGCGCACCCAGACCGGCATCACCAGCCCGAGCCCCGCGCGAGCCGAGAACACCAGCGCGAGCGCCAGGAAGCAGAGCCCGACCACGAGCCATGCCGACAGGCGCGAGGAGGTTGCGCGAGGTGACATCGCATGCTCGCTCATGATCGTGCGAGTGTGCGTCCGTCGCGCGCGAGCAGATAACGAAATCTGGTCGACGAGTGTTTAGCCGTGCTAAAGATGACGCATGAAGATCCCGTTCGAGCTGCTGCACACGTTCGTTCTCGCCGCACGTGCCGAGCGAATGGCTGGCGCGGCCTCGACGCTGGGCCTGACGCCCGGCGCAGTCAGCCAGAGGATCAAGGAGCTCGAGAGCGTCGTTGGGCGACAGCTGCTGGTGCGCTCACCGAAGGGCGTCGAGTTCACGCGGGCGGGGCAGCGCCTGTTCGAGCGGATCGACGATCCATTGCGCGCGCTGGAAGCCGCTTATGCCGACGCCTCCGGGCGCCGGCATCCGCAGCGGATCGTCATCACCACGACGCCATCGTTCGCCGCGAACTGGCTGGTCGACCGATTGACCGACTTTGCGCACTCCCATCCCAAGATCGAGGTTGCCGTCGAGACACGCAATTCGGTGGTCGATTTGCGTTCCGACCCGGTCGATCTCGCCATTCGGCACGGTCTCGGCGAGTATCCGGGTCTCGTGTCGCATTGGCTGATGGCGCCCGCGCAGATCGTTGTCGGCAGTCCGCGCCTGCTCGAGCGTGGCCCGCCAATCAAGAGGCCCGAGGATTGCCTTGGATATCCCCTGCTGCACGACATCGAGCAGAAGGATTGGGCGTATTGGCTCGAGGCGCTTGGCCGGAAATCGGAGGTGCCGAAGAGCGGAAACGCCTTCTCAGATGATGCGCTCCTGGTTCGGGCGGCCGTTGCCGGGCAGGGCCTGGCGCTTGTCTACGACGTGTATGCAGCGAAGGATATCGCCGCGGGACGGCTCGTCCAGCCCTACAAAGGACGATGGCCGAGCAGGTTCGGCTACTATCTCGTCGGCCGGGCCGACACATTCCGCCGCCCGGCTGTCCGGCGCTTCAAGACCTGGCTCACAGCAGAAGCATCGAAGGCGATGTGAGCAGGGTGCTCTAGCTGCCTGTGGTGTCGTGCGCCTACCGGTCGATAGCGCTGCTCGGCGCCAGTCTCATTCCCCTCCGCGCAGCCCCCCGGCCGCTTAGTCGCGTTTTAGCCGCCGCAATTTTCGCGTTGGCGCGAGCATTTTATGCTACGGATCGGGTTCAGCCGGATTTGGCGGCAGTTCCATAATGGACGACACGCGAATCATACGCGGCCGGAAGGCGATTCAGCGCATATCGTCGCGAGTGACCTTCTTGTACAAGCGCGTCTTTCCCATCGTCAGCCTTGGATTTTTTGTGGTCTTCTTGACTCTGCCCGTTGCCGTGGGCGACGCTTCGCCGGAATTCATCATCGTGCCGCTCGCCATACTGGTGGTCGGCTCAATCATCATAAAGAAGTTCGCATTCGATCTCGTCGATGAGGTATGGGACGCGGGCGACGCGCTGATCGTCCGCAACCGGAACCAGGAGGATCGGATCCCGCTCTCCTCGATCGTCAACGTCAGCTATTCGCCATGGATCAGTCCGCCGCGGGTGACGCTGACCCTGCGTGCGCCAAGCAGCTTCGGCCATAGGGTGGTTTTTTGCGGGCCTGTCCCTTCCGTGCCGTTCGAGGACAGCCCATCGACGGCCTGATCAGACGAATCGACGCGGCGCGCATGCGCGCGCGACGAGGCGGCGGTCCCGAAGCAGCCAATCTCGATCCGCAAGCGCTGCCGCGGTTTTTGATCCGGTCGAGCGACAGGGACCGCTGACGATGGCCATTGATCATCGACCTATGGCAGCGACAAGCGGAGAGATTGCGAAGCGCCTCAAGCGAACTCGATTGGCGCTCGGATTCGAGAAACAGGCCGATTTCGCCCGTGAGATTGGGATCGAAAAGACCCTTTACAATCCATTTGAAAAGCCTAACAGCGGGCGGCGGATCACCCTCAAAATCCGCGATCGCTTCGGAGTTTCACCGGATTGGATTTACTGTGGAGATCAGTCCTTCCTTCCCCTCAAGCTGCACCAACTAATCGAGAAAGCTCGCGAAGTCTAATGACCCGCAAGCCGACCGCGCCGCCAAGGGGTAAGATGCGCGAGTGGCGGATCACCCTGATCTGCAAAAAAGGCGAGCGGCCGTCGATCTCGAAGCTGTAGAGCCACGCCGCGGTGCTCAACGCGTTGGCATTGCCGGGTGCCCGCCAACGGCTTCAGCTGCCGCGAACAGATCGAGCGGTGCACCGGACGGCGCACGCTGCACGTGGCGGAGGCGGTGGCGGGGGTAGGGTGATCCGCTCGGTCACACGGCGTGGACCACCACCGACATGTCTCCGGTCTTGCGCCGCGTTGCAGGCTTCACCGTGACCTGCACGTCCTGGCCGAGCACGTTGAGAAATTCCATCAGTCGGCCCACCGAAACGGAAACGGGTTTGCAGCGCATAAGGGCGGAGACCTGCGCCTGCGTGGTTCCGAGCAGCCTGGCTGCCTCGGTCTGAGTGATGCCGCGCTTCTTCAGCAGCTTGTAGATTTCGACCGTGAGTTTCGCCTTCAGCAATTCCTGCTTGGAATTTCGGAAGCCCAGGTCGGCAAATACATTGCCGCTGCTCTCCTCGTAGTCGCGCTTACGCTTCATTGCTCACGCTCCTTCACCTTCATCGCATGCAGCTCGGCAGCACGTCCCAGCCGTTCCTTGACCAGATCAATATCGCGCCGCGGTGTCTCCCGGCCACGCTTCGATTTCTTCTGAAACACGTGCAGCACATAAACGGCCGTGGCATAACGAACCGTGTAGACCGCCCGGTAGGTGCCGCCGGCATCGTCCTCGATCAGCTCGAGCACGCCCGCCCCACCAAAGCCCTTGAGCGGCTTGGCGAGCGGCGGCGTTTCGCCCGTCTGCACGGCAAACAGGGCAACGCCGAAGCTACGCCGGACCGCCTTGGGCATCGCCCGCATGTCGCGACGGCTCGAGGCCACCCAGATCAGCGCTCTGGGCTCGATCTCGGTCACTATCCAGTTATATATATTTTTATATGGAAACGCAAGGTCTGTTTCCTTGAAATCCGTGCCTGGCGACAGATCCGCGCCACTCGCCATTCACCAATGTCAACAGCCGGGTCTCGGCTGCCGGTCAATAACGCCGCCCGGCCCGAGCCTCACTCCGCTCCGCGCAGCCCCAGCGCGGTCGCGATCACGCGAAACACGCGCGTGTTCTCCATGTGGCCGTGGAACATCTCGGCGCCGGGTCCCGTCGCGGTCAGCACCACGTCGTCTGCGGCGTGGACGCCGGCGTTGATATTGGAGGGCAGATTGCCCTCCCGGCGCACCGCATCCGGCCGCGCGCAGTCCTTCTCGTTCGCGACGTAGGTGCCCTTCTGCTCGCCTTCGACCGCCGGCACGTTCTCGCCGTCGAGGTAGGGCCGAGCGTTGTCGCAGTTGTCCGGGTAGGTCGAGAACACAAACGCCAGGCGGCGGGAAACGTCGACCTTGTCGGGATAACCGTCGGCATTCGCCGGAGGATAGTTGGGAAAGCGGGACTGGGCGTAGGTGCCGAGGCGCGCGCGCATCGGGCCAGACTTCTCGTCGTCATAGGTGCCGACGATCGCGACGCCGTGCGTATGATCGGCCACCACGATGATCAGGGTGTCATCGTTGCGCGCCGCAGCAAAATCCTTCGCGACCTTCACGGCATTGTCGAGCATGATCGTGTCGTAGACCGCGCGCTCCCAATCGAGCGAGTGCGAATATTTGTCGATGCGGCCGGACTCGACCATCAGCACGAAACCCTTGTCGTTCTTCGACAGGACATCGAGTGCAACCTTCACCTGCTCGGTCAGGTCGGGTTGATCGGGAAACTTCGCGACGCTCCCCTTCTTCAGGAAGAAGCGGTCGAGCGCGCCGTCGATGTTCACCGGATTGAACAGGCCGAGCAGCTTCGTCGCCTTCGGTCCCGCGCTCATCAGGTCCGTCCTGGTCTCCACGAAGGCGTAGCCGGCGTCCTGGAACTTCCTGATGTAGTCTTCGCCGTCGCTCCGCTTGCCGCCCGCCGAGGCGGGACGGAAATTGGGCGTCCCCCCGCCCATCATCACGTCCGGCGCAACGGCGAAGAAGTCCTTCACGATGTTGTTGTAGTCCGCCCGCAGCCGGTTGTGCGCCACCATCCCGGCCGGCGTTGCGTCCTCGATCTCGGTATTGGTCACGACGCCGACCGCCATCCCGCGGGTCCGCTTCACCAGCTCGCCGATCGTCTCGACGCGCGGGTGGTCCAGGTTTCCCTTGTTGCGCGCGCAGTAGACGCCGAGCGCATTGACGCAGGACTTGTGGCCGGTGGCGTAGGCGCTCATGCTGTTGGCGCTGTCGGTCACCACCGAGTCCGTGCCCGAGGTCGACACCAGCGCCATGTGCGGCATGTCGTCGATGGCGAGCTCGCCGCCGTAGCGGCCCTCGACCAGTCCCTTCGAGAGGATGCGCGCCGCAGTGCGGTGCGCAATCGACATGCCATCACCGATGAACAGGATCACGTTCTTCGCCTTGGGCGCGCCGGGCGCGAACACGTCCCAGTTCACCCGCGCGGCCTTGTCGCCGACCGTGGCTTCGACCACGTAGTTTCCGGGCGCGGTCAGCGCGACCCCGCGGATCCAGTAGGCCGAAAACTCGCCGCCATCCTCGTGCTCGACGAACGAGACCGCCCTGCCGGCAACCGCCGCGGCATCCCTGCCGTTGATCGTGACGCGCACGGCGCCTTGCGCCGGCGAGCCCGGAAACTCGACTTTCAGATCGAATCGCGCGCCGGCCAGGATCTCGGCGCGATTGAGCGGATAGATGGTCTGTGCGTGAGCGCTGGGAGCGATCACAAGGGCAAGACAAAGCGCGGCCAACCGGGTCATGTCGAACCTCTCAGGGGGGATTTCCCGGCTCTAGCGTCGCCGAATGACAGTCTGGTGACAATCGAAAAGTCGCGGCGGTCCGGCCGACCGGCAGCGCACGCGGGGGCGCGCGCAGGGTTGCCGGCGCCGGCGCTCACCACGCCCGTTCGTGCGCAGCAGTCTACGGGCAACTCGATGATTCTAGTGCCGCTTTTTGAACCGGAAGTTCACAACCGTGCCTGCCGGGAAATCATGCGAACTTCGCGCTCGCGGCACTGGTGCAGCTTCATTCGAATCGAGTTCACACTCGTATCCGGCCGCGCGCAATGCTTCAGCGAGGCGCTCGATGATGCGCGATCTTGCTTCATCGGTCAGCGTGGATTTGGTGACCTCTGGTTTGCTGCAATCCGGACTGTCGGACGCATCCAGAGCCTTCAATGTGTCATCCATTGTGCCCCCAGTGTGCGCAACGTTGGCCGCGCGCACGCTCGACTCTTGCTTCGTGTTTGGAAGAAGAGCCCCGATCTTCTGTCCGGGGCCAGTCACGCGGAGAACTGATTTGGGAACGTCAGCAATCCGAAGGATAACGGCGCCGCGTTAGCGGCCAGTAAATGCAGGCGGGTATTTTACTCCGCCTCGCCGGTAGGTTCATACGTCCAGCAGCGCGCGCTGCTGTCGCGCACGTGCCGACCAGCCTTCAGTGCTTCGACACAGGCCGTGGCCTCGACGGCTTTCCGCCAATCGATCGGGCGACCTCGCGGGTACATTCGACGAAAAGATTGACGGCGGGGCTCAACAATCGGTTCTTCAGCGTGAGCAGTTCGACCGGTTGGACGATGTCCGGCAGCTCGACCGGCAGGATTTTCACCGCCAGTTGCGCATCGAATTGCAGCATCGATCGCGGGAGAAAGCCAAGATAGCGGCCGGTCGCCAGCAGGCGATTGCGGAGAAGGATCGAATTGGACATCACCGTCGCTCTGGGCAGCTCGAGACCGAGGGAACGAAAGCTTTTTGCGAAAAGCATTCCGATGGTGGTCTCGGCCACCGGCACGATCCATGGCTCGTCGAGGAGCTCCGGCAGCGCGATCTTTCTCCGCGGAATCCACCGGCTCCCCGGTCCTGCGACCACGAGGATGGGGTCGTGAAACAGAGGCTCCTTGACGAGATCATCCTCCTCGATCTCCGGCATCCTTCTCGAGATGACGAGATCGACCTTTCGCTCACGCAGCGCCACGCGCATGAAATGAGGATCACCGTGGTGGACCGCTTGAAACGACATCTTCGGGTGCTTGCGCGCCAACCTGTCGATGATCGCCGGGACGAGACCTGCCATCATGACATCGTAGCTTGCAACCCGCACTTCACCCGACGTCGGGTCCGACAGGAACTCGATTTGTTGCACGCCACGCCGCAGGTCATCGAACACGGCGACGCCGCAATCGAGCAATGCGCGCCCGTACATCGTCGGCTCGACACCGTGCGAGCTTCGATTGAACAGACGAACCCCCAGCGTATGCTCGAGATCGGAGATCGTCCGCGAGACGACCGGATGCGAGATGGCGAGCCGTTCTGCCGCCTTTGAAATGCTCCCCGCGTTCGCCACCGCGACAAGGACGTGGAGGTCGCGCAATTTGATGCGACGGCCGACGCGGTCCGCCCACTGCATGATTTTGCCCCGTGTCCAAATGGCTACGGCACGGTCCGAAAATAGCACTACCGGCTACAGAAGAAAACGATCAATCTTTGCAGCGATCGTTGTTCGGCAGACGCGAACCTTGAAGGAGAGCGCCGATGCCAACATTATCGCCGCAGAACGCCGTGACATCCTCCTGCCGGCGTCTTGGGCGCCTTGCGGGTGCCGCTTTGATTGCGGTCGCCTCGTCAGTCCCGTTCATTGCAGTCCCGATCCGGGATGCGCTGTCCGGGACGGCGGGAACGATCAAGATCGTCGTTCCACTTCCGCCGGGCGGCCCCCTCGACGTGGTGAGCCGTCTGCTCGCGGAGCAGGTCGCTCGCGCCGAACGGCAGACGATCATTGTCGAAAATCGCCCTGGCGCGTCGCACGTGATCGGAACCGAGGCGGTATCGCGTGCGACGCCCGACGGAAACACCTTGCTGGTCACCGCAAATCCGTTTGTGATCAATCCACATGTGCGAAAGTTGAACTACGACCCGCTGAACAGCTTTGAGCCGATCTGCGAGCTGGCGCGGGCGCCTTTGCTGATCCTCGTCAACGACAGCTCCCCGCACCGGACGCTTGCCGACCTGCTGAACGCGGCACGTGCCAGGCCGGGCGAAGTGACGCTGGCGGCCACTGGCCCCGTAACCCTGTCCCGCATCGCCGTCGCAATGTTGGAGCGCGCCGCCAATGTTCACATGAACTTCGTCTCGTATCCCGGTGCGGCTCCGACGGTCAATGCTTTATTGGGCGAGCAGGTCATGTCGGGATTGACCGATTATTCCTCGGTGGCGGGACATTTGCGGGCAGGAAAGCTCCGTGCGCTCGCAACCATGTCCCGACATCGAATCGAGGCGCTGCCCGATGTGCCGGGCATCGCGGAGTCCGGCTACGGCGACTCCGAGGCCGAGCTGTGGATCGGCATGGTTGCGCCGGCGAATACGCCCAAGGAGGCGATTTCCCGGATTGCCGGCTGGGTCACCGCGGCGATGCGGGCGCCCGACATCAACGCGAAACTTGCCGCGCAAGGTCTGCATCCCGCCGGCATATGCGGCGCGGAATTCGGCGCGCGCCTGCGCAAACAGTACGATGAGTACGGCCGCATCATTCGCGAGATGAACATCACGGTGGAATGAACGCGAGTCCGCAGAGAACTTCCGCCATTCGTGGCTGAGCCAGCCGGACAGGCGCGGGTGGCACCGAGCGGACGTTTTTCACTTCCTCGCGATGCCCAGCACCGACGCGATGTGCGCGACCTGCGCGTACTGCTCCTTGAGCGCGGCGGTGTACGCGTCGACGGCCATCGGCGCGGGCAGCTGCCCCGTGATGGCCAATCTTTCGCCGACCGTCTTGTCGTCGAACGCGGCGACCACGTCCGCCGCGATCCGCCGGCGCAGATCGATCGGCATGCCGCGCGGTCCGAGCAGGCCCAGGACGGGGCTCGCCAGTAGGGACGGAAATCCGGATTCGACCACGTTGGGAATGTCCGGCGCGATCGGCGATCGCTCGCGGTCGTTGATCGCGATGAACTTGATCTTGCCGGTCTGCGCGTAGTTGCGCATTGCGGCGTAGGATTGCATCGACAGCTGGATGCGGTTCTCGGCGAGATCGATCGGCGACTTGGTGATGTCGCGATAAGGCGCCTTGGCGATGCCAAGCCCGTTCTCCTTGACGAACCCGTCGAACACGAACTCGGAAAATCCCGGCGCCACTGCATAGCTCGTCTGGCTCGGCTTGGCGCGCGCCAGCGCCACGAACTCGGCCAGCGTGGAGATGCCGAGACTCGTCGGCACGGCGACCGCGATCTGCACCTTGGCGACGCCCGCGATCGGCGCGAGGTCGCTCTCGGGGTCGAACGTCATGTTCTCGTGCACGTAGCGCTGCACGACGAAGATGCTGCTCGGGCCGAAGAACAGCGTATGGTCATCCTTGGCCGACACGACGGCGCCGAGCGACAGCAGGCCGTCGCCGCCGGGCTTGCCGTCGATGATGACGGGCTGGCCCCACTTCTGCTGCAGCTTGTCGGCGATCAGCCGCGCGGCGGTGTCCGCGCCCGAGCCCGGACCGAACGGCAGCACGAAGCGCACTGGATGCGTGGGCCACTGCTGCGCGAGGCTTGCCGTCGAGGCGATCGCGTGAACTGCGAGCGCGAGCACGGCGGCCATGGTGAGGCGAAACCAACCCTTGAGCATGACCCCTCCGCGACGTCCAGACCTGATGTGCGGCGGCGCGGGCGACGCCGGCTGCAGATCCGCCCGGGTCTGGACCATAGTGCACCGGATTGTCCAGTACGTCGCTGTCGCACGGGTCCGAGCCTGTCCCGTCGCCGAGCCCTTCCCGTATGCCGACGCAGGCCATTACGATGCGTCCGGCTGAGCCAGGCGGGGGCCACCGATGCGTTCCATCGATCGTAGTCGCGACGAGCGGTGGCTGATCCTCGCGGTTCTGTTCCTGGCGCGAACCGCGATGGGCTTCCAGTTCCAGGCGGTGGCGGCTCTGTCCTCGTTCCTCGTGGCCGATCTCGAGATCGACTACGCGCGGCTCGGATTGCTGATCGGGCTCTATCTGCTTCCCGGGGTTGCGATTGCGTACCCGGGCGGCCTGCTCGGCCAGCATTTCGGCGACAAGCGCATTGCGCTCCTCGGCATGGCACTGATGGCTGCCGGGGGCGTCGCGACCGCAATCGCCGGCGATTCTGCCATCATCGCCGCCGGACGCCTCGTCAGCGGGGGCGGCGCGGTGCTCCTCAATGTGCTGCTCACCAAGATGACGACCGACTGGTTCATCGGCCGGGAGATCGGCACCGCATTGGCCGTCCTCGTCAGCAGCTGGCCGGTCGGCATCGGTCTCGCGCTGGTCATTCTGCCGTGGCTCGCCGTGCACGCATCGACCGCTGCCGCATTCGCCGCCACGGCGGCGGCCGCCGCGGCGGTATTGGCGCTCATCGCGCTCGTCTACCGCACGCCGCCGGCGGCCACGCCCGCGCCGCCGGACGGCGAGGGCCGCGCGCGCCTGTCGCTCGCGGAGATCGGCCTCGCGTCGCTCGCAGGCGGCGT